>Ga0118677_10004356_pt1 | contig 25869 bp, 21 predicted proteins | sample AliMusrvi5mmetaG_FD_86154 | JGI IMG/M metagenome (GOLD analysis project Ga0118677, IMG submission 86154)
CTCCAGATCCATGCCGCGCAGATTGTTCTGGCGCGCGCCGCGAATACGGATGGATTCCACCCGCGAAGATACGAGCGGTTTCAGAACTCAGCTCGCCTTTTTTGTGGAGGCGCGAAGCTCGTCCGTGCGCAACAGCACCCGCTGGCGCATGATTTTCCCGGACTTGAACTTCACCGTCGCCCGCGCCGGGATGATCACGTCTTTTTCCGGCTTGTGAGGGTTGCGACCGACGCGGGATTTCGTCAGGCGGACTTCGAAAACCCCGAAGTTCCGCAGCTCGACATCGCGCCCGGACGCCAGGGCATCGGTGATGAGATCAAGGGTTTTTTGAAGGACTGCGAAAACCTCCTGCTGGATGAGTCCGGTCTCTTTGCTGATCTGCATCACGAGATCGCGTTTGGTGAGGTTGGCCATGATTTAAAATGATTGTGTTTACCAATAAGCATCTTTCGCACCCGACCGCAACCTCTTTGAAGCCCGGCGAAGAAAAAAACTGCGGGAGGAAGAAACGCCAGCACCCTCGTCTCAACGGGTTGGACCAGAAAACCTCCCGAAACCGCCCGCTTTCCAGAGGTCCGGTGGAGCGCCCTATTTGCGTGAGGTATAGAGCGCGACGAGGGCGGCCCCGATCGCCTGCGACAACTCGCCCAGACTCGCGGGAACAATTTTGATCGTCTGTCGCTGGAGCGGATACAGCCACGGCTCGGCGGCGGCACGGATTCCTGCAAGGTAACGCGCCCGGAACTCCTCGGTGGTGGAATGCGGGTCGATCAGCCCTCCGCCGATCACGACATACGTTGCGTCGAGCGCGATCGAGAGGTTCGCAACATGGAGTCCGAGCGCCTTGGCCTGGATATCGAAAATCTCGAGTGCGAGCGCATCTCCTTTCTGGGCGAGCCCGCGGAGCGAGAGGGCTTTTTGTTTTGGCGCGAGCCCCGGTTTCGCGAGTTCGTGGTCGGGGTATTTCGGCAGCAGGTAGTCGAGAAATTGCGGCAGGCCGGCGATCGCGGTGTAGGATTCAAAGCACCCCCAGTCGCGGCCGCACCCACAGGTGAAAGCCGGGAGGCCGAGCAGGTGGAGCGGCGCGGGCATGTGCCCGGCCTCCATCCCGCAGAAGGCATCGCCTTCAAGCGGAAATCCGTTCGGGTCAATGTAGGCTGCCCCCAGCCCGGAGCCCGGGGCCAGCATGATCACGCCGGCTTTTTTGTCTCCGCAGACCTGGGCGGCTTCCGCAACCCCGCCGTAGTTGCCGTCATTTCCCACGACCAGCGGGATGGGCCGCCCCGCCTGTTTTTCGAGGGCGCGCGAATACTCGGCGTGAAATTCCCACCCCGCAAACGAAGGCGGCAGGTTGGGCGTGCGATCCAGGACCCCGTAAGACTGGTAGGGCCCGGGGATGGCCAGCCCGACACCGCGGACCTGCCCCCAAACCAGCTTGTTCTCCGCGAGAAATTTTTCCACGCCGGCGACCCAGCCCTCGATGACGACCGAGGTCCCGAGTTCGGAATTCGTCGAGCTTTGGGCGAGGTGGAGGGAAACGGGTTTGCCGTCGGCGTAGATGCCGCCGGTCTTGCAGGTGGTAGCCCCGCTGTCGGTGCCGATGAAGATGTCTTTCATAAGGGGACCACGTTAAAGATACTTCCCTTCTTCTGGCGAGAATCTTTCTTGCCCTCGAGCTGGGGCGATCCGCCTACTTGGACACGACTCCGCTCAGCGGATGGTGGGTGACGGCATTCCAGGCCACTTCCTGCAAAACCCGGTTCAGGGGTTCGAGATCTTCTGCGGCGGTCCCGGATTTGGCCAGGGCCGATGGCACCGGCAGGCCGACCGGGCTTTTCCGGTAGATCACCGCATAATGGCAGTAGGCTTCCAAAACTGCGAGCGGGGCCTTGGGGTGGCCGAGCTGATCGGAAAAGATGTCCTCTTGGACTTTCAGCCCGGGAGCCTGTCCGGCGATGATCTTCTCCCGCAACTCGGTCGCGGCCTCGGTCATCGGCACGACAAAAACCACCTGCTTCCCCAGCTTTTTGTTCAGCGCAACGACGTGCTCGTTCATCGTCCGGACATAGTATTCCATCATTTTCCGCAACCCTTCCCCCGTGGCCGCATTGTGGTCCACCTTCACCGGTTTCAGCGTCACCGGCGGTTCGTCGGGCTGGGGCTTGTAGTGGGGATCGTAGAGAACAGGATTGTAAACATCGAATGGCGCCCACGCTTCCATGACCGTGACGCGGATGTCCGGGTTGTGCTCGAACCCGAATTGCGCGAATTTATCGATGCCGTCGTCGGGCAGGTAAACCGGCGTCAGGATCAGTGCGTCCACTTTGCCCGCGGCCAGCTCGTCCCTCGCTTTGTTCATCTCGGGGTCGCGGCTCTCCCAATGCTGAATGGATTTGGAACCGCCGATCATGTGATCGCCAAGAATGGTCTGGTCGGGAAACCCGCCCGCATTGGCTAATTCCGCCAGGATCTCGGGCACTGGCACGAAGTAACTGTGATGGCACGCGTAGATGCTCGCCCCTTTGGTGAGGGGTTCCGTGGGGGCCGTGGCTGCAAATGCCGCGCCGCCGCACGCACAAAGGACACCGGCCGATAGGAAGCAGAGAATATTCCGGGGCTTCATGGGTGTTCATTCAACCCGGGCCCCGGGAATTTGTCGCGGTTTTTCCTTACCGCTCCCAACAGAGCCTCTCCTGTTCCAGCATCATCCCAAAACGGTCTTGAGATACAAATCGCGGAGTTCGGAGAATCGGATATCGGTGGTGACTTCCACATTCGGCACGTCACCGGAAACGACCGTCATGCCGCGCGTGAACTCGCCCCGTGTCTCGACCCGGACCGCCATCGGGACCGTGGTGTAGTAGGAGTGGTCAAACGACCAGACGATCGGGAAGATATCATACATCACCGGCCCGGGTTTCCAGCTCTGCGCAGGATGCCACAGGTCGATCGCCCGGCCCATCGCCTGGCAAAGCGGCGACGGATGGTTTCCGAAGAGTTCGCAGTCGCTCTTCGAGAGCACAAAACGACGCGTGACGTCCCAGGTTCCCATGATGATCGGGATTCCGGAGGTCAGCACCACGTCTGCGGCGATATAGTCGAAAGCGACATTATGCTCGGCGCGGTTGAGAGCGGTCTCGCCTCCCATCATCGCGATATACTTGATCTTGCCGGCGATCCCGGGCTTCTTCCGCAGGGCGCAGGCGATGTTCGTCAGCGGGGCGAGACACGCGATGCCGATTTCGCCGGGATACTTCTCGACGGTGCGGATGATCAGATCCACCGCATTTTCCTCCCCCGGCTGATCGCGGGGATCTTCCGGTTCCGCAAACGCATAGTGGTTCATCGTCTGCGCGAAGTCATGCTGGCTGCGGGCTTCGGCGTCCGAAAACTGCCGCAGCGGAAACTCCATGCCCGCCGCGACAGGAATGTCGGTCCGGTCCAAGTAGCGCAGGAGGCGCTTCACCAGACGGGCCCGTTTGTTCGACGGCAGGGTGACGGTGGTGATGGCCTTGATGTCCAGTTCCGGGCGCAGCAGGGCGAACTGAACCGCCAGAAGATCGTCAATATCTTGGCCGGGATCAGTGTCGATGAGGATTTTTTGCATGCTTGTTTCCTTTCAGCGGGAAGTGGGTTTGGCAACTCCGAGATTTTGGAATTGTTCGTGCCGCAGGATCACTTCTTCCCAGGCGGGGTGTTCGGTTGCAGAAAGGTCTGCGGGGAACCTGGCGGTCGAGCGCCTCCACTTCGCGAGCCAGTCGGCACCGAGAAGTTCGCGGTCGTCGCGGACCGCTTCCCGGGTGAGAGCGATGGTCGTTTCGGCTTTGTCGCCGGTGCTCCGGCCGCGGGCGACATGAAATCCGGCGGCCAGCATAGCCACGCGCGATGCGGTCGAGCACGTGTAGGTGAACAGCTCGACCCGCCTGCCCCGGCAGACACCGAAGAGCCGGCGGAACGCGCCGAGCGTCCAAGCTTCCGCGTTTGTCTTGCCGGAAAACATGTCGTAGTAAATCAGGTCCGGCGGCTGCGGGGCGGCGTCCAGAGTTTCGAGAAAATTCCCTCTGACAAGCGTCCATGAGAGGCCCGGATGCGATTTCGATTGCCAGCGGCCATCCTTCAAAATCGCAGCGGGGCCACTGTGACGCAGGTATCGGAACTGGTCGTTGTTGCGGAACGCCAACCGCAGCGAGTCGAGGTCGTTTTCGAAACTCACGATGTGCAGGCCGCGAGGCGGCGAGGGCTCCCGCTCGTAACACTCGACCGCCGCCATGGCGTTGGCTCCGGCACCGAGGCCGACATCCCAGATCACCAGCGGCCCGGATCCCGGCTCGCGAAGACCCACGGCCAGCCGCGACTGCTCGATGTAGAGCTGCCGCGCCTCGTCCATCGGCGGGGTGCGCGAGTGCATGATCTCCCCAGAGCTGATGTGCCGGATGCTCGCGAATCCCTCCCGCGCCGTGTGGATTTCGTAGCTCCCCAGCGCCAGCCGTTTCGATTTTTTCGGCGTCTGCTCGATCACCGGATTGTCGAGGTCGTCCTCGTGGAGCGTGGCCCGCTTTTCCTGATACAGCGACAGGAACGTGCCGGACAAAATGCTCGCGCGGATCTCGCGCAGGAGCTGGTGGTAGAAGTGGATGTTGTGCTTGCCGAGAAGCTGCCAGCCGAGGGTTTCCCGGGTTTTCGTGAGGTGGTGGAGGTAGGCGCGCGAATACCGCCGGCAGGTCGGGCAATCGCACGCGGGGTCGAGCTTTTCCTCGGAAAACTTATAGACGCCGCGCCGCAGTTGCAGGTAGCCGCGCGAGGTGAAAACCCCGCCCCGCTGCGCGACCTGCGTCGGGATGATGCAGTCGAACATGTCCACCCCGCGATGCACCGCCTCGAGGATGTCGAGCGGCGTGCCCACGCCCATGAGGTAGCGCGGCTTGTCCTCTGGCAGAAGGCCCGCCGTGAACGCGCACGTGTCCTCGCGCTCGCTTTTCCCCTCGCCGACCGCAAGCCCTCCGATCGCGAATCCGTCGAAACCCATCTCTGCCAAGCCCAGCGCGCTTTCGCGCCGCAGCCCGGGAAACAGCGCCCCCTGCACGATCCCGAACATCGCCTGCGGCGAATCCCCGCGTGCCGCGAGGCTCCGGGTAGCCCAGCGCCCCGTCAATTCCAAGGCCGCGCGCGCGACCGCCTCGTCCGCCGTCGAGGCCACGCACTGGTCGAGAGCCATCATGATGTCGCCGCCGATCGCCACCTGCGCGGCGATGCTGGCCTCCGGGCTCAGCAGGATCGTGCGCCCGTCGGTGTAGCTTTGAAAAACTGCCCCCGCCTCTGTGATCGACCGCGAGTGAGGCAGCGAAAAAATCTGGTATCCGCCCGAGTCGGTGAGCACCGAACGCTTCCAGCTCATAAATTTGTGGATGCCGCCCACGCTGCGGAATACGTCGAGCCCCGGACGCAGGAGAAGATGGTAGGTGTTCGCGAGAAGGATCTGTGAGCCCGAGTCCTCGAGCGTCTGCGGCAACTGCGCCTTCACCGTCGCCTGCGTTCCCACCGGCATGAACAGCGGCGTCTGCACCTCGTCGTGCAGCGTGCGGAACACCGCCGCCCGCGCCCCGGAACCTGTGGCGCGTGCCTCAAGTCGGAATCGGAGTCGGGAGGTCATCAGGTCTTATGCCGGATTCTCCGCCCGGCATCAAGCCGGAGATAGGCCATCGCCGTGCAAAAATGGAATTGTTTGTTATCGCCGTTTTTTGTTCAGGCCCTAAGCTTGCCGCCTCACTCCCTATGAAAAAATACATCTCGCTTTTACTGGTCGCCATGGCCTGTGGTCTTGCCCCGCTCATTTCCGTTGGCGCGGAGCAGCCGGCTGCGGGGGCCTTTTTTTTCCGGGATGGCGACCGGGCGATGATTCTCGGCGACTCCATCACCGAGCAGCGCCAGTATTCGGCGCTGGTCGAAAGTTTTGTGCTCTCAAGGTTCCCGGACTGGAAAATCACATTCCGCAATACCGGCTGGGGCGGTGATACCATGGGCCTGCGCACCCGCAAGGGGCTGGATGCAGGATTCGACCGGGACATCAAGCCGCTGCAGCCGACCGCCGTGACGATTGACTTTGGAATGAATGACGCCCGGGCCGGGGAAGCCGGGGTGCAGCCGTATGTCGAGAGCGCCAGGCTGCTTGCCGAAAGGTTCGCGGCGCTGGGAACGCGCATGGCCTTCATCACCTCATCTCCCGAGGAGCGGTTCCAGGGCGGCCAGCCCGCCGGATCCGGGTACAACCTGATGCTTCGGAAATATTCCGATGAGCTGCAAGCCGCCGCTAAAGAGAAGGGCTTGGTTTTTGTGGACCAACTGGCACCGATGATCGAGGTGATCGAGAGCGGGCGGAAGGCGGGGGTTCTTTCCCCGACGGAGTCCGGTCCCCGGCTGATTCCCGACGGCGTCCATCCCAACTGGGCCGGCCATCTCGTGATGGCGACGGAAATTCTCAAAGGTCTCTCCGCGCCATCCCTGGTTTCCACGGTGACCATCGATGCGAAGTCGGGCGAAGCGAAGGCCGAAAAAGCCAGGGTTTCCGAGGTGAAGACCGGGGAAAAATTGTCGTTTACGCGTGCCGACGACGCCATGCCCTGGCCGGTTCCCGCCGAGGCGGCAGCGGCCTCCGACATTCCCGGTTTCAAGCCGTTTGATGAGCTTTCCCGCTACATGCTCACCGTGAACGGTCTTTCGGCTGACAAATACAAGGTCTCCGCTGACGGACACGAGTTCGGCACATTCAGCCGCGAACAGTTGGCAGCCGGGGTCAATCTCGCTCAGGGCGCATTGAAGGGGCTGCCGGAAGTCCAGGAGCTCATGAATGCGATCCTCGAGAAAAACAATTTGTTTTTTAACCGCTGGCGCGGGGTGCAGGTGGCGGAGCTCCCGGCCTGGATTCCCGCAGAAACCGTCGAATCTGCCCGGGCGGCTGAGCTGCAGAAACTCGACGCGCAGATCGCCGAGGCCGAGGCCAAAGTCAACTCGCTGCGCAAGCCAAAACCGCACCAGTGGGTGATCGAGCCCGCCACCTGAATCTTCTTTATCCCCCGGCGTTTGAAGTGGCGGACCAGTGCTTGCGAGGCTACTTTCCCCGCATGCCCGTGGAACTGCTTGCCCCGGCGGGGGATTGGGACTGCCTGCGCGCGGCCGTGGCAAACGGGGCGGACGCCGTCTATTTCGGCATGCCGAGGTTCAATGCCCGCATGCGCGCGGACAATTTCCGCAATGAGGAACTGCCGGAAGTCGTCGCGTTTCTCCACGGTCACGGAGTCAAAGCCACTGTCGCGCTGAACGTCCTCATCTTCACGGACGAATTGCCGGACGCAGTGGGGGAACTGCAGCGGCTCCACTCCGCAGGCGTCGATGCGGTGATCATCCAGGATGTCGGGCTGGCGGAGATCTCGCGCCGGATGTTTCCGGACCTCCACGTCCATGCCTCGACCCAGATGACGATCACGTCGCCCGAGGGCGTCCGGTTTGCCGAATCGCTCGGCGTCCGGCAGGTCGTCCTCGCGCGGGAGCTCTCGCTGCGCGAGCTGGAAAAATTTCCTGCGGTCCTGCCGATCGAGGTTTTTGTGCACGGGGCGCTCTGCGTCGCCTACTCGGGCCAGTGCCTGACGAGCGAGGCGCTCGGACGCCGGAGCGCGAACCGCGGCGAGTGCGCGCAGGCGTGCCGGATGCCCTACGAGCTGGTTGTGGACGGGGTGCCCCTCGATCTCGGCGACAGGAAATACCTGCTCTCCCCGCAGGACCTTGCGGCCGTCCGGGAAATTCCTGACCTGATCGCGCGCGGGGTCGCGAGCTTCAAGATCGAAGGCCGGCTCAAGTCCCCGGAGTATGTGGCTGCGGTCACGTCGGTTTATCGCAAGGCGATTGATTCCGCCCTGGCGGGACACGAAACGGCACCCACGCCGGACGACCAATACCGTCTCGAAATGGCGTTCTCGCGCGGCCTCTACAGCGGATGGATCCACGGGGTCAACCACCAGGAACTCGTTGGCGCACGGTTTGGAAAAAAGCGCGGGGCCTTTGTGGGAAAGGTTTTGCGGTCTGCGCGCGACCATGTCGAACTTGCTGCGTCGGCCGTCCACCTGAAACCCGGCGATGGGGTGGCCTTCGACACCGGCGGCGATACCGACCACGAGCAGGGCGGCAGGATCTTCGAGGTCCGCGGCGGGAACCTCTTTTTCGAGCACGGGAAACTCGATTTTTCCGCGATCCCCCCCGGCACGCGGGTTTGGAAAACCGACGACCCGGCGCTCGACCGGGAACTCCGGAAATCGTATGCCGGGAAACTCGATGCGCGGCACAGGAAAACGCCGCTCGATTTTGTCGTGAGCGGCAGGGCGGGATGCCCGCTGGTTTTAGAATGCCGCGGGTTCACCTTGCAATCGGGGATCCTTCTTGAGCCCGCCCGGACGCGCCCGTTCACGGAAGAATCCCTCCGAGCCCAGCTCGGCAAGCTCGGGGAGACGCCGTTCGTTCTGGGCAAAGTCCGCAACGAGCTCGAAGGCGACGTCATCCTCCCGCTCTCGGAAATCAACCGGCTCCGCCGCGAGATGATCCTCCGCCTTTCTGTCCGGGACTCCGCTCCAAAGGTCGCGCTGGATTCGGTTTTGCCGTGTCCTTCCCAGCGAACAGAAGAGGCCGTGGCATGGGCATCCTGCCCATGCGTAGAAATCCAGCAAGACATGGGCAAGATGCCCATGCTACGTAATGCATGCGATCCGTCCTCAACCAAGCCCGATCTCATCGTTCTCTGCCGCTCGCGCGAGCAGCTTTCTGCGGCGCTGGAATGCGAGGTCCGCACGGTGGCGGTCGATTACGAGGACATCCGGCGCTACAGCGAGGCGGTTGCAGCGGTGCGCGCCGCCGGGACGGCGGACATCTTCCTCGCCACGCCGCGCATCCAGAAGGCCGGAGAGGAAGGTTTTTTCAAACTGATCGAAAACGCCGCCCCAGACGGTGTCCTTATCCGCAATGTCGGGGGCATCTCCTTTTTTTCCCAGAGCACGTTGCGGCGGTTCGGGGATTTTTCCTTGAACGTCGCGAATCCCGCGACGGCTTCCGTCTTTCACCGGATGGGTCTCGAGCGCGTCACCATCTCGCACGATCTGAACCTCGCGCAGATTCTCGCGCTCCTGAAAAGCGCCCCGCCGGACTGGTTCGAGCTGACGATCCACCACCACATGCCGATGTTTCACATGGAGCACTGCGTTTTCGCTGCGTTCCTGTCCGAGGGCACCGACCACACGAACTGCGGCCGGCCCTGCGACACCCGGCGCGTCCACCTGCGCGACCGCGTTGGCATGGAGCATCCGCTCCGCGCCGATGTCGGCTGCAGAAATACGCTCTTCCATGCGGTGCCCCAATCCGGCGCCGGATCGTTCCCGGAATTTCTCTCCGCCGGGCTCCGCCACTTCCGAGTCGAACTCCTCGAAGAGTCCGCAGACGAGGCGCGCCGCATTATCCGCGCCCACCAGTCCCTCCTTTCCGGTAAAACCGACGGAGCGACTCTCTGGAAGGACCTGAAAGCCAGGAGCCAGATCGGCGTCACCCGCGGCACCTACGAGTGAAATTCAGTGGCTCTTCGCGGCGGCCCGGTGCGGGAAGATGAAGATGCAGGCCACGATGAACGCGCACAAGGCGGCCGAGGCGGAATAGCGGCTGAGCGCCAGCCCGCCCTCGGCCGCCGGCTTGTCCAGAAAATCCCCGACCACGGCACCGAGCGGACGCGTCAGGATGAACGCCATCCAGAAAAGCAGCGGGCGGGAAAACCGGGTCAGGAAGTAGGCCAGCGCGACGAGGGCGAGCAGGCCCCCGAATATCAGCCCGGCCCCGACGTAGCCGAATCCGGCGGTGTCCGCGGTCCAATCTCCCAACGCCGTGCCGAGCGTTTGCGAGAACATGATCGTCGTCCAATAAAACATTTCGGCTTTCGGGGAGTTGACGGTGTCCACGGCGATCGACCCGAGGCTGCGATACCAGACGAAAAGCGAGGCGAGCAGGAGGCCGAGAAGCAGGCTCGTTCCCCCGGCGTAGCCGATGCCCAGCGAGCGGTCGGCGAAATCCGCCAGCGTCGTCCCCACGGTCGTTGTCGCGATGATCGTGACCCAATAAATGGCCGGGTGAAATTTTTTTGCGGTGATCTGGACGACGACCGCCGCGATGAACAGCGCCGCGAAGATGGCGGTGCCGACGAGGTAGCCGAGATCCATCGACATCGACACCGCATCGCCAGCGGTTTCGCCGAGCGTCGTCGCCGCGATTTTGATGATCCAGAAGATCAGTGTCACCTCGGGAACCTTGCTGGCCATTTCTTCCGCGCCGTTTTTCATGTCGCGGAGAGAACTGCGGGAGGCGGATAGGTGTGGATCGAGATATACCGGTGGATTCCCTCGACCGCTTTGCGGGCATCGCGGACGGCCTGGACGACGAGCGACGGCCCGCGCACGGAGTCGCCGCCGGAGAACACGCCGGGGACGCTGGTCATCTGGTTCTCGTCCACGACCATGCCGCCCCAGCTGTTGCGTTCGATCCGCCCCAAATCGCTTTCCGGCGGGAACGGGGCGGGGTCGAATCCGTAGGCGCCGATGACAAGGTCCGCCGGCACGGTGAATTCCGAACCCGGGACCGGGATGGGCTTGCGCCGGCCGCCGGCATCGGGCTCGCCGAGCTCCATGCGGATGCAGCGGACGCGGGCGACCGCGCCATTTTCATCGGGCTCGATCGCGATCGGGTTGGTGAGAAACTGGAAGCGGGCACCTTCTTCGAGCGCATTGGCGTATTCCTTGCGGCTGCCGGGCATGTTGGCGAGGTCGCGCCGGTAGAGGCAGACCGCCTCGCCCGCCCCGCAGCGCAGCGCGGTGCGCAGGCAATCCATCGCGGTGTCCCCGCCGCCGAGGACGGCGACACGTTTTCCGCCCACATCGATCGGCGGGAGGTCCGTCACGGGAAAATCCACGTTCTTCTGGATGAGAAACGGAAGCGCGGGCAGCACTCCGGGAAGGTCCTCTCCAGGAATGCCCAGCGGCTTCGCCTGCTGCGCGCCGACCCCGAGAAACACCGCGGAATAGTCGCGCAGCAGGCCGGCGAGCAAAACGTCTTTGCCCAGCGTGACGCCGAGGCGGAATTTCACGCCGCGCTTTTTCAGCATCTCGATCCGCCGGCCGACAATGGTTTTTTCCAGCTTGAACGAGGGGATCCCGTTGACGAGAAGCCCTCCGGGAACGGCCTGCGACTCGTAAACCGACACGCCATACCCGAGGGCCGCCAACTGGTCGGCGGCGGCCAGCCCGGCGGGACCGGAGCCGACGACCGCGACCTTCAGGCCGTTGAACGGGGAGTGCGTGATATCGATGGCATGTTCGCGGAATGCAACCTCGTTGATGAACCGCTCGATTGCGCCGATCGACACGGGTTCGGTTTTTCCGTTCAGGATGCAAGCGCCTTCGCACAGGCGTTCCTGCGGGCACACGCGCGCGCAGATTTCCGGCATGTTGCTGGTCGAGCGAGAGATCGCCGCCGCCTCGAGGAACCGGCCTTCGGCGGTGAGCGCCAGCCATTCCGGGATGCGGTTGTGCAAAGGACAGCCTTCGACGCACGACGGGCGCGGGCATAAAATGCACCGGCTGGCCTGCTCGCGGGCGGTCTCCTCGTCGAACAACGAGTAGATTTCCAGCATGTCCGCGACGCGTTCCGCGGCCGAACGTTTGGGCAGTTCGGCCCGGTCGATCATGGCGCAGGCATGAGTGGGATCCCAAGGAATGCCGTTGTGCATATCTGGAAGGAGAGGAGCCGGGGGGTCTTTTCCCGGCGGGAACCCCTGAATGCTACTCCAGACCCGCCGCCGCCGCAACCTGAATTCGGGTGATCCCAAGGTTTCTGCACCGTTCCGGCATGCCGGATCCACTTTTCGCTTGTAGTCGGGAGCGAATGGTTTCAGTCGTGGGGAACCATTCCCATGCCACACCACCGATCCGGATCCGAAATCTGGCCGACCATCCGGAGGTTTCTGCCCTCGCTGCTCGTTTACTGGCCGCGGCTGCTGGGGATCTTTGCGCTGCTCCTCGTCGCCGCGGTCCTGGAGTTGGTCCGCCCGTATTTGATCGGGCGGATCGTCGATCTGGCGGCGTCCCGGCAACCTTGGCTGCACGTGGCGTGGATCCTGGGGATTTTCCTTGTTGCGGTGGTGGCGAGGAGCGGGGTGATTCTCGCGCGCAATTTCCGCATGCAGCAAACCGGAATGCGGATCACCTGCGACATGAGGGTCACCATTTTCCGGCACCTCCAGAGCCTGTCCCTGAGGTTCTATGACGCCCGGCATACGGGGAAAATCGTTTCGCGGATCAGCACCGACACCAGCGCGCTTTATTCGCTGGTGACCGGCGCCTCGGTGAATCTGATCGGCGATCTTGTCACGGTTGTCGGCGTGATGATCTTGCTCCTGAATGCGAACTGGCGCCTCGCGGTGGTCACCTATTGCATCCTGCCGCTGTTCGTCGCGAATTACAATTGGCACCGCCGCCGGCTGCGGATCGAGAGCCGCCGCCACAGGCAGAACTGGGACAAGGTCATGAGCTTCCTCCACGAGAGGATCTCCAGCACGCGTCTCGTCCGGGCGTTTGCCATGGAGGGTGTCGAAGTGGAAAACTTTGAAAAGCGCATCGAGGCGGACTTCACGAACTACAACCGCATCACCTGGAGGACAACGCTTCTCACCGTGGGTGCGGATCTGATCTCGGGCCTGGGGCTCTTTGCGGTGCTGGCCTACGGCTCGTGGCTGGTCATGCAGCCGGGCAGCGCATTCACCGTCGGACAGCTCACCGCGTTTCTTTTTTACCTCGGGCTCCTTTACGCGCCGATCACCCGGATCGTGGACTCGAACGCCGTCATGCAGCAGGCGGCGACGTCGCTCGAGAAAATTTTCGCGCTGCTCGACACGCGCCCGCACATCCCGGAAAACGAGTCCCTGCCCGCGCTGCGCGGCGTTGACGGGAGGGTGGCCTTCGAGGATGTTTCGTTCGCCTACCGGCCGCAGCACACGACCCTCCACCACCTCGATTTCGAGGTTCCCCCGGGCGCGACGTTCGCGCTGGTCGGCCCGAGCGGCTCGGGAAAAAGCACGCTGATCACGCTGATGGCGAGGTTTTACGACCCCACCGAAGGCCGGATTCTTATCGATGGAAAAGACATCCGGGATTTCAACGTGCACTCGCTGCGGCGGCAGATCGGGATCGTCATGCAGGACAACATCCTCTTCTCCGGGACGATCGCCGACAACATCCGCTACGGGCGGCCCGGCGCGAGCGACGCGGAGATGAAGGAGGCAGCAGAAGCGGCCCACGCGGACGAATTCATCTCCAAACTCACCCACGGCTACGAGACATGGCTGGGGGAAAAAGGCGTGCAGCTCTCGGGAGGGCAGAGGCAAAGGATCGCCATCGCCCGCGTCGTCCTCAAGGATCCCCGCATCCTCATCCTCGATGAGGCGACGTCCGCGCTCGACACGGAATCCGAACGGCTCGTCCAGGATGCACTGGAAAAACTGATGACCCGGCGGACATCGATCGTGATCGCGCACCGGCTCTCGACCATCGTGAAAGCCGACCGCATCCTCGTGCTGGATCAGGGCCGGATCGTCGAGCAGGGAAGCCACCAGGAACTGCTCCGGCAGCAGGGGCTCTACAACCGCCTGCACAATCTCCAGTTCGCGGCTGTCTCTGCGGAGCCAGGACAAACGCATTAAAACCGCTCGGGTTTTGAGGTTCTGCCCAGGGAGAACGGGCGTCCCGCCCGTTTGGGCGCGGCCTTTGCAAACGCGGGCAAGTGCCTTTCACAGGCGGGACGCCCTGTATCAGCGAGGCCCAGCGGGGTATTCTAATGCGTTTGCCCTGCCCGCGGAGCAGGCGCGGGTTTGACCTCGCGACCGCGTCGGGCATGATGGGCGGGTGCTCACCGATCTGAGGTTGCAGGACTTCCGCTGTTTTGAATCCCTGGAGATTTCCATGGGTCCGGGCCGCACGTTCGTGACCGGCGCGAACGCGCAGGGGAAGACCTCGATTCTCGAGGCGGTCTGCCTGCTGCTCCGCCTGCAATCTCCGCGCACATCGGCCACGGCCGAGGCGATCCGGTTCGGGCGGCCCCGGCTTTCTCTCGACGCGCATTTTTCCGGGATCCACCTCGTGCTCCACTACTCGCACGAGGGGAGGGAATTGCTCCTGGATTCGAAGCCGCAGATGCGCACCGACGACTACCTCGACGTGGCGCGGGTGGCGTGGTTCGCGAACACCGACCTCGACCTCGTGCGGGGAAGCAGTTCGGCCCGGCGCAGGTATCTGGACTTCCTCGGAATGCAGTGCGTGCCGGGCTACAGAAAATCCCTGCGCGCCTACGAGCGGGCGCTGCGCTCGCGGAATTCGCTGCTCAAGGACAACCGTCCGCGCCGGGAGATCGAGGCCTTCGACCCGCCGCTGGTCGAGGCCGGGGAATTCCTCTTCGGCGCGCGGGCCGGGCTGTGCGAAACGCTGTCCCCCATCACGCGGGCGGCCTGCCTGGAAATCAGCGGGGGAGCGGATGCTATGGAAATTTCCTATCACCCCGGCGGAGAAACCCCGCTCGCAGCGGCGCTTGCCGGCTCGCGGCACGAAGAGACACGGCTCCGGCAGACCGTGGTCGGCCCGCACCGCGACGAGCTAAAAATCACGGTCAACAAACTCGATGCCGCCGTCTATGCCTCCGAGGGCCAGCAGCGCGGGATCGCGCTTTCCCTGAAGCTCGCCCAAGCCCGCCACCTCGAAGCCGTCCAGAACCGCGCGCCGGTCCTCCTCCTCGACGACATCTTCGGCGAGCTCGACCCCGACCGCCGCAACCGCCTCCTCGCCTCGCTCCCGGCACAAAGCCAGACGATCATCACCACCACGTTCCTCGACTGGGCCGACCGCAAGCCGGAGGATGCGGTTTTCAAACTCGCCGCCGGTCGGCTGGAACCTCTCTGACCTCCGGGGAGCACGCCCGTCCTTTTCGGCGTCCCGCGGAACAATCCAATTATCAGCCTGCAAATATCCCACCCCCTCTGGTAGTCTGATTTGTCAATTTGTTATTCCATGCCCAAGAACGAAGCAGACACCCGTTATCATCTGATTGATCCAGTGCTGAGGGCCAAAGGCTACGTTGATCCCTACATCACGCTCGAGACTCCGGCGCCGGTGGAACCCACGGGACCAAAAGGCCGTCGCCGCAAAGGTCCCGGCAAAACGGACTACCTCATCGGTGTGCACGTGCCGAACGGGCCGAAACCACTGCCGGTGGCGATCTTGGAAGCGAAGCCCGAGGACGAGGACCCGCTGAAAGGAATGCAGCAAGCCAAGGGTTATTCCGAATGCGAGCGCTTCGAGGCCAAATACATCTTCGCCACGAACGGCCACCTCTACGGGAAATTCAACAAGTTCACCGGCGAGCAGACCGGGCCGTTTCCGCTCGCGGATTTTCCCGACCACAAAACGCTGACCGACTGCTACCACCGCCACACCGGCATCAATCTCGACGCTCCCTCGTCCTCGATGCTGTTCCAGCCGGACAGCCCGGCGTTCCCCGAATTCCGCTACTACCAGGACGCCGCGATTCGGGCCTCGTTCGAGAAGATCCTCAAGTGCGAAGCCGACGACGATCTCTCCCGCGTGCTGCTTTCGCTCGCCACCGGATCTGGAAAGACGATCATCGCCGCGAACCTGCTCTGGCGGCTCCACGAGGCCGGCCGCCTGCCGAAGCCCGTGCTCTTCCTCTGCGACCGCGACGAGCTCCGCGAACAAGCCTACGGCAAACTCAAGGCGGTCTTCGGCGACAACGCCCGCATCGTCGAGACGAAGAACGGCGAGAACGCCGCGAAGAACGCCCGCATCCACATCGCCACGTACCAGACGCTCGGCCTCGACGACGACGAGGGGTTCGCCAGCTTCCTCACCGAACATTACCCGGACGATTATTTCAGCGTGATCATCATCGACGAGTGCCACCGCTCGGCGTGGGGCAGGTGGTCGGAGGTGCTCAGGCGGAACCCGAATGCCATCCACATCGGCCTCACCGCAACGCCCCGCCAGCTTCGCGAGGCGAAGGACAAACCGACGGAGGACGAGGAAATCACCGCCAACAACCACCAGTATTTCGGCGAGCCCGTCTATGAATACACGCTGATCGAGGCGCAGGAGGACGGCTACCTCGCCGCCTGCGAAGTCATCAAGCGCAAGGCCTCGATCGATTCCCGCATCTTTACCAAGGCCGAGGTTCTCGCCGCCGGGCCGACCAACATCAAAACCGGCAGGCCGACCACCGAGAAAGACCTGACCAAAAGCGAATACACGGGCAAGGACTTCGACGACGAGCTGTTCATCGACATGCGCACCCCGGCGATGTGCGAAGACCTCTTCAAGCTGCTCTGCGAAAATGGCGGGCCCGAGCAAAAGGTCATCATCTTCTGCACGCGCGAAATCCACGCCGACCGCGTGGCCATGCAGATGAACAACCTCTACGTCCGCTGGTGCAAAGAGAAAAACCAGGAGCCCAAGGACCTCTATGCCTTCAAATGCATGGGCGGGGCCAACAACGGATCGGAATACATCAAGACCATGCGCGGGTCGGGCGAACGCGCGTTCGTCGCCTGCACGGTCGATCTGCTCGAAGCGGGCGTCGATATCGAGCGCCTGAACGCGGTCGTCTTCTTCCGCTACCTCAAATCCGCCATCAAATTCTACCAGATGGTCGGGCGCGGGACCCGGATCCACGAGGAGACCGGCAAATACAAGTTCTGGCTCTACGACTACGTGGTTTTGAAAGGGCGGCCGGGCGTGGTGGATTCGCGGTGGTTTTACTACTGGCTGCGTTCGCCGCTGGGCGAGCGGTGCATCCAATCGCTCGCCCGGGGAGCCGTGCGGGAGCGCATGTTGTTCAACCGGCTGGCCGAGGGCGAGATCGAGCTTCCCGACTACGAGACCCAGGTGAAGGCCTCCAAGGCGCTCGCGCAGATCAAGCCGATGCGGGCCGCCATCCGGAAACAAATCGCCGAGCTGGAATTGCTGCCGCAAAAGCTCCTCGCCCAAGTCTTTGAATCCTAGCCCATGAGCGACGAACCCACCAACTCCCAGCTTCTGATTTACCAAACCGAAGACGGTCGGATCAAACTGGACGTGCGGTTTGAAGGCGAGACAGTATGGCTGACGCAGCCCATGATCGCCGACCTTTTTGAAACCACGATCCCCAACGCGAGCATGCACTTGCGCAATATTTTTGCCGAAGGTGAGCTGGTGCTGGAGGCAACTGTTAAGAATTTCTTAACGGTTCGAAGGGAGGGGGCCCGGCAGGTCAGCCGGAGTTTGGAATACTACAATCTGGATGCCATCATCTCTGTCGGCTATCGAGTGAAAAGCGGGACTGCCACGCAGTTCCGCATCTGGGCGACGCAGCGGCTGCGGGAGTTCATCGTGAAGGGATTCGTGCTGGATGACGAGCGGCTGAAGAATCCCGATTTGCCCTTCGACTACTTCGAGGAGCTGCTGCGCCGGATTCAGGACATCCGCACCTCGGAGCGGCGATTTTACCAGAAGATCACGGACATTTACGCCACGAGCATCGACTACGATCCCACGGACGACGCCAGCATCACGTTCTTCAAGACGGTCCAGAATAAGCTGCACTGGGCGATCACCGGGCAGACGGCAGCGGAGATCATCGTCAGCCGCGCGGACAGCACCCGACCGCACATGGGGCTGACGACCTGGCGCGGGGCGAAGGTGAGGAAGGAAGACTCGGCCATCGCCAAGAACTACCTGGCGGAAGACGAACTGGCCGCCCTCAACAACCTTGTCGAACAATACCTCGTCTTCGCCACCGGCCAGGCCATGCGCCGCATCCCGATGAAGATGGGCGACTGGATCAGCAAGCTGGACAGCTTTCTCACCATCAACGACCGCGACATCCTCACCCATGCCGGCAGCATTTCACATGAACTGGCGCATGCCCATGCGGAGCGGCAATATGACACATTCAACCGCCAGCGCCTCGCCGACGCGGCCGCCAAGCCGGATGACTTTGAGCGCGCTGTGAAGCAACTGCCGCCGCCCAAAACCAAGCCCGCCAAGAACCCCCCACGCCGATGATCCATGAAACCGCCAACTCCCAGCTCCTGATTTACCAAAGCGATGACGGTCGCATCAAACTGGACGTGCGGTTTGAAGGCGAGACGGTGTGGGACAGATTTCTTCGAGAAAAATCCCCGGAGGGGATGGCATCCCATAGCCCAGGGTTGCGAGGAACGAGCCACCCTGGGTATCGCGTGTAAAAACAAGAACCCCATGGGGTTCCATCCGATGCCTCAATCGCTCTCCAGCGTCTATTTGCATGTCGTCTTCTTTTCTTTTCAGGCGGACTTTCGTGCGTTTCTGGAAAGGCACGGGGTGGCCTTTGATGAGCGATACGTTTGGGACTGAGGCAACCCCTTCAGGGTTGGGTTATGTGATGCCATATACCCAGGGTAGCTTCGCAACCCTGGGCTTGAGGACTGCAGCCAGGTTGTGGCTCCACTACAACCGGGGAAAAGTTTACATCCGCCACATTTTGACGCATAGTGAATACGACAAAGGATCCTGGAAAAAATGAGCGCAGCACAACTTGAAACCCTCACGCAGAGCTGGACCCCCATCTCCACGCTGGTTTGCGTTCCCCGCACGGGAGCGGAATACTCGCGCAATGTCTCTCTCCTCGACGAAATCACCGACGAAGTAGGGGCAGACGAAGACCACCCGCTTGCTTCCTTCATGGACGTGCTCGGATCGCTGGTCCACGGCTACGAGGCGCATTCCGTTCCCGAACTGGTGTAACAAGCACCGGCTATGAATTCATTTTCAGTTCGAGAGGAGGGCGAACTGAGCCGGGCAGCAGCTGTTTCCAAAATGGAAACGGTTCGCAAACAGGGTTCCCGGAGGGCGAACGCATTAAAATGCGCGTGCGAGCCGCTATCTTCCGGGGAGCATACCCGTCTCGGGTGTGGTTTCCGGCGTCCCCGCCGGAAAATCGTGTCGGGGGGAGCTCACAAGGAATCCTTGTCAGTTCATTGGGGGCGCGAACTGGTCGAGGGCTCAGTTGTAAAGAAATCCTTTATGACTGACGCCGACACGAATCACGCGACCAACTTCAGACATCCTGACGCACAAGGAAAACGGCTAAGACGATATTTGGTAGGGCGGGATCGCCGAGCCCGCCGACTTCTCTCGACGGACGCCTCGGCAAGGCATCCCTACCATCCGAGAAAAACAAGCGGCAAGATGCCGCTTCCACACTCCAAACCGCTCTTAAATTAATCCATGCCCAAAGCAAAAAAGCAACTGAAGCAGAAACCCCCGAAGACCATCGCTGGAACGCGTTCGCTGTCGTCGTTCGTCAAATCGATCTGCGACATCATGCGGCGGTCGAATTGCGCGAGCGCCCTGCAATACGTGCCGGAGCTGACATGGATTCTTTTCCTGCGCATCCTCGACGCGCAGGAGAAGCGCGACCGGGACGCCGCCGAGGCGGTGGGGAAAAGTTTCACGCCCGCGCTGCGCAGTCCATTCCGCTGGCAGGACTGGGCCGCGCCGTTTCCAAAAGACGAGGTCGGCAAGGCGGGGCATCCACAAACTGACGAGGACAAGCCCTACGGCTGGAAGCGGCAGGAACTATTTTCCAAAGGCGACGGGAAGCTCTTCGAGTTCATCAACACCGAGCTGCTGCCCCACCTGCACGCGCTGGACATCGATCCCGCGACCAAGCTGCCGAATCCCGCGGCCACGCGGAAACAGCGCGTGATCGGGCGGATCATGACCGCCGTCGAGCGCGTGCGCGTGGACAGCGAGACGAACCTCCGCGACATCCTCGACAAGGTGGATGAGATCAGTATCGACCATGTGGACGACACGCATTTCTTCACCCTCTCGCAGGTGTATGAAGACCTCCTGCTCAAAATGGGCGAGAAGAACTCCGACGGCGGACAGTTCTTCACCCCGCGCGAGGTCATCCGGGCAATGGTCCACACGATCCAGCCGGAGCTGGGCCATACAATTTACGATCCCTGCTGCGGCACCGGCGGATTTCTCGCTGTCGCCTACGAGCACATCGCCCGCAATCTCGGCCAGTCCCCAGCGAGCACGGACATCGACACGCTCAAGCACGAGACGTTCTTCGGCCGGGAGAAAGAGAACCTCGTCTTCCCCATCGCGCTCGCCAACCTCGTGCTCCACGGCATCGACCAGCCGAACCTCTGGCATGGCAACACGCTGACCAAACGCGCGACCTACAGCGCGCTCTTCGACAAGGCGCCAAAGTTTTTCGACGTGATCCTGACGAACCCGCCGTTCGGCGGCAAGGAAGGCAAGGACGCACAGAAAAACTACGCCTACGCCACCGGCAGCACGCAGGTCCTCTTCGTCCAGGACATCCTCGGCGAGCTCGCCTCCGACGGCCGCTGCGCGATCGTCCTCGACGACGGGTTCCTCTTCCGCAAAGACGAGGACGCCTTTGTGGAGACGAAGCGGAAGCTCGTGGACGAGTGCGATCTGTGGGCAATAGTGAGCTTGCCCGGCGGGTGCTTCTCCGGCGCCGGCGCCGCCGTAAAGACGAACCTGCTCTTCTTTACCAAGGGAAAGAAGACCACGAAGATTTGGTATTACGACCTCACGCATGTGAAGGTCGGTAAGAAGTCGCCGATGACGCTCGCGCATTTCGGCTTCGGCAAAAACGGCGAAGTCCTCGACGACTCCGACCTGCCCGCAGTGCTCACCGAAGCATGGGCAGATGACGAGAACAGCAAGGGCGAATTCCCCAGTTACGCCCGCCTGCTCGCCGCGCGCGGCACCGCTGCCGCCGAAAGCCGCTACTCGTGGACCGTGGACTTCGCTGACCGCCGCAGGAAAGCCCGCGAAGAGCGCAAACCGCACATCGCCGCCGCAGAAGCCGCAAAAGCCGAAGTGGTGTCGCTCAAGGAGAAGCTCAAAGCCCTCAAGGCGGTCAATCCGAAGGACAAAAAAATCGAAGCGCTCGAATCGAAGATCGGGGAACGAGAGAAGGCCGCCCGCGACGCCCAATCAAAAGCTGATGCCATCGACTCGGCAGTCTTTGATTTGAAGGCCGTGAATCCAAACGCCATCGTGAAGATCGACGGGCGGACGCCGGATGAAGTGATTCAGGGCATCGAAGAGCAGGGAAAGATCGTGGCGAAGTCGCTCGCCTCCTTGAAAACACTGCTCGAATCGTGAGACGGGATGATTTTTAATGGACATCAAACAAACCGCAACCTCATGAAGCTACGAACCCGCCGCCGCAGTCTCAAAGTGAAGAACTTTGGGCCGATTAAATCCGCCGATGTGGAATTCGGCGATCTCACGGTGCTTGTGGGGCCGCAAGCCACCGGCAAGAGCATCTTTCTCCAGCTCCTGAAGCTGCTGGTGGATGTGAGACAGGTCAAATTCGAGTTTCGCCGCGCCGGGATCGACTGGCAGCAGAAATTCGACCTCTTCCTTGATGTCTATTTCGGCGAGGGAATGCGGAGTCTTTACAAAGCAAAGACCGAAGTCGAATTCCGTGGTGTCACCGAGGACATGAAGAAGCTTGTGGACGAAATGAAGGCGGTGAAAGCCGAATCCATGTTTTTCATTCCCGCCCAGCGTGTGCTCGCCTTGCGCGACGGATGGCCGCAAGCGTTCACCTTCTACGATGCTGGGGTACCGTTTACTGTGCGGGAGTTCAGCGAAGAACTGCGTTTGCTGATGACGGATTTGGGATCTACGGAGATGTTGTTCCCAGTGCCACGTCGCCTGAAGCAGGAGTTTCGCGACTTGGTCCAAAAGCAGATTTTCCCCGGCTTCAACCTCAAGATCGACACGCAACGTGCACAGAAGCGCCTTGTGCTCTCGTCCGGGGAGAGTGCTCACCCGCTTCCTTTCATGGTATGGTCGGCAGGCCAGCGGGAGTTTGTGCCGTTGTTGCTCGGTCTCTACTACCTCCTGACTCCGGCTGGATCGCCCCGTCGGAGTGGAGTGAATTGGGTGGTCATTGAGGAACTTGAGATGGGCTTGCATCCCAAGGCAATCAGCGTGGTGATGCTGATGATCTTCGAGTTGGTGGTGCGCGGCTACCGGGTCTGTATCTCGACGCATTCCCCCCAAGTGCTAGATGCCGTTTGGGCCTTGAAGCACCTCCGGGAAAGCAAGGCCAACCCCAAAGCCTTGCTCAATGTATTTGGCGTTCCGGCCTCCCCAACCATGGTTGATCTGGCCACTGAGATCATGAAAAAGACGGCCAAGGTTTACTACTTTGACCGCGAAGGCGGCACGACAAGGGATATTTCCAACCTCGATGCGGGTGCCGAGGAAGCCGGGGAAAGTGGTTGGGGTGGGTTGTCAGAGTTCAGCGGTCGGGCCAATGAGGAAGTCGCGAGGGCGGTCGCCAATGCGGGAAGAGAGGGGCAGTTGTGAGCTTCCGCGAAGCTGTCGGCAATACTCCCCACCTTGAAAACGCCTGGCAAGAAGGGCTGCAGGCGTTGCGGGCGGAGGACAAGCCCCACATCGAAGCGGAAGATACGCGCAAACTTCGAGGAAGTGTCGATGTGGATACAGCACTGCAAAGAATTGAACCACAGGCAAACCGGTGGGATTTTGGCATCGGATACCAACATTCCGACCGCCAGCGTGACGTTGTCTATTGGACCGAGCTCCACACGGCGAGCGACAGTGAGGTCAGGGTGGTCATTGCCAAGGCACAATGGCTGCTGGGCTGGCTCAAGGGCGATAGTAAGACCTTGGCGGCTTTTGAACGGGATATCGTTTGGGTCTCAAGCGGAGCGACAAGCTTTACGCTCACCTCCCCGCAGAAAAAGCAGATGGCTGCCGCCGGTCTCCGCCACACCGGATTGAAGCTCAGAATCCGAAATGCACGAGGATAGCGCCGACAAGCACCACCAATCCGTGGTAAAATCCCCGATCCCGGAGCTTGATCCGCGAGCGGGTCCCTGCTGGAATTCTGCCTGATGAAAACTTCCCTCCTTGCCGTGGTCGCGCTTTCCCTCTTCCTGTCCGGGTGCTTGGTTTCGCCGGTATCGCAATCCGGCGGCATGGGCTCGGTCACTGTCGTCAACTCGAACCCCAGTGCGATCGTGGCGGCGGCGCAGGCGGTTTTCCCGCAGTCGGGATACCAGCTTTCCAAATCAAATTATCCGGTTTCGATTTCTTTCGACAAGGCCTCCAACCAGTTTGCCAACATCATGTGGGGAAGCTACGGAAACCCGCAGACGATCCGCGTCCGCGTGAGCATCAACCAGATCCCCGGAACGAACAACTACCGGCTCGTGCCGAAAGTCTATTCCGTCAGTTCGGCGGGCGAGGCCGGGTTTGAGGACAAGCGGCCTCTCATGGGCCTTTGGTCGAGCCAGTTCGGGCCGTTGCTCAGGCAGGTGGCCGAGCAGGCCGGCGGCGCGGGCGCGATGTAATTTCCGCAATTCCGATTGAGTTCCGGGCGCGAATCCCGTTTGCTCTCGGGATGTCCGTCCGCACCCGATTCGCTCCCTCGCCCACAGGATTCCTCCACGTCGGAGGCGCGCGCACCGCGCTTTTCAACTGGCTCTACGCGCGCCAGAACGGCGGAACATTCATCCTCCGCATCGAGGACACCGACGCGGCGCGGAACACGGACGAAGCCTACAAGGTCATCTACGACGGGTTGAACTGGCTCGGGCTCGACTGGGACGAGGGCCCGGACAAAGGCGGCCCGTTCGGCCCCTACCAGCAGAGCGAGCGCAACGGCATCTACGAAAAATACCTCGCGATCCTCGAGGCTGGCGGCCATGTCTATGAAGACAACGGCGCGATCCGGTTCCGCTCCCAGCGCAACCCGGTGGTCGTCGAGGACATCGTCTGCGGGCGCATCGAGTTCGACATGTCAAACCCCGCGACGCATCCCGACATGACGATCCGCCGCCCGGACGGCTCTTGGATTTTCCACTTCGTGAACGTGGTCGATGACATCGAGATGCAGCTCACCCATGTGATCCGGGGCGAGGACCACCTCTCGAACACGCCGAAACACGTCGAGCTCTACCAGGCGATCGGGGCCACGCCACCGCACTTCGCGCACATCCCGCTCATCCTGAATCACGAGGGGAAGAAGCTCAGCAAGCGGGACGGCGGGTCGAGCATCACGTATTTTCTCGACCTCGGCTACACGCCCGAAGCGGTCGCCAACTACCTCTGCCTGCTCGGATGGTCGCCGGGCGAAAACCGCGAGTTCCTCAAAACCCCGGAGATTCTTTCGCTTTTCGACCTCGGCCAAATCAACCGCCGGAACTCGATCTTCGACCTCGACAAATGTTTTTGGCTCAACGGCCAGCACATCCAGCACATGAGCCCCGAGCGGTTCGAGGAACTCGCTCTCCCGTTCGTGGACAAAGCGGGCGTCCCCTACGGGACGATCGAGGCCCTGCGCCCCGCGCTCGCGATCGTGAAGCCGAAGGTCAAGCACCTGAGCGATGTCCCCGACTGGATCGGCTTCCTCTTCACCGAGGACTATCCGTTTGATCCCGAAGCGGTCGCCAAAAGCCTCGCCAAACCCGGGGCCGCCGACCGCCTCCAGGCGCTCGGCTCCGCGCTCTCGGCCCTCGACGACTGGTCGCATGCGGCCATCGAGCTCAAGCTCAAAGAAACCGCCGCCGCCCTCGGCGTGAAGGCGGGCGAAGTCGTCCACCCCGCTCGTGTCGCCGTGAGCGGGCGCTCGGTCGGGCCCGGCCTCTACGAAATGTTCGAGGTCCTCGGAAAAGATCGGACGCTCGCCCGCTTCGAAAAAGCGCGCTCGCTGACCGCTTAGATTCCGGGGAGCGCCTGCGACTCGCAGGCAGTTTTCGGCGACTCGCCGGAAACCCTTCGAGGCGGTGGCCCCGCCGCCTCATAAAATGAAGCGGGCCATCGCCAACCACCGGGCACTGGATAAAGTCATCGATGAGATGCGCGAGATCACCCAGAAACTGATCCTGGAAACCCCGGAAACCGCCCCGATTTCCAAACGCAGAAACCATCCCAATCCGCGAATTCTTTCGATTCAGCTGTGCGTCCAATGAGCGGGGCTTTGGCTTGTAGTTCACTTCACGGGTGTCCGGTTAACTTCATAATCAGTTTTTGTTAAAATCTATTTTTGAGCGACTTGCACATGAAAAGTGATGTCACGCATTTGAATTCTGGAGCCCCCTCAGACAGGCTGGCGCATGAATTCTGGCCGCTATATCCTTTCTCAAGTCCTCGATCTTGTGGATCGCAAAACTCTGTCCCGCTTGGTCGCGCATTACGATGCCGAGTCTCGCGTCCGGCATTTTGGTTGTCGCCAGCAACTCATCTGCATGGCTTTTGCCCAACTGACTTGGCGGGAGGGACTGCGCGATATTGCCGAGTGTTTGAATGCGCGGCCGGCCACGCTTTACCCTCTGGGCTTTTCCGAGCCGGTGGCCAAATCGACGCTGGCCGATGCCAACGAACAGCGCGACTGGCGACTTTGGGAGGCTCTGGCCAAGACGCTCATGCGCAAAGCCCGGCTGCTCTACGCGGACGAAGACTTCAGTGGGGAACAACCGGCACGGGACAGCGCGGTTGATGGCCGCCAGAAAAATGGGACGCAGATTTGAACGGCGTTGACAAGAGTTTGGAGGGATGGCCGCCGTGCCGGGGTGTGATCAAAAGTGGGTGAGGTAGATTCGATCAGTTCCAGAGGGTGCTCCATTGGTGATTGGCGCGAATGACGCGGAGCTGGGCCATTGCCTCTGCGGTTTCCGGGAGCCAAGAGGTC
>Ga0118677_10004357_pt1 | contig 25866 bp, 19 predicted proteins | sample AliMusrvi5mmetaG_FD_86154 | JGI IMG/M metagenome (GOLD analysis project Ga0118677, IMG submission 86154)
GGGTGAACACCCCTCCGACCCCAATCCCTTATTTATCCGTGTTATCCGCGAAATCCGTGGTTCCAACTGCTGTTTTTGGGTGAACCGGTCCGAGGCCTCCACCACAACCACCTCGCCCTTTGTCGAAGCACAGAACAGGCGACCATCCACCCAAACTGGTGAGCTGAAATAATTGCCCCCCACACGCTCCTGCCATTTCACCTCGCCAGAAGCTGCTTCCACGCAACTCACGATTCCGCCGTCGCTCCACAGGAAGAGCCGTTCTCCAACACAGACGCTCGTAGGCACGTAAGGGGCCGACTTTCGAATGGCGTAGGCCAATTCTGGTTTTTTAACGGGGTCGCCGGGTCGCACCGCTATCAGATAATTTCCCCCTCCGCCGCTACCACACTGGCCGATGATCAATCCCGCAGCCAGAATCGGCGAACTCACGACTCGTTTGTCGAACATGTCCGACAACTCCCATTTTACCTTGCCGCTGTCCGGATCAATCGCGGAAACGCCGTGAGACTCGCTGGTGAAGATCAACGCTGCCGGACCGTCCTTCGGCTCATAAACGCAGGGTGTGGAATACACAGTTTCCTTTGATTTGCGGGGGGTCTGCCATCGGGCCTTGCCAGTGGCCGCATCGACTGCGATCAGGAAGCTCTCACCATCCTGCTCGTTACCGAGCACGACCTCGTCCTGATAAACAATCGGGGAGGCACCGCCGCCATGCTGGCTAGCGAAGGGTCCCAGGTCTTTCTCCCAAACCATCTGGCCATCATGCGTCAGAGCCATCAGGGTGTAATGCGCCGGAGAAGTCCAACAGATGTAAACGCGCTGCTGATCAACCGCCGGAGAGGCAGAAGCAAAGGTGTTGTAGTTGTTCTTGTGGTGAGGCGCGAATGGAAATGATTTTTGCCAAAGCACCTGCCCGCCAGCAGCGCTGACACAAACGACGGACACCTTTTTGGTTTGGTCGTCACCCGTTGTGAGAAAGATCTTGTCGCCCCATAACACCGGCGAGGAATGGCCCGCTCCAGGCAGAGGAAGTTTCCAGTTAAAGTCCTTGTCCGTCCAGGTAGTCGGGATGGCCTTGGCCGTACTGACGCCACTGCCGTTGGGTCCCCGGAACCGTGGCCATTCTTGAGCGAGTCCCGGGGACAACAAACTCAGGAGCAGTATGCACGTGAGGCTTCGGCGGGCCAATGCTCTCAATCTTATCATGCTGCGGGTTTACTTCACCCACCTCTGAATTTCATCCGCCAGGCGGTACCCCGCCAAAGCCGCCTGTTCTTCAACCACCACTTCATCGCGTCAGTCAGCCAACCGGAAAGAGGTATGGCCGTCCATGCTCTTGAGCCGGCGGAGCCTGAACTGGATTTTCCGAGTGGCCGAGTCGAGGTGCCAACCGGTGATGCCTCGCGAATACCTTACCTTCTGCGCGGACGGTCATGGCGCCTTGTAGCGTATTCCGGCGTCGAAGGCCGCGACCTTTTCGCCTCCGACTTCTGCGCTGCCTGCATTTTGGGCACACAAGGAAAAGGGCTGGCCATCCTGAAGTGCTTCCGCCGCCGGATCACAAGCCACGAAGGCTACGGTGTCGGCCTTGGGGACCTCAAGCTTCACCAACACACCGTTGGTCAGCACGTTCGTTATCTTCCCCGACAGACCGGGCCACCCATTGGTGCTCACGACATGCCCGCCCACGAGCCGCAAGCTTGCCGGGTCACAGAAGCGCACTCGAATGGCCTCCGGTAAGTCGCCTAATCGGATCTTCTCCAGGCCGCCATCGTGATGCAACGCGCCTTCACTTGCGTTGATGGTCCGCAGCACCACGTTCGTGTAGATCACGCCGTTGATTGTCAGCCGGTCGAACTTCTCCTGCCTGGCGGTATCGGGCCGGTTCGGGGAGCGAGCCAATGGGATCACCATTGTGTTGCTGGTCTGCGGCGGGTTGAGCAGCAAGCCCTGCCGCTGGAAGAATGAGTTCGCGGCTCCTGACGACGTGCCGATCTGGGCCACAGCAGTCCCAAGGAACCAAAACGCCACGAGCGCCGCTGCCAGTTGTCCAACTGCCTTCACGCCGCTAATAACGCACAAGGGTCCGATCAGGTCAAGGGAGGCTCACGTGCTTGAAAATGGTCCCAGACGAAGCAGCAGCTGCAATGGGGCAGGGGTTCTTGGGAGAGCGGCGGCTAGCGCTGTTGCGTATCAGTGCTGGTGCGCCATGCCGCGCAGCACGGCCTCTACGTATGCAAGGTCCTCCGGGCGAGTCACCTTAGGGTTCGGGTCCGCGTTGACCACGAGTTGCACGGGCTGGCCGATTAATTCACACGCAGCAGTATCGTCCGTGACGAGTAGGCCCCTTTCCCGCACCTCCGACAATGCCCGGCGTATGATCTCCACGCGGAAGGTCTGCGGGGTTTGCACAGCCCATAGGCGCGAGCGGTCAAGTGTGCGCTCGATCAATCTGCCGTCGCGCGATTCCTTGATGGTGTCGGTGACATATTGTGCCGCGACGGCCGCACCGGTTTCCCGTGCCGCCTTGACGGTGGCAACAATGAGGGCCAGGCTGGTGCAGGGTCGCGCCGCGTCCTGAATCGCCGCGATCTCCGTTCCCGGCGACAATGCCTCCAGGCCATTCCAGACAGAGTCCTGCCGCTCTTTGCCGCCGACAACCAGCACGAACCTCTTCCGGAAATGGTGCCGCTCAGCGATTTCCTTGAAGGCGGCTTGAATGCCATCGCGGACCACCAACACGATTTCGTCAACGCACCCAGCCTCGTCGAACCGCCGCCAGGTGTGCGCCACAATTGGGCAGCCGTCCAGTTCGAGGAACAGCTTATCCATCTTGGGCCCCATACGGGTGCCTTTGCCGGCGGCGACGATAATGGCGGAGACCATAATGCGGCGGGAGGTTGCAGTTTTAGGTTGGCAGTTTCAAGCACGTCGTGGTCTTTGTCGCGGCCTTCTGCCATTGCTTGCCAGAAGTCATTATTTGACAGGACCCCCTGGGTGTCCCCAAACTCCATGCCATGAAGTGGCATCGAGCGCGCGGACTCCATGATCGGATTTCGCATTCAAAACCAACGCCGATTCCCATTAAGCTTGTCAGCGACGCTCTTGCCAACGTTTTGCCAGAGGCGGTGGGCTAACCCCGCGCGGGTCCATGCGGTGCGCGTGCCCTCGGGAGCCGCTGGCAGCCCGACTAGCCCGTTTCATCAGCGAACTGAGTCACCGTAGGCGCCATGAGTGACGAACCCAAGCCAAACAGCGTCTTAACCGAGTTGCGCAACAAAGGTCATCTGCCGGCTCTGGATACCAACGTCGCGTCGGTCTGCTCTCTTACTAGCGATCCTCTCACAGGAGCGCCGGAGTTGACCTCGGTGATCCTGCGCGACCCGGCGCTCACGGCTAACATCATCTCCACCGCCAACTCGGTATTCTACCATCCCGCTGTTGCGGTGACGACCGTCTCGGCCGCGATCCAGATCATCGGGTTTGAGTGCACTCGCACCCTGGCGCTGGGGTTGGGTATTTTTAAGCAGGTCGGGGAGACGGCGAAAGACCGGAACCTCTACCGGTTGCTCACCTGCTCGTATTTTTCCGGCATGCTCGCCATGGCGCTGGCGCAGAAGGCCGGGCAGAGGAATCCAGAGGAGCTCCTGGTCGCTGGCATGTTGTCGCAGCTTCCCCGTCTCTTGCTGGCTCACGCCTTCCCCGAGCGTTACGCAGTGTTGGAGCGGCGCATGGCTGCAGAGATGCTGCCACTAGACCGGGCTTGCCAGGAAGTGTTTGGAACGAGTTATCACCGCTTAGCGATTGAGATCGCGCAGTTCTGGAACCTGCCGATGGGTGTGGCGCGCCATCTTCGAGGAGATACAGGGAACGACACCTTGGGCACGGTGGTTAAGCAGGCCGGCCAGATCTCGGACATGATGTTTGGCAACCATTCGAGTGGCGCAGCAGCGCTGGCTACCTCGGAACGGGAGCTGCAAAAGGCCCTCAATGATTCGGAGTTCAAGCTGGGAGAGTTTATCAGCGAAACCTGTGAGTCCGATCCCAACGTCAACCGGCTCTTCCGTCTCAGCCAGAAAGATGTGAAGATGATGGTGAGTATAGCAGAATGGGGCAAGGTCAGTTCGGCCGAGGTGGCTACCAGCCTCCTGGTCGGAGTCCGTGACGTGCTGCCGGGCGGGAAGGTCAACGTGGATACATCGGTCTTGATTGGCCAGTACTTGACGGAACTGATTCGAATAATCCGCCGCCGCCCGGACATCAACCGTGTCCTGCTCACGGGGCTGGAGGCCATTCATCGATGTGCGCGTGCCGAATGCGCGTTGTTGGCCTTTCTCGACGCGGGAAAACAGCAATTGCGCGGCCAGTTCCTGCTCGGCAGTGGCGGCAAGGCCGGCGAGTTTGTCGCCGATCTCCAGGATGACAAATCGCCCATTGTGCGCTGTCTGAAGTCACAGCAGCCACTCCAGTTCCAGGCCCAGCAGGATCAGCCTGATTCCTTTTTGACCCGTGCCAACCTCAAAGCCGTCCTCCTCGTGCCTCTCGTGGTTGACAGGAAATCGATCGGTCTTTGCCTGATCGCCCGCGAACAAACCACTCTATTCTCCGAGCGGGAGCAGTTGTGGGTCGACGCGGTCGTGAGCCTTTTTTCGATGGCGTTTGAGCGCAGTGGGAGCAAGAACTGACTGGTACGGACTTTAGACCGGCTGCAAAGCCGGAGGCGACTCGGGATGCTGTATTACTCGGCTTGGATGGCGTTGTCTGCCTCGTTCGCGCTCGTTACTGACGAACCGCTTCTCGGACTCTAAGGTCGCGTCGCCAGGATAAGCGGCGACGGGGCCGGTGCTTCCAGCAACCGGGGATTCGCGACGTGGCCTTGGGAATACCCAGGTGTTCTCCCAGAACTTGCGCCGCCGTGTAACTCAACGGGAAGAGGCCCTCGACAAAATCGGCAAAGAACTTCTGGCCCTCCTCCTGCTGGTTGCCCGCAACGGCCGGCCGGCCTGACCGCACCGCTTCCGTCAACTGCAGCCAGTTCGGCAGAATTTGTCGGATCACGTGCCGGAAGAACCCACCGTGGTAAGCCGGTTTCGTGGATATGAGGAAGGCCGCGCTCTCCGGCGTCAGCGCGTAACGGTCTCCCTTCTTCACCAGGAACTCCAAACCCACCAGGGCGTTAAGGATGGCGGTCAGCCCGCGCGCCGATGCGCCGGATTGGGCAGCCAATTCTTCTACGGTCAGCGGTGCCTGATCCAGGAGGTCGAACAGGCGGTAGTTCAGGGCCGCTTCCAGAATCAGCGGCGGGGCGTAGCCCCAGGCGAATTGCATCAGTCGCTCGGGAGTGGGCGCATGGTCCTGTGATACCTGTTTGCGAGGAGTCGCGAACCGGCGTTTCGATCTAGGTTCAAGTCGCGTCCCGATTTGTGACGCTCTTCTGGTCAGTGTTACGGATGATTTCATAATATTCGCCACCGTTAAGAACTAAGGCCCGACACCCGGGTGCAACGGCCTTGTTTATGTATATCATTAGAGGTGTGAAGTTTCAAATGGGCGCCCGGATTGGCGTGCGGCGCAGAGCTATTCGGCTCAATAACGCTGTATATGCCCCGCTCAGGGCGCCGACTCGATTGAAACGGTCGCTCTGCGTGCGCTGCAGTTTCGAGGTTTAAGCGCAAGGGCGTGGGCAGCCGGAAAAGCTGAATCTGGGAACATAGTCCACCCTCCGCAGCACCGCTACGGAGGCCGGGAAAGCAGAAATTGCGAGGCTCAGGGCAGGTCAGTGAGCGGCTGGTTCGCGCCGCGGATGCGCTTCCCCTCGCCCTCCCCTCAGAAGGGTCGCATTATGCGGTGCCGACTCTGCCTCGATCCGGCCAACCAGGAGGCGCCAGAGCACTCGCCCTGCCGAACGCAATCCGGCGGGAACATGAAATTCTCACGATCCGCTTTCCGAGTGCCGGGGAGGCTGCGGTTTCATTGTCCGCTGTCCGTAGAGGATCGACCGCCGGATTGTCCACACAAGGACGGACCTGGCTAGGGCGGAGTTAGTAACCTGGGTGGCTTCCCGTGATATAGGATGTCTTCGGGGGTTGTGTCGCGCCTCAATTCGAAGTGGTTGTCATTCCGTGTCAGGTTCGCGCGATACCAGTGGTCAGCCTCAGCCCAGGGGTCGCCGATGCTGACTGGCTTCCAGGCTAGGAAAGACAGGAGCATTGAGAGTAGGATGAGGCTGATTCCAATGACGGCCGTGAAGCGGTTCGCCTCCGGACACGGCGGCTCCAAGTCTGGACGCGGCTCAAAACGGACCGCGCCGAAGGGATCGATGTTCCGCGCGGCCCACTGGTCGTATCCTATGGCTTTGCGTGAAACGCGCATAACGGGATACTGCTCTGAATGAGAACCGGATCAAGTTCATTCTGTGCAGACGACTGTAGATGCGGGCTATGTATGATTCACCAAAGGGATGTCGGCAAAGGGATTGGCTGCGGGCGGGAGATGAACGGCGGGGCGGTGGCGCTGGCGGCGGTGGGACGGAGCTGGTACGCGCACCGTGAGCAGAAATCCGAAAGTCGAAGGAAGGCGTGGATTTTTGCTGGCCGCGACGGCAGGCAGCTCGGCCCCGGCGGGGGAGACCGACGCACCTTTTTGTTCGGGGGTGGTTTATAGCGCGCCGGTGAGCGTGAGGACCGTGGCCAATTTGGAGGTGGCGCCTCTCGGGATCTATGACACCGACCCGCATACGGGAGACGGCAGGTTGCTGGCGCTCTACAATGTCGCGGCTGAAACGGGCAAGCCACCCACAGCCACCTTAAGGCCACCCCAAAGCCTGTTGATAGCCAAGGGATCGCGACCCCAAAGCCACCTTAGAGCCGCCTCAGAGCCACCTCAGAGCCACCTCAATGCGACCTCAAAGCCACCCTCAAGCCACGCCAATTGGCCGAAGTCGCGAATTGACTTGAGTTGGTAGGTGAGGTGGGCAGCCAGGAAAAGCGCAGCCCGGCTCAGGCAGGAGATCACGGGTAATGGTTTGAGTGGCCCTCGGGTAATCGTGAAGTCCTTTCATTGACGACAGCATCCCCGGAATGTGGCTCGGACCGAATAGCTGGGCCGCAGATTCGTCCATTCTTAATGCTGCAATTTGTCGCTTCTCACTCACGACGGGATTTTATTCGCCGGCTGGCGGAGGCCGGTATCATGATTTCTGCTCTGCCGCCGGGTCAACGGTTGTTTGGGGCTGCGGCGGGCCAACTGCCGGAGGCAGCGCTGGCGTTTCCCGGTCCGTGGCAGTTCAACGTGCCGAAGGGCGGGATTATCCTGGTGAGCGACCAGCAATTGGAGGACCTGAAAGACCCGGACAAAGAGCTGGATCTTAGCCTCAGCAAAACGCCCAACATCACGACCTTGCGCAAGATCTGCGAAGGGGCCAAGGCGCAGGGTGCGCGGACCGTCATTCTCGCCTTCGACGAGTTCTGGTCGCAGTATCGGAAGGGCCAGGGCGGGAAGCCGAGGCAGTTGTTGCCGGATACGGAAGCCTACATCCAGTGCCTGGCGAAGATCAGCCAGATTATCAAACAGCACGGGCTCGGGCTGGAACTGAGCCTGCTGAGTCCGCTGGAGATTGGGCGCGGCTACCGGCAGAAGACCGGCGAGTCGGGTCGCTGGATACAGTATCGCGAAGGCTATCGGGACGCGGGAACCGGGCGCTACACTGTTTCAGCGTGGGAGCAGCATCGCTGGACCAATAACAAGGGGACCATCGAACTCCGTCGAACGGACGTGCGCGTGTTCGCTTTCGGTGAGCAGCGGATAGGTGGCACAACATTCTACCGGGTGGACCCGGCGGGGATAGTGGAACTTAAGTCGAAGCCGGAGATTGACGTGGATGAGTCGGCCCAGACCGGCACTCGCGCCTGCCGGCTCACCGTGCGTGGGCAGGGGGAAACTCAGGTCGGGGCCTTGGATCGCGTTCTGGTTGTGGTGAGTTACGCAACCCCGGAAATGGACTACTTCAGCCCTCAAGCGCGATCATTCCTCGAGGGGTTGGTGGAACAGTATCACGCCGCGGGAGTGCCTCTGAACGGCCTTTATGCCGACGAGATGCATATTCAGCAGGATTGGGGCTACGGCAGCCATCATGACGAGGGGCAATTCACTTTCCGCTACCTGACACCACACATGATGGCCCGGTTCGCAGAGCTTTACGGGGGGGAGTTCAAGGATTTTGAGAAGTATCTGGTGTACTTCGCTTATGGACAGCACGGGTTCATGCCGAACCTGGAGGCGCGTCTGGCGGCGCAGCACGTCCTGGGCGACGGACCGGATGGAGTGCACAGAACTTTCCTGCTCCGGCGTCGCTACTTTGAATTGTTGGACCAAACGGTGGTGGGCCTGTTCGCTGCCGCGAAGGAGTTCGCCGAGAAGAAGTATGGGCATGAGCTGGAGGCGCGAGCGCACGCGACCTGGGCGCAAAGTCCTACCTGCGATTTCTGGGAAACCGGGAACCTGCCGGTCTCGCCGCGCAAGTACGAGTACACCCCCGATTTCCTCTGGTCGAACACCGTGCATCAGGCCGCCTCCGCCTGCGATGATTATTTCGCGTGGAATGATTTTCTTACTGGTGGCGGCAACGACCATGCCGAGGGCGGCTGGTCGGATCGAAATTACTATGGTGTTGCGCTGGCTTGCTCCACAGGCATCCTGAATCGGACACCTTATGCTTACGCGGCCGCCTGGGGAATGCCGGATGAGGTACAGCGCCGGCATCAGGCCGTCTGTGACGCTTTCGGGGCGTCGGCCAGTCCGTGGTTTCAGGCGGTGCAGGATTCGCAGCACCGGGATACCGATGTGCTGATGCTCTATCCGTTGTCGCTGGTGGCGTGTGAAGAGCGTTTTGGTTCGTGGATGGTGCAATACGGCTACGCCAACTACGTCACGCCGCGAAAGCTGCTCCAGCATGCGCGGGTAGGATCGGATGGTAGGATCGAGATGGCCGGGCGCAAGTTCGGCACGCTTGCGGTGCTGTTCGAGCCTTTGCCCCCGCCTGAGTTACTGGACTTCCTGGAGAGGTTCACCGGTAACGGTGGCAAGCTGATTTGGTCCGGCCCACCCCCGCGCTTTGACCTTACCGGCCAGCCCATGTTCAGCAGGTGGCAGAAGCTATTCGGTGTGAAATCGCTCCAGTTTGGGATAGAAGGGCAGGTCGCCGACGGTTGGAGTGTCCAGTTTTCCGGCAGGCTGGGCAAGGTGCCGGCGCAAGAGATCCTCACTGATTTCCTTGTCGACCACGCCTATCCCGTCGAGGCAGACGAGGGTGCTGAAGTTGTTGCCCGACTTGGCAAGAGAGTCGTTGGGGTTCATCGGCCCACGCCCGGGAATGGGAGTGCGACGTTCCTTGGGTTCCGTCCGCGTGACGATCAATCTGCCTCACTGGGCACCGAGGTGCGGACCTGGTTCGAGATCCTCCTCGCGCTGGGCGCTTACCCCGGCACCGGATCCGAGCCGGCCAGGAATGACAATCCAAGTGTGGTCTCCCGGACCACGCCTTACCTGGCGTGCCGCTTCCCCAATGGCGCTACAACCCTCGCAGTGCATTATCGGACCCATGAGGAGAGCTGGCCGGGCGGATTCCACAGGGACGCGGCGCAGGACCGGGAGATTCTTGCGCGGAATCCTCTGCCCCCGGCCACGCTGGCGCTTCGCGACTTTGAGGTCAATGGGCATCGCGTTACTTTTGAAGGCGAACTAACGACGGCGTTTCGACTCGATGGCGCTGGTGCGCTGCTTGCTTTCGCAGGCAACAATTGCCAGAAGATCGTTATCGATGGGCATGAGTTTGTTTTCGCCAGCCGGCCTGTATCCTTGGTGGCTTGGGCTCCGGTGCTTCCCCAAAGGCGAGTGCCCGGCGGAGCGGTCATGGAACTATGGGCCCACGGCGAGGCGGCGATGACCGTACCGCTCCCGGCAGGCGTCAAGGGCGGTGAACTCTATTTCGAGGGCGGACGGGTTGGATCGTTCGGGGCCAAAGTCGCTTGTGATTGCTCTGGCGGAATGCTGCACTTTGACGCGCTAAACGCCTGGCCGCAGAAGCACCTGTTTTTCGTTCCGGGATGAGAAAGGTCTGGAAATTTGCAGACCGCGCGGACATGATGCGCGCCGTGCTTCCGCTCGAGGTTATAGAGATCAGACTGCGGCCTTCGTTCCCCTGGGGTCTGGGGTTGGTATGGCCACGGGCACGCCGATTGTGCGGCGTGACGTGGCCGGGATCCGGGCGGTCTGGCGCTGACTCTGGCGATGGAGATTGCTCCGATGCGTTGGTTTGAACGAGATAAAGAAAGACAGCGTTATTACCTGTTGCCCGGCATGGGTGGCCGCGCGTTGCGACGCAAGCACCGGCGGATTCTGGGCTGGTCAATCGCGTTGGGACTGGTAGTCTCGGCCATCCTGACGGCCCTCCTCTACTACCTTAGTACCCAGCGGTGAAGCCCGGTTCGTGAGGGATCAGGGCTTGGCCGCCAGCGAGCAGCGGGATCAGCGGGTTGCGTCAGGCGAACAGGGTCGTGGGCCGCATCTTCACGGCGTCAATTAGCCCCTGGTCTGTCAGCCTTAGTTCCGGGATCGGCGAGAGGCTCAGGAAGGATAGCGTCATGAACGGCGCCTCCAGTTCACAACCCATCGCGCGTGCGGCCTTATTCAAATCCGCAATCCGGTCAATCACTTCCTTGAGCGGACGGTCCGAGACCAGCCCCGCGATCGGCAAGGCGAGCTCTGCCCGCACCTTGCCGTGGCTGACTGCCACTTGGCCACCTTGCATCTTCACCAATTCATCAATGACCCGGGCGATGTCATCGTCGCTGGTGCCCACCACCACCACATTGTGCGCGTCGTGGGCCACCGTCGAACCGAGGGCACCGGCCTTGAGCTTGAACCCACGTACAAACCCCACGCCGACGTTCCCGGTGGCACGATGCCGCTCCACTACGACCAGCTTCAGGATGTCACGCTCGATGTCCGGCACGACCTGGCCATCCTTGATCCGTGGCTTCTCCAAGACCTGCCGGGTCACAATCTGGTTGGGCACGACCTGGATGATCCGAATCCTGCCGGCGCGGCTGGCGCGAACCTTGAAGTCGTCCGGCGCTTTGTAGCGCAGGTTCATGGTGCTGCGTGGTCGGGGCACCAGCGCGCTTTGCGGCGCCACGTATCTGCCTTCCTCGGCCACCAGTATTCCCTTTTTGTAGACCTGGCGCATAACGAACTTCTTAAGGTCGTCGAAGACGATGAAGTCCGCCCAGTAGCGCGGGGCAATGGCGCCGAAGTTCCGCAATCGATAATGCCGCGCGGTGCTGATGGTGGCGATTTGCATGGCCGCCATCGGCGACATGCCCAGCTTGATGGCCTTCCGCACGCTGTAGTCAATGTGGCCTTCGGACACTAGATCGCCCGCCAGCTTGTCGTCGGTCGCGAAGGAGCAGTTCAGCGCGTTATGCGAATTGACGAGCGGGACCAGTGTGGCGAGGTTCCGTTCGGTGCTGCCTTCGCGCAAGAGAACGTGCATGCCCGCGCGGAGTTTCTCCCGCGCCTCAGCCAGCTCGGTGGACTCATGGTCCGACTGCACCCCGGCCAGCACGTAGGCATTCAGGTTGTGGCCTCGCAAACCCGGAGCATGCCCGTCAATGTTCTTGCCCTTGCCGGCTTCGATCTTCGCCAGCTCGCTCTCCAGGCCCAGATACACGCCGGGATAATTCATCAGCTCGGCGATCCCGGCGATGCGCTCATCGCCGATCATCAGCCTCAAACCCTCTGCCGTGACCCGCGCGCCCGACGTTTCCAGTGGCGTCGCCGGCACGCACGAAGGGAGCATTATGAAGAAGTCCACCGGCAGGTTCTTGCTCGATTCAAGGACGTAGCGAATGCCGTCCAGACCAAGCACGTTGGCGAATTCGTGCGGGTCAATCACCACCACGCCCGTGCCATGCGGCACCACCGCTCGGGCAAACTCCCGCGTAGTGAGCATCGAGCTTTCCACGTGAAAGTGACCATCAATCAGGCTCGGCGCCAGGTACGCGCCCTTCAGGTCAATGATTCGGTTCGCTTTGTAATCACCCAAACCGACAACCCGCCCGTCATCCACGGCCACGTTAGTGCGGTAAATCTCCCCGCTCAGGACATTGACGAGGTTCGCATTCTTGAAGAGCCGCTCGGCGGGTCGCTCGCCGCGGGCGATGCTGAGCTTTCGCTGAAGTTCACGCATAACCTAACATATCTCCCATTCGCAGGCCCCGCGAGCAAAAAAGCGTGGCAGCCAGAGTGGGGCAGGGCAAATCCTCAGCCGTGCTTAAGCCGTTCACAGCACTGGCAGTAGGCTGCGGAGGGCCGCCGCAGACAGGTCGGGAGCCTCGCCGGACACTCGCCGGACACTCGCCGTAGCACCTCTTATCCGCGATAAGAGGTGCTACGGCGAGTGTCCGGCGAGTGTCCGGCGAGGCCCGCGCGAGGCTGGGGAGGGCTGGGCGAGGGTAGAGCGGGCGGCCTGCAATGGGTCACCGGGTAGTGTCAGCGCGACAATATCCGCGCATCCTATTGATTGCCAGGCAGTTGCGGAACCGTCGATTCCTTGGGCCCTGTTACATCCGACTGCGGACGAAGACAAAGTACGCCACGAGTACTACCGCGAGCGCATAGGTCAGCCAGACAACCTCCCGCCCCTTGCCGCTGAATAGCTTGATGATGGGGTAGCTGATAATCCCCAGCGCAAGGCCGTCCGCAATGGAATAGGATAGCGGAATCCCTATCATCGTCAGAAACGTGGGCACGGACTCGCTGTAGTCCTTCCAATCAACCTTCACCACATTCTGGATCATCATCGCTCCGACGATTACCAGCGCCGGCGCGGTAATGGGTGGGTAGCTGCCCACCATCGTGATCAACGGGCTGAAGAACAGCGCCAGCAGGAACAACGCGGCGACCACCAACCCCGTCAAGCCGGTGCGCCCGCCCTGCTCGACGCCCGCGGCGCTTTCAATGAAGCTTGTCACAGTGCTCGTCCCCAGCGCCGCTCCGGCGACCGTGCCAATGGCGTCGGACATCATCGCTTGTTTTGCGCGCGGGAGCTTGTTGTCTTTCATGAAGCCCGCTTGCTCGCACACGCCAATCAACGTGCCAATGGTGTCAAACACCAGCATGAAGAGGAACACGAAGATGAACGGCAGCATCGTCGGTGTGAGCGCGTGGGTTAGATCAATGTGCAAAAACGTCGGCGCCAGGGAGGGCGGCAACGCCACGATTCCTTTAGCGAAGGCAAATCGTTGCACGAGTACCGAACCTGTCACCTCAGGCGCACTCGCAATCGAGTGCGGCATGTGGGGCAGCGCCAGTTTGAATGCTACCGCCAACGCCGTCGCGCCCACGATTCCCCACAAAATCGAGCCGCGCACCTTCCGGACGTGCAATACCGCTGTCAGCAACAGCCCGGCAAAGAAGACCAGCAAATCAGGCGAGGCGAAGTGCGCATTCATCTTCACCGCCGTGCCGGGGTCTTTGACGACGAGTCCCACGTTCTGCAACCCGATGAAGGCGATGAATAAGCCGATGCCGGCGGCAATGCCGTTCTTAAGGCTGGGACTGACCGCGTTGAAGATCATCTCGCGTAACCCCACCAGCGACAGGATCAGGAATAGCACGCCGGAAATGAAGACCGTCCCCAGCGCCACTTCCCATGCATTGGAGAAGCCCGCCGCCGCGGCCGCCGGCAGCGCCGAGAACACGAAGAAGAAATTCTCGCCCATGCCCGGCGCCTGGGCGATAGGATAGCGCGCATACAGCGCCATGATTGCGGTGGCCAGAGCCGCGGACAAACACGTCGCTACCGTCACCGCCCCAAAATCCATACCCGTCGCCTTGCCGAACATCGTGCCCGACAGCACCGCCGGTTGGACGAAGATGATGTAGGCCATCGTGAGGAAAGTCGTCACCCCCGCCAGCAATTCCGTCCGCGCGCTGGTCTGGTTCTCTGAAAGACGAAAGACTCGTTCAAGCATGGCCGTCGGCATCCTGCGGAACGGCCAGACCATGGGCATGCCATCGGCCTTTTTCAAGGAGATTCTGTGGTTTTGCGTATCCTACCTCGCTAACACCGCGGTACTACGGAGCGCGGCTCTGCTGGTCGGAAGATTCGATCTCGGGCCTTACACTCGACTCCGGTGCCGCGGGGCACTATTCTCTAGTGGCTCATGCGAAACATCGTCTTCCACGCCTTGACCGAGGCCGCGCGCAGCGGGGAACCGGTTGCGCTCGGCATCATTACCGGCGTGAAGGGATCCAGCCCGCAGAAGGTCGGCGCCAAGGCGCTCTTCTATGCGGACGGGCGCATCAAAGGCACGCTGGGGGGCGGTTGCCTGGAGGCTGAGATCCAGCAACGGGCGGTGCAGTCGTTGCGCACGGGGCAAGGTGTGACGTTTGACCTGCTGCTCGACCATGACTTTGGCTGGGACGACGGCCTGATGTGCGGGGGGAAGGTGTGCGGGCTAATCCTGCCTAACGCGCAAGAGGCGGGGGAGGAGTTTTGGGGCGAGTTGGCGGAGAGGAAGAAGACCTCAGCCTGGGGCGTCGGTGCGGATTTCTCCATCGCGAGTCTTCCGCTGACTGGAGGCTCTGATTGGCCCTACCGCGAAACGGTCACGGCCCCGTGCGCGCTGTGGATTGCCGGCGCGGGCCACGTCGCGCAGGCGGTCGCGCCGCTCGCGTTGCTCCTGGACTTCAGCGTTACAGTCTTTGACGACCGCCCCGCACTAGCCAACCACCAGTTCTTCGCGCCCGACGTCAATCTGCAAGCCGATGTGTGGGAGAAACTCATGGCACTGCCTTTGCCGGCCGCACCGAGCTTTGGGTTGATCGTCACACGAGGGCATCGGCATGACGCGCTGGTGCTCAAGGAATGGATTCACCGGCCATTCCTGTTCCTGGGCATGATCGGCAGCGCGCGCAAGGCCCGCACCATGTTTGATCATTTCATCGAAGAGAAGCTCGCGACCTCCGAAGAGCTGGCGCGCGTGGCTTGCCCGGTCGGAGTCAAGATCCGCTCCCAAAGTCCTGAAGAGATCGCGGTGAGCATCATGGCCCAATTCATTGATAAGCGAGCGGAGTTGGTGCAGAAGGCTTAACCAGCCGGTCAAACCCGCCGGGCGCGCGTATTCGAGCAGCGTTGTGTTCCGGGAGACGGCGCCGGGGTGGACACTGCGGCCATTGAGCGTCAATTCAATGACATGCGGAACAACCGGCAGCCATTGGTGCTCCTTACGGCGAGCGCACGCAGTAGCAACATGCCGGGCTGAGGCCTGCCCGCGAGTCAGTGAACTGGAAGTGACCAGGCGTAACCTCGATGACACCGCCCAGCAGGGTCCAGTTCATCATCGGCAGGGCAGGGTCCGGGGACGCCAGAACTCCGAATATGGCCCCTATGTTGTTGGTGAAGGCGCACTGAAACGAGCCGTCGGCTAGCCTTTTAGGGCCGGTCATCCCGGCCGCCACCGCAACCGGAACGCTGACATTGAAGATGCTTCCAGTGCTGGGGATACCATTGACGAACACCGTCGCTAGCGTCCAGCCGGGCGGGAAGCCAAGCACCGGCGCAGACGTGAAGGAATTGGTGGACCAGTTGATGCCGGAGGCAGGCATTAGGAATGTAGTCTGCCCGCTTTCCAGGCTTCGCAATTGCACCAGCGGATAATCGGCCGGCGAGTCCTGAGAATTGCCGCTCGAGCCTTGCGAAACACCACGAAAGCGGGAGCCAGTGAGGGTCAGGCTGCTCCCCAAATTCAGTGGCGAGGTGCAAGTCGTGATCTGTGGCCGCCATGCGTTACTGAAGCCCAGCCCGACATCATAGAGCTCCGCGCTGGCCAAAGCGTTGACTCCATCGGGGGTGCCCCCGGCCACTAACACTCTGCCACTGGGCAACAAGGTTGCAGTGTGATTTGCCCGGCTGTTGGTCATCGTGGCGGTTACCGCCCATCCGTTGGTCGCAGGATCATAAAGCTCCGCGCTGGAAAGCACGCTGCCGCCGCCCCAGCCCCCCGCGACGAGCACGTTGCCAATGGGAAGTAACGTCGCTGTGTGCTGATCCCGCAGAGTTGTCATCCAGCCCGTGGGCGTCCACGCTTCGGTGAGGGGATCGTACAATTCCGCGCCACCGCCGCCGCCCCCTGCGGCCAGAACCTGCCCAGTGGGAAGTAATATCGCTGTGTGCCACTCGCGCGGAGTGGCCATTGAGGCGGTCGCCGTCCAGGTCTCCGTGGCTGGGTCGTAGAGTTCGGCATCGGAAAGGGCATTCGAGTTGTCGTCCTCGCCTCCGGTCACGAGCACCTTGCCGGTGGTCAATAATGTCGCCGTGTGATATTGGCGGGCGGTAATCAGCGGGCCGGTTGGTGTCCAGGTCCCCATGGCCGGACTGTATAGTTCCGCGCTCGAAAGAACGCCGCTGCCAGGACTGCCACCCGCGACCAGCACTTTGCCGGTGGGGAGGAGGGTCGCCGTATGGCCCCCCTTCCGGGCGGTGGTCAGGGTGCCGGTTGTGGACCAAGTCCCGGCCGTAGGGTTATAGCACTCACTGCTCGCGCCGGTGGCATCACCCCCCGCAGCCAACACCTGGCCATTGGGCAACAAGGTCGCTGTGTGCGACGCGCGCGCAGTGCCCATAGAATCCGTTGGCGCCCAGGTCCCGGCGATGGGGTCGTACAACTCCGAGCCCGCAAGCAGGGTAGTATTGTTGGCATCCCAGCCTCCGGCAGCCAGCACTTTGCCATTGGGCAGCAGGGTCGCCGTGTGGCTCCGCCGTGCTTTGGCTAGGTCCCCGGCCGCCTTCCATGACCCGTCGGCCGAATCGCACAAGGAAGCGCTCGACAGGTACTCGCCGAAGCTAATTCCCCCCGTGACGAGCAGTTTACCACTTGCCAGCAAGGTCGCTGTGTGATTGCAGCGGGCGACGGTCAACAAGCTGGGCAGCATGGTCCACGCCCCGGTGTCTGGATCGTAGATCTCCGCGCTGTACAGAGAATCCGCTCCATCGGATGTGCCTTCCACAGCCAGCATTTGTCCATTGGCCAGTAGGGTCGCCGTCTGCCGAGCGCGCGCCTGAGTCATCGCGCCAGTGGCCGACCATTTGCCAGTCGATGGGTCATAAAGCTCCGCACTGGATAAAGCCAGGGTCCCACTACGGACCCCTCCGGCGGTCAGCAGCTTGCCAGTGGGTAACAAGGTCGCCGAGTGATAAAAGCGGGCGGTCTGCAGTGCACCCGTCGCCACGAATTTCCCGGTCGCCGGATCATATAATTCCGCACTGGCAAGAGTGCCGTTGTTATCAACGCCCCCAGCAAGGAGAACCTTGCCGTTGGGTAACAAAGTTGCCGTGTGATAATAGCGTGCGTTGACCAGAGAGCCGGTCGTGGTCCAGGTCCCGGCAACTGGATCATACAGCTCCGCGCTGGACACGGGAAAGAAGAAGGTGTTTCGGCCGCCGGTAACCAGGACCTTGCCATTGGGCAAGAGCGTCGCCGTGTGAAAGTCGCGCGCGGTAGTCATCGTGCCGGTGGTCGCCCAGGTACCCGTGGCCGGATCATAAAGTTCCGTGGTGGAAAGCCTGGAAGGCGTGCTGTTGCCTTCGCCGCCGGCGAGGAGCACCTTTCCATTGGGCAGCAACGTGCCCGTATGGTACTTTCGCGCGGTGATCATCGTGCCGGTGGCCGTCCACGTCCCCGTGGCTGGATCATACAACTCCGCGCTGGAAAGATAACCACCGCCATTAACACCCCCCGCGGCCAGCACCTTGCCGTTCGGCAGCAGTGTGGCTGTGTGAAACGCACGGGCAGTGCTGAGCGAGCCGGTGAAATAGAAGGAAGCAGCCGCCGCAGGTTGTGTCAGCCAGGCAGCAAACCCTTGCGCCATTAGTGCTGCTGCGATTGTAGAAATACTTCCGGCCCAGGTTTTCATAAGACGCTTCGTGATACCTATCGTCTTCGGCTCGCTTCTGATAATGCTGGGAGTGAAGCAAGACCCTCGAGTTATGTCGAGAGACCAATTCCCAGTCACTCGCTCGGCATCAGTCTGGATTTGGATCAGGAAGCCGAGCATGATCGCTCGCGAGGCAGGCAGGGGATTTCCGTTCGGCGCTGGCGGCCCTGCGGACGGCTCGTGGTAGCAGGCTGTATACCCATACGTGCTGTCGGTAGCAACGCGCGAGTTCTTGCAGCGGCCACGTTGCCTACCGTTTCAGCGGTTTGCCGCCGAAGCAGGCGCGCTAGATGTCCACCCGATCGAGCCCAGCGCCACCGGGAAACTCGCTGGGCGAACCGAGGTGCTACTCACCGCGGCCGAATGACAACAGATCGTCGAATACCAAGGGGAGGCTGCGCAGGCAGTCGACTTATGCCATCCACCTGGAACTGACTTCGATGTCAGCCACGATTACGTAGCTGCATGGCAAGCCAGCCAGCTTGAGTCGTAGCCTTTAAGCTGACCAAAACCACGCAATGCCATTCGAACGGCAGCCTGATCGGCTGAACTCCCGCTCGCAGGAAGATCTAAAACAACCAGGCTGACTTAGGTGAGGGAGATCTTATCGCCATCTTTCAAGGTGATGATCGCCTTCTTCCAATTCGAGGATTGGCCGGCCTGTTTGGTACGCTGACGGCGAAACTTGCCGCGCACGTTCAGTGTATTGACCTTGGTGACCTTGACCTTGAAAAGGTCCTGCACGGCCGCACGGATCTGGGTCTTGTTCGCCCGCGGATCAGCCATGACGGTGTACTGGTTGTACTTCTCGCCTTGGCGGGTCCCCTTCTCGGTTAGTCGCACGGTCCGGATAATTTCAAAAGAGTTCATGCTATTCCTTGCCTAGGCGCGCCTCGATTTGCTCGAAGGCAGTCCGGGTGAATACTAGCTTGTCGGGACGCAGCACGTCGTAGGTGTGCAACAGTTCGCTCGTCGTCAGGCCTACGCCCGCCAAGTTGCCCGAGGCCTGCGTCAGATTCTTGTCCGCGCCGTGCGCCACAATAAGTGCCGTGCCCCCCTCCAGCTCCAGCGCTTTCAGCACGCCGGCAATCTCCTTGGTCTTATTGGAGCTAAGCTTCAGATCGTCAACCACCACCACGTCGCCAGCCTTCAACCGCTCGGAGAGCGCCTTACGCAACGCGAGCTGCTTGGTGTTATGCGATACTTTCTTCGTGAAGTCGCGTGGCTTGGGCCCAAACACCACACCGCCCCCGCGCCACAGCGGCGACTGGAACGAGCCCGCGCGTGCGCGGCCGGTGCCCTTTTGCCGCCACGGCTTCTTGTTGGTGCCCGCGACTTCGCCGACGTTCTTGGTGCAAGCGGTGCCCATTCGTTGCGCCGCCTGGTATGCGACAACCACGTCGTGAACGGCTTGCGTGCCTCTGCCGTCTTCGATGAGCGGGAATTTGACCTCCAGCTCGCCCTGGTTGTTTCCTTTAGTATCTTTAATGGTAAGTTTCATGGCAGAGCCTTACTTCTTCTTGCCTGCGCTCTTCTTGATGTTCTCCGGCCGCTGCGCATGTGGTAGCCAGCCCTTGGGGCGTTTCTTGGATTCACGAATCACGACGTAGTCGCCGTTCGAGCCGGGAATAGCGCCTCTGATCAATATGACGTTTTCTGCTTCATGGACCTGAACTACTTCGAGGTTCTGGGCGGTGCGCCGCACTTGGCCCAAGTGGCCGGGCATCTTCATCCCGCGCATTACCGTGCCCGGGAACAAACGCTGGCCGATAGCGCCCGAGCGCCGATGCCAGCCCTTCGCACCGTGGGTGCTGTCGCCTCCGCGGAAAGCATGCCGGGCGACGACGCCCTCAAAGCCGCGGCCTTTGGTGTAGCCAATGGCATCCACGTAGTCGCCGGGCGCAAAGAGGGTCGGGCCCACCACATCGCCTGGTTTCACTTCCTTCGAGAAGTTGCGAAACTCCTGAATGCGCTTCACGGCCGCGCCGTTGAACTTCTTGATATGGCCCAACAGCGGCTTGGTAACTCGATGTTCCTTCTGATCGCCGAAACCAAGCTGCACGGCGTTGTAGCCGTCGCTCTGCTGCGTTTTGCACTGCAGCACGCGGTTCGGGCCGGCGAGGACGATGGTCACCGGGGTAATCACCCCTTTTGCGTTATAGACGCGCGTCTGGCCCAATTTCTTTCCTAGTAATCCAAGTGGCATGACGTTTAAAGAAGTTAGATTTTAATGGTGATGTCCACGCCCGCCGGCAGGTTGAGCTTCTTCAGCTCGTCCACGGTCTTGGCGGTCGGCTCGATGATGTCAATTAGCCGCTTGTGGGTGCGCTGCTCGAAAGTCTCCTGGGACTTCTTGTCGCAATGCGGCGAGCGTTGCACGGTAAATTTCTCGATGCGGGTCGGCAGCGGGATGGGTCCGGCGACACGTGCCCCCGTGCGTTTGACGGTGTCCGCTATGTCGCGGGCGGATTGGTCGATGACCCGGTGGTCATAGGCCTTCAGTCGGATACGAATACGTTGTCCAGCCATACAAAGAACAATTGTCTATTAATGGTTTAACTAAAAATGTTCGTCCCCCGGTTGCCGGGAAACGGAGCGCGGAATATATCAGAGCCGAAATTCAGCGCAATAGCTTTCTGAAAGTATTTTGTTCGCCGAATCGCGCATCCTCGTGGCGAGTGCCATCCGGCCCTCCAGACGAAGCCGCAACCATGTCGTAGCGGGGGACCGCGCCCGCCCCGGGCGCTGTGACTGGCGCCCCCGCCAGTCACCATCCGTGCTCATTAAACGAACTCACAGTTCAGTGACTCGGCACGCAGCCCCGCCACCCGGCGGGGGCGCCGGCTGGCTACGCCCGGGGCGGGCGTGGTCCCCATTACCCGCTGCATGGTCCCGACGGAGCATACCAGCGGGTCGTCCCTGCTTCCACTTGGTGATGCTTCGCCTCAAGAAAATCGCGCGCAGTCCCTGTTCCGCGGGTGCTATCTTGCGGACGCATCGCCCTTGCGGCCCAGCGTCGAGAGCAACGTCGCGGTGGCTTGGACCATGCCCGGCTCGTAATGATCCGGATCCCGCACTTCAAAGCGCCGTAACTTATGCGAGCCGGGCCCCTTACCGTAACTCACCACACCCGTGTCGCTGACCGTCACCTCCACCTCGGAAAACCCGAACAACGGTTTCCGCCCGGCGACCCCGGCAGAGCGGTCGCTTTGCGGCAGCGCGGAAGTCCATTCGCTCCCGTCAAAAACTACATCGCGCCCCGACATTACCCCCAAAACCGCGGCGCACCAGAGATTCCGTGTGTCGGAGAACAACCGCGCTTGGCGGCTCGGCTCGACCGGGCGCGCCACGAACGCCAACGGCTCGGCGGTTTCCTTTTCGAGCGCATAGATGAAATACTGGATGACCTCCGGGGCCGCCCGTTCGAGCAGCGTCCGATGGCTGGCGCGCCAGAAAGACGCATGCCCCCGGTTCTGCCACAGCCCTCCGTCAAAGCAAGGCACCCAATAAACCGGCAACCCTGACCGCATTAGTCCCACATACGCCTGTGGATCAAGCCCCACGTTGTATTCCTGCAACTTCGCATCCGAAGCCTCGCCAATGAAGGCCAGCACCATCGCCACGTTGGTTCGGAACAACTCCGGCTCGCGATTGAACGCACACACCACGTCGCGCACACTGCCCAGCGTCGTGATGCAAACTGGGCGAGCCGAGGCGCGCACCGTCTGCACGATAAGTCCCACTCCACCTTGGAATTGGGGCGGCTGATCGAGCGCTTTGTCGTCGGGACTCTTCAGCGGATCAGACAACCCGAGAACCGCGGACACGTTCCGCCCCGTTATTTTGTTCATCTGAGAGACCGGGATGCGGCCGGGGTGCTCCAATTGTTTCCGACCCTGGTCGAGCACCACCCCTTTGATGTCCAACTCCGGCATCGCGTAAACCGTCGCCAGATCAAAATGGTCATCTGGATCAACGTGCGGGTGAAACAGGTCGGTGCAATAGACGACCGGCACTGATCGCGCTGCTGGGGCAGCCACACCCGCCGCCGTGTTGCAACCGACGACAAACCCCAGGATTCCAGTAAACAAGCAAGATAGCCCGGCAGTGCGGATCATCCCTCATTCAGCCAACTTCCACCTCCCTTGACAAGCATAAGCCCAAATGGCCAGAAATACCCTCCGCGTCCCACCCCACTCCTGCGCTGGCAGTACCCTATCGCTTCTACAGTTGAGAGATAATTGCATGATAGTTGCATAATGGATGCATAATAGTCTATGGTCGTGATATACGGTTGGGTTTAGCGTTTAGGATGAAGTTTTTGATGGGGGTTGAGTTGGGGAGGTCGTTGATGAATCCTTGCAGGGCGCGAGGCACTCTGTCGGGGATGTGTTGGGCTTTGGCCAGTTCTTGGCGGACGGTGGGCGGGTCGATCTGAGCGAACAACGCTTCGAGGGAGGGCTGTCCATCCAAGAGGATTTTCAGGTATTCTGGGTTTTGGAGATTTTTCACTAGCGGGGTATCTGGCGGCAGGGTGCGCAAGGTTCGCCCCAGGGAGTGACAACCGGTTTTGTGGCGGCAAGTGCGTTTCAGATCTCGAAAGAACCGCTCCAGGAGGTTGTTGGTTCGCTGGGGTTGGATGGTTCGGGGTCCTTCGGGAGTAGAAACGACCAACGGGTCCGCGAACAACTTGGGACCGTAGTGATCGATTTGCTTGATCATCTTCTGCAAAGCGAGGGTGGTTGAATAGTCGGGACGCGCGCGGACTTCCGCCGTAAAGGCCTGAACGTGGTGCTGGAGAGCCTTCAGTTCGACGGCCTCGCCGCCATGATTGAGGCCTTGGTCTCCGCTGAGTGGAGCGATCCGCAAGGCGTGGCGTATTTGATCGAACAACTGGCCGTGGGTTTCCAAGCTGCTGAGGGTATGCCTCAAAGGATGATCTTCGACCAAGTCCTGCAGGTCCAAGAGCAGGTGGTGAAAAGGCAGCTGGCGCCGCCCATTCTTATCTTGGGCCTTCTGGGCCGGGCAGAGGAGCGTCTGCAGTTGGGTCTGGGCTTCGTAAGCCCGGCGGGCCAACGCTAGCAGCGGGCGATCAAAGGGGAAGCCATAGCCCTGGCCGTCCTGTAATCCGGCCAAGACCCGGCGGGCCAAGAGATAGGCTGCGAACAGTGGAGCTTGCTGCAAGGGTTGGGTGTGCCAACCCCAATCTGGCAATTGCGCCAAGGCTTGCTGGAGTGGCGGGTCGGCGTCGATCTGCTTCTGCCAAGTCCGCAGCCGGGCGCGCACTCGACCGACGGTGCCATGAGTTTGGAGCCGTTTGCGCAACGTGTCGTACTCGGCCCCGAGCAGGTCCTTGCCCAAATCGCGGAGAGAGTGGAAGTGGCAAATGAAGTCGGGAATGCCGGGAAAGACTTCGGCCGCGGCGGCCAGGATGCCCTTGGACATGTCGTGCACCAAGGCCAAGGGCGGACCAAAGCATTCTTGGAGTTGCCGCAGGAAGGGCACGATGCCCGCAGCCTTCTCGCTGGGCAGTTTGATGTTGCCCAAAACGATTTCCACACCGCGTCGATCCCGGTCATGAGCAGGGGGCTTTTATCCTCATAGGTGGCATCCAGGTGGAGAATGTAGCCGCCCTGGAGGGAGATGGCTTGGCGGAGCCGCTGGTGGCAGCGGAGGTGGGCTAACGCCAAAAGCACAATGAAACGGCGCCCCAAGTCGGTCACGGTGCTGGCGCTCAAGCGGACATGGCTCTGGGCCAATCGGGCAATGATCTGGCGGACGGATTGGGCCTCGACAAAGAGCCTGCGCCCGACCTCCACCAGGACGTCGTAACCGTAGGTGCAACCCGGAGCCACCAAGCGGCGTAAGTCGGCCGAGCCACAGACCTGAAGGGTGGCAGAGTTCCGCCAGATCGTTTCGCGAGCGATCCAGGGGCCGATGGGGAGAGTAATCACCTGGCGCCTGTGGGTCTTGAGCACCTGCCAGGGACCCGCGCTGGATTCAGACCGAAGCGGCGGGTCGACGAAATCGAAAACTGGTGGCAGACCAGTCCTCACCTTTGACACTGGTTGATGGCACGTCACTGCCGCCAGGACGTTGGCGGTGTCGCCAGCCAAGAGTGGTGCGACGGGCATGCGGGGGCCGGGGTAGGATGCGGCTGAATCGGGGTCAGAGCTAAGCTTCAGCACAATTCGGCGTGGGGAAGCGGGGGGGAAACTGAAACCTCAGCCTCTGAAAGCTCAAACCTGAGGAAAGAGGACAGAGGTCAGAGGGCGGAGGGGAGGCACAGAGTACGCTGCTGACGGGAAGCGGGGTTCGGGCACTGGAAAACCGGACCAGCCCAAGCACACTATCTATAGGGTCGGCCTTATCCAAAACACGCCAGATATAGCGGTTTCCAGTGCCTTTTTGCGTTTCCTGCCTCAGTCTGCAACGGTTGGGCTTGTCTGTGGGGTTTGACACTGGGACGCGAATAGCACCGAAAAAAAGCTGTGAGCCCTCCGCGTAGCCTGTCGGGAGAAAGCTGGGCTATTACTTAAGGGCGTCACGAAACTCCGCCTCGCTCAACCCACGAACCCGTCCTCCAACAACCTCCTCGATGCCCTCGACAGCCCGCGCAATCTCACCAGATATTTCTCGCTGTGCCACTATACCGGCAACGATGCGGCGCGCCAACTCCAAGCGGTCTTCCTCCGGCAGTTCCATGACTGCCTCGGCGATTTCCTGCGTGCTTCTATGTAAACCCTAAGCGACAGCTCCAGGCCGGCCAAGCGAATTGCTGGCCATCGAGAGAAGGTAAATCGGGATCAGAACAAAGTGCCAAGGGCTCCTCGAGTTTTGCCAGTTTGATCCCGTGATGCTTGGCAAGCATGGCGTCAAACGAGACGGACGGGCTGGCGAGGTGGAGCAGTTCGAGTCTTGAACGACATCTGTAAACGTTCCGCACCTGCAACTCGAACCTGTCAGTTCGCTTCTTCATCTCGGAAGCTCATCGGCGGGCCATTGATTGCCGCCGTCTTCATCTCTACCAGCGGCAATTGATAACCAGCGGCTTCCTGCGAATTACGGACGTAAAGTCGATCACCGACGACCACCAGATGGTTCCAGGTCTTGCCATCCAGCGCTTTGAATGAAGCCACTTCCGCGTGTTCATTCGGATCAGCCCGGAGGAGCACGACCTGTCCCTGTTCGGCGGCGATCAGCAATAGCCCGGAATTCTCTAGCAACAGCACTTGGCCTTTGCCGTAGCGTCCGCCTTTCCATTTCCGCTCACCGGTCTTAAGGTCAATGCAGGTGAAAACTCCACCGTCTGGTCCATAGGCGTAACCTTGATGGCTCACGATGTCGTTGAAGTCCGGCTTCAGGTTTCGCGACGTCCACAACTCCTGCGCCGTGAGTTGGTCGTTGGTTTTGGCAATGCGAATGGCCCGCGTGCCGGCGTTCATTCCGGTTGGTAACAGAATGGTGTCGTTCCCAATGACGCAAGGTTGCAGCGCTCGGTAGGGCTTGAACTTCCAACCATAGTTCAGGCGTTCTTTCCCGTTGGCTGGGTCCAGAAAGACCAAACCCTCATCGGACAGCATGAGCACCAGTTCCTCGCCATGGATGGTATTCAATTGGGGCGAACTGTAGGAATCGCTGCCCGCTGCAGCAGACCAGCGGAGTGTTCCCGACGCGGCGTCAAACGCGAGCACTCCCTTGCCATCAGGACCTCCGGCATAGACAATTGCGAGGGTGCCGGTAATGAGCGGCGACGCCGAAAATCCCCACATCGGAGGTTTGCGCCTGGCGACAGTGGTCAGGTCCTGTTTCCAGACGACTTCGCCAGTTGCGGGGTTCAGCCGTTGGAACATTCCCGTGGCGCCA
>Ga0118677_10003964_pt1 | contig 25864 bp, 20 predicted proteins | sample AliMusrvi5mmetaG_FD_86154 | JGI IMG/M metagenome (GOLD analysis project Ga0118677, IMG submission 86154)
CGAGGATCTCGTGGGCGATCTTCTGAAAGAGCAGGAAGGGCTTGCGCAGGAAGCCCAGGACGCGGCGTCCAACCAGGCGTTCGCCCAGGCGCAGCAAGGCTGGGACGTCGCAGACGGACCGATGCCCGGCTTCAGCGCGCAAGGGAAATCCGGCAACACGCGGCCCAATAAAAACGAACAAACAGGGCGCTCCAGCGGTGGACGCGAAGGGATGAGCAACGGCGAGATGGTGGGCAACACCGCCAGCAATCTCGAAGGCACCACTCCGCAAACCCGACGCACCAATGACCCGATGCAGCAAGGCCAGATCAAGGACGACGGCGGCATTCAAGAAGCCCGCGCGACCGGCGGCGGAAAGGCGGGCGGGTTCAGCGACCGCAACGGTATGGATGGCAATGCACCGTTGCGCGCGAGCAACGCACCGCACATGGGGGCCAGCGACGCCCTCGCCGTCCAGCAAGCGTTGCTGGCGGAGAAGACCTCCAAAACCTACGGGCAAGCCAGCCTGCTTTATCTGCGCGCCAAGGGACTGGCCGATGCGGCGCGCCTCATGGATAAATCCCAAACCGCAGGGAAATACCCTGAATTCTGTTTACTTTGTTAATAAACATACAGGTTATGCTGTTGGAAATTATGGAACTGTTCTAAGGTCTGTTGATGGAGGTTTAAACTGGACGGTAATTCAAACTAATACAACGAAAAATCTGAATGGGGTTTATTTTATTAATGAAAATTATGGATTTGCAGTCGGTGATTCGGGCATAATAATCAGAACAGTTGATCATGGTGCATCCTGGACAAGCTCATTACCTGGCGGATATCACAATTTGTATTCGGTTTATTTTACTGATGATTTAAATGGCTGTTCGTGTGGGAGGAATGGAATAATTTTAAAAACCACAGATGGAGGAATACATTGGAATACCATTGCAAGTAATGTAGCTACAACTTTATGGTCGATTGATTTTCCAAGTCCTTCAATTGGTTACATTGTTGGAGGAGGAGGGGAGGCGGGAGGATATGGACTTGTGTTAAAATCATCGGATAGTGGTAATAATTGGGTGTTGCTGACAGATTCGCTTGCTGATAGTTTTTATTCAACAGACTTCATTGATTCATTAACAGGTTATGCAACCGGGAATAGCGGCATTGTCGCAAAAACTGCAGACGGGGGCAATACCTGGACAACCATGCATCTTTACTCAAGTTCGCATGTACATTCCATAAAATTTATTAATGCTCAGATCGGCCTTTTATGTGATGCTATCGGTAATATCTTCAGAACAACCGATGCAGGCCAGACCTGGAATAAAGTGCCTTCCACTATATACAACAGGTTGTATTCCATTAATAAAATAAATGACAGTTCGGTTTGTGTCGTTGGAGGGGGCGGCCAGATATTAAGGTCAAATGACTATGGGACAAATTTTAATATTCTGACCAGCCCGATCGGAGAATTAGTTTCCATTAATAAAACCGATTACAATCACATTTTTGTTGCAGGGAATAATCTGCTTATTAAGACAACGGATGGCGGTACAAACTGGGAAACTAATATTCTTCCTGAGCTAAGCGGATGTGTATCTGCCCAGTTTGTAAATTCTTCCACAGGCTATGCGCTGACAGATCAAAGTGGTTATAAAATTCAAAAAACATCAGATTCGGGTTTAACCTGGACCTCTTATCCATTGCCTCCATACTATGAGAGCCTTTATGATATTACCATGGTAAATGAATCTTTAGGATTTATTGTCGGTGGTGGTACAAATCCTATTGGAACGGTTACCTGGGGTAATTTATTAAAAACAACTGATGGGACTAACTGGAACGAGATAAGCGGCCCATGGCCCTACTTTAATAAAGTTTATTTTAAAAACGATTCAACCGGGTTCCTTCTTGGTGGATGGGCCGATGGAAAATTATATAAGACTACCGATGCCGGTAATACCTGGTCTTTAGCTCCTCAGGCGTTTACAAATTCATTGGTAAACATGATTTTTATCAGTGAAAATACAGGATTTATTGCCGAGCCAAATTCTTTTTTGAAGACTACTGATGGCGGGCTTAACTGGAACGTAATTTATACAGGTAACAATAATAACTGTTATGGCTCTTTTGATTTTACTGATAGCCTGAATTTATATTTTGTTGGTTATAACGGGAATATTCTTAATACCAATGATGGGGGTATAAGCTGGATTGCTAAAAAAAGTTTTACAAATAACTGGTTAAACTCAATCTTATTGGTAAATGATTCATCGGGTTATATAATAGGACAATACGGGAATTTTGTTTCTTTTGGAAAAACTAACACAGATGATGTTCCTGAAATCAAACCTGAAACAAATCTATCTGTTAACAGTTACCCGAACCCGTTTTTTGAAACCATAAAATTTGAATTATATAGCAACCTGGCTGGTATTATATCAATTGAGTTAATTGATATTAACGGAAGACAAATTGCTGAAACGAAAAAAACCATTAACCAGGGAAACCAGGTCGTGGAATTCATTCCGGGTGTTAATTTGGATCGCGGAATCTATACTTACAGGATAACCGGGAATAGAATATTTAATTCCGGGAAAATAATTAAAAAATAGCATCGAAGTAACAACCGCCTCCAGTCTGAACAAGGCTGTCGCAGTGTGGCTGTTAAAGGAGCTGCTTTAGCAAAAAATCCAGGCTCTGTGTAATTAACTATTTCCCCTTGTAAGTCGCAGGATCCAGCGCCTTCACGCTCCACATCTTAAGAAACCTTTCGACTTTAAGCGTATCATAACCCGGGACCTTGGGGTTGGGGTATTCGAAACCGTCGCTGTTGACAGTATTGAGGCGCTTGCCGCTGCCGTCGAGGATTACGAAAACCGGGAATCCGAAACGGTTGGGGTACTGGTAATCTGCAAACAGGCTGTAATCCCTTTTGGCCTTATCTTTTGCCGAAGGTACATTGATTAGCACATACACATAGTTGGCTTTCATCAGGGAATCAAGCTTCGGGTAAGTGGTCACCAGTGCGTGAAACCTCATGCACCAGGGGCACCAGTTACCTCCGAACTGCATCATGACGTTCTTATGCTCTTTCTGCGCCTGGCTTACGGCTTTCTTAATATCGGCCCGGGCATCCTGGTTTTCATTGTAAGGTTTAACAGGCTGCTGTGCAAAGGCGAGGCTGACCAGGCATAACATCATGAAACTTAGTATGGTTTTTTTCATATTTTTGCTGTTTATTTGTTAACAATAGGCAAATTTAGTGAATCCTGATTTGTTAAAAACCTTATCAGGATTTTTTTATAATGATTATATACCATTAATCCCTTATTTATGAAAAGATTTTTACTTGGCAGCATGCTGCTTATCGCGCTAAGCCTCACATCGGCCGGGCAAACCGTTGCTCCCTCATCCGAAGTGAAAAAAGATGAAAACAAACAGGCTTCAACGGAAACAGAAAAGAAAACCCCATCGTTCGGGATCAAGTTTTCGGGCTATGTGAAGACGGATATCTTCTTCGATACCCGGCAAACGAACGGACTGCGTGACGGTCATTTCCTGCTTTTCCCCGAACCTGTAAAAGCCGATGCCGACGGCAAGGACATCAATGCGAAATCGGCTTACAACATCCTGAGCATACAAACCAGGCTTGCAGGTTCCATCTGGGGTCCTGATGCACTTGGCGCCAAGACCTCCGCCTACTTCGAAGCTGAATTTTTCGGCAACATCAACCCTAACATCAACACTTTCAGGCTGCGCCACGCCTGGATCAAACTTGCATGGCCACGTACAGAACTCCTGGTGGGCCAGTGGTGGCACCCCATGTTCGTCCCCGAATGCTCCCCTGCCACGGTATCCTTCAACACGGGTGCGCCTTTCGTGGTGTTCTCACGCAATCCACAGGTAAAAATAACACAGCATATTGGTAAATTCAGCCTGGCATTCTCCATGCTGTCACAGGTCGATTTCATGAGCGACGGTCCCGACGGAACCAACACGAAATACATCCGTAATTCGGTGATCCCCGAATCGGATCTGCAGTTCCAGTTCCTTACGGTGAACAAGGAAAAAGGGATAGAATTCCTTTGCGGTGCAGGTGTCAACTGGCAAAGGCTGCTGCCAAGGCTTTCTTCCACAGTGACCCTCAGCCCGGCTTATGACACGGTGATCAACGGCAAGGTCTATCATCATGACGCTGTTACGGCCACATATAAAGCCGACGCGTACTCATCTGCAATGGCTTACAATGCCTATGCGAAACTCAAATTGAAAACCGTGACGTTCAAGATAGGCGGTGAATATGGCGGAAATAACAACGCCTATACCATGCTGGGCGGTTACGCGGTGAAGTCTGTCACCGATGCAACCCGCGGCTTTGTAGATTACGCGAATATCCGCTCTTTTGCCGCCTGGGCTGAATTCCATACGAATGCAACCCGCTGGCAGCCGGGGATTTTCATCGCCTACGGCAAGAACCTGGGCGCAGGCGAAACCGTCAAGGGGCCATACTACGCCCGCGGAAGCAATATAGATTATGCATACAGGATCTCTCCCAGGCTTGTTTTCAATTCGCATAATTTCAGGCTGGCCGGTGAACTCGAATATACAGCTGCTGCTTACGGCACGACCAACGAAAAAGGTTATGTGAGCAATCCTTCCGAAGTTGGCAACCTCAGGTTCCTGCTTGGGGTGTACTACTTTTTTTAAACCACTTCTTCAGGTACATGTAGTCGAGGTAGTATAACACTTTTATTGAAAAGCTGTTTGACTGCGGACTGCCGAGTGTGTTGTTCAGGTTGGTGAGGTAATTGCCCTGCAGCTGGGTGCCCTGGCAGGTGATCTGGTTCTTCCATACCACGCTCATTTCGCTGCCTGGCGCAAAATACCAGGTATATTGCAGATCCACCGAAAAAGCGTTAAAGTTGACGTTGTTGTTCTGGTTGTAGTTGCTTTTGTTCAGGCTGCCGTCACGGTTCAGGGTGTAATACTCGAAATACCTGGCCTGCGACCAGTAATGCCTCACCCTCAGTGAAAGCGACATCTTCGTGTTGAATATGTAAGTCCCTGTGATGATGTTATTCCATGTACTGATGTCCCTCCGGCCGAAATAAATGACAGTGTTTTTCATTGAATCCTGGCCGGTTTCAACCCAGCCGCTGTTGTTCATGTTCTTTTCGGTGTAAATGTCGAGGCCAATCTGCAGGCGGTCGCTGATACGCAAACGCGGTATGTATTCAAAACTGTAGAAAAAATTCTTGTTCCCCGGGGTGTTGATGAAGGTGAAATACTCGGCGTACCTGAACATTTTCCGGCTGTCGGTACCGAACCTGAAGGTCCCTGTATAACTGGGAGGAGTTTTGTAAACCCAGCCCCAGACGCGGGGTTCGTAAAAATCGCTGAACCCCAGCGGGCTGCTGCTGAACTGAAGGTAGAGGTTCCAGTAATTGGTAAAGGTGGCCTGGTTCTGAAGCATGAAACTGATGCTTTTGAATTCGTTGGGCTTGTACAATGCCGTATGCCTTACCGTGAATGTCGTGGTATTGTTGATGAACTTCCATACAGGCTTGATGACGAGGTAATAGAGGTTGAGCTGGTTCACCACATCGTTATTGTATAAAATAAACCCCATGTCGTTCGGGTCGTAATGATCGCCGATCTCCTGCCTGCCTATATCCCATTGGAACTTGCCGCTGGGCTTGGAGAGCGAGATCACGTAAAGATGCCCGAACTCAGGCTCGGCATTAAGCTGGTATTTCTGGCTCACATTCAGCCTCCCGAAAACCGAAAAGGTGTTGTTTTTATTGCTGATGCTGCTCTCAAATCCTGTGACATTCGCCGAATAACTCCTGTTTGGGATCCAGTAATTCGTGTTGATCGCTGTGATGTACGAATGGTTTTTCAGGTTCTGGTCAAGCACCAGCACATTATAATTGGTGAAGGGCTGGGTCATGATCCTGCGGTTGGTCCAGGCAACAGTGTCTTCCAAAGTGGCCCAGGTATTGGTGGTCATGGCATTGAAAAATCCAATGCCAAGCCCTTTCTGGTTCCTGCCCGAGATCTTGGTGGCATTGATGATGCGTGTATCCACAGGGTTATTGGTAATGACTTCGGATGACTTCGCACTGTCGGTTGCAACATTCATGTATTTTGGCGGGCCCCCCACCCTGCGTGTGTAAAAGATATCGCATTTGCTGAACATCTCGGTGGCCTCGGTAAAGAACTGCCGTCGTTCCTGGTATTTCACTTCGAATGGAGTGAGGTTCAGGATGAGGTCGTCGGCCTGGACCTGCCCGAAATCGGGGATCAGCATCATGTCGAGGGTGTAGCTTTCGTTAATCCCCCACCTCAGGTCCATGCCTCCGTGGAATTCATATGACCAGTCCTTTGTCCCGGGATTGTTTAACACATAAGATGATAAATATGGCACAAACGAAAGCCTCAGAGGGGGTTTGATGTTAGTCATCCCCGTAAGGGTTCCGTAGTATTTGAATATGTTCTGGGAATTATTGTTGACCCAAGACCAGGTTGAATACTCTTGCTTGCGGTAATAATTCCTCCACATGTTAATGCCCCATACCTGGTTGTCTATTTTCGGGAACCTTAGGGCTGAATATGGAAATTTGATCTCGAGTATCCATGATGAATCATTGATGCTTGTTGCGCTTTCCCATACCGCATCCCAGGTGATATCCTGGCCTACCATCGAATATTTGCAATCGTTCTGCACCCCCGCCGGGTTCACCTTGAACTCGTACATGTTCATCTCGTCGTTATACGGCAGTATGTCGACCGAAAGGTAATCGTTGGCCAGAAGGTCCAGCTGGTCCCTTTTCCCAAGCTGTTTGAATATGCTGTCGGGATGCGCATCGTACATGATGGCGCCTACGTATAACGCCATATCATCATAAGCAAACCTGACCTCGGTCCTGCTCGGAGGTTTAGTCGCGTTCCTCGGTGCATATTCCACGAAATCCCCCGCCACCGGCAGGTTCTTCCAGAACGCCTCGTCAAGTTTCCCGTCTATTTTCGGGGGTTTGCTGATGCGCACTGCCTGGATGGATTTACGTCTAAGGAAACTTGAATCAGGTGAAACTGCAGCAGTTGTTTGAGCCCTCAGGAAGCTGAATGGTAAAATGAAGAAAATTATACCTAAACAGTAATATTTCATCGCGTAATCCCGGCAGTATCCATTAACCCGATGTTCCATTGCTTCACAGTAAAAAATCAAATATAGGCCAAGCCCGAAATTACTAAAAAACTATTCGCCGGGAGTGGTAAAATAATCGCTGAAACAGCTAAGCTGCAAGCAAATTTTTACCCGCCATTATATCACTTTTGAGGTTGGGAAGCTCGATGTCCAGATCTCGACTCTTTTCAGAATATTTAAGAGTGGTCTGGGTCGCCAGGTAAACCTTACTATTATTTAAAAATTTTTATATACATTTGTATTATATCTCAAATTCACACAAATGAGGGTAAAATTACTTTTATCAGCGTTTTTTATACTGCGGATCACATCAGTTTTCGCACAGTCAGATTACGGGGAAGGGCCGGCAGGACCTGTCAAACTCCCTTCGCTCCGAAAGATCATCATCTTTGAAGACACGATCAAATACCGGCATTATATCGTCAGGGAGCATGATTTTATCAGGTACAGCCTGCTTGATTCTGCTGAAACCCTGAAGGGTAAGATCATGAACATCCGCAGTGATACCTTAATCCTGAAACGTGATTCGGTGGTGACAGGCGATATCGATAAAATAGTCATTGCGCATTCAAGATCTCCGCATTTTTCTGTAGCTCACAGCAGGGTTTACCTGATGCCCGACGGCGCTTATAATTCTTCCGGCAATAAAAAAGAATGGAAGAGCAGGGTCATGAAACCCATTATCCACAGGCAGATCCTAAGAGGAACCGATTCGGTGCACAAGAACTTTATTAAGATGAACCTTGCCCGCCTGCTTTCATTCGAGATCGCATTCTCATATGAGAGAAAAATAAGCCGGAGGTGGTCGGTGGAACTTGAGCTTGGATACGGCTTCCCTGTTGGAAATAAAAGCAACCCAAGCGGTAATCCGTTTGCTGCAAAATTCTATTATCCCGAAAGCTTCTCAGTACTGGCAGGCCCGAAATACTACAGAATCATTCCGAAAATGCCTGGATCTTATCTTGAGTTTTTCCTGCAATTCAAGGATGAACGATTCCTGGACTCCTACTTCTCACCTTCGGTGCCAAATCAAAACTCAGGCAGCGAAAATTATCCTCACGGTGATGTATACAGCAAAGTATATGGGTTCTCATTCAGGTTCGGGACCCTCAGAAAATACGGAGCCGTGGTGGTGGATTATTATACCGGTATCGGCCTGAAAATCAAGGTAAACACCTATTATCTCGACGGTTATTATAATGGTGAAAGGGATGAGTTTCACTATTACAACGCCGACCATTCCCAGGTTAAAAGTGAACAAAATGTCCTGGTCCCGGTATTCAACCTCGGACTGAAACTCGGGTTCGGGTTCTGACGACGGGGACTCTTGCAGTAAAAGCGAAAAGCGAAATTTATCTTTTATTTCGCATTTCGCCATTTCGCTTTTAATATTTCAGCACTTTCTTCCCAAGCGACTCGTGCAGCACCTCCGCCATGGCCAGGTAAATGGCCGACAACCCGCAGATGATGCCCTCCCAGCCTGCAATATGGCCGATGAAAGCGGAGCCTGTCCACGAACGTGTGGCCAGCAGGAAGAACAATATCCACAGTGATAAAAAAACAAAACTGAGGCAGAAACTTTTTCCGAAGGTCCCTATCCACATAAAAAACGTGAATAATCCCCACATGAATAAATACCAGCCGATAAATGCGTCAGGACTGCGGACTCCCTTGCCTCCTGCGATATCCGGGAAAACGAATATTGCAACAAGGCTCAGCCAGAACATCCCGTAAGAAATGAATGCCGTCATGCCGAAGGTATTGCCTTTTTTGAATTCCATAATGCCTGCAATGACCTGGGCAATGCCTCCGTAAAAAATACCCATGGCGAGGATCATGTCACTTACCGGAAAAAAACCGGCATTGTGAAGGTTAAGCAGAACTGTGGTCATCCCGAAGCCCATCAGGCCGAGGGGAGCGGGGTTAGCTAGTTTTTGTTCCATTGTTAGGTTATTGTGATAAAAAGTAGCGAAATAGTGAAATAGCGAAATTAAATAGCAAAAATTTCTAATACACTTTTTCGCTACTTCGCTACCTCGCTACTTCGCTACTTGATTTACATCCCATACATCTCTATGATCTCGGCCTTTGTCTTGCCAAGGATGTTGTACTTCTTTCCGACTTTCCTGAAAGCATCAAGGGCTTTTTCGAGATGATGCATCTCATGGCCTGCCGATATCTGGGTGCGTATCCTGGCTGCTCCCTGAGGAACTACCGGGAAGAAGAACCCGATTGCGTAAATACCTTCATTATACAGATCTTTCGAAACATCCTGAGAAAGCTTGGCATTGAACAGCATCACCGGAACAATAGGGGTGTCACCGTCTTTGATGATGATGCCTGCTTCGGTGAGTCCCTTACGCCAGAACGCCGTGTTTTTTTCGAGTTTGTCGCGGCGTTCGGTGGTAGCCGAAAGAATCTCGAGGACCTTGATAACACCTGCTACAACAGGAGGGGCTATGGTGTTCGAGAAAAGGTATGGACGGGCTTTCTGACGGCACATCTCAACAAGTTCCTTACGTCCCGAAACGCATCCGCCGGATGCTCCGCCAAGTCCTTTTCCGAAGGTGGTGGTGATGATATCCATCTTGCCCATGACGCCGCATTTTTCATGCGTGCCGCGGCCTGTCTTGCCTATGAACCCGCTTGAATGGGATTCGTCGCAGAACAGCATGGCATCGTACTTTTCGCATAATTCAACCATCTGGTCGAGCTTTGCGGTGTCGCCGTCCATGGAAAACACTCCGTCGGTGATGACCATTTTCTGGCGCTTGTCGCTGTGCAACTGCAGTTTTTCTTCAAGATGTCCCATGTCGGAATGCTTGAAGGTGTCGTGCATTGCGCTGCAGAGACGGATGCCGTCAATGATTGAGGCATGCACCAGGCGGTCGGAGATCATCACGTCGTCCTTGGTGAGGACGGCTTCGAAAACACCTGCATTGGCGTCCATGCAAGAAGGAAAGAGGATGGTGTCCTCGGTGCCGAGGAATTCGGTCACCATTTTTTCCAGTTTCTTGTGAATGTCCTGGGTGCCGCAAATGAAACGGACCGACGACATGCCGTAACCATGTGAGTCAAGGCCTGCGTGAGCGGCTTTTATGACCTCGGGATGACTCGATAATCCGAGGTAATTGTTTGCACAGATGTTGATGACCTTTTTCAGGTCAGCGCCTTCGGGAAATTCAACTTCAATGTCGGCTGCCTGTGCAGAATGTATGTAACGTTCCTGCTTGAACAGTCCGGCGTCTTTCATTCCGGTCAGGATGTCGGTATACATCCCGCGGGTTTTGTCAGTGTAAGCCATATGACCTCCTTTTATTTGGTGAATTCCAGTACCAGTGTGCAGATCTTGTTCACCGAGTCAAAAGCTTCAGGTGTTGCCTTATCATCAGGAATTGAGATTTTGTATTTGTTCTCGAGGAATCTTTTTAGTGATACCATCGAGAAGCTGTCTACTATCCCGCCCGAGATCAACGGGGTGTCGAAGGTAACTTCGGAATCATCCTCAACGTATTCATTGACTACGTAGGTTCGTATAATTTCTTTCATGTCTTCCATAGGGTGTTCTCCTTTTTAGATTTTCTGATTGATTATTGACTGTTATTTATCGTTTATTTTTTTCTGAAGCCTTTTTAAATAGCGAGGTAGTGAGGTAGCGAAGTAGCGAAATAAGTAAATGAAACTGAAGTCCAGATTTCGCTATTTCGCTATTTCGCTACTTTTTTTAATCATTTTCCAAGGTAGAGGTATCCCCGATCTCTTCCCCCCACTCCTTCGCATGGAGTATCCTGCGCATGATCTTTCCGCTTCGGGTTTTGGGCAGGTTGTCGATGAATTCTATCTCCTGCGGCATGGCCAGGGGCGAAAGTTTTTTGCGCACGAAATTCATGATCTCGAGGTCGAGGTCCTTGCTGCCCACGAATCCGGGTTTCAGGGTCACGAAAGCTTTCACGACTTCCATGTTTACGAAGTCAGGTTTCGATACTACTGCCGATTCGGCTACCGCCGGATGTTCGAGCAGCGCAGATTCCACTTCAAAGGGGCTTACAAGATGGCCGCCGGTGTTTATCACATCGTCGTCGCGGCCCACAAACCAGAAATATCCTTCGGGGTCTATGCTTGAACGGTCGCCGGGCAGATACCATCCGTTCCTGAATTTTTTATTGTAGGTTTCTTCGTTACGCCAGTAGGTGCGCATCATCGAAGGCCAGCCTGGTTTGATGGCGATAAGGCCTATCCTGCCGGGGCCGTCGAATGGTTCGTAGGTGTCTGCATCCAGCACCGTGGCAGTGATCCCCGGAAATGGCTTGCCCATGGATCCGGGCTTTATCTTCATCCCCGGATAATTGCTGATCATGATGCTGCCGGTCTCGGTCTGCCAGTAAGTGTCGAGAAATGCTTTCCCGAAGACTTTCTCGCTCCAGATTACGGCTTCGCTGTTCAGCGGCTCGCCTACCGATGCAAGGTGCCTGAGCGATGAAAGGTCGAACTTTTTTATCACCTCATCACCTGCTTTCATAAGACTGCGGATAGCGGTTGGCGCTGAATACCACATGCTGATCCTGTGCTTTTCGATGAACCTGTACCAGTTCTCGGCCGAAAAGCCTGAATCAAGCACGCACTGGGTCACGCCGTTGCTGAATGCTCCTATGATGCCGTACGATGTGCCTGTTACCCAACCCGGGTCTGCAGTACACCAGTAGATGTCGCTGTCCTTAAGATCGAGCACCCACTTGGCGGTAAGGTACTGCGAGATCAGGCTGTAATGAACATGCTTCACTCCCTTGGGCTGGCCTGTTGTACCTGAAGTATAATGAAGTACTGATGGCGATTCGGCTTTGGTGGGATGTATTTCGAAATTATCTGGTTTCACAGCATTATCCATATCAAAAGCAACCTGCCTTTCACCAAGGGGTTTTGACGGATCGGCATCCACGATGATGATGTGTTTGAGGTAAGGCATCTTGTCTATGATCTTCATCACCTTGGGGGCATGCTTGCGCTGGGTAATGATGGCTGTGGTCTGGGCATTGTCGAGACGCACAATAAGCGACTCGTCGCCGAATGCCGAGAAAAGCGGCTGAACTATGGCGCCTATTTTCAGTACACCCAGGAACCCGATGTAAAGCTCAGGGATCTTGTCCATGAACAGGCAAACCCTGTCTTCGGGTTGTATGCCCAGGTTGCGAAGAAACTGTCCCACCCCGTTGGAGGTCAGGCGAAGTTCGTTGTAAGTGTAGCGTTTTTCCTGTCCCTGGGATCCTTCCCAGATCAGCGCAGGTTTGTCAGCTTTTCCAAGCTCGCAGATGCGGTCGGAACAATACCAGCCAATGTTGATTACGTTACCTGGCTGGTAATCAAGCTCTTTTTCAGAGATGCTCCAATCGAAATTTTTAATCCTTTCGTCGTAGGAAATAATGTTAAACATGGTGGTTTGAGGGTTTTTGGTTAATAAAAAATAAGTAGCGAAGTGGCGAGGTAGCGAAGTAGCGAAAAAGGATTAGTAGATCATTTCACTATTTCATTTCGCTATTTCACTATTTCGCTACTTTGGTTTATTCTATAATTCAATGTTCGATAATAACAATAGCTGTTGTTAATTCCTTAACATGCGATAAAGATACATGAATTTTTGAAAATCCCTCTTTTTCGGCTAATTCTTTTGCCTTTCCGCTCAACCGTATATGGGGTTGGCCAAGTTCATCATGAAAGACATCTATATCGGCAAACCGTATGCCGAACCTCCAGCCCGTTCCAATGGCTTTCATCAGCGCTTCCTTGGCCGAAAAACGCGCTGCATAATGCTGGTATTTGTTCCTGTTTTTTGATTCGCAGTATGCGATCTCGCCCTCTGTGAAAATCTTGTCGCGGAACCCGATATCGCGCTCCATCACTTTCTGGATGCGTGCACATTCTATGATATCAACACCGGTTCCGTAAATCATATCGCTCCGAGTTGTTTGCCTACTTTTCTGAACTTATCAAGTGCAAAACCGATCTGCTCCAGCGAATGGGCGGCGCTGATCTGTGTCCTGATACGCGACTTACCCTTGGGGACTACAGGATAATAAAATCCAATTACATAAACACCTTCTTCAAGCAATGCATTGGCAAATTCCTGCGATAACTTCGCATCATTCGGAAGGTGTCCAAACAATACCGGGACAATAGGGTGGATGCCATCCACTATCCTGAATCCCGCATCCTGCATCCCTTTCCTGAACAGCTGGGTGTTCTCGAACAGCTTATCTCTCAATGCGGTGGTTTCCGAAAGCATCTTCAGAACCTCAAGCGTTGCTCCTGCGATCGCCGGGGCCAGGGTGTTTGAAAAAAGATACGGGCGAGAACGCTGCCTGAGCAATTCTACGATTTCCTTTTTGGCCGAGATGCATCCGCCGGAAGCTCCTCCCAGGGCCTTTCCGAAGGTGGTGGAAATAATATCCACCCTGCCCTGGGCATTACAGTGTTCTACTGTCCCTCTTCCTGTTTTCCCGACAAAGCCCGTGGCATGTGAATCGTCAACCATCACCAGGGCATTGTATTTCTCTGCCAGGTCGCAGATCTTATCCACCTTCGCGATAATGCCGTCCATAGAAAACACACCGTCGGTGACTATGAGTTTGAACCTGGCTTCGCTTGCATCCTGAAGGACTTCCTCCAGGTCATCCATATCGTTGTTCTTGTACCTGAACCTCTGTGCTTTGCAAAGCCTTACGCCGTCGATGATGGAGGCATGGTTCAGCTCGTCACTGATGATCGCATCCTGCTCCCCCAAAAGGGGTTCGAACACCCCGCCATTGGCATCGAAAGCCGAGGAATACAGGATGGTATCTTCCATCCCCAGGAACTCGCTCAGCTTGGCTTCCAGGTCTTTATGGATCTTCTGCGTACCGCATATAAACCGCACGCTCGACATTCCGTAGCCGTACCTGAAGAAGGTCATGTTGGCCCCTGCCATGGTCCTGGGGTCGTTCGACAAACCCAGGTAATTGTTCGCGCAGAAATTGAGGACCTTCCTGCCATTGGTCATGATCTCGACTCCCTGGGGGGTCGAAATGATCCTTTCGGTCTTATAAAGGCCGTCGTTTATTATGCCGTCAAGCTGCTGCTGAAGATGTTTCTGAAATTTACCGTACATGAGTAAAAAATAGCTGGTTTAGAGTCAGTAAAATTAATTAAAAAATTCATCGGATGGTTCTCAGGTTTAAGGACCTGAGCCTGGGGAAGATCTTGAATGCGGTAAGCACTACCAGCAGGGTCATCCCCCCTCCGAAGATCACCGATGGGATCAGCCCCATAAGCTTTGCGGCAAGCCCCGATTCAAAGGACCCTATCTCGTTGGATGAACCTATAAAGATTGAATTCACCGAGGCCACCCTCCCCCTCATTGCATCGGGGGTCACCAGCTGCATGGTGGTCGCCCTGATGATCACGCTGATGTTGTCGAACATCCCGCTCATCATCAGCAGCCCGAAAGAAAGGTAAAAGTTCTTCGAAAGGGCAAAGAGTATTATCGATAAGCCGAATCCTGCAACGCTTAAATACAGGTACTTGCCGGCTTTCACCATGGGAGGCCTGTAAGCCAGTATAGTTCCCATGACCACAGCTCCCATCATGGGGGCCGACCTCAGGAACCCCAGACCTTCCGGACCGACTTTCAGGACTTCCGCAGCAAAAACAGGAAGCATGGCAACAGCTCCTCCAAACAACACACCGAACATGTCGAGCGACATGGCCCCCAGGAGGATCTCATTCTTCAGGACGAACTTCAACCCTCCTGATAACCTGTGCAGCAGGGTCTCCCCTTTTTCATAGACTGGCGCCGGCCTGTTCTTAACGAACAACAACAGGATGAATGAAAGGAAAAGGAAAAGCAGTACACTGAGGTAAGCCGCCCTCACACCGAGGAAGCCGTAAACAATCCCTCCTATCGCCGGTCCTGTGATTGCTCCTATATGCCAGATGGTTGAGTTCCAGGTCGATGAATTGGTGTAAAGATGACGTGGTACAAGCTGTGACATCAAAGCGATGATCGCAGGGTAGAGGTAAGCCCTTGCAACACCCGATACCGCTACAACAAAATAAATGGGGATCACTCCCACCTTTTTCAGGATGCCGAGCGAGGGCACTGTAAAAAGGAAGAGTGCCAGGGTCCCGCAAAGAAAGAGAAGCATGAACCAGGTAATGATGCTTTTCCTGTTGTACTTGTCGGCTGCATTGCCTGCGAACAAGGCTGAGGCAATGTTTGGTAAAGCTTCGGCAAGGCCTATGAGACCGAGCGCCAGTGGATCTTTTGTGATCTGGTATACCTGCCATCCCACGATGATGCTCTGCATCTGGAAGGCAATGGTGGCAAAAAAACGGAAACTAAGAAAAAGACGGAAATCCCTTACACGCAAAACAGCGTATGCATCGTGTTTCTCCGGGTTGTTATCCAATGGCCTATTCTTCGTCTGACTCCTGGTCTTCGTATGCTTTCAGCAGCTTATCCTGTACATCGGAAGGCACCTGTGCATATTCTGCAAATTTCATCGAATAGGTTGCGCGTCCGCTGGTGATTGAACTGAGCGAGGTTGAATACCTGTTCAGTTCGGCCAGGGGCACTCTTGCGATGATCTTCTGGAATCCAGCCTCGCTGTCCATACCCATGATGATGGCCCTGCGTCCCTGGAGGTCGGTCATGACTTCACCCATTTTATCCTCTGGTACAAGCACTTCCACATCGTAGATAGGTTCAAGTATCTTCGGGCCTGCATTCTTGAATGCTTCCCTGAATGCATTTCTACCAGCAAGCTTGAAGGAGATTTCATTTGAATCAACCGGGTGCATCTTTCCGTCGTAAATGTTGAAAACGATGTCACGTGCATAGGAACCCGTGAGCGGGCCTTCTTCCATCTTGGCCATGACACCCTTGAGGATGGCAGGCATGAAACGTGCATCGATGGCGCCGCCTACGATACAGTTGTTCATCACAAGCTTGCCGCCCCATTCGAGTTCTATTGGATCCCTGCCGCGGATGGGGAATTCGGTCTGATCGGCCATGCCTTCCTTGTATGGCTGTATCATCATATGCACTTCGCCGAACTGTCCTGAGCCACCCGACTGTTTCTTGTGGCGGTACATCGACTTGGCCGATTTGGTGATGGTCTCACGGTAAGGAATGCGTGGTGCGAGATATTCGATGGGAATTTTTTCAAGATTTTCGATGATCCACTTTGCAAAGTTCAGCTGCAGTTCTCCCTGTCCCTGGAAGATGAGCTGTTTGAGTTCCCTTGAATATTCGAACAGCAGAGTGGGGTCCATCCTGGCCATTTCGTTGATGGCGGCTCCGAGTTTTTCATCATCATTTGCGCTCTTTGCCTTTACCGCAACCCTGAATTTCGGTTCAGGATAATGGGTTGCCTCAATGATGTCGTCGGGATTCTTGAGCGAATTCAGGGTGTTGCCGGTATGAACGTTCTTCAGCTTGATGGTCGCGCCTATATCTCCCGGCATGATCTTTTCAACCTTTTCGCGGTTCTTTCCGTTTACAACAAACAGCTGTGAGATCCTCTCCTTGCTGTGGTTGCGGCTTGGATTGATCATATCCTGTGCTTCGACGATCTCGCCCGAGTAAACCTTGAAATAGGAGATCTCGCCGATATGGGCTTCTATTGATGTCTTGAATACAAAAAGTGAAGTAGGATCGCTAGCCTTGAAACTCAGCTGCTTCCCTTCGGTGGTCTTTGCACCGGGCATTTCGTTGGGGGCAGGAATTGCGCCTGAGATGAATTCGAGTAACCTGCCAACGCCCATGTTCTGCTTTGCACAAATGCAAAGTACAGGGAACATGCTGCGTGAAACCAGGCCTATCTTCATAGCTTTGTTGATCTGCTCCTCGCTGAGGGTTCCCTTTTCGAAAAACTCTTCCATCAGCTTCTCATCCTTCGATGCAAGCTCCTCGATAAGGGCTGCCTGCATTTCTTCGGCCTTGTCTTTTTCGTCAGCAGGGATGTCGGTGATCTCGGGCTTGCCGCCGCCTGCAGGATATTTGAACATCTTCATCTTCAGAAGGTCGATGAAGGAATTGAAACCTAAACCGGCGTTTACAGGGTACTGCACAGCGGTGACATTGTTGCCGAACCTGGCTTTCAGGTTACGCATGGTCTCGTCGTAATTGGCATGCTCAAGGTCGAGATGGTTTATGGCGAAGATCATGGGCTTTTCTGCCTTTGCAGCCCAGCGCCAGGTGATATCTGTACCTACTTCAACTCCGTTCTGTGCATTGACCACCATAACTGCAGTGTCGGCAACGCGAAGGCTCCCTATAACCTCTCCAATGAAATCATCAAAACCAGGGGCATCCAGTATGTTGATCTTCTTGTTATCATAAAGTGAATATAACAGCGAAGCGCTCACCGAAGCCTGGCGCTCCAACTCTATCGGGCGGTAATCCGAAATAGTGTTTTTGTCATCGACTGTCCCCCGGCGGCTTATTATCCCGCCTTCAAATACCATCGCTTCAGCTAAAGTGGTCTTTCCTGTCTTCGTGCCTCCTATGAGCACGATGTTACGGATCTCATTGGTCTGGTAAACCTTCATGTTAGTAGTATTATTCTGTTTTTATGATGAAAATGTGAATTTTCAGATAGGGATGCAAAGTTATAAATAAGGTTGGAATAACCAAAGACACAGGAATATATAAGTAGCGAAGTAGCGAAATAGCGAGGTAGCGAAATTAATATGAATCCTGCATCTTGAATGACTGCGGATGATGAAATCCCCGGGCCTGTCAGACTTCGGCTTTGATCGCGTTCCAGCGTTCTTTTGACATCTTCGATCCTATGAATTCTATGACGTTGCCTGATAAAATCGCCCCGTAATTCCCGCAGGTTTCGAGTGGCTTCCCTTCCGACAGCCCGTAAAGGAAACCGCTTGCATACAGGTCGCCTGCACCCGTGGTATCCACCGGTTTCACATCTATCACGCCTATATCCCAGGAAGCTTCCCCGCTCTTGATTATGGAACCTTTGCTTCCGATCTTCACCACTGCTATTTTTACTTTGGATGCGATCTCGTCGAGGGCCTTGCGGGGTTCCATCCCGGTAAGCGCTTTGGCTTCTTCCTCATTGGCAAAAACGATGTCGATATACTTTGTAATGATCTCGTTCAGGAAATCCCTGTTGGCTTCAACAACATTGTAACTGCATAAGTCAATGGCCGTTATTAATCCTGCGGCTTTGGCTTTTTCAGCCACCGTCCTCACCAGCTGGTGGTCCTGCACCAGGAATCCTTCTATAAGGACATAATTGTAATCGCTGAACTTGAAATTGTTGACGAACTCCATGGAAAATTCAGCCGACGCCCCCAGGTGGGTTGCAAAGGTCCGCTCAAAATCGGGTGTCACCAGCGCCACAACCCTTCCTGTTTCATTTTTTGTGTGGACCATGTGAAGGTCAACGCCGGCATTTACCATATCCCTCACAAACGCCCCTCCGAACTCATCTTCACCTACAACCCCTATGAATCCGCTTTTAGCTCCAAGCATGCCCAGGCCATGTATCGTATTGGCGGTAGACCCACCGGCCGAATTAGACTTCTCAAAAGCCTTCACCCTGTCGAGCACCTGGTTCGACCTTGTCTTATCGACCAGCTGCATGCTCCCCTTAGGAAGATCCAGCTCATTGAGGATCTGATCATTATCTATTTTCACCATGATGTCAACGAGAGCGTTGCCAATACCGAGAATCCTTTTCATAAGTAAGTTTTTTAGAAGCGAAATGGCGAAAAGCGAAAGGCGAAATTTTTCGCTACTTCGCTACCTCGCTATTTCGCTACTTTTTTTGCAAAAGTATACATTTTCCCTTCATTTCTCCACACTTACTAATCCACACTCTCTCCAACGCAACCAAATTCAAGCCTTCCCGTATAACCAAGAAAAAACAGCCATGAAAACACTGCGATTTCTGATATTAGCCCTTCTGTTTACGGCATTTTCAGTGGAGAGTTACGCACTCATCGACGATTGCCCTTGCCGCAGAAAGGTTGTGAAGAAGGTTGTAAAGGTAAAGACCGTAGTATATAAGGTGCCGACAAACAGGTTTACTATTTTCACCCAAATTCCATATGTTCCTGAAAATTTTGGTTGCAGCAGGCCCGCTATGCGGCAGGTTGAGAACTACCAGCTTAAAGTCATGCCGAACCCTGTGCAGAAAGAACTCAACGTGATATCTTATATTGAATATTCAGGCCCTGTCAAGATAGAACTCTTTACCTGCGAGGGTAAACTTATCACCACCCTGATGAATGAACATTGGGAAAGCGGTACCAACGTTCGCAGTTTCAACCTTGAAGGCAAGGTGAAACGCGGTATCGCTTATGTAAAACTTACAGCCGGAGGCGAGGTTCGCCAGGTCGAAAAGATCTTCATTCTCTAGTAAATCCAATAACCAAAAGCTGAAACCGGCGCTTCTTGCGAAGCGTCGGTTTTTTTTTGCTGCTCAACGCCACCGCAGCTTCGTGGTTCTCTTAAATTCCTCTATCATACCCGGGCAGTAAATTCTGAAATTCCGATGTCACACCCGGGCATAAGCTTCTGAAATTCCGATAATGTATCTCCCCTCACGAAACCACATTTTACCCGTTCCGGAAATAATTCTACCCGTCCTATGTAATATTTTCAATAATTTCACGTCTTAATTAGACTGATTCAAAATTACAGTCCGGGCGACTGGTGTTTAATCTCCCGGTGTAAATTCCCCCTGGTTGGCCAGGGCCCGGGGATAAAGCCATATTTACAAGGATATTATGTTTAGAACAGCATTATTAATCATGGGTTTAACGGTTTTCTGGCTGGTCAGTTGCAGCCAGGGAAGTAAATCCGTTGAACAGCAAAGCAAAGGAAAGATGGAATTTAAAAAACTTACACCCGAAGAGGAAAATGTGATAGTGAACAAGGGCACCGAAAGGCCTTTCAGCGGGAAATATGAAAATTTCTCTGAAAAAGGAACGTATGTCTGCAAACGTTGCGGAGCCCCACTCTACCGTTCAGAAGATAAATTCGATGCAGGCTGCGGCTGGCCGAGTTTCGATGATGAGATCCCCGGGGCAGTTAAAAAGCATGCCGATGCCGACGGGATGCGCACCGAGATACTTTGCGCCCGCTGCGGTGCTCACCTGGGTCATGTCTTTAACGGCGAAGGACTTACACCAAAAAATATCAGGCATTGCGTCAATTCAATCTCCATGGATTTCATTCCTGCAAAAGCACAGGCCAAATCCGATACCGCCATTTTTGCGGGAGGATGTTTCTGGGGAATGGAATATTTTTTGAAAAAAGCAAAGGGAGTGATCGGTACCACTGTTGGTTATACCGGGGGGCATACCGATAATCCAACCTACCAGCAGGTTTGCAGCGGAAATACAGGACATTACGAAGCCATTGAAGTGGTCTTCGATCCTTCCAAAACCTCTTATGAAGAAGTTACAAAACTGTTTTTTGAGATCCACGACCCCACCCAGTGGAACCATCAGGGTCCCGACTGGGGTGAGCAATACCGCTCAGCTGTTTTCTATCGCAATGAAGACCAGAAAAAAATTACTGAACAACTGATCTCGCAGTTAAAGGTAAAAGGATTTACTGTAGTCACCGAGGTCAAACCGGCTAAAACCTTCTGGAAAGCCGAAGACTATCACCAGGATTATTACAATCACAAAGGCAGCGAGCCTTACTGCCATGGCTTCGTGAATCGGTTTTAATCAGGTGTCTACCTCCCCCAGCTACCCAGTCACCCAGTAACCCATTTACCCAGTAACCCAGTAACACAGTAACCCAGTCACCCATTACTTATTCCCCCCTGCCATCTGCGGTATTTTAATCTTTGCATCCTTGTTTATCCCTGAAAGGATCTGGATATTGATGCCGTCGGACAATCCTGTCTTCACAAACTTTTTCTCGAATTTCTGGGGTGCTGTCTCTATTTCGACGTAAGCCGAATCCCCTTCGAACTGCAGCAGGCTTTCCTTGACAGCGAGTACATTGTCGGCCCTCTGCAGCACGATATCCGCATTCGCGCTGTAACCAGAACGTATGAACTGGCTGTTCTTCAGCACCACATCGGCCTTGATCTCGAACTGCACTGCCCCGTTTTCAAGAACACCCTTGGGTGCGATGTATTTAAGAATGGCCGAGAATGTGTCGTTTTCGATGGCGCCTACTGTCAGCGAAAGGTTCATCCCGGGCTTGATCTTGCCGACTTCAGTCTCGTCGAGTTTCCCCTGGAAGATCATGTCGCCTACATCAGCAACCGAAGCAATGGTGGTGCCTGCATTAAAGTTATTGGTCTCTATCACCGAAGAACCCACTTTCACCGGCACGTCCAGCACCATCCCGCTGATGGTCGACTTGATGAGGGTATTGGTGGCTTTGCCCGATTTCTTGTTCACCCCCTCGCGTATCAGTTCGAGGTTAGCCTGGGCAGCATCTACCTCCTGCTTTGCATTCTTTAAGGCGATATCGGCAGGCTGGTATTCAGCTTCGGCAATAACTCCCTGCTTGAACAATTTCTGCTTCCTGTCGAAATTCATCTGGGCGTCATCCTGTGCGATCTTTGCCCTCTCCACCCTGCCCTCGGCATTGTTCAGGTTCACCAGGTCGGGAATGATACGGACCTTCGCAATGATATCTCCTGAATTCACCTTCTTCCCGGCTTCAACATAGATCTCTTCCACAATACCCGAAACCTGGGGTTTTATTTCGATTTCCTTACGCGGGATGACCGAGCCCGTAGCAACCGTCTTCTTCACGATATTTGTTACAAATGGCTTGTCGGTTTTGTAAACAACCGGTTTTTCTTTCGACTTGTTGTACAGGTAGAAAATAGTGGCTGCAAACAGTCCCAGGATTATGACCAGCAGCGCGATTCGGAGTATCTTTTTCATTTTATGACAAGTGTTTTATTATTACTATTCTGGTTGATTAAGTAGCGAGGTAGCGAAGTAGCGAAAATTCTGATTGAATTCTCACTTTTATTTCGCTATTTCGCTACTTTTTTATTCATACCTCAGTGCGTCTATCGGTTTCACGCTCACCGCCTTCCTTGCCGGTACCAGTCCGGCAAAAGCCCCTGCCAGGACAAGTATACAAAGTGCAGTTACAGCTACATTGAAATTAATTCCGGGGTGCAGGAACATCTCGGTATTGGCACCTGATTTTTCGAGCAGGTAATTGATCAGTTCCAGCAATCCAACCCCCAGTGTAAGTCCGAAGTAACCCGAGAAAGTAGTCAGTACAACCGCTTCGGTCATGATCTGGCTTATAATAACCCAGGGGGTAGCACCCAGCGCACGCTGTATACCGATCTCCCTGGTCCTTTCCCTGACTACCACCAGCATGATGTTACTTACGCCGATCACGCCTGCGAACAAAGTCCCTATGCCCACAATCCATACAAGCACCTTGATCCCGAAGAAAAGCCCTACCATTTTTTTGTATTCGACTTCCAGGTTGAAATGCCCTATAGCTGCATCATCTTTGGGAGCGATGGCATGTCTCTTTTTCAGCACGTTGATGGCTTTGCTTTCCACTATCGCGACCGGGATCCCGTCTTTTGACGTGATATTGAAGAAACCGATGGCATCGCCCATGTTATATGTTTTCTGGCAGGTGGTGAATGGCATATGTATCCTCTGGTTGTCGAAGCTTGCTGCTTCCCCGGTGCGTTTCGACTTAAACAGCCCCACCACTTTAAAATACACCCCGTTGATCTGTATATACTGGTTGATGGGGTTTTCGTTTTTCTCGAACAGCAGCTCCCTCACCCTGTCGCCGATGACTACGATTTTTCGTTTTTCTTTTATGTCAAGCTCATTGAGAAATCTTCCCCTGAGCAGGTTTACAGGGTCAATGCTGTCGAACACCGGGTAATCGCCGAAGATCTGGAACGATCCCGATTTAAGTCCGCGGATTATGCTGCTCGCACCATTAAACCCGCCCACGTTGGTACGTGGAGCCAGGAATTTTATTTCGGGGATTGCGTCACTCAGGGCTCTCACATCCGCATTCTCATAATCAAATCTTCGTCCCCTTGTAAATCCTTTGTACGGGACCGAAGTCTGCTGCGCCCAGATGAATACGCTGTTGGTGGCCATGTCGCCGAAGTTCTGCGAAACGCCGTTCTTGAGCCCGTCACCCGAGCCCATCATGATCACAAGCATGAAGATCCCCCAGAACACCCCGAATGCGGTGAGGAAGGTCCTGAGCTTGTTCTTGCTCAGCACATGATAAATTTCCTGCCACCTGTCTAAATCGAACATTGTCTTTTCTTATTTATTCGCACCTATTGTTTATTTCATTTGCGTGCTCATTTCGCCTTCGGCGAACGCTTTTTTCTTTTATTCTTCTCTGAGGGCTTCAATCGGCCTTATCGCCGCTGCTTTCATTGCTGGGAAAAATCCCGCGAAAGCTCCGGCAATGATCAATAAAATGGTCGCCCCTATGGCTATTGTAAAATTAGCTTCCGGGTTTCTGAAGAAATCGGAAGGCGGCATGTTTTTCGAGATCAGTTCAAGCAGTCCAACGCCAAGCACCAGTCCGATGTAACCTGCAAACCCCGTGATCAATATGGCTTCCTGCATGACCAGGCCGATGATGGAAGCCGGCGTTGCTCCAAGAGTTTTGCGGATGCCGATCTCTTTGGTCCTTTCCTTGACCGAGATCATCATGATATTGCTCACGCCAACTATCCCCGCGATGATAGTACCGATGCCGATAATCCAGATAAACATCCTGATCCCTGCAAACAGGGCATTGAACCTGCGCACGTCTTCGCTTTTGTTCATGATGTCGATGGCCCTGGGGTCGTCGGGTGAGAATGTATGCGAACGCGAGAGGGTCATCTTTGCTTTTTTCAACATCACATCGGCTTCTTCGGGTGAGGCATTGCCTGTTGTGAAGGATATCTGGTTGATGACATTGCTGGTATAAAACACTTTCTGGGCGGTGGTGATAGGGATATAGATCCTTTTCTGTTCGTTGTCGTCCCTGCCGAAATCCCTGAAGATCCCTATGACTTTGAACGGCACGCCTTTGATATTGATGTATTTTTCGAGCGCCACTGTATCCCTTCCCTTAAAGAGCTCTGTTTTGACTTTTTCGCCAATTGCCGCAACTTTCCTGCATTCCCTGATATCGATCTGGTTGAGGAACCTTCCCTGAAGTATCTGGATCTCCTTGATGTAACCGTAATCGGGATGGCTTGGCGAGACAAAGAAGGATCCGTATTCATTTTTATTTGAAACCAGCACGCTGCCGAGAAAGAGCCTGGCCGAAATGTGGTCGTAACCTTTGATTGAATTTTTTATAAGCTTATAATCCTGGTCGGTGAACTTTATCTCCCTTCCTGTTTTCAGGCCCTTATACTGAACGCTGGTAACTCCGCTGCTGATCCATATGCCGTTCATGGCGCCGCCTTTGAACTGTTCCTTGACCCCGTTCTCGAGCCCGTTGCCCGATCCCAGGAGGATGATCAGCATGAAGATACCCCAGGCTACGGCAAAACCCGTAAGGAAGGTCCTGAGCTTGTTCTTCCTGATTGTAAGATAAATTTCCTGCCAGCGGTCGATTGAAAACATATATTCGTGATTGGTGAACCGTGATTCGTGAATAGTCACGGTTCACGGTTTTCGGTTCACTAATTTTTAATGATTTCCGTTATCATCCCATCCGTGATCCTGATAGTCTTTTGCGTTCTTTTTGCAATATCGAGCTCATGCGTGACAATGAGCATGGTGATATTTTCATTCCTGTTGATGTCGGTAAGTATGTCCATGACTTCCTGGGATGTCACCGAATCGAGCGCCCCGGTAGGTTCATCGGCAAGGATGACCTTAGGTTTTGCTATCAGTGCGCGGGCAATGGCAACACGCTGTTTCTGACCTCCCGAAAGTTCATTCGGAAGATGGTGCGCCCATTCTTTCAGCCCCATCCTGTCGAGGTATTCCATGGCGATAAGGTTTCTTTTTTTGCGCTTAATATTCTGATAATAAAGAGGTAAGGCCACATTTTCAGCTGCATTTTTAAAAGAGACCAGATTGAACGACTGGAACACGAACCCGAGGTATTTGTTCCTTAGCTGTGCTGCCTTGCGCTCATTCAGGTGTTCGATTTTTATTCCGCTGAGCAGGTATTCACCATGATCATGGTTATCGAGTATGCCGAGAATATTGAGCAAGGTTGATTTCCCGGAACCCGAAGCCCCCATGACCGAGATCATTTCACCGGCTTCGACTTTAAGGTCGATACCCTTGAGCACATGCAGCTTATTGGTTCCGGTAATGTAGGTTTTGTGAATATTGGTGATATCAATCATTTGTAAGCTGTTAAAATCCCGCATCATGCATCCTGCATCATGCATCATGCAACCAGTCAATAAGACTCTCTTTTAACAACAGAGTTACATCAGGAAGTCTGAAAAGGCCAAATATTTTCACCAAAATGCAGGTATGATCGGTGAATTGCCACGAATTACCGATGAGTATTAAGGTTTTTTTTAGCCATGTATTGGAAATTACCGGATTCTTTGTAATTTTGCACCCCTGAATTCCTCCTTAGCTCAGTTGGTTAGAGCATCTGACTGTTAATCAGAGGGTCGCTAGTTCAAGTCTAGCAGGGGGAGCCATCATAGACAGGAG
>Ga0118677_10004359_pt1 | contig 25858 bp, 33 predicted proteins | sample AliMusrvi5mmetaG_FD_86154 | JGI IMG/M metagenome (GOLD analysis project Ga0118677, IMG submission 86154)
CCATTATCACCTCCGCTTATTACGGCTTTGATGCTAACCAGCATTTTTTTGGGTATGTTGTCTTTTTCTTTACCGATGTTGAGCATCAGGACTTGATACGTGAGAATGTCTGCCCCGAACCTTTTGGCATGGTTACGAAACATCCAGATTACGTCCCAAAGCCTGCCTTCGATACTTTGTCCGAAGCTTTCAATTCTTTTGTCCGGCACAATGTGATCGCTCCAAAGCGATGCGGTAACAGCTACCGGCACAATGATACCAGCGTCCTTGGCAACATTTGTCACGTCAACCAACACGCCGTCTTCTATGGCCTGTGCCCGTGTATAGGCGTAAATTACTTCGCCGAACAAATCTTCCATTGTAGTCCCTTGTTCTTTGTTTTCCATGGGTTTACCTCCATAAATGCCTCAAAGAGAGAGGCTGCAAAGGCAACCTCTCTCTTTTTTGGTATGGTTATTATTTTGATGTAATAAGTGCCTGTTGATGCCTAGCTCCAGATAGCATACTGGGATTCCTTTAAACTTACATAATTGTCCATGCCGTCACCGATGATGATATGATCATGAACCGTAATATTGAGGATGTCGCCGGCTTTAACCAGAGCCCTGGTAAGTTCTATATCTTGGGAGCTTGGCTGGGGATCACCGCTTGGATGGTTGTGGAAAACTATAATTGAAACGCTGTTACTGATTATTGCCAGCTTGAAGCATTCCCGCTGCGCCACAAGGCACTGGTCGACCGTACCGATAGAGACCGTATGCAAGGCATTAATCTTGTTCTTTGCATTGAGGCATATAACGCAGAAATGCTCCCGGTCAACGCCCTCAAGGAATGTATGGGCTATCCGGGCAGCTTCAATACTGCTTGAAACTGCTGTGGTGCCAAAAGGCAGCATATCCTCCTTGACCTGTATAAGCTTTATTACCTGTATTGATTTCATGTGACACACCTCTACCTTCTATTTTTATACTGTGTTATTCACCTTCGTACCCGCACTGCGAGCAGACGACCTTTTTTGAGTAAAAACGGATGGTCACGTCATTGCAGAGGAAGTTATCCTCGATGGTCCAATGATGGCCGCAGTGGAGCCTGAATTTCATGCCTTTGAGCTGGCGGAGTATCTTTAAAAACTCTTCCGGTTCACGGTACTGTTCTTTCTGTTCCCTTGTCATATTGACTCCTTTCAAAAACAAAAAAGCCCTCTGATTCAGTCATCAGGGGGCTTTGCGTTATGTTGTTTTAAAATGATTTGTCAGGGATAAGAATATCCGAGCGCTTTCCTTACATTCTTGATTTTGTGTTTACAGGCAGGACTGTCAGGTGCATACCCATAGTTGTGCAGAAGCTCTGCCTTATAAAACCAGAGCGCACAACCGGTAAAATCGCCGAGTTCAGCTTCGCAAACTAGAGGCTGGTCCTGATAACGGCAGTCAAAAAAGCGCAGTACAGGCCGCTTGTTCGGCGGTCCGCCGCCGGTTGCATGAAGCTCAGCCCTGATATAGGTGCTGGGAAGTCGAAACACGGTTCTTTTATTAGGCATGAGGACTTCCTCCATTAAAAAGACAGTCAATGCATTTTGATTTGTCTTTGCATTTCCCGCAGACCTTGTGTCTGTCGACGATCTGTGCAATGTGGTCAAACACTTTCTGCAGTGCAACAGTCATCGGCAGATCAAGTGCCCAGGCAATGCGCCGCAGAGTTGCAGAGTACTGATCACTGAGTTCCGGCGTGTATGCCATTGCAGCATCCTCCTTCTATTTCTTCGATTTCAAAAAAATCCCTTGGATGTCGGGTCTCGAAATGCTGTTTTTCCGACTCAGCGTCCTGCCTGCTTGTAAAGACAAGCTCTTCTTCAGGGTCAATGCGCATGTAAAGATTCAATCTGTATTGTGTCATTGCCTTTCCTCCTTTCAGATAAGACCATTTTGAATCATGAAGTTATTCACTTTTACGACCTTCCCGCAGATATCGCACCAGGAGGTCTTCGCATCAGGTTCGCAGATAACGGTATTTCCGCACTCTGTGCAGTCAGCTTCAAGAATGCCGCTCATCAATACGTTATCAACCTTTTCCATTAATTCTTTTGTTGTCATGTTCACTATCTCCTTATGCTTAAATGTAAAATGTGTCGTCTGGTTCACGTTCCATAAACCAGACATCAAACTCTATTTTCCTGCCGGCATAGTCCTTGAACATTTCCCTGAGTATCTCCTGGCAGGTTCTTCCGCCTCCCCGCCAACCTTCCCAGAGCAGAAAGTCTTCATCACAGTGCTCAAGCTCAAAGCCGTTTTGTGTTATGATTTCCTGTATTTTGTCCCAGTCCTCTTTTGGAAAACCTTCCGGCTTCCTGAGTTGAAATTTCACGGTTTCGCCCATGGTTATTACCTCCTTTCATATTTTTTTTTATTGAGGAAAAACAAAAAAGCCCTCTCGGGATTGTCACGGAGGGCTTTTTTACTTGAATGTGGTCTTCTGATTATGTTTCATGCAGGAAATGAGTTTTACAGTTCCAGCGATGATACACAGATAGGCCATCCATAATCTCCTGCCAGGTGCCGAACTGTGTTTCTGCACGGCATACGGGACAGTTGATAAGCGTATTTTCCTCGTTTAAAAGTTCTTTATTTAGTTTCCATTGGAACAGCACAACTGTTTCTAGTTGCAACACCTCCTTTGCTGCTTTTTCTCCGGTGAAAGTCCTCTGCCTGCTTCAGGATATAGGTAAAGCCCCTGACAAGCTGAAGCCTTCCCAGTCTGAACTCCCGGAGAGCGTTTTCTCTTTTTTTGCTGTCGTCACAGAAAAGCTCCTGTGCCGTATGGAGCAGATAGCTCATGGACAAAACAAGACGTGCATTTATGTTGTTGGTAAGCATGATTTTACTCCTTTCATATGAGACCTAAATGGCCCATGAAATTATTTACTTCGACAATTTTGCCGCAGTTGTCACACCAGGCTTTTTGTGCATCAACCACGCACTGGATTGCATACCCGCACTCAATACAATCAGCCTCTATGATTCCCTGCTCTAATGCAGCATCCACCAGTTCATTTATTTCTTCTTGTGTCATGTGGTGCACCCTTCACGTGGTTTATGGCAATAAAAAAGCCCTCACACTCTGTAGAGCGGAAGGCTTTTAATGGTTGCCGTTTTGTTTTTGTCAGACGCGTAACATATCAATAGTGCTTTCTATTTGTTGTGCTGTGACCAATCCTGCAAAGTACCCCTTCATCGATGCATTTTGCGCTTCAATATACATGACGATATTGCGCAGGGCTGATTCACTATCAATGCCTCGCTGATTCATGATGTGTAAAAGCTTCCTTTGATGGTCAGATGAAATTACCTCAAAATACTCCCGGTACATGGACCGCTCCTTTCTATGCCTTGCAAAGCACATATGTCTGTAATTGGATTTTATAAACACCGATGGAATTTTGTCTGACGGGAAGGTGTTGCTTGAGGCTTATTGAACGGCTGCGACATTACCTGCGGCGGGAAATTCTTGCGGTTTTGTTTTCTCAAGGATGAAATCAGAGGCGCTTTGCGCAAAGCGGCATGCACTGAAGATTGCTTTGTTGTCGTCCTTTAATGTCTGTATCCAGAACTTGATATATTCCGGATGCCGCATTTTATTGAAGGGCAGGCCAACATGTCCGCCGAGAAAAGCAGCTCCTATCTCTGCCACAAGTTCTTCAAAGGCATACTGCTGATCGCCAAAACGGCTTCCAAAGGTGCGGTTCAGCCGTGATTCACAACCTGTCCAGTGGACAGTCTCATGAAAGCCCGTTGCATAAAAATGCTCGATTGTTTCAAATGACTCACGTGGCGGCATCAAGATACAGTCATTTGATCTGACATATGCTGCCCGAGTTCCGCCGTAACGGACCACAGGAAGGGTAAGGATATTTTCTGCCGTGTCAATAATGCTCCCTTTAATCTCGCCTCCGTTTATTTTTGGGAGCTCTTTGAGTTTTAAATTGATGCACTGCTGTACATTGAAAACCCGGTGCACCCGAACCAGAGGAATGACACGTGCATGCTTTTTATCTTCTGTTTGATCCATGTGATCATTTTTAGCGCCTGTTTCGTCCAGGAATTTCCAGAAGATAATCTTTGTGTGATGCTCGCCCTTCTTTATTGAGCCGCCAAGTTTTTGCACGTCATTAAAGGTAACCCACCGGGGATCAGTGTAGCCCTTGTCGAATGCTACAAGGTTCAAAAGCAGGATGTTTATACCCCGATATGATAGCTCAGTAAAAGCGTTTCTATGGATTTCAAAACAGGCTCCTGAGTTGTCCCAAGGTTTAATCCACGGAGCAGTCTCTTTTTCAAGAGAGGCTATGATTTTATCTGTTACGTGCTGGTAGATGTTTGTTATCTTATCGTTTCCATTTTCTTCTTTTGTTATCATGATGTTTACCTCCTTTTTGAGTTTTTGTCTTTTGGTGACAAGCACATTCTTTGCTTGGCTCCAAACACGTTTGTTCTAAAAAATACCTGATAAAACGCATGCTGCTGATTACAGTTTTTTTTAAAAATGCACCTCCTTTCCTAGACTGTTAATAAGAAATTTGCTTGCCCTGGAATGCGAAATCATCTGTTTTAAGAAACAGCGCTCTGACTATAAAAAAATGAGCTCCCCCGACGTTTACGTCGAGAAAGCCCTACTGTGTGGCTCACCTGTCACTTTTGGTTATAGAGCCGTGTGGCATCAATGTTACTTTGTGTTATCTGCCGGTTTTTTTGTATTACGTATGTTTATACGCATGTGGTTAACAGGAAGTGATGTGTGGAAGTTGTGCGATGAAATCTTTTACAAAATAGATTTTAATTTTTTCTTTTTCAGGAATTAAAAGATCAGAAAATAATTTATTGATATACAGTTCCGCCTCTTTGTTCGTTGCAATCATATATTTTTTGTCTGCTTTGTATTTTGAAAGTTTCCAGAGATTGCCCTCAATGTCTGAAAGTCCGGTTTCAACCTCAATGGCAAAGGTCGTGTTAAGGCGGGAGTCTGTGGTGACAAGATCAAAGGCATCATGTTCGATAAAGGTAAAATGCCCAAGCCTTATAAGCTCCTGCCGTATTCGGTCGATATAAAAATTATGGACGGCGCCGCCACGGGACCTTTTTTCATCAAAGGTAATACCAATCGAGCTTAAATACTGTTTCCCTGATTCTGTCAGTTCAAGGATTTTTATGCCGTCGATAGTCACATGTTTTACAAATCCAGCGTTTATAATTTCATTTTGTGCTCCAGTCCCCTCAGCGACGCCAAGCCCTAAGTTTTTATAGCGTTTTACAATGCCGGTAAAAGGATGGGTGTAAATATCCGTAAGCAAAATTTTGCCGAGGGGGGATACTGATTCTCTTTTGTGAATACCTTGAATACTTGTTGTTTTAGGAATTGAAGACATGGTTGCTTCTAAATCCTTTAAATAGCCGTGCATATGGCTTTTTATGTCAGTATCGCTGACGGCCCCTTTTTTTAAATCTAACTCCGGGATCGTAACAAGAAACGGAAGCGGGTATCTTCCTGATTTTACAATTGCCTCACCCACCTTCAGCATGCCAGGGTATTTTCTCTGGGTTTTATCAAGCAGAAGGGCATTACCCATGGCGGTAATATCCTGTGACAGTGACAGCCCGAGACATATCTTTGTGTAAATATTACCAAGTGCCGGCAGTGAAATTCTGTGGGGGAGCTGGTCAATTATTGTGATACTTTCTCCAAGCTCACGGATTTCTCGCATGATGATATCCGGCATATCTTCTGTCTGATGATTCGTTTTATAAAAAAGATTATGGGCTTCCTCGATGATGATGGCATGCTTTAAAACCTCTCTTTCCCCCTGGCACATCCGGTAATAATAAATCCATAAAAGAAGTGATCCGGTAAAAAACGCCTTGTCAGTGTCAGACAGTCCGTCAAGCTCAAGGATAACTTTCTTGTTTAAAAGGTCTTCCATGGGATATCCTGTTTCACAGTTGACAACCTCAGAAAGACCGGGGAAGTTTATGGCATTAAGGGACCGCCGTGCGCTCATAAACCACAGAAGTTCTCGTGCTTTTTTTCTCTGTTTTTTTAAATAGCCTTCCATTTCTTTAAAAGTTCTGGCGTCAAAGCTTTCCATGATGACGTCCATAGCTCCATAGCCAAGAAAATAGGCTTTCTCGATTATGGAGCAGAGCTTTTTGTTCCAGACATGGGGCTCAACACCTGGCGGTCGGTTTTTGGGATTAAAGTAAAAGGGCGAGATATCCCGTCCGACGGTAAAAATAAGTATTTCCTCATTTTTAAAGGCAGGGTTGGTGATGATATCCCGGTAGTTTCTTTTATAATCAAAGACAAAAAACGGGACTTTTTCCTTGCAGAGTGCTTTTAAAAGGTTAAGGCTTGCGACGGTCTTGCCGCTACCGGTCTGCCCGAATATGCCGATATGCCGCAGGAGTTCCTGATTTATAAGCTTAAAATCATAGAGTTTTTTATCAATGTAGGTAATGTCGCCAATCTTGAAATCACCCTCCGCCTCAGTTTTTGAAAGCGGCGGAAGCTCTATTTTTTCCTGGAAGCTTTTGAGATACATCTCGGCGATAAGATTTATTTTTATCTCAATGTCAGCCTTTTCTCTGTAATCAGAAGACTGGTAGAGATACCACAGTGCCTCTGCTTTTTTACCGATAAATGGTTTTAATTTTTGAAGGGTTGTTTTTATGTCCTGCTTCATTGAAAATCCCTCTCACACCAGCCGCCGCAGATGCAGGGGTAATTAGACGGATCCCCGGAGAGTGTATTTACCTGGATCATTTTTGCCTCACGTTTTGCAAGGTTTATGAGTTTATCATCAACATCAATTAACTTCAGGCCGTCTTTAAACTTTAAAAAATTGATGCCGACTTTTGACGGCCTTTTTTTAAAGTTTTCTTCGTAAAGGAGAGCATAAAGTGCAAGCTGCAGGAGGTATTCATCATTTATAACCGGGGTTTTTGATGTTTTATAATCTATGATTTCAATTGTTTCTTTGTTTTCTTTTACAAGATCAATTATCCCCATCACGCAGTACTCAGGGGATGAAAAAAGCTTCAGCTCTCTTTTTTTTACAGGCGGTGGCCTTGTATGTTCTTTAATGAAATGCAAAAGAAAGTTTTCAAGCATTTCAACGCTTTCATTATAATAAGACCGTATCTCCTGTGGGGAGATGTTAAGCGCTCGTATGTTTTTTTCATTTCTTGTCCACTCATCATTAAAAATGCAGATAAGCTCCTCTCGAAGCACTGGATAGTCAAAGTCGGTGATGTTTTTTATTTCACGGTTTTCAAAAAAGTTTATGGCGGCATGTACTATGGAGCCTCGGTAGAGGTGGATGTTTGGTGTTACCCGTCTTTTCAGTATGTAGTGCAGGTAATACTTTCTCGGGCAGCGCTTATACATGTTTATTGATGTTGGGGATTGTATTCGTTTTGCCATTTTGATTTCATAAAATCCTCCTTGTAATTTTGTTTCACCTGCCGGACGTCCAAAAACTTTTCCAGCACATAATCTATCTGATATGTTTCCAGCTGCATCGCAAAATCCATGGGTGAGCAGACAAGTTTTTTAATATCATCCTTTGTTATATACATTTTTATTCCTCCAGATTTGACAGCAGTTTTTGTTTTTTCTGCTCGCTTATATATTCAATAATAGAGTCCTTTAAGTCCTTGTGCAGAAGTGATAGATCTCTGAAATAATTCACTTCTTCCATTCTTTTCTGACTTTCAAGGTCCATTTTCATTTTCTCAACCATGAGCCTTTCCCTGCCAAAAAAATATCTCCTGTAGTATGGCATCTGAAAAATTATGTTGTTCAGCTCGCAGGAGTCCAGGTCTATCCTGTAAATGTTGTCCTGCTTTATCCTTTTTCTCTCTGTAATTCCCGCAACAAGCATTTCTATTTTTGACCTGATAAGGTCTTTTTTATCACCCATGATCTCAGCAATCGGATTTGATCCGAGCGGGTCAGAATCGAAGGGATTTGCCGTTGATTCTGAAAGGCCGCAGGAAGCGGGAATCCATGAATATTGTGAAGGCTCCAGGCTCTGGCAGGGCTTATAAACATATTTCATGTCAAAGTAGGAAAAATTTTTTGGCTCTTGGTACATAGTATCACCCTCAAGTGGTTTTATTACTTTTCAATAGTAACGGAAGGCAAAGCTTATATTTAAATCTTTCGGTTTTTTTTCAAACATGTTGGAAGTTTCGAAAAAGAAAAGGCGGACTTAATTTTTTTAAAATCGGCGGGTTTTATTTAAAAAGACGCAGAAAAGAACTTAAAAATATTTTCAGCAAGGAACTTAATTTTAAACCCTTCTGCGCGTTTTATTTAATAGAGAAGGCAAAAAAAACTGACAATATTTTCAATCCTGGAGTGACTAATAGGGCAGATGAAGGAAAATAATGGCTGGCAGGTAAAAAAAGAGAAAAAAGTTTTTGAAATTTAAAATATTTTGCTTCGGTTCAGGACATTAATGTGTGAGCTGATGCGATCAGTGCCGGTAAGACCGGGTTACCGGTGAGGGTTGCAAATGGCGTAACAGGAAGGAGAATTTGCACAACTTTATTTTAGAAAGGAGGTGAAAAAAATGGTGAACAAGACAGAAAAGAAAGATGAAATTTCCGGTATTATTTTGAGCAGAAGTATCCTGGAAAAGCTTCGAAATATCGACATGAAATCCTGTAAGGTTCTGATCGAGATTATAACCATTATGAAGGCGATGAAGCAAAGGTCTGTTTTGGATCTTGAAAATCTTATCGCCAAAGAGCGCCCCGAAGTCATTCAGGGGTTGGCAGAAGTTAAGGGCTTTGGCGCTGAACAACAACTTAAAAAAATATAAAAGCAGAAAGGAGGACATACCCATGAAAAAAATTACAATTAAAGTCGCGGGCAGAGAAGGAATGCCGCAGGACATCGGTATTAATCCCGGAACCACGCCTCGTGATATTTGCAGGCAGCTTAACCTGATAGATTACAAACTTTCAAAGGATTCCCAGGTTATTGATGATGCTGAAAACATTTACCAGCTTGTATCCGATGGCGATAAAATATTTGCCACTACCAACTGTGAGGTTGGCAAGTAAATAACAAGGGGAAAGGCAGGGAGTATTCCCTGCCTTTTTTTACAGCAATAGAAAGGAGAAAAACAGTGGAAATTATAAAACCCTTGGAGAATTTCAAGCTTCGTTTAAGCCAGGATGATGCTGATCCCCTGGAAATAATACCTTTAAGTTTTGATACGGAAAGATTCAAGATAATTGCGGAGCCTTATAAGCTTGATGAGGGAAAGGACTTGTTAAATATAAAGCCTCTTTTTGACATGGAAAAAATCACCATAAATGTTGAGCCGTACAATTTTGAGGTCAAAAAAAGTGATCTAATATTTGTGGAACACCTTGATGAAATCCTTCATCAACCACTGCAGGTTATCCAGCGTTCAGATGAGCCTTGCTGGAAAGAGCGAGGCTGGACAAAAATTCCAAATGGATCAAGAGGTTGCACATATCACGGTTACTACCTGGGGAGGTTTTTTTTCTTTAAAGGGTTGATTGAGGAAAAATATTTTCCGGGAGATTTTGAGTTTTTTATCTTTAATCCAAGTGCTGCGCTGAAAGCCCACTCTCATTGGCAATGTTTTAATAATTACAGGGGAGACAACAAGTTTTTTATTCATTTTACTGAAGAACCAAAGGATGTCTACTCCGGTATTGCTCAAGTCGAAAGCATTATTTCAGAAGCATACAGGGATTATTAGAAAGGGGAACACAGGTTATGACAATAATAGAATCTTGCAAAAAAAATCAAGAACATGTCGAAGCACCACTGGTCTATGTAACTGGGAGCCTTTTTTTGTATCAGTGCTTCAAATATCTTACATCAATGGGTGAAAACGAGGGGCTGCATTTTGTAACCGGCATCAAGCTTGGTCGTATAATGACGCTTGACTATATGCAGAAAGTTGTCATTAAGAGTCAAAGCCAGGTTCATGCTGAGGCTGACCTGAATTCGCTTTTTCAGCATTTGATTTTTGCTGACGAACGGTTTGGTCATTATTTCCATGCGTATTTTCACTCACATCCCGGAAATAATTCCCATCCTTCAGGCTTTGATATGGATTACCAGATTAGGCTTGAGGCGGGCGGTTATAAAACTATTGGCGGGATTTTTACCAGAGACGGACAGATGCGTTTTTTTTCACACAAATTACCTTTTATTATTGAAATTTACGGAAAGGGGGTTGAGCAAATTGATGACACATTATTCAGATTCACTGAAGCCTGTTTCCCTGAGAGTAAAGCCCGTTCAAAAGACACATCCGATGGAAGCACCGGCAACGGACAGGCAGAACAGAATAACGGGCTTCAGCCAGGAAACGGTTGAGAAAAGTAAAATTAACATCATCGGCTGCGGCGGTCTTGGCGGTCAGATCAGTGAAGGATTTTTGAGAAAAGGATACGGAACTGTAAACCTTTTTGACGCTGATATAGTGGAGCTTTCAAACCTCAACAGGCAGAAGTTTTACAGGAAGGATTTATACAAAAACAAGGCCGTGCAGCTCGCAAAAAACATACTGAGGGAAGGTATCGGCAATACTCTGGTTAACGGGTATCCTTTCACGTTTCAGGAAGTGGTTTACAATAATAACTATGACGTTTCCTGTGATGTTGCAGTATGCGGGGTTGACAATAATAAGACACGGGTTTTTGTATCAGAATACTATCGAAAGCTTGGTATTCCTGTTGTGTTTACCGCTGTAAATGAACTTGGAAATGCCGGCTATGTCTTTGTGCAGGAACCCGGCAGAGGATGCTTTGGATGTTTCAGGCCTGATGCAATTGATGACAAAAAAAACCCATGCCCCGGCACGCCTGCCATAATAGATATACTTAAGGTTGTTGCAGGAATTGTCCTGTACGCTGTTGACAGTCTTTTGATGGATCGGCTTCGTGTATGGAACTACAAAGAAGTTTTTCTTGACGGAACAATACCTGAGTTTTGTACGGTAATTGAAAAAAGAAATGGCTGTAAGCTTTGCGGATGAAGTCAGAAAGGTCAGGGATTGAAATGAAATTTATTATCAATTCTCTGACCTTTTTTTTGTGGGAACTTTAAATATTTTAAAAATCTGCTGTTTGTGTGCGCGCAAAAACAAAAGAGTATGGAGACGGCAAACAGGTCAGGCATTTCGACAGCAGATTTTTGGCGGCTTTTTCCTGCCAGGATGTGCGCCTTTTTAATCTATTACCCGGCGGCATCAAACAACTGATTCCAGACACACGACTAAATTCCAGGGTTATTATTACATTTATTATTTCATTATTTATTCATTTATTCATTCTATACTACCCCTTTAACCTATCAAACAATTTCTACCATTATAAAAACACCAGTAAAAACAATATATTATAGCTCTTTTTCCCTTTTCCCCATCCACACAACACCGTTCCCCGCTTGCGCCATAATGAGCAAGCGGGGGTGAAACTTAATAACTAACCCTGAAACTTAATCCTCCTGTGCTACGTGGTCTCGTTCGTTCGTCGTCGTCCCACCCCTCGGGGCAGGGGTGGGTGATAGACTCTAGTCCAGCCGTACCCCCGGAAACGCAATAAGTAAAAAAACAAAGCCATTATGAAATGTGCCATGCATCTTCTTTGTATATCTCATAACAGTCAGAGCAAAAGGCAATGTTCGCCTTCTCTGCCTCGTCATCAAGTCTCTTCCTGCAATGCAGGCATATCGTATATATTTCCATATCCATGTTTTTCAACCTCCAATTCTTTCTGTAAAGAAAAAAAATTGGGGGTTTAAAACCCTCATTCGTTCGTCGTCGTTATCTATAAATCTTTTTTAGGCGACCCCGAAGGGGGAAAGATTTATGATTTGGTTTGCGATGAGCAAAGCCAAACAATAAATCTTTAGGCGTGAAGAAAAACTATAGTTTTATAATTATCGGCTAAAATTAATTTCTAATATTTTTCTTAAAAATTATTCTTCCAAGGAATTCCCTCCCGGCATACTTCACGTATGATTTTCTCTTATGCTTTGCCACGCAAGCTTCTTTAAAATTGCAAGCTCCCGCAGATCTTTTTGCGTTGCGCGCCTTAAAGGATACCTTACCTTTTTCATGCCACTAAGGTTCTTATCAACCGGATAGCTGTAGAACACTCTGTGGGTTGTTCTTCTCCCATAAATGTTGTCAGCATTTGTATGCACAAGGTCAATTCCTTCATCATAAGGGCTACTTTTATGCAGGAGATGTCGTGCCTCTTTTATTTCATTTTCAAGTGCAAATCCGTAAAGTTCATCCCTCAAGTTTTGCAATTCCTTGTTTGTAAATTTCTGATAAATATCAAAGTCTTCTTGTAATATATTCTGCATCCCGCGCTCTTCAATCTCATTTAAATCAAAGAGAAATTCATTGTTGTTTCTAATGTATTCAACTATATTATGAACCCTGCAAAAGGATTGCTGCGATATTGAGGTGGTCATAGGACCACCTCCTCGCTTATGCTCTGTTCAAACTGAGCAATTGCCTGTTTAATTGAAGCCAGGTCTCCCTTTTCAACGTTGAAAAACGGTGTTGTTTTCCACTCGCCTTCTTTCATGTAGGCCTTATTTATTGTTACAAGGCTCTGCCTGTCCTGTGTTGTAAACACATTCAACCATATCCTTCCACACTGGATACTTTTTTTCTTTTCCATTGTATCGACCTCCGAATTTTTTCTGCCCTCCAAAAAAATGAGGGAGTCGAAGACAATATGAAAATACTGAAAGACGGAAGGTGTGAAGCAACTACGGGTGCATGAAAGGCAAGGCTGTTATCAAATTTTTTTTTAGCCGACCCGAAGGGGAAAGATTTATGATTTGGTTTGCGATGAGCAAAGCCAAACAATAAATCTTTAGGCGTGAAGAAAAGGAGAAATATCTTTATAAAAATAAAAAAAATTCAGAAAGGGAATCTCTCGTGTGGGTTATGCACGTGTCGAAATTCCCTCAAGCGCTTGTCAGAAAAATAGTTCCTGCCGTTATCAAGGGTGACAACCGGAAGCCGCCTGGGAATGCCAGTGCTTCCTTTTCTGCACTCATTGCAAACATTGTGTTTATCTACCGCAACATCTTTTCTCGTGCGAAAACAAATCTCACAAAAGTTATTGTCTTTTTTGCGTGCTTGAAGTTCTTCCTTAGATATTGCCGGGTTCATAACGATCACCCCGGTAGTCCAGGCCTTTAGTAAAGGGCGGTTTTATGTGTTCATCATCTCTGCCTGCAAAAAATCCCTCTCTTCTTTCGATGCTGTACTCTATCGGGTCAAAGAACACCATGATTTTATGGTTTGTTCTTTCTGCGTGTTTTATTTTATTTTCTAACACGGTTTCCACCTCCAGATTTATTTATTTTCAATGCGGAAAATAAATAAATGCAACGGAAAAATCAGGCGGAAATATTCATAGCCGATATTCAAATATTGTTCCTTCTTGCTTTTCAGTAGGGGCTTTTCTGTCGAAGTCTTTGTACTCCGTTTCTACTTAAAAAAACTGAGGGTATGGCTTCAGTTATCTCTCCATTAGATTTGTGACGTCTAGCGCTGTGGCACAATACTACGCATTTCTTGGCACGGGTAATCCCAACATAATGAATGTTTAAGTCTTCCTTTTCGTCGCCATTGTACATAGGAAAGATATATTGGTAAAGGTCCAAATGAAAAACAAGTTCAAACTCCAAGCCCTTCGCCTTATGAAACGTCATCATCTCGACTTCGTTTGTGGAAGAAGGCAAGAATGTCTTTCGGTGCTCGCTGCTTGTCAGCACAGCATCCAACGAAGACAGTGCACTTATGTTCTCTGCTTTAGGGTAGAGTATTGTGGCGATATCAACCATTGCTGACTTACATTTGTGAATAGAATCTGCCAAGAAAAACTTACGCGCTTTGCTAATAGACTCTCTTGTCCGTATGGAATCACGAATCGAAAAATCAAGTGCTCCAAACTCTTCAAGTAGTTCATAGCGCGTATCGTGAGGATTTCCGAAGAAAAACAGAAGACGCCGAAAAACGCTTCCCCAAAGGCTAACCGTCGAGTCTAACGGCGTAGTATCAGTGTAACGATGTGGTAAAGTGAATTGGGTTGCAACCAGCCCTGCAGTTCGGCGGCTTCGGACAAGAATGGCAATGCCACACCTGTTTTCAATTCCGAGCAACTCTTCATAAAGAGGGATGACGGCGGCGAGCCATGTCCCAATATCCTTTTCTGTTCCATCAATTTTTTTCTCATGGACACAACATTCATCGGTGGTTAAAATATTTGTTGTCTTGCCAAGAAGCTGAGTGGCATAGTTCACAATGGAGGGATGACATCGGTGATTTTTGTCCATTGAGTATAGTGTGAAATCATCCCTCCCAGCCAAATCCTGGAGAAACAGAGGATTCTTACCAGCCCATTTGAAAATAGATTGGTCTATATCACCAACAGCCATTGCATATAAGCCAAGCTCGTGTAACTTGCAGAAAAGCACGTGTTGAACCATATCGGAATCTTGATACTCATCAACGAATATGTGCTTAAATCGTGCTTTCAAATACCGTTGACAGGCTGAGGAACGCTGCACTATTGACAAAGCAAACGCTCCGAAGCTTCCTAAAATAACTTTACCATCAACATAGAGTTTACCTAAGGCAACAAAATGAGCCTCTGACAGCTCTGATAAATCATTCAACTCTGGCAAATCAGTCAAGCTGTCTTGCTGTTCTTTGGATAAATCAGTTTTTTCAACTACCACTAATTCACTAGAGGGGAGGCCAAAGAAGTGCCTGCCAAATGGAACGATAATCTCAGAGTTACAGAAAGAGTCAATTGTCCCAAACCAAGATGCCTTGGCGTCGAAACCTTCTCGAAGACATCGTTGTCGCAATTCGCGACTAGCTTTATTAGTGAATGAAATAGCTATGACCCCCTGGTAATCGGGTAAGTCAGGAACTATGCGACGAATTCGCTCGGACATCACCCTTGTCTTCCCGCTTCCTGGAGTCGCGACTACAACGCAAGAGCCAGTCTCAGTGACAATCTGTTGCTGTTGTTCAGTCAGTTCCATCGTCATGTCCCCGAGACGAGTTTCTGGCACCGTTGAAGTTGTTTGTGAAATGCGCTCCCATTCAGTTTTTGAAGACAATCTGTGTTGGCTTGAAGGAAGTCAAACATTCCTGTCGCTTTATGGGCCTGCATCTCCTCTAATAGCAGTGCCAAGTCTTTCTCGCCGTAGTACAAGGCTAAATCATCTTGAATGTCGCTTTGGGTCAAGTCAGACTCCAAATCCTGTCGTGCAAGAAAAATGTTGCAACTTTTTAAGAGTTGTCGCAGTTCCTTCAGTTCAGGTAAAAGACTAGTTGGAACCCTTGACTCAGTGAGTTTCGCAATTTTTGGCTTAATTTCTGCCAGTAAAGCTTTATCTTTAGTGTTTAATCTGTAGCTGCTCTGTGCAATATCGATTGCCCGCTGAAAACCTGCCAGCCTATAATAATTAGTCCTTGGCACTTTAAAAATATCATTGTCAGTCCGCACAACCCACGGCACCTCCAAAGCATCAAGCATCTGGACATAGGGCAAAAAACCAACACCATCCACCATGGTTACCGAGATGTTCATGCGGTCTAAATCAATATCTAGTGCACGTGCAAGAGCACGAAAGAAAAGAACTTCGGATGGTCCTTCAACAAGAAACACTGTCGCAGCATAGAATGTCTCGGCATTTATAGCATCTAACCGGTAACCAAAGTCAAACAACGCTTCTTTTATCACTTCACTACAGCCTTCACTAGCAGCAACAGTAGCTTCGTCATTAATCTTCCGTAATCTAATAATGCTATTGGGTGAAAACTCAGCTGCAATTTGAGAAGAGTGGGAACTAATTATTACTTGCCCGGGAACTGACTTTACTAGGTATTCTGCTAGTTTTCGCTGCTGATGAGGATGCAAATGGGCCTCGGGCTCCTCAACACAATGTATCGTGAACTCCAGATCGCTTTTGGAAACTGCATTTCGCGAAGACCATAGCGCCATGAAAACTTGGTTGTTCCTACCATCGCCTCCCACCTCAAGAATCCGTCCATCTCGCTCTATTGCTAAGCGAAGATTTTGGGTAAAACCGTCAGGGTCAGCGGCACCCACATCAAAAACCACATCTTCCTTGGTATGATGAAAGGCAAGTTTGCTAAGCTCGCTGTTCAAAGAAGAAGTAGCAGCCTTAACATAGTTGAGGCCACGCACCTCCTTATTTACTTTGTCTAAGTGATTCCCAATCTCTTTTAGTATTTTTACATCAGCATTTTTTTCTGTATCCGAACGGTTCTCCTGTGCATCATGGAGCAGGTACTTCTTCTCACTGCGGATATAAGAAAATAGGTCGCGATTGCTACCAAGATAACGTAAATTTAATACCTTTAAATAAAATCTACTCTGAATCTCTGTCAAACAGTCCATGCTCTTACCTGCTCGAAACAGGTATGAAGAGTGGTCAACATTCGCCTTCTTCTTGGCGATATATTGCAGGTAAATTTCACCATCATTACTGCGGTGCTCACGTAATTTTGCTATAACGCAATCTTCATCAACACTAGAAAACTTGAGCGTTATGGACAGTTCATCACTGTCGGTGAACGCACAGAAGTCAGATTCTCTAGGTTCCAAATCCGCCTCAGAGAGGCTCCGATCCAGCAAAATACGAAGTGCATAAAAAAGATTGGATTTTCCGATATCATTCGCACCTATAATAAGACTCTTCTCCTTGAGTCGAATGGTTGAATCTGCAAAATTTCTAAAATTCTTTAATATGATTTCTTCAAGTATCATTGTCTTCACTCCCTGATATTTCTACAATGCCATCGTACAAACACTGTCGACAGCTCATTATATCGAATTAAATTCTAATAATTAATATTCGCTCATTTTAATCAATACAAATAATTTTCTGTGCCATTTCTCTGAACGTATCGTCATGGGTCACAATGATGGCTTGGTTTAGATTTTTTAACATTTCCTTTAATGACTCGGCAAGGGCTACTTTCTTTTCTGCATCAAGGTGAATAGTCGGCTCATCAAATATTGCAAAGTTTGCGCGGGTAAGCGCTGAGGCCATTGCCGCACGAAGAGAAAGCGCTACCGAGACCTGCTCTCCGCCGGAGAGCATTTCAAAACGCTTTCGATGTTCAATATCCGGCCCGTTGGCAAGAAAGACGGAATACGATTCTTTTTCATCATTTACCCAGCGGATTTCATCGCTGCGGCCTGTTATACGCCGGAAGTTTTCGGTGGCAGCGGTTTCAATCGTCTGCATCAGGCGGGTGGCGACAAACTTTCCCATGCCGCCGAGGTTCGTGCGAAATTTTTCCGCCAGCTCAAGCTTTCTGGTGAGCAGGCTGAGCCCGGCTTTTAACTCTTTATGCTCCTGTTCCCGCTGCTTGTTTTCATCGAGTTCGCGCTGGGCAATGGCGATTTCCGTTTGAAGTCGGGCTATTTTTTCCTGCAGAGTTTCTTTTTCAGTGATTTTTTCTCTGATACCCTCGATCAATTTTTGATAGATATCTTCTGAAAACTCCGAAGCCATCTTTTCGAGCTGCACACTCAATGATTGCATATCTGCTGAAATCGTTTTCAGTTCCTGTTCCAGATCCTGGATATGCTTTTTGTGACCATCCAACTCTTGCGCTTTTTGCTGGTTGCTGACATACAAATCATAGCCAGGTTTTAAACTGGCAAGTGTGGTATTCAGCTCTTTTCGATTTTCCCGTAAACTGTCAAGTCCTTTAATGTCGGCTTCAAGCAATTCAATTTTATTTTTGAGAATAGCCTGCTCTTTTTCCAGTTCAATTTTTCTGGCAGACAATCGCTTTAGCTCTGCTTCAGTATCGACTATTTGTTGTTGGACAACTTTTAAATCTTTTTGCTTTTTACTGAGATTTTGTTCGGCATCACTGGCTTTTGCCGCCTGGTTTTTATACTGAACTCGAAGCTCAGTTATTATGCCTGTGAGTTTCAGCTCTATAGCTGCAAAATCGCCTGCCGCAAGCTCCTGCCCAAGCTCACTCGAAAGTGGGTTTACAGTATTTTTAATTGTCATCGCTGCTATTTTTAAATCCTTTTCCGTAGTGTCAAGGGAGGCCTTATATTTCTCCAGATTTGCGGTATCGGCGGCGGCGTGCTTGATTTCACCCTCGATTTTTGCACAAGCGCCATCGGCCTGGGATATGAGATCATTGATGTTTTTATACACCGAAAGTTTCTGATCAAGGTTTTTTCGCTCTTCTTCAAAAACAGTTTGCCGCCCGGAAAAATACTCGGCTGGTGACGTGCCGTTTTGAATATTCAGGCATTGATCATGGAGAAACGGGCAGACGCCCCCGGTGAGCTTATCCGCTGCATCTTTTAGATCAGAAAGGCGGGTCCGAAGCTCACTGATGCTTCTTTCAAGCTGCTGCTTTTCTTCCCGTCTTTTTAGAAGATTTTCTTTTTCGAGATGTTTGCCGCGCAGGTCATCGGAAAGTTTCGCCGTATCGACCCTGTTCTTCTCAAGGTCGGTAATCTGACCTGTCAATAGGTGTATGCTATCCTGATGTTTTTTCCAGATACTAAACTGCTTTTTGAACGCTTCTTCCAGCGCACCCCGTGTTTTACCTGTTTGCGTAAGAGTCTCTATTTCCTGTTTCAGATTGTCTAAATCTTTTTGAAGTGCAGATACTTCTGCTGCAATTTTCTCTTCTTCCGCCCTTTTGTCCACCAAAAGCTGTTCAAAATGTTTCCGGGAGGCATCACTGGTTTCTGCTTCAGTTGTAAGTGTATTGAAATTTTCTTTGTGCCGGTCGCGTTCAATCTGCTTTTTTTCAAGAGCTTCAATGGCGCCTGCAAGTTCGCGGAGCTTTTTTTCAGTATCACCATATGCCGCGTGGGTTTGTTCATTCTCGGCGACAATCTTTACCGCCTGCTGCGACAGGGCGAGGCTTTCTTCTGCTTTGCCTTTTTCCTGCTGCCGGGCAAGGCTGAATTCCTGCTTGTGCTTAATGTCCCTGCGAATCGAGTCTATTTGATTTTTAGTTTCTTCCTGTTTTTTTCGGTCAGCATCAAGGGCTTCTATTTCTTTTATTTGGCAGGCAAGTCTCCCGTCTTCTTCCTGTTTTACGGACTGCTTTTCTTTAAGGATTTTTCGTAGTTCCCCGGAGTCTTTTATCTGTCCGCCCAGTTGTTCAGTTGCGCCTTGCTTGGTTGTCAGTTCGCTCTTGTAGCTGTCAATTGCGTCCTTGGCAAAACCGTTAAATATTTCCCGGTAAATAGCCGTATCGAATATCTGATTAAATGTTTTTTCGCGGTCAGCTGGCCGGTCACTGAAAATATTGACTATTTTATTCTGAGAGGCGGTTATAACATTCTGAAAAAGATTTTTCTCATTTGCCTCAATCCCGGCAAGCTCTTTAATTTTTTGCAGAACTGCTTCTTTGCCTTCAACGCGCGAACTTTTCTCACCCTTCAGATACAGCCGGACACTGTTGCTTGAACCGATTTTTCGCTCGACAACATATTCATTGCCGTCGCCGCCTTCAAAGGTAACGGTAATGGTGGCTGTTTTGCTGCCCCGGCTAACCGCATCTGAGGCATTAGAGCGCAGATCCGCGTCAAACAGGGCATGCCCCGCAGCCTCTAAGATTGATGATTTACCAGCGCCGTTTTTCCCGAGCAGGAGATTTATGCCCCGGTCAAAGGAGAAGTCGCCACTTGAGTGATTGCGGTAATTTTTAAGCTCCACCCGGTTAATTTTCACGGCTTGCCTCTTCTCCGTTCATAACCATTTGGAGCATGCTGTCGAAAGTCTCGAAAAACTGGGTGCTGTTATTGTCTTTCTGATATTCCTTGAGCTTACCCAGCACAAGAACTGTTTCATCAGCCTTCAAAGAAAACAGCTCCCATGTAGAGATTAATTCCCGCTCCACCTCTTCTACTGTGATGAGTTGCCGGGCCTGATCGCCATGGCCATCATGGCCGGGATACGAGACTTTGATAAATGGCTTCAAGGCCCCCTTTTTTAACAGCAGCTCTTCGCAGACCGCAGTATCTATATAGAAAGGCTTTTTCAGCTGTAGCGCTACAAACACAAGCTCTTCATTTTGAACAAAAGCCGCTTTCTCGATAACAGCTGCAAATTCTGTTTTAAAATCATCGTAGTTGTCGCTTTGAACATCGATGGAGATGGTGGTCTTTTTTCGAGGCTGCGATGACAGGAACTGATGTGCGCCACTGTCGGTATCAAAGATAATTACGCCTTTTCTGTCGCCCGGCTCTGCAAGATCCCAATATTCCAAAGACCCTGGAATATAAAACAATGCACCGTCTTTTGAGCTTGCCTGATATGAGTGGAAATGGCCGCCGGCAATATAAAGGGCTTTGCCGTTAAACAGCTCTATGGTTTCTTTTTCAACCGTGCCGGGCAGGAAGTCGCCTGCGGCAATAGCAGTGTGCACCATGACGATATTTTTCGTATCAGGCGTTGTTGCCAGATGCTCGGCTAATGCCTGCAGGGTTTCATTGACAAAGCCACCGGGGTAGCCGACGCCGTAAAAGCGATAGCCGTCAATGCTTGTCGGAGTGAAATGATACCCAGTTTCATCGGAGGTATAGGTGGGCCGCATCAGGAAGCCTTTATTTTCAAGATAGATGATCCAGGAATCATCCTCCTTGCCGGGCGTGATATTGTCATGGTTACCCTCGATAAGCAGGGTTGCGATATGCGCATCCTTAAGCTTCTGAAGGAGCGCCTCGGTTCTTTCCAGCACTTCCGGGATAAGCTCTTTGCGGTCAAACAGATCACCGGCAATCAATACAACGCTGACCTGTTGCACTATGGCAGTATCAATCGCCCAGCCAAAGGCTTTAAAGTAATCATCATAGCGCTTATTGGAGTATTCGCCGACTCCCCCGACTGGGCGTCGTCCAAGATGAATGTCTGCACAGTGTAGGATTTTCACAATTGAACTATATGCTACGTTTTTCTTTTTTATGGAGTTTTGTGTAAGAGCTATTCAGTGGTAACTAATGAGTATTAAGTAAGGTAAGAACACAAATTACCCCCGTATTTATAGTCCTGCATATATACCTGTAAAATGATAAAGTCAAGGAGGTCGATTCTGAATTAAATAGGGACTTAAAGTTAAGATTATCATAAGTAATATTGTAAACTCCTAAATTTCATATTACGCCATATTTTATTTTATCAGGCGCTCATGCCGCCTGATCTGGAAAGACTACTTTATCAATTCTGCTGAAGATGCTGTTAAGATTGCAGACCTCTTTTATAAACAGGGTTTCTGTCTGCTTGGTGATCTCCCTGTTCTGGGCTATCCACTTTTTATAGATTAACTTCTTGGCCATAGACAGTTTTACTTCCTGGTCTTTGTTTTTCTGCTGTGACTCCAATTTGTTTATCCTTTTGAGTAATTCTATTTTTTTTGTTGCTTCCTCTTTTGTCAGGTTTTGAACACTGACATGAAACCCGAGTTTGTTTGCCAGCGCTTTTATATATAATACCTGCCTGGCAGTGGCAGGCTCTGCCTTCTCACTTTGTACTAATACCTGATGTGTTGTATTTATAGATTCCATTTTTACAGCCTCCAAGACGGGGCATTTTTGACCCCTCTCAAAGATTTGAGGGGGCAAACTCTCTATCAGTTGATCTCATTGAACTTATAGCATTCATGGATATCAAATGGCTTGTTTGTGCTGTAAAGAAATTGCGCGGTTAAATACGGTTTGTCAGCACAACAAATAAGAATTCCTGTGTAATTATTGTAACAGCTGAATGGTGTAATGCCGGGTTTAGGGAAATTGCTATTTCCCAGATGAACTGCATTATGTATCTGAAAATAAATAAGTACGGCAATTGAGATTACAAGAAAGATAAATACCAGAAGAACACAGGATAAAAAGCGCTCAACCTTGAGCTTTCTAAGCCTTTGCTTTACGGTGAGGTTTGTATCTTTTGTTATGGAGAGCTTTAAATCACAAATAGCGTTTTAAAAAAATCCCCTGTCCCTGGATTTTCTTTTCTCCCTGGCTTTTTATGCAGGCACCTCCTCATACAAAAAAGTAGTATTACTGCACATCTATTTAAATCTTCGTATTTTTACCAGCCCTGAGAGAAAGCGCCATATATCCATATCTTCCCGGCTTACTTTTTTCGTATCCCCTGCGTTTAGTTATACAGGAGAACCCAATAATCTCATGGTACAGGCGACAGATACAGTGTGAAGGGCCACTTTATGAATTATTTTAAAAAATTCAGCAATATTTGCTTCGCCGCCTGACTACTATGTAGCGGAACAGAGGCGTGCAGGGAAAACAGAAGAAAACAATAATCCTGGGCACTTAATTTTAGATCATGCTGCACGTTTATATTTATAGGAAACGCTTAACTTACAGGAGGCCGTATGAAGATATATTTTGCATTTAAAAACAGAAACTACCGCCACAAACAGGACCCCGACTATTTCCTCTTCCTGCCAAGAGGCCAGGAACAGGACAATAAAAGGCTTATCGGTAAAGTCTTTAAAAACCGGGGGAAGAAAGGCACCAAGCGCCTTGAGGTCGTGTTTTTTAATGGAGAACATGCGCCGGCTGGCCCCAAAGTTCTGTATGCCTCAGCAAATGAGAATAAGGTGAACCGGCAGGATGCTGACATGTTTGTGTTTTTATCAAGAGACGACAAAACAACGGAGCGTAAGGTTGCCGGCAAAATATTTATAAACCGCAGCACACAGGGTAACCAGTATTTAAAAATAATCATCTTTAGTGATGCACCAATAGAAAGGATGAGCCATGAAACAGACAAAAATAACTCTCCAGGAGCTTAAAACCGCAGAGGAATTCATTGACCATGACAGCATTCTTGATCCTTATGAGCGGATGAAAGGTGATTACTATATCCTTACCATTTCAAAGGCCCAATATTGCAAACTTCCCGACCAAAACCATGATTTTATCTCACTTGAAGTGACGGTGTGCGAGCAGTGCGGCAATGTGCCGGACAAAGAAAAGTATCACTCTAAAGGCAAAAGGCTTTTTATGAACATTTACCTTCATCCAAAAAAAATAGGACTCTTAAAAAATCTCTGTAATGCACTTGATATCGAGGGACAGCACCATCCCGAGGAACTGGTGAAGATGCTCGTGGACAATAAAGTAAAAGCCAGGGTCATTCCTCGGTATGACCATGACTGTGGGATATATTTTCATTATATAAATAAGTTTGATACGGCACTATAAAAAGCGTAAAAATATTCCTAATAGGACTATTATAATTATTGCTTGTACACATAAAATGTTCTATCCTTAAAAGGAGAACCGGACATGGAGAAAGTAATTCTTAACCTTAAACAGGCCAGCGAATATCTGAGTATTTCCAAATCAAAGCTTTCGACTCTTGCTTTGCAAAAGAGGATCAGAAGCTATAAGATCGGTAAATGCAGACGGTTTCATGTTGATGATTTGGAAGATTTTCTTGAAGCGCATGTGGAAGGAGGTGATAACGGAGGAATGGAAAGCGGTGGACTTTGTAGAAGGTGAGGTCCATCATGAAAGACAGAGGATTATTTAAACGTGACTGTACGTGGTATATTCAGTATTTTTTCAATGGCAGGAGGTTGCGGGAAGCTGTTGGAGAAAGCAAAACTGAAGCAAAGGCTGCGCTTGCTGCAAGAAAGACTCAGATCAGGGAAGGGAAGTTTTTCCCCGATAAAAAAAAGGAAAAGATTGTTACCTGGGACGATTTTTTGCCAACCTTTAAAAAGTGGGCAGAGCAGAATGTTAGACCCAAAAGCTACAGGTGTTATTGTAATAACATTGATAATCTGCATGCTCACTTCCAGGGCAAAAGAATGTCTCAAATTACTCCCAAAATGATCGAGTCTTTTAAGACAAGCAGGCTTGAAAAAGACAACGTCTGTACGACAACGGTGAACCGAGACCTGGCCTGCCTGAAGCGGATGTTTAACCTTGCCATTAAATGGGACTATGCTGAAACAAATCCCGTTTGCAAGGTCGGTTTTTTTAGAGAAAAGCCCGGCAGGCTGAGATATCTGACTAAAGAGGAAATTGATGCGCTGTTGTCAGTATGTCCGCACTATCTGAGAAACATTGTGGAGTTTGATCTGCAAACAGGTCTTCGCAGGGGAGAGCTTTTTGCGATAAAATGGCAGGATGTTGATATGGAGAACAGAATGCTTACGGTGCGGAATACAAAAAATCATGAAGACAGGATGATTCCCCTCAATGATATTGCCGTGGACGTTTTAAAGCGAATACCCCGGCAACTTCATAGCGACTATGTCTTTTCAAGCCCGGCTACTAAACCAGGTTCGCAGCTTATCGACATTAAGAAAAGCTTCAGCACCGCACTTGATGATGCCAAGATCAAGGACTTCCGGTTTCATGATTTGCGACATACCTTTGCAAGCCATATGGTGATGGCAGGGGTTGATCTTGTTACGGCAAAAGAGCTTCTTGGGCATAAGGATATAAAGATGACGCTGCGGTATTCTCACTTAAGCCCGGCCTTTAAGAAGCGCGGAGTGGATTTGTTGTGCAGCCGTTTTCAAAGTGCCCCAAAACTGCCACATCCGGAAGAAATAAAAAAAGAGGCGGAAGCATGAAGATTGCTAACCACCTCTTTTTCCTTGAAAAAACTAAGCCAGCGGTCAGGATTGAACTGACGACCTGCTGATTACGAATCATAAATTGCGAAATTTCTCAAAACATCACCTGAGATCACCTGTAATCATTTAATAAAGAAAAAACAGGCTATTAAAGCTTTTTTCGAGATTAATCCCCTCTTGACTTCATCCCCCAAAATCATCTATAATCATTTTTTATGTTAGCAATAGGTTAGCATTTTTTTGAGGTCATATCACATGCCTGACAGCACCAAACGGATCAATATCGCAAGATATCCCGGTATATACTATAGGGATTCCACCAAACGGCGACATCTTGGGAAGGCAGACCGATGTTTTGATATCTGCTACCGAGATCAATACGGTAAGCTTATATGGGAAAAGGCCGGGTGGGCATCTGAAGGGTATACCGAAAAGATGGCTTCACATATCCGTGCTGAAAGATTGCGCTTTATACGCCACGGTGAAGAATTGCCACAGAAAAAGAAAAAGGAAGTAACCCTAGCAGAAGTTTGGACTGAATATGATAAGTGGCTTGAAACTGGGAAGGCTCGCCCTAGAGATGACAGGTCACTTTATAAAAACCATTTGAAAGACCGTTTCGCAGACAAACGACTGAGTGAAATTACACCGCTTGAGCTGGAGAAGATGAAGGGTGATATTTGCAAAAAAACATTGGCCCCAGGATCAGTCAAGCAAAAGCTTGCTCCGGCGTCAGTAAAGCATGCCTTAGTCCTTGTGCGACAACTCATAAATAAGGCTATTCTATGGGATATGTGGAAAGGCGAGAATCCAATCAAAAAAATTAACCTCCCGAAGCTAAATAATCGGTGTGAACGATTCCTGAGCAAAGATGAAGCCCTAGCTTTACTAGCGGGTATAAAAAGTGCGGAAAAAGTGCACGACATTACTTTGTTGAGCTTACAAACGGGCATGAGGGCTGGCGAAATTTTTGCACTGAAATGGCAGCACATCGATCTTAAAAATAAGCTTATTCATATCGCCGATCCCAAGAGCGGCCACTCGCGTAAAGCTTTCATGACCCCGACCATAAAGGCAATGCTCAAGAAATATAAAGTTGATAAACCTGAGGAGCCAGTGTTTAAGGCCTCGGGTAATAAG
>Ga0118677_10004360_pt1 | contig 25856 bp, 22 predicted proteins | sample AliMusrvi5mmetaG_FD_86154 | JGI IMG/M metagenome (GOLD analysis project Ga0118677, IMG submission 86154)
GTCAGCGTGGCGGCCGTGGTGGTCGCCGTCGTGCCGACGCCATTGCTGAAAACGGCCTTGTACTGGTAACCGCTCATGGCGAGCGTGGCGCCGGTTATCGTCAGCGTGTCGCTACTGCTGCCGCTGTAGATGCCGCCGTCCGTCAGGTTGCTGAAGCCGCTGCCGGTGTTGACCTCCCACTGCACGGTAGGAGTGGGGCTGCCGCTGGCCGCTGCCGTGAAGCTCGCCGTCCCGCCTGCAAGGATCGTCTGCGGGGTTGGGTTCGTGGTTACGCTCGGTGCGGTCTGGACAGTATGGACGGTCAGCGTGGCGGCCGCGGTGGTCGCCGTCGTGCCGACGCCATTGCTGAAAACGGCCTTGTACTGGTAACCGCTCATGGCGAGCGTGGCGCCGGTTATCGTCAGCGTGCCAGTGCTGCTGCCGCTGTACACGCCGCTGTCCGTCAGGTTGCTGAAGCCGCTGCCGGTGTTGACCTCCCACTGTACGGTGGGAGTGGGGCTGCCGCTGGCTGCTGCCGTGAAGCTCGCCGTTCCGCCCGCAAGGATCGTCTGCGAGGTTGGGTTCGTGGTTACGTTCGGCGCGGTCTGTGTGCCTTGTACGACGGTAATGGTTGAGGTGGAAACCGTGCTCAGGTCGGTGCCGTCATTGACGACGATCGAGATCGAACGATCACCGATGTGGGCTGGTGATGAAGTGATGCTATACTTTACCGTTTGCAACACCGTCTGGTAGATCGCCACCTCGGCCACGCCGGAGATGGTTAACACTCCGCTGGAGAAGTTGGATGTCAGCGATGTGCCCGTGATATCGGCCGATAACTGTTCGCTGCCGCCGTCCTGTGGGTTCTGGATGGTCGCGGTCATGGACGTCAGCGTGGGGCTGTCGACCGAGGCGATTGTGGCACTTGTGGATACGATTGCCACCCCAGGCCCGCCAGTGGTGTACGTGCTCGTGAAGGTCGAACTGCCGCTAGTGCCCGCTGCCGTGGAGGGCAAACTACCGCTAGTGCCCGTTGCCACGGAGGGCTGGGTGTGCAGGGTGGCCAAATACTGTGTGAGCGAACCGGTCGTGGCCATGAACATCCGCAGCGAGATCTGGTTCGTCTGGGCACCCAGGATCGCGAAATTGTAATCGCTAGCACTCTGACCGGTGGCGAGTGTCACGTGGATCTCATTGCTGCCCGCGGTGCCGCCCGCCGAGCCGGGCGACAACTGGCCCACGGCAAGTTTCGACGACGGCGAAATCTGAATCTGATACGTGCCAGCGGCAAGGCCGTTAAAGCTATACGACCCATCCGCTAGGGTTTGAACCGGCCCGACGCCGGATACGGCACTCAGGTTTCCTTGGCCGTCCTGGCTCCGTAGCTGCACGGTAAGCCCGGCGAACCCTGCTTCATTGGCATCCTTGATACCGAAGTCATGGGTGTCGAGATATGCGAACCCGGAGAGACTGCCCGTGACTGTCAGCAAGCGTCGCGTTTCAAGAGGCTCGATCGCAATCCGCCGAATCATTTTCTTTGAGGTGGAAACACTACGTCCAAAACCGGTGCCGCAAAAGATTTTCGCAATGAATTTCCCGATCATCGATGGTCGCCCAGAGAAGAGTGTGTTTGCCCTAATAAACCTCCATTTTATCACCCCTCGTCAAAATTTCAAAACCAATACCAGTAATTTTCATAATAGGTGTTATTTTCACCTAAAACTTTGCGGATTATACAGATCGTACCGGTTGCTAGAAAAAGCCAGGGCACATGGGGCGCATAGCCAACAACCAGGGGGATAAGCATGCCCCGTATGAATGGCAGGTGCTCTGCATCACTCGCCGCTACCCGGCCACCGCTTGCCGCACGGGCGTCAGGCCAACTTCGAGAACCAGCGGGCCCCAGATCGTCTTGAAGGGCACGCAAATGGGCGTTACATCTCTGGGAAAGTGGATCGTGTGGGCACCGCCGGTGATGACGTTTGGCAAACTCACGCCGAGGTGAAACTCCTCAAGCTTTGATTTGGCTGCCCCGGCGATCACATTGGTTAACTCGCCCACAGCGTCAATCACGTCGGGGGTAAGCTCGGTGAATTGGTCCATAAGCAGGACCGAGGCAACCCCCAGAGCGACTTCCTTCGACATGTTGATCACAACTGTTCCCATCGCATCGCCCGACAGGCCGATGACTCCACTTACGCAGAAATCCAATTCCGCCGCGGTTCGCAGGTAGGGTGCTCCGCGCTCGGCCTCGCTCGATAGCATGGTCTGGAAAGCATTGCGAACGGAGGCAATAAACGGATTGATATATTCGACGCGCATGGGCAGCTTTCCAATCGGATGACCCGAGCTGAGACCGACAAGCCGGCAACCCAACTCCATCAGTAGAGTGCCCTCAAACGTAGCTTAACAATAGCAATATGCAAGGGCCGAGGGACGCGAAACTTATTTTGTTTTGAACGGACCGAATTCCATTCTACGGACGGATTCCTAATCCCTAGTTCCCGCCCTCCCCATCGGAATATGTAAAACATTCACTATCTTCCAAGCAGTTTTCGCAACTATTCCATCTTTCTCAATATCAAGCCATGATGCAACCGCCGTTCACGACCGATCTTCTCATGTAGAGGTAACCTCGAACACAGTTTCCTAGCCTGGATTATTCATGAACCGTAGGGTGCGTGGAGCGAACCTTAGGGAAATGGTGGGGTGCGCACGGAATCTAACGATCGACAACATTTCATCCTAGTTTAGGCTGGTTCGCACAACGTACCACTGCGACTAAGGTTCCGAGCACCACCCACCCTGATGAATAATTCGGGCTAGAGGTAGCCGCCCCGATATTCCCCCTGAAGTTTCACACGAAGCCCCCCAGTCCCCCTTGCTGCAATGATCGATATCAGCCCCTTGGAAATTCGCGTGCATTGCGCGCTGGAACAAAATCCCTACATCACCCCCAGAACGCTGCGTTTCGAGACGAGCGATGGCCGTGTTACGCTCCGCGGCACGGTGGGGACTTTTTTTCAGAAACAAATGGCCCAAGAGGCGCTCCGCCGTGTGGCAGGCGTCCAAGAGATCGCCAACGAACTAGAAGTTTGTTGGTAATCAAAGGCAACATTTAGGAATCTTCCGCGACGTTATCTCGGCACGCGCGGACCGCAACTGCCGAGGATGGCCTCCTCGCGATTTTCATACGCGAGGCAGATGTCATCCAGATCGCAAATCTCCAGCATCGCACGGCCCTCCGGCGAGAGCCCGCAAACGCGCAGCACTCCGTCGTGCTTTTGGATGTACCGACTCAACTGAACCAGTTCCCCGATGAGCTGACTGCTCAGTTCGGGAACTCGGTGCAGCTCGAGCACAATGCGGTAGATGAAGTGTTTATCGACCAGTTTTTTAAGCTGCTCCGCCAAGGACGCAGCAGGCAAAGAACCGGTTTCCAAGCTCCGAATCCTGATCCAGAGCCAATCGGGACCACGATCCACATCGAATTCGTATCCGGCGGCTACGGCCAACATACGATTCTCCTTCACTGAAAGGGCCAAATCCGTGACCAAACGAAGAGACGCACTGTTCTATTTTAGCTGTAGTCGGGATTCCTGCAATAATACCAACGGGTTACGCCGTGGGATTATTCTGATATTGCTGGCATTGCAAGCAAACGACGTGAGAAGACCTTGCGCGATTCTGGGAAGAAATGCTATGTTTGGTCCCGACATTTATGCCAGCCATTTTGCAGCACAGGGTCGGGGCTAAACTCTCTGAACCATGCAGGCTTATGAGAACAGCTTGTGTTGCCCGGAAGGGTCCGGATCGGCGGGGGGCAGCATCCCCAGATGATCAAATGCAGCGGGTGTTAATCGGCGGCCGCGCGGGGTGCGGACGACAAGCTCTTTGCGGAGCAAGAATGGCTCGACCTCGTCGACGAGTGTGTCAGGTTCGAGGTTCAACGTGTGCGCGACCGCTTCCACCCCTACCGGACCGCCCCCGAAGACCCGTGCGATCGTCTCCAGATACTTGCGGTCTTGCGGATCGAGGCCCAAGCGGTCGATGCCCAACATCTCCAGCGCGTCGCGGGCAACGGCCAGTGAAACCCGCCCATCGGCACGGCTCAGGGCATAGTCGCGAACCCAACGCAGCCGATTATTGGCTAGCCGCGGTGTGCCGCGGCTGCGGATGGCAATTTCCATGGCGGCCTCGTCGTCCGAATCGACCTTGAGTTTCCGCATGTTGCGAGTCACAATCTCGGAAAGCTCCTCAATGCTATAAAAGTCGAGGTGCTCGCGCATTTGAAAGCGGTCTCGCAGCGGCGCGGAGAGCATGCCCGTGCGGGTCGTGGCCCCGATGAGTGTAAAGGGCTTGATTTGCAGGTTGATCGTACGTGCGTTCACGCCTTCGCCCAGGACGATGTCGATGCGGAAATCCTCCATCGCCGGGTAGAGAAACTCCTCGACGGCCTTGGGCATGCGATGGATCTCGTCGATGAACAGGACCGATCGTTCTTCGATGTTTGTCAGATAAGGGAGCAGATCCTTGGGCGCGGCCAGGGCGGCGCCGCTGGCGATCTGCACGCTGACGCCGAGGTCGTGCGGAATGCAGGTAGCGAAGGTCGTTTTGCCCAGGCCAGGCGGGCCGTCCAAGAGAATATGGCCCAGCGGTTCGCCGCGTTTCGAGGCGGCATCGACGGCGATGCCCAGCCGCTCGTGGACATCGCGCTGGCCGACCATATCGCGCATCCGCTGCGGGCGAAGATCGCGATCTTCGTCGTTGGAAATAACCGTGGGCTGTAGGATCGGTTCGCGGGCCATGGAAGACGGTCAACTCCTACTTCTGCGTCTGCTGATAAATAGCCTGGAGCAAATCTTGGACGTCGTTGTATTTCTTCTTCGCGGCCAGGGCGGTGTCGAGCAGTCGCCGGGCGTCGCTCTCGGCGTGCCCCAGCTTGCGGAGGACTTCGTAGGTCTCGGCGACGACATCCGCTTCCACGTCTGCCGCGCGGGACTCTTTCTGCACGACCATCAGGGCAAACTTGGGCACCTTGCGACGGAGCTTGGCGATGATCCGTTCCGACATGGCAGCGCCGATGCCAGGCAGCGACGAGAGCGTCTTGGTGTCCTGTTCCTCGATGGCCGTGGCCACTTCCTTGACCGGCCGCACCATCGCCCGCAATGCCTTGCGAACGCCAACGCCGTCGACCGAGCAAAAGAGCTCGAAGAACTCGCGCTCCACCTCGCTGATGAAGCCGATCAGCCGCGGAGTGAGGCGGCCCTGCATGGGATTGCCCTCAAGGTATTGGATTGTGTGCAGGCAGATCTGCTGGCCGATCTGTTGCTGCAAATGCCGCCGGGTGAACTCGGGAATGAGAACCTCGTACTCGAAGGCATCGATCCGCAGGGATAGCGTGTTGTCTTGTAGCGAGACCAGTTGACCGGTAATTTTCGTGATCACATCGTGTCTCTCAATCTGAAATCTACGATTTGAGATTCATCCTTCGTCATTTCCTCCCTAGTTTATCCTTCAAGTAACAATGGCACAACGCCACGGCCAAGGCGTCGGCAACGTCGTGCGGCTCGGGCAATTGCGGCAGATGCAGTTCGCGCTGGATGGCCCTTTGCATTTGCAGCTTGCCGGCCCGGCCGGCACCAGTGAGGATCCGCTTAACCTGCGTCGAGGCGTAATGCACGACGGGGATGCCCGCCTCGGCCGCCGCCAAGCAAATCACGCCCCGGGCATGGCCCATGAGGATGGCCGTCCGCGGCCGCGCATAGTGCGAATAAAGTTGTTCGAGAGCCATCACGCTGGGCCGCAGGGTGGCGATCACGTCGGCCACGCCCTGATGAATCTCTAGCAATCGGCCGGTGAGTGAGCCACGCGACTTGCCGCGGACCACGCCCGCCTCGCACAACCGCGGCGGCCCACTGCCGATTTCCAGCACGCCGTAGCCCGTGATGTTCAAGCCGGGATCAATGCCCAGGATGCGATTGGTAAGCGGATTTAGCTCACGGTCCATTCGGTGCCGCCGGGGCGGTCTTCCAGGATGACGCCGATTTCGGCGAGCTGCTTGCGAATCTGGTCGGCTGTGGCAAAATCTTTTTTCTTGCGAGATTCGGCCCGCAGTTCGATCAACAGGCCCATCAGCTTGTCGACGAGTTCATTGTTGCCGCCGGGCTGTTTTTCCGCCGGCGGTTGGCGGAAGAGGCCCATCACGGCGCCCATCTCGCGAAAGACCGTCGCGCCGCGGCGGAGCGAAGCGCGATTGGCAGGCGTTTGGGCCTCTTTCTTTTCCAGCTTCTCGTCGTCAATATATTTATTCAAGCGGCGGAGCAGTTCAAACACGTCGCCCATCGCCCCGCCGGTGTTGAAGTCGTCGTCCATGGCGTCGAGGAAGCGGTTGCGATGCTGGACCACATCCTTCAGCAGGGGATTGTCGCCCGGATCAAAATCACCTTGCGGGCGGCGTAGCGGTGGAACGATCGCATACATACTCTCGCCGGTCACGCGCTCGTAACGCTTGAAGAAGCGGTAGAAGTTTTCCAGCGCCGCTTCGGTCTCGCGCAATCGGGCTTCGCTATACTCGACCGGCCGGCGATAGTGCGTGGCGAGGAGGAAGAAGCGGATCGTTTCGGCGCTGAATTGATCGAGCAACTCCCGGAACGGCGCCGATCCCTTCGATTTGCTGACTTTATTGGCAATCTGGGCGTCAATATCTCCATCCGCCACTCGCGTCGCCCGGCCACCCACCTTGCCGACTTCATCCGCGGCTTGAAGCAAACCGTTGTGCAGCCAGTACTTGGCCATCGGCTTGCCGTGAGCACATTCGCTCTGGGCCACTTCATTCTCGTGGTGCGGAAAGATCAGATCCAGTCCGCCGCCGTGAATGTCAAAGGTCTGGCCCAGCAGGCGGCGGCTCATGGCCGAGCACTCGATGTGCCAGCCCGGTCGGCCCGGTCCCCAGGGGCTAGGCCACGAAGGCTCGCTCGGCTTGGCCGACTTCCACAAGGCGAAGTCGGCCGCATTCTGTTTCCGCTCGGCCATGCTGCCCCCTTCGCCCTGCATTTCTTCCGTGCTGCGGTTGCTCAGCTTGCCGTAATCGTGGTCCTTGGTCACATCAAAATAGACGTCGCCTTCGGACTGGTAGGCAAATCCCTTCTCGATCAACGTCTTGATGAAGTCGATGATTTCGCCGATATTGTCCGTGCAGCGGGGGAATTGGTCGATCGTGTCCACGCCCAGCGCATGGATGTTCCGCAGGTAGTCGGCCGTCATCTCTTCGGCCAGTGCGGCCATGGAGATCCCCCGCGTGTTGGACTCGTTGATCAGCTTGTCGTCCACGTCGGTAATGTTCACGACGAAGGTGACTTCGTAGCCCGAGTAGGTCAGGTAACGCTTGATGGCATCGAAAATTACCGGACCGACCATGTGCCCGATGTGACTTGGTTTGTAGACCGTCGGACCGCACAGATACATTCCAACCTTGCCGGGCTGGACGGTTTCAAGCGGTTCTTTCGATCGAGTAAGCGTGCTATAAAGTCGAATCATGGGAGGGGGATTAGGGATTAGGGGGATTTCAGAGTCCAAGCCGCTCGCGGCTTCGCAACCGACAACCGACAGCCATTTTTACTTCTTCTCCAGCAGCGCCACGCATTCCGCGGAAATGGCTTCTTCCAATCCGATGGGACCAATGCCTTCGCCGGTCTTGCCTTTGATTCCGATCCGCTCAGGCTCGATCTGCAAGATATCGGCGATCCGCTCGCGAATGGTTTGGCGATAGGGCAGAAGCTTGGGCCGCTGGGCAAAGACAACGCAATCAATATTGATGATCCGAAATCCAATCGCCGTTACAGCATCCTGGGCGGCGCTCAGCATCTTGGCGGAGTCGTGCCCCCGGTTGGCCGGATCAGTATCGGGAAACATCTGGCCAATGTCGCCCAGTGCGGCCGCCCCCAGAAGGGCGTCCGTGATGGCGTGCAACAGCACGTCGGCATCGCTATGGCCGATCATTTGCCGGTCATGGGGGATGTCAATGCCCCCCAATCGCAGCGGTCCACCGTGCCGAAGCCGGTGGGTGTCGTGACCAAGTCCTATTCGCAGTCCGTCCGTGGCTTTCTCCTATCACAGATCTTTCAGTGGCCAATGGATGGCCCAAATTATAGGCGAAAGCGGCGAAACGGGGAAGTTCAGTACAAAGGAGGTAATTTCCCTCCTCTCTCCCTGTGTTAATCTACACACCAGCAGGCCGCCATGCTAAAATGGAGCGAGGATGAATAGTCACCAGAATAAGCAGCTTCGCGCGGCGGTGGATTATGCCCTGGACCGCGGCTGGTGCTAGCCGGGCCGAGGGTCCGTATCCGGAGACGACTGCGATGTCGCCATGCCGAACGCACGGGTTGTCAGTTCTACAAATGTTTCAAGCGGATAGGTTGCTCCCGTGACACGCTGTTCGGATCTTAGCTATCGAATTTTGGCTGCTCGAAGCCTGCGGAAACAGGTGAAGCAACTCGTCGAGCATCTGCACGGCATCCGCCTGAACGAAGACATCGAATCGATTCACCGCGCGCGCGTTGCCTCGCGGCGACTGCGAGCCGCTTTGGGCATGTTCTGCGATTGCTGGAAGCGGAAACAGGTCAAGCGGTGGAAAAAGCCGATTCGCGAGTTAGCCCGGACGCTAGGCGAAGCCCGGGACCACGATGTGCTGATTGAATTCCTCGCGTCGCGCCTGGCGGGAGTTTCCGATCGTGCCCTGGAGCCGGGGATCGCCGGTATCCTGAATCACATCCAGCGCCAGCGGCGGTGGATCCAGCCTCGCGTGCTCAAGGCCCTCGATCGATTTGAAACGTGCGGCGTGTTGAAGGCGATGCAGGCCTGCGTCCATTCGATCTTGGACGAAGCGGGGGATGCAGGGTTCGTTGCCAGCGAGTATGTCCACAGCCAGGCCGGAAAGAGTGTTCACAAGAGGCTCAGGAAGCTGCTGGATGAGGCGGCGGGGCTTGCCGACCCGGAGCAACACGCGCGACATCACGCCATGCGCATTGCGGCCAAGCGGCTGCGTTACACCCTGGAGCTTGTCAAACCCGTTTATTTCGGCAATCTGGCCGGCGGCGATCTGGCAAATAGGACCGACGCAGTCAAGAGGCTCCAGACCCTTCTGGGCGAAATCCACGATTGCGATGTTTGGGTCGAGAAGTTCGCCGAGTTCGCCCACGAGGAAACAGGCGAAATCCAACTCGATTTTGGCAGTTCACAGCCGTTCGAGCGTTTGCTGCCCGGGTTCAACTATCTGCGACAGGAGCGAGAAGAGCGCCGCAGTCAGACTTTCGGCGAATTGGTGACCTTCTGGCAGGAACTGAAAGATCAAGGAGTCTGGGATCGGCTGGCGACCCTCTTGGAATGTGGCCAAAAGGCTTAGAGCCGCATGGACCCGAAGGTCCCGCGGCTCTTTCTCGTCACAATCTCAGACTACGGTCAATCGCATGATTGCCGCTTCAGGGCAACTGCGGCTGAAAAGTCAGCCTAGCACTTGCAGCCCTTCTTCATTGCGGGCTTCTTGACAGTCTTCTTGGCGGTCTTCTTGGCGACCTTCTTAACTGCCTTCTTAGCTACTTTCTTCTTGGCCATGGTATATCCTCCGTCCAAAAGTTTACGCCACCGGATTGCTTCCGATCAAACAGAGATCGAGAACCTTCGCAGTGGCTTGGGACTGAAACAAACCTGGTCAACTTCGTTCGATGCGATTCCTTCGCCTCGCATCCTTGAAGCGACCCGGCACACTCCTGTGTGCCCTTCAGACGCCCGAACAAGAGATCCACCTCATCGAAGTCTTTAACTCGGATGAATAATGAAGTCCCGATAAGCATCTAAAACGTATTTGTAACAGTTCTAAAATAAATTGCAACAGGATGCCGGCAAGATTTTTTATCTTAACGCCATCCACCGCTGCCGCCGTGGTAGGACTGGAGCGCGGTGTAGTTCGAGTAAGTCAGCCAGAGGAAGAGCACTGGCAGAAAGAAACTATGCCATTGCACGAAAGCGATCACGGCCATCATCCCGCCGACAATCACCGAAAGGATCAACGACTGGCGTATCGCATCCTGGGGATGGGTCATGACGAAGATCTGTTGGACAATTTGACCGCCATCCAGCGGATAAATCGGCAAAAGATTCAGCAGGCCCCACATCACGCTGATCTGAAGGACGAAATAAATGAAGACGTCCAAAAAATGATTGGGAACCGTCACCTGCGGCACGACATCGCGCCACGTTGGCTCGAAGATGGCGACCCGATAGCCGCCCAGATAGTGCAATCCGAGAGCCAAAACTGCCGCCAGAAGAAAGCCCGAGGCCGGGCCGGCAAAGGCAATCAACATATCGCCCCACGGACCGGGACGGCGGACGCCATTGCGACCGGGATGCGGAATAGCCAAGCCTCCAAAAGAATACAAAACGATCGAGGGGCGGTATCCATAGGCCTGCATGACGACCGCGTGCCCCAGTTCGTGCAAGAGAATGCACACGATCATGGCCACCACCCATAAGATGACGAAGATTGGCTTCATTTGCAAGTTTGAAAGCAAAATCGCCGAGAGCCAGAACATGGGATGAATCCGCACGGGAAACCCCAGCAGCGAGAAATGCAAGTCGCCTTGGGACGGCGGCGGTTCAGCCAGAATCACGGGCAATACTCCTCAAACAGACGAAAACGCGGGTCAAACTGGAAGAATTGTAGCATGATGGCCTTTTTTTCGTAGGGTGGGCCGAGTGAAACGAGTCCCACCAACCAGGCCAACATGCATTTTGGTGGGACTCGTTTCACTCGGCCCACCCTACTTCGTGCCGCTCTTGCTCAATTCGCGCAAAATGTATTCTGCCGCCCGTGCGGAAGCGCCGCCGTGGGCCACTTCGGCCTTCAATTGCTCCAGGGCGGCAATCTGTCGAGCCAGGGCCGCCGGATCCTTCAGCCATTGGATCACATGCCCGGCCACGGCGACCGACTTATCTTCGCAGGTCAGATACTCGGGGAATAAAACCTTCTCCGCTCCCGGTTGTGACGGGTTGTAGGGACTCAAGTCGGCCGGATACAACTCGCCGGTCGATAGCAGATTGACCAGCGTGATGTACTTGACTTTGCGAAATCGCCTTTGCACGGCGTAGGCCAAGGGACTGATCCAATAATGGATGACCGTCGGCTTGGTGTGATAGAGCAGTTCCATCGACACCGAGCCTGAGCAGGCCATGCAGCAGGTGGCCAGTTGCATGAGTTCCGGCGTCCGACCAGAATAGATTTCGATGACAGGTTTGGAATCCACTCCCAACCACTCCCCACTCCCCGCTCCCTGCTCTCCACGCCCTGCTCCCCGCTCCCTGCTCCTTGCGTTCTCTCCCTTCACTGCCCACTGCCCACTCGCCAGCACCATCTTCCGGGCCATCTCGGCGTGCTTCGGTTTGAAGGCCGCCACGGCGAAACGGGTCTCCGGAACGGCTTGCCGGACGTGGGTGGCTGCCTTGAGGAACCAGGGGAGGTTGTGCAGTACTTCCTGCGTTCGCGAGCCGGGAAGAATGGTCACCAGGGGGCTGCTCTGGCGATGAGTTTCAAGGAACGATGCGTCGAGCTTATGCTGCCGCACCTCGTCGAAGAACGGATGGCCGACAAACGTCGCATTGCTGCCGCGCTGGCGGAACCACGCTTCTTCAAATGGCAGGCTGCATAGCACATGATCGCTCAGCCGGCGCATTTTCTTCGCCCGCCAGGTTGCCCAGGCCCAGATTTGCGGCGGTGTATAGTAGAAGACAGGGATGCCGTGGATCTTGGCCCGCCAAGCGATCCACCAATTGAAGCCCGGATAGTCGATCAGCACGACGGCAGCGGGCCGGTGATGCTGAAAATAGCGATCGGCACGGCCGGCCAAGTCCCAGAACTTGTGAAGATTGGCCAAGACACGGCCGAACCACATGACGGCCAGTTCGGTCAGATCGGCGTGAAGTTGGCAGCCGACGGCCGCCATTCGCGGACCTCCGTAGCCGACGGCCTCGACCCGCGGGCAGTGCTCTTGCAACTGACATATAAGGTTGGCCGCGTGCAGGTCGCCGCTGGGTTCACCGGCACAGAAGAACAGCCGCAAAGGTGCAGAAGACATGCGGCAAAGTATCGCAGATTCCAGCGGTGGAAGGAAGATGGAAGGAAGGATGGATCTTCCCTCGGATGCGTCCCGCCGTTACCATTACTTTCTTCGGAGGGTAATCATGGAATCGCTCGAAGGCCAATTATTGCTCGCATCACCCCAACTGCTGGACCCCAACTTCGTCCGCACGGTGATCCTGCTCGTTGAGCATAACGATAGGGGGGCATTAGGGTTAGTAATTAACCGACCGACCGGAAAAACGGTCCAGGAGCTTTGGAAGCAGGTGGGCGAATCGCCCTGCGAGAGCCAGCAGCCAGTTCATTTGGGTGGTCCGGTATCGGGGCCTTTGATGGCCATTCATATTGCGGACAGTCTGGCCGAAATGGAGCTTGCTGCGGGCGTATTTTTTGCCGCAAAGAAGCAGAATCTCGACGAGTTGGTCCGCCACGACGAGCATTTCAAGCTCTTTATTGGCCACGCCGGCTGGGGGCCTGGGCAATTGGAGGCCGAGATCGAGCAGGGGGCCTGGCGGGCGATTCCCGCCAAGTTGGAAGATATTTTTGCCGCCGACGCCGATGACCTCTGGCAGCGACTCATGCACAGGGCCATAGCCGGCGTCTTGCCGGAAATGCTCGGAATCAAGCATATTCCTCCCGATCCCTCGCTGAATTGAGAGGCGTCAATTGTAGGGTGGGCCGAGTGAAACGAGTCCCAGCATCTTCCTTCCAGCACTGTTCTTGGTGGGACTCGTTTCACTCGGCCCACCCTACGAAGTCGCTGGCAGCTTATACAGCCCACACGCTTCAATATACTTTTCCACGGCACGCGGCGTGCGGTAGCGAATTCCCTGCCCGGCCGCCACGCGATGGCGGATGTCGGAGGCACTCAGGCCAATCTCCGGCATCACGACCTCGTGCCGCCGCATGGCCTCGATTTGCCCGGGCGAGGCAATTTCTGACAATAAGCTGAAGTCCAGCGGCGATTCACCGGAACGGCGAACGGCCATCGGCAAGGCCAGTTCGCAGATCCGTTCCGGTTGCCGCCAATGGGGAAGATCGCTAAACATATCGGCCCCCAGCAGGAAGAAAAACTCGCTCGTCGGTTCCTCAGCGCGGAAATGGGCCAAGGTATCGACCGTATAGTTCACGCCACCTCGATCCGTTTCATGGCAGTTGACGGAAAACGCCGGATGCCCGCCAATCGCCAACTCCAGCATTTCGATTCGCGTCGCTGCCGGGGTCAATTCCCGCTGCTGCTTATGGGGCGGAATGGCCGCCGGCACGAACCAAACTGCGTCCAGTTGGCCCTCTTCGCGGCAGCATTCCGCCAGCAGCAAATGGCCGAAGTGGACGGGATCAAAACTGCCGCCAAAGATTCCTATGCGCATCAAATACCTTGTAAGCGTTGACGGAAAATGGGATAGTGGGAGGGGATTTTGATATTCATTCTTCATTCTTCATTTACCCCAGTTTACCTTCTCCATGTCGGACCAACAACGTAGTCTCTTTGACGCCGATCCCGAGCCTTGGGAGGCCGACGACCAGGCGGAGCAGCTCGTGGCGGGGATCGTGCTTGCCACGGGGCCGGCCCAGGAGTTCGACTATCTCGTACCCGACGCCCTCCGCGACCTGGTCGAGCCGGGCCGCCGCGTTCTGGTGCCGCTGGGAAAAGGCAACCGGCAGGTGCAAGGCTACTGCGTGCGGGTCGAAAGCCGGCTGGCGGGACCACGGCCGCTGAAGCCGCTGGCCGATGTGGTTGACCGCCGCAGCCTGCTCTCGCCGGCCATGCTGCGGCTCACCCACTGGATCGCCGATTATTACCTCTGCCCCTGGGGTCAGGTGCTGGAGACGGTTCTTCCGGCAGGTGTTCGCGGACAGGCCGGCACGCGAATGGCGACACTCTTGACTCTCGATCCCCGTGGTGCCGAACTCTTGACCGCGGGCGATCTGCCGGATAAGCATCGCGAGATCCTGCTCGTGTTGGCCGCTGCTCCCGAGCCACTCGTGCCGCGGGAATTGGCCCGCCATGCACGTTGCTCGCTGGCTCCCATCGCCACCTTGCGACGCAAGGGTCTGATTCGTTCGCAAACCGCGCGGGTTTCCTCCGTTCGGCAGGCCGAAGCAGCCTTGCCGCGCGAGGAGCATCTGATGCTCAATTCGGATCAGCAACAGGCGCTGGACTCCGTGCTCGCCGCGCTGCGTTCGCAGCAGCATCGGACCTTCCTGATTCACGGTGTGACCGGCAGCGGCAAGACGGAGGTCTATATCCGGGCGATCGAAGAGGTGGTGCGCTACGGCCGGCAGGCGATCGTGCTGGTGCCGGAGATCAGTCTCACGCCGCAAACGGTCGAGCGTTTTCGGCGGCGGTTCGGCGCCGTCGCCGTGTTGCACAGCCATATGAGCGACGCCGACCGGCATTGGCACTGGCAGCGGATTGCCGAAGGCCGGGTGTCGGTGGTCGTGGGCGCGCGCAGCGCCATCTTCGCTCCCACCCCGCATCTGGGTCTGATTATTCTGGACGAAGAGCACGAATCGACCTTCAAGCAGGAAACCGCTCCGCGCTATCACGCCCGCGAGGTGGCCGTGGCCAGGGCCGCGGCCGAGAACGTGCCGCTGATTCTCGGTTCCGCCACGCCTTCCTTGGAAAGCTGGAATCGTGCTCACCTGGGCCAGTATCAATTGATCGAAATGCCGCGACGAGTCTTGAACCGGCCGCTGCCGGAGGTGGGAACGATCGATTTGCGTGCCGACGGTCAGCGCGGCAGTCGCGGCAGCATCAGCCGCCTGCTGCATCAGGCGATGCAGGCCGCATTGCAAGACAATGGCCAGATAATCCTGCTGCTCAACCGTCGCGGTTATTCGACGCACATTCAGTGTCCAGCCTGCGGCGAGGTGGTGCGTTGTCCCGACTGCGACATCGCACTGACGCATCACAAAACGGGCGACCAGGCACTTTGCCACTTGTGCGATTACCGCGCCTCGCCCCCCACGAGTTGTGCGGCTTGCCACTCGGGCGAAATTCGTTACTGGGGCATGGGAACGCAGAAGCTGGAAGCCGAAGTCCGCGCACGCTTTCCCAACGCTCCGCTGCTCCGCATGGACGCCGACACGATGCGTGCGCGCGGCGCCCACGAGCAGGCCCTCCGCGAATTTCGCGAGGGCAAGGCTCGCATCCTGCTGGGCACGCAGATGATCGCCAAGGGTCTCGATTTTCCCAACGTGACGTTGGTCGGCGTGATCCAGGCCGACACGGCCCTGCACCTGCCCGACTTCCGTGCGGCGGAACGGACCTTTCACCTTGTGACCCAGGTGGCTGGCCGGACCGGTCGCGGGGATAAGGGCGGCCGCGTCCTGGTGCAGACCTTCAGTCCCGATCACCCGGCGATCCGTGCGGCAGTGAAACATGACTATGCGGCCTTTGCAGCCGAGGAGTTGCCCCTGCGTGAATTGTTGCATTACCCGCCGTTCGCGGCGATGATCCGGCTGGTGATTCGCGGCGACTCGGAGGCGGCGGCCAAGGAGTTTGCCCAACGGCTGGGGCAGGGCGTCTCCGCGGCCTTGGAGGCTCGCCAGACCCAGGCCCGCGTGTTGGGGCCGGCCCCGGCGCCCACTCCGCGGATCCGCGGAAAGTTCCGTTTTCAAATTCAGATCCAAGGCCCCCACGGCGATAAGCTGCGCGCCGCCGTTCGCGAGGTCCAGGGCCAAATTCAAACTCCGTCCGAGGTGGAGTGGATTGTGGATGTCGATCCGTTGAGTATGTTGTGAAGCGGAATTTCTCTTCCGCTCTCCCTCCGCTTGGCGTACAATGATCCTTCATGGCTTACAACTCCCTCAAGCACATCTTCGGTGAGACCAAGCTGGAACTGAAACTGCTGTTTCTGTTCGGCGTCGGCCTGTTGGTGATCATCGCGACGGCTTTTTGGTGGTATGGCTCGAATACCGCGAAGCTGGTCTACGATCAGAACCGCAATACGGCCCAGTTGGTGCTTCAGGAGCATGTGCTGGCGACCCATCTCGGGGCTTACAAAACCAAATTGACTCGCCCAGGTTTTGTCGCCCCCTCCGAGGCGGAGGTCAACAGCGAACGGCAATGGATCGAATGGAACAAAGAGAAGTTCAGCAAGCACTCAGGAAAAGTCGAGTGGATCTGGTCGCACGATCATCCCGGAGTGGGCGGCCCGCGCGACCAGGATGAATCCGAAATCTGCGCGAAGTTTCTCCGCGATTCGCCCAAGCCTTCCAAGCCGGACGAGCCTAAGAAGGCCGAATACAAGGAATTGATCGACAATCGCGACTATCGCTACTTCGAGCCGATCCGCGCCCAGGACTCCTGTTTGACGATGTGCCATGCACCGCCTCCCGGCGGCTCGGGCATCGACGCCACGGGTTCGGCCGGCGTTTCGTTGGCCGGTGCGCCGGGCACACCCGCGCTTCAGCAGGACGACGTAATGGCGATCGCGAAGGTGACTATTTCCGTCCGCGAAACGCAGGAAAAGCTCAACACCAACTCGGCCATTCTCTGGACCTATGCGATCGGCACGGTCTTTCTCGGCATGTTGACCTCGTATGCCATCGTGCGCTACGTGATCGTCAAGCCCTTGCGGCACTTGCGCGACGTGAGCGACGCCGTGACCCGCGGCAATACTGCCTTGCGTGCCGAGATCCATACCGGCGACGAGTTCGAGGAACTCTCGACAGCCTTTAACCGCATGTTGCGGACGCTGATCACCATTCAAGAGGAACTGCGGCAGGCCAACGTGAATCTCGACGGGAAGGTCGACGAACTGGCGCAAATGAACATGCGGCTGTACGAGATGAACATGCTCAAGAGCGACTTTCTGGCCACCATGAGCCACGAACTCCGCACGCCGCTGAATAGCATCCTGGGGTTTAGTGAAGTCTTGGCCGGCATTCACGCGCTGGACGACAAACAGAAGCGATACGTGCAGAACATTCAGAAGTCGGGCAGAACTTTGCTGGAAATGATCAATGACATCCTCGATCTAGCCAAGATGGAAAGCGGCAAGATGGAGATCCGCCTCACGGATTTCCGCGTGCAGCAGATCATCGACGCCCAGGCCGACATAGCCCGGCCGCTGGCCGAGAAGAAGAACATCGATCTGGAAACCAGCATCGAACCCGAGTTGCCGCCCATGCGCCAAGACCAGCTACGCGTTCAGCAGATCCTCACCAACCTGCTTTCCAACGCCATTAAGTTCACGCCCGAGGGCGGGCGGGTCTCCGTTGCCGCCGGGCGCGATGAAGAGGATTACCTCGCGATGCGCGTTACGGACACGGGCGTGGGAATTGCAGAGGAAGATCAGCAGGTGATTTTCGAGAAGTTCCGCCAGGGACACGTGGGCGCGCCCGGTGGCGACGCCATGGCCCGCGAATTCTCCGGCAGCGGGCTGGGGCTTTCCATCGTCAAGGAATTGTGTAAGCTCTTGGGTGGCGAGATTTCGGTCGCCAGCGAGTTGGGCAAGGGAAGCACGTTTACCGTTCGCATTCCCTGGATGCTCAGCGAACCCGCACGGGCCGATGCCCCGGCCGGAGAAGGTTTTGACCAGTTTGCGCAATCGCGGTTTGAGTAGGCGGGCCGAGTGAAACGAGTCCCACCATCTTCCAGCGTTTGCTCATGGCCTCTAACAACATGCAACGATGACTGACATTCCTGCCGTCGAAACGCCTGAAGTGCAACTCTTCACCGACGGGGCTTGCAGCGGAAATCCGGGACCGGGCGGTTGGGCGTTCATCCTCCGCCATCCGGCCACGGGCAAGGAGCTTGAATCGTCCGGCGGAGAACGGGAAACGACCAATAACCGCATGGAAATGACGGCCGTGATCCGCGGTCTGGAGTCGCTGAAGTGCCCCACCCGACTGGAAATCATCAGCGACAGCATCTACGTCGGCAAGGGGTTTACCGAATGGATGCCCAAGTGGAAGCTCAACGGCTGGCGACGCCGCGAGGGGAGCCAGTTCAAGCCAATCAAAAACGAGGAACTCTGGCGGCAAATGGACGAACTGCTTGCCAGGCATCAAGTCCGCTTTACCCACGTTCGCGGGCACCAAGGCCATGCCGAAAACGAGCGCTGTGACGTTCTGGCCGTGGCCGCGTATCAGCAGTATCGGTAGCCAAGGACAAATAAACTCCGGCGGTTGCTTAGTGCTCGTCCAAAAACAACTTGTGGTGCGGGCGTCTCGCCTGCACGTGCAGCCGGGACGGCCGCACCACAAAAAGTTAATGTTGGACAGGTACTTAAGGTTGCCCGATCGTCAGATCGAGCGGACGATAGAGCTTGCCCTGCCAGGCAGGATCGTCGGCCTTGGGTGCTGTCGGCTTGCCGTCCTGGGTGATCCAAACGGCCATTTCGCCCGGCTGGCGATGGTCCCAGACATGATAAGGCACCGCGAGAATCGCGCGGCCCTTGGCGTCCACGGACTTGATCACGGTCACACCGCCCAGCAGATCCTTACGGTACTCGGCAGTGAATTTGGGATCGCGCGGCAGAACCATCTCCCGGATAGGGCCGCCGTTGTCGACCGCCTCGAAGCAGTAGACGATCGGCCCACGCTGAAGGGCGACGCGGCCGGCGTCGGCCTTGACTCGCGGATGGGCCTCGATCCGCTGAATTTCCATCGGCAGATCCAACTCGATCGCGTCGCCCGGACGCCATGGCCCATTCAGCCGGAGGTAGCCGCGCTCGATGTCCGGTTGCTTCACGGCCGATCCGCAAACTTTCACCCGGGCATCTTTACACCAGGAGGGAATCCGCAGGCAGATGGCGAAAACGTCGAGGCCATCGGGCTCGATCGAAAGCTTCACTTTTCCATCCCAGGGGTAACGCGTTTCCTGGGTGAGTTTTACCGTACTCTCTCCGATCTTGATTTTTGCCGTGCCGGCCACGTACAGGTTCACATGGATTGTCTTGCGCGCATCGCGGCCCGCGCTTTCCTTGCTCGACTTCTCGCCCGTGGACAGCGGCGAACGACCTTCGTCGACCGCGTAGACATAACCGGGCACTGAGGGCACGAACCGCACCACGTTGGACGGACAGCAGGCGCAGTCGAAGAACGGCTGGCGATGGTGGCTGCCGTTGGAAGCCAGCGGATTGACATAGAAGAAACGCTCACCGTCCAGGGCGATACCCGAGAGGATGCCGTTGTAGAGTACCCGCTCCAGCACATCGGCGTATTGGGCGTCGCCGTGCATGAGATTCAGGCGGTGCGCCCAGAGGGCCAGCCCGATGGCGGCGCAGGTCTCGCAATAGGCCGAGTCGTTGGGCAGTTCGTAGGCATCGCCAAAGGCCTCGCTGGCGTGCCTCGCGCCGATTCCGCCGGTGATGTACATCTTCTCTTCGACTACGTTCCGCCACAGACGGTGCATGGCGTCGATCAGTTCCTGGTCGCGAGAGTAAGCCGCCACGTCGGCCACGCCCGAGTAGAGATACATCGCCCGCACCGCATGGCCCACGATCTCGCTCTGCTTGCAGACCGGTAGGTGGTCCTGGTGATAGGCGCCCCAGATTTCGCGCTGCGTCTTATCGCCGCGAAGATCAATGAAGAATTTGGCAAGGTCCAGGTAGCGTTGCTGGCCGCTTGCCTGATAGAGCTTGACCAGCGCCAATTCGATCTCCTCGTGCCCTGGCGCCCCATGCCGTTTCTGAGGGCCGAAGGTTCGATCGACGTGGTCGGCAAACTTCACCGCCACGTCCAGGAATGTTTTCTTACCGGTCGCGCGGTAGTGGGCCACGGCCGCTTCGATCATGTGGCCGCCGCAGTAGAGTTCGTGCATGTCCTTGAGATTGGTCCAGCGCTGGCCAGGCTTGGCGATCGTGTAGAAGCAGTTCAAGTAGCCGTCTTTCTGCTGGGCGGCAGCGATCTTGGCGATCGCGTCATCGACAGTCTTTTCCAGCGCGGCATCGGGCTTGTCGGCCAGTGAGTAGGACGCGCCTTCCAAAACCTTGTAAACGTCGGAATCGTTGAAGAAGATGCCCTCGAACTTCCCCGGCATCAGACCGCCGGCCTTGGCGAAATTGCTGATCCGCCCGGTCTGTTCGCACCATTTGAAGTTGTGCGGCAGCGACTTTTCGCGATTGGTCTGGATTCGCGGCGCCCAGAACTCGTCCTGAACCTTGACTTCATTGAACGGCACGGCCGAGAGCTTGCGGTGCTGAGTATCTTCAGCACGTGCAACGGCTGCCAACGATAAAAGAATTGCGGCCAGCGAGGAAATTGATCGTGGTGACATGGAAAGGTTTTCTATTGGTGGACTATCTGACGACAAGTTCTCGTAGTTCCTCGGCCATCAAATCGCAGTCTGTTTCAATTGCGATCTGGTCGGGTCCGCTTGCGGCAATCTCAATCCTGACGTAAGGTGATTCATCGTCTGGCTGTGGCGGCAGTTTGTTCGCCGAATCTTGGAGCATCTTCACCAGATTGAAGAATGCTTCCCCGAAAAATGCCGATACGGCCTGTGCGATCTTCTCGTCGCGTCCTGCCAAATGTGCCAATCGATCCATCAATCGCTTGATGCAAAAAGCATGATGTTTCACCTCTTCGACCGCCGTTATCTTCCGATCACTGAATAAGAACCCGATGCTGAAGCCCAGTGAATGAGCATAGACTCGCAAATCACCAAGTCGCATATCGTCGTCTAGGCCGTGTTCCAGTTTCGAGATCCGACTTTGAGAACACTTGACCTGATCTGCAATGTCTTTTTGTGACATGCCTTTTACGGTACGCATTGCAATCAAGTGCTTGATTACCCGACGTTTTGCCACCTGAGTCTCGAACTCCTCACGAAACTCCTCGGTCGGTGCATTATCAGCAAGCATATCGGAGACGCTTAGGTACTTCTTTTTGGCCATCGCGATTTTTCCTCTATCGTTATCCATTTTCGTCCAACTTCTTATCTCTCGCCTTCCGTTCCAGCAGACTGCTGGCGAACTCCTTGCTGAGCTTGATGTCAATTTGTTGAGAACTCTTATCCCCAATCGTGATGAGGTAGAGCACCCTCGCGTCAACATCAGGATAGACATACAATCGCGTTTGTTTGAGTCCGGCACCAGGGCCAGACTGGTCAATAGCCAGTACGCCCGCCGGTTCCGCATGAACATAGCCGGTTTGAGCTGCTAACTGTGGTGTCCCCCTCATCTGAAGGGCACTGTGAAACGTGCTCAAATTATCGGGCATATTCTTCAGTTCCCGATGGTATTTTTTGGGCCATTTTTTCTGTTTCTTCTCGTATTCGGCAGTCGGTTCTAATGTCCACATACCACTATACCGCACTGGAACAGCGCACCGTCAAAACCAAAATGATATTCCAAAATGGAATTCCCGTCAACGGCACAGCCTGAGACAGGCGTAGTCTGGGAAGACATCGCCCTAGCCAGGCACAGCCTAGGGACAGGTGCAGCCCAGAAACCCATCGCAACATCCCATCCCTCTGAAAGAGTCTATTTGAAGTGATTGTCAACCAAAAGTTTACAAGAATCCATGCCTGCGAAAACTTCTGGCCGGAACTTTCTCAAATGTTTGTGCGTCTATACTATACTTGGATGGTCTACTATTTCCGATCCTCAAAACCCAACTTTCAGGAGTTCATGTCATGTCGATCCGTCTCGGAATTGTCCGACTCGTTTGTGTGGCCCTTTTCGGCTCGTGGATATCGCTGACCCTGTCGGCCACGGCTGGCGCCGCGGAACCGGGCAACAGCCGGGTGACGCGCGTGACACTCTATCGCGGCCAAGCCCTGGTCACCCGAACCGTATCGCTGGAAGGTCCTAAGGGAGCCTTGGAGATCGTCGTCGCCGATCTGCCCGAGCAGGTAGTCGCCAACAGCCTGTACGCCGAGGGGGGCGAGGGCGTGGAAGTTCGGGCCGTGCGATTCCGCCCTCGCGCCGTCGGGCAGGAACCCCGCGAGGAAGTGCGAAAACTCGACGCCGCCATCGAGGAAACCAACGACAAAATTCGGGAGAATACCAAGGGCCAGGAAATCCTCGCCAAACGGGCCGCCTATCTCGACCAGATGGAGACCTTCACGGTTACCACCGCCAAGACCGACCTGGCCCGTGGCTTTCTCGATGCGGTCGCCTTGGAGAAGATCACCCTTTTCTCGTTCGAGCAGCGGGCGGCGACGGCCAAGGGGCTGTTGGCCCTGGAGAAGGAGGCCAAGCAGTTGACCGAGCGGCTTGCGCTTTCCGAGCGGAATCGCGAGGAGTTGACCAAAGGCGCTTCGCGCACGGTGCGCGAAGCGGTGCTCTTCGTGGAAAAACGCGCGGCGGGCGCAGGCGAGGTGCAGTTGAACTACCTGGTGGGGAGTTGCGGTTGGTCGCCCACCTACGCTTTCCGCGCCACCAAGGAAGGCAAGGAAGTAGCCGTCGAGTGCAATGCCCTGGTGCAGCAGATGACCGGCGAAGACTGGAACGGCGTGACGCTGACGCTTTCCACCGCCTCGCCGGCCCTCAGCGCGGCGGGAATGGGGCTGGCTCCTTTCCCCATCAGTCTGGCCAGAGACACCGGCCGGAAACTCAGCACCACCGACTTGGCCCAGCAACTTCACGCCATTCGCGGCCGGCAGTCGGAGGCGCAGGTCTTCAACCGAAACGCCGTCACGCTGGCCGACAACATCGCCTCCAGTTGGACGGTCAATACGGCAGCCAACGACCTGCAATCCCTGGAACTGGCCAGCGGCGAAGACGTGCTCAATATGATGCAAAGCCACAATTCCCAGGCCGCCGCCGGGCCGAGCCTGAGCTACCAACTTGCCGGAACCGTGAATCTCGCCAGCCGATCCGATCAGCAGATGGTCCGCATCCTGCAAACGGCCTTCAAGGGCCGCTTCTATTACGTGGCCACGCCGGTCCTCACCAACTACGTCTATCGCGAGGCTGAATTGATCAACACCAGCCCGGAAGACTTGCTCTCCGGGCCGATCACCGTCTACCTCGATGGCCGCTTCGTGGGACGCAGTGAAATTCCCACGGTGGCCCGCGGGCAGACGTTCGTGGTGGGCTTTGGCGTTGATCCGCAATTGCGTGCCGCGCGCGAACTGGCCAGCCGCACGGAGAACGTGCAGGGCGGCAATCGCGAGCTGAGCTTCAAATACCGGCTCGTGCTGGAGAATTACAAGGACCAGCCGGCCGAGGTCCGCCTCTTCGAGCGTCTGCCTTACAGCGACCGAACGAACGATGTCCGCATCAAGCTCGGCGACCTCCGCGATCCGCTCAGCAAGGACGAATTCTACGTCCGTACGGAGCGGCCCAAGGGCATTTTGCGCTGGGAGATCAACGTGGCGGCAGGCGCCACCGGCGAGAAGGTGCGGATTGTCGACTACGGCTTCACGCTCGACTTCGACCGCAATCTCGCCTTGTACATTCCCGGAACCAACCAAGCCGCCCCGGCCGCTCCGGCAATGAAGTTACAGCAGGAATTCGAGATGGAGCAGCGGGCGAAGATGAGCAAGTAGGGTCAAGCTATCTATTATTCACCGCGAGAGGCCGCAAGGAGCGCAAAAGAAAGAAGAAAAGGCTTTTCTCTACGGATGCGTCTTCATGGCCATTTATGGTCATTCCCGGCGCAGCCGGTATTAGGCCCGTGCTTTAGCACGGGTTTTGGGATGATCGCGATCATCCGCCCCCGCGTTCCGACCGCCGTAGGCGGTCGGAACGCGGGGGCGGATGGGAGGTTTTGGTCGCGTAACCCGTGCTAAAGCACGGGTCTCATACCGCTTCGCGGATAAGGGGCATAAATCAGCGATCACTTGAGTCAACTGGATACTCCTTTCAGAATATTCCGTCTTGCCAGCCAAAATAATCGTTGCCTTTTCGGAAGATTCTGTTAAAATCTCGTAAGCTTCGCAATCCGGTCGTGATGATCAGATAGGTTACGAGGCGGCAATGGGTATGAAGGCAGACGCCCTCGACATACGTGCTGGGGGTCTGGTTAGGAAGACGCTTTTGGGTCAATCAGCAGGCCAGGGCCGCGGGTGCCGGCTACCTGTTCGTTGAGTTTCTTTATTCTTTTTGGAAACAATAATTTCATCGAAGTAACAGGCCTGAACTCGTTTTTGGGGTATAGTGGGGGCAGTATGAGGCTCGGGGCAGGGCAGAACGGAGCCGGTTCAGGCGACTACCTGTTGGTGCAGGACCACGCCGTCTTGAATTATGGCACCGGCACTAGTAACAGGGGATTTCGCGCCGGGGAAGTGGCCAACGCAAACAATAACTATATCAAGGTTACCACCTCGGCGACATTCACCGAGAGGCAGGGCCAGCCCATTGCGATCGGCGGCGACCCGACGAACCTGGGGGGAAATCCCAACAACTACGGCAACTACATGGAAGTGTCCGACGGTGCCACGGCGAACCTGAACATGGTGTATGTCATGGGCAATAACGACGGGACCGGGACGACCGCCAATAAGTTCATCCTGGGCAACGGGGGCGCTGTCGCGAATGCGAACATCTACGCAAACGTAGGAAGTTACGCTCAGGGCGTTTACTTGCACAATTCGTATGCGAGAATGGAAATCAATAATGGCGAGATGACGGCTCAGGCGAACGGTTCCTTGGTTTCCGGAGCTGGAGCGATTACCATCACGAACTCGGCCATTTTCAGTACGGCACAAGCCGCCTCGACGATTGGTTGTCCAATCTCTGGGGCGGGCAACCTCTACAAGCTCGACACCGGTACGTTGACGCTCAACGGGGCTATCAGCTACACCGGCTCGACAAGCATTCTGGCAGGTACTCTCAGCCTGGGGACAACCAGCTATGGCCTCAACGGGTTGTCGAACACCGCAGCGGACTCGATTGCCGGCGGGGCTTTCATCAATCTTGGTTATACTGGCACAGTATACGACACCATCGGCTCGCTGTACTACAATGGTGATCCCACCGCCCTAAGTGGTGGAACCTATGGTGCTGCCGGTAGTGGTGCGCAGCACGAAGTTTCGTGGATTACCGGTAGTCTGACCGACTATTTGGTGGTTCCCTATCTCGCGCCCGTCTTCAGCGGTTCGGCAACGTGGAACTCAGACGGCACCACTCATCTCTGGAATACTCCCGGCAACTGGCTCGATGGCGGTATCACCTCAGTTGGCGTTCCAGGCGTCACTTCGCCTCTTCCGGGATCCGCCATATTCAGCGGTTCGGGCTCGGTCGTCGCGATCGACCTGACCGGTGTGAATCCGAACCTCAAGTCGCTGACCTTCAGCAACTCCGGCTACACGCTCTCGAACGGCAGCCTGACCTTGCAGAACACCACTGGCCCGGCCACCGTAACGGTCAGCAGCGGTACGCAGTCGATCGATAGCACGGTGACGTTGACCTTGGCCAGCAGCACCAACATGGATATTCAGGGGACATCGGAACTGAAGATCGGCGCTAATATCGGTCAGATCGGCACTCCGTCGCTGACAAAGCTCGGCTCGGGCACCCTGGTTCTCAGTGGCACGAACAATTATACCGGCGGCACGGTGGTGAACGCCGGCATCCTGGCCATTACCGACAGCCACGCCCTGCCGGACGAGAAAAGTTTGACCGTCGGCGCCGGCGGGACGCTGATCTTCGATCCTTTGTTTAGCGGCTCACCGGTTCAAGGCTTGCCGTCGATTGCGGCTTCGTCCGTCGCGGTCAATCCGGTTCCTGAACCATCCACGCTGGCCCTCCTGATTGCCGGGCTGGTGATGGGGTTCGGAGCGCGGTGGAGAGGGAAGAAATAGAGATTGAGAATTGAAAATTGAAAATTGCAAATTTGAGAC
>Ga0118677_10004361_pt1 | contig 25855 bp, 24 predicted proteins | sample AliMusrvi5mmetaG_FD_86154 | JGI IMG/M metagenome (GOLD analysis project Ga0118677, IMG submission 86154)
GTTGCGGAGCCCTGGCAGCGGGAGCCGGGGCGTGGGGGCGGGACTCGCGCCGCGGTTCGGGCCGGCTCTGGCGGGGCGGCCGGCCGCCGGAACTCCTGGACGCGGGGCCTGGGCGCTCGCGGCCGACGCGCGCGGCGGGTCTTTCCGTCGGCGGCGTCGGGGTGCCCCAGTGCTTGCGCGTGACCTTCACGCGCGCGGGCTTGGCCCCGAATCCGAGGATGCCGGACGAGGCCTCCTGCAGGATCTGGACTTCGACTTGCTCGCGGGGCAGGCCGCCCCACTGCTTGAGGGCGCTCTCCACCGCCTCGGCTACCGTCTTTCCTTCACTCTCCATCTCTTCGATCATGGTCGTCCTCCTTGCGAAATTTTCAGGCCTGCTCGAAATGCCGGCGCAGCCCCATCTGCAGCGAGGCGCTGATCATGCTGCTTGTCAGCCAATAGAGCACCAGCCCCGCGGGCGTGTTCATGAACATGACGGTGAAGATCACGGGCATCCAGTTCATCATGGCCTTCTGGGTCGGGTCGCTGGCCGTCGCGGGATTGAGGCGGTTCTGCAGCCACATGATGGCCCCCATCACGATGGGCAGGATCCGGTAGGGGTCCTTGGCGGAGAGGTCGTGCACCCAGAACATCCAGGGCGCGCCGTGCAGCTCCCAGGAGCCGCGCAGGGCGTTGAACAGCGCGATGAACACGGGCATCTGCAGCACGAGCGGCAGACAGCCGCCCAGGGGGTTGGCGCCGGACTTCTTGTAGAGCTCCATCATCTCGGCGTTGAGTCGCGAGGGATCCTTGGAATACTTCTGCTGGAGCCGCGAGATCTCGGGCTGGAGCTTCTTCATGATGGTCATGGCCTTCATGCTCTTGAAGGTCAGCGGCAGGAGCAGGGTCTGGATGAGGAAGGTCATCAGCACGATGGACCAGCCCCAGTTCCCTATGCGGGAGTGGATGCCGCCGAGGACCTGGAGCATCCGCCGGGCCAGCCAGGCGAAGAACCCGAAATCGATGGAGCGCTCCAGGTCGCAGCCGTAGCGCGACAGCATGGTCTGGCTCTTGGCGCCGAGATAGTATGGGATCTCCCAGTCGTGCTGGGTCCCGGGCTCGAGCGTGACGTTCTTAGCCCGCAGCGTGACCTGCGGAGGCAAGGAACTTTCCACCGCCTCGAAGTCTCCCGCCGCGGGCACGACTGCGGCCAGGAAGTAGCGGTTGTCCACTCCGATCCAGCGGTAGGGGCCGGTGTGCTCGCCGGGCTGCTTGAACACCTCGACTTTGCCCTGCAGCTCCTTGGTGCCGAAGAGCAGTCCCGCGGCGCGCCAGACCCGGGCGTTCTCCTTCAGTTCGCTGGGCACCGTGCCCAGTCCGGGCCCGATGCCGAGGGTCCAGGCGCCGCTGGCCAGCGGCTGGCGGGTGGGGTTGCTCAGGCTCACCCGGATGCGGGGCAGGCTCCCGGGGGCCTCGGGCAGGAATTCCTTGACGATGCGCATCCCATCGGGCCGCATCGCCGCGTAGCGCACGCCCGGCTCGGAAGGCTCCCTCTCGAAGCGCAGCTGCGGCCAGGTGGAGAAGAATCCGGGTTGGGGTTCCGGGATGAGCTCCACGGCGCCCAGCGGATCGGCGTAACGGCAGCTCACGATGGCCGCGCCTCGGGGGTGGACGCTCATCGCGGCGTGAGCTGCCGACAGGGGTTGGGCCTCGGATTCGAGGGCCGTGCGATCTTCAGCCTCGATCGCGGCAGGGGCGGGACTGGCCGTCGCGGTCGCCGGGGCGAGGGGAGACGGTTCGCCCGAAGGCGCGAACCGCTGCGCTCTTGCCGGAGGGACCGGGACGGGCTTGATATAGCGTTTTTCGATGACGCCGAACCAGAGCGCGTAGATTCCTATCGAGAGAGTCACGGCCCAAAGCAGATTTTTGTCCATTAGGTTCCGCCTTATATTCGGAGTCGAGAGGTCGGAGGAACGGGGTCGAGCCCTCCGGGGTGGAATGGGTGGCAGCGCGCCAGACGTCCTAACGTCAGCCAAAGGCCGCGCCCGCAGCCGTGCGCGAGCACGGCCTCGCGGGCGTAATCCGAGCAGCTGGGATGAAAGCGGCAGGAGGGCGGCAGCAAGGCGCGCACCGCCTTCTGGTAGACGGCCAGCGCCGCCAGGACCAGGGGCCTCACGGCCTGTACACCCCCGCCTTGAGGGCTAAGTCCAGGATGTCCCGCTGTGCGTCGGCGAGGCCGTCCCAGCGGCAGCCGGGCCGCAGATACACGACGAAATCTCCCGGCTCGAAGCGGCTGCGGTTGAGACGGAAGCATTCCCGGACCAGCCTCTTGAGCCGGTTGCGTTGGACCGCGCCGCCCACCTTGGCCGGGACGCTCAGCCCCAGTCGGGCGGTCTGGACCTTGGGGGGCGCCTGCGGTATCGGAAGTTCCGCAGGTGCCGGCCGGACGGAATTCCTTACGGCCGGCGCAGCGCACCAGAGGATGAGGCGTCGGCCGACGGACTTGCGGCCGTCGGTGAACACCCGCCGGAAGTCCCGTCGCGAACCCAAGCGGGCGTCCGCTCCGAAACGTGCAGCAGTCATGACGACGTCTTCCCTAGGCGTCGACCAAGGTGCGGCGGCCCTTGGCGCGGCGGCGGCTGAGCACCGCCCGGCCTCCGGCTGTGGACATGCGGGCGCGGAACCCGATTCTCCGGGCGCGCTTGAGTCTGTGGGGTTTATATGTCGGTTGCATGGTCCAGATTATATAAAATGTAAACATGTTAAGGCGGCAAGAATCATGCGGGAGCGCCCTGTGGTGATGACGGCGATGAGGAGCCTGGCCTACCTGGGATTGGCTCTGACCCTGGCATGGTGGCTGCTGCACTTGCTCGAACTGCGGCACGGCTTGGTCGCGGCCTGCGCCGACGAGCCGGGCGAGCCGGAGCCGGCGGCCGGCGTGCGCTGGGCGCTGTTCTTCCTGCTGGCGCTGTTCGCGTCGCTGGTCCTGAGCTGGATTGAGGCCGGCTCCCGGCAACCCGCTGAGGCGTTGTTCCTCACGCTGGCTTGCGCGGTGGTGGCCGCGGCGGCTTTCGCCGCGGCCGGCTGCGCCGTCGCTCCGGAGGAGAGGGACGCAGGCGTCGGGCCGTGGTCCTCCGCGCTCTCCGGGACGGCGGTGGCGCTGCTCTCCTGCGTCCAGGGCTACTGCGCCTGGCGATGGGTCCCCATGACCGCGGCGATAGGCCGCTTGGGCACGGGTTTCGCCGGACAGTCCTTGGCGGCCGGCCTGCCGCTGGTTTTCAGCGCCTCTCTGGCGCTCACGGCGGCGGCTTGCCTGCATCCGGATCTGCGCGGCGTGCGCCTGCGGGTGGCTGCGGCGCTGCTGCTGACTTGGGCGGCGCCCACGGCCCTGGCCGAGTGGAGGCTGCGCTCGGCCTGGGGTTTCGGCCCGGAGACCCTCGTGGCGGCGGCGGGAGTACCCGTGGCCTCCGCCGCGAAGCAGGTCGAGGTGGCGGTCCTGCGGCCGTCGGCTGGAGGAGTTGCTTTCCATTGGGAGCGGCGCACGCAGGCTGCCGAGGGCCTCGCCGCCTCGCCCGAGAGCCTGGAGCGGCTGGCCGCCTATCTTCAGGAGTACGGCTATCGCGGCGTCTTCGCGGGCCAGGCTCTGGCCGCGGTGCGCCGGGGCTGGCTGCTCTGGTGGGATGCGGACCGGGCCCTGGAGGCGGCTTCTTTGCGGGTGCCCGATCGCTTGGCCCCCGATTATCGCACGGCCCTGGCCCTCATCGCCGCGGGGCCGCTGACGCCCGAGCGCTTTGCGATGCTCAAGAGTCTGCACGAGGGAGCGGTCGCCAGTCCGGTCGGGTTCGAGGACGTCAACAGCTCCCAACTCGCTTTCGAGGCGTTCTCCGCGGCCTTCGCGCGCTTCGACGACGAGCCCCGGGCCCAGTACTGGCTCGGGCGCGTGGGAAACCTCTGGCCCATCAATGAGAAGAAGGTCGAGGTGACTCCCCTGCAGTCCTTGCGCGGCGGCCTGGTCCAGGGCGCGCTGCTCATCGACGGCCGGCCGGCCTCCTCGGTGCGTGTCGGGCTTTTCCTGGAGACGACGAGCGAGGTGACCAAGAAGACCACGTTCTCCTTGAGCGCCGGGGCGTTCCCGGATTCCGATGGGAACTTCCGCTTCGAGCATCTGGGCGGCGGCCGTTATCATCTCGAACTGCAGGGAATCCCGGAGCAGATGCGCGGGGATATCCTGGGCAGTCCGGGCCTCATCGAGCTCTCCGAGACCTCCTTCGTCGCGCGCCTGGAGCCGATCCGCATCTACACGCACGGACAGCCTTCGGGTGAGTCTGGGGCCGCCACCAGGGAGTGGCTGCGCGCCGAGTCGCAGGGCCTGGGCGGATTGCTCATCCCGGTCGGCAAACGCTAGCTCCCGCATCAGGAAAGCTAAGGAGTATTCTGTATAATAGACCGATGCGCACGCACGGGACCAGGCGGATGATCGACGCTTGGATCACGTCCGGAGCCTACGGCGACCTCCGCCTTTGGCTGGCCACGGCCGACCGTCCAGCGCTCGTCCATGACTGGCCGCGGCTCAAGCCCCTGCACAGGCTCATCGCCTTCAAGCTGATGGACGCCGCCTCCGCCCTGGCCTTCTACCGCCGGCTCCCGTACCGAGAAAAATACTTCCTCTTCTCCGGCTTCCCCCCCCAATCCATCGCTCCAATCATCGCGGAGGCGTCGGCCTCCATGCGACGCCTCTTCGTGACACTTCCCGCCAAGTTCTATGGGGTCATGCTCCAGGAACTGGTGCGTGCAGGCGCGGATGTCAAATGTCAAGACCTGACCCCATGATATGATCCTTAACGACAACGCGGTCGTGCTGCGCCGCGGGGACTCGGGAGAATACAGCCGTTGGGCCGTGCTCCTGACCGAGGGCCACGGCCTCCTGCCGGTGCGCTTCGTCGGGGTCAACCGGTCCGCGGGCAAGCTCAAGGCCCTCTCCGAGCCCATGGTCTGGGGCGAGTATCGGCTCTTCTTCAGCGGGCGCTCGCCGGCGGTGCATGTCACGGGCGGCCGCATCGAGTCGAGCTTCCCGAGCCTGCGCGGCGACCTCTCGTGCACGCTGACCGCCCTGACACTCTGCGAGATGGCCCAGCGGCTGGCCGCCGAGCGCGTCCCCTGCCCCACCAAGTACCGGCTGCTCTGCCGGGCGCTCTGCCTCCTGGATCAAGGCGCCGGCCGTAAGGAAATCCGTCCGGCCGGCACCTGCGGAACTTCCGATACCGCAGGCGCCAGCCCCTGGCTGGAGACGGCCTTCGGCCTCAAGCTCCTCGAAGCCGCAGGCTACAGCCTGTGCGAACTGCCTGTGCCCCCGGGCGAGGGCCCGCTGTGGCGCAGCCTCCATGAGTCGCCGCTCGAGGGCCTCGGCGACGTCCCTTGGCGGCCCGAGGCCGGGCGGCGCTTCCGGCATCTGGTCCATGAGCATGTGGAGGCGCACGCCGAGAGGCCGCTGCGCTCCCGTGACGCGGCGCGGCGTCTCGAGCTTTTCGCCGCCAGCCTACGCACCCCAAAGGAGTCCGTCCCATGCTGACATTCCAAGAGGTCATCCTCGAGCTCCAAAGGTTCTGGGCGCGCGAAGGCTGCCTGCTCATCCAGCCCTACGACATGGAGAAAGGCGCCGGGACCTTCAATCCCGCGACCTTCTTCGGCGCCTTGGGCACCAAGCCCACGGCCGTGGCCTACGTCGAACCCAGCCGCCGGCCCGCCGACGGCCGCTACGGCGAAAACCCCAACCGGCTGGGCAAGTACTTCCAGTTCCAGGTCCTCATCAAGCCCGCGCCGGCGGACATCACGGACCTCTACGTGCGCTCGCTCAAGGCTCTGGGCCTCGACTCCCGCAAACACGACCTGCGCTGGATCGAGGACGACTGGGAGTCCCCCACCTTGGGCGCTTCGGGAGTGGGCTGGGAGGTCTGGCTCGACGGCATGGAGATCACCCAGTTCACCTACTTCCAGCAGATGGGCTCCCTGCCGGTGTTCCCCATCTCGGTGGAGATCACCTACGGCCTCGAGCGCATCGCCATGTACCTGCAGAAGAAGGACAACGTCTACGACCTCGCCTACAATGACGCCGTGACCTACGGCGACCTTCATAAGGAACAGGAGCGGCAGTTCTCCACCTACAACTTCGAGGCGGCCGACGCCGCCATGCTGGCGCGTCATTTCGATGACTATGAGAAGGAGGGCGAGCGCATCGCGGGCCTGAAGCTCCCGCTGGCCGCCTACGACTGCGTCGTGCGCGTCTCGCACCTGTTCAACGTGCTCGAGGCGCGCGGCGCCATCTCGGTCACGGAACGGGCCCAGTACATCGCCCGCGTGCGGGGCTTGGCCAAGAAGGTCATGAACCTCTATCTTGAGCTCAACGAAGGGAAAGTGGAGGCCGCCCATGTCTAAGGATTTCCTGCTCGAGATCGGCACCGAGCCGATGCCGGCCCGCTTCGTGGCGCCGGTCCTGTCGCAGCTGCTGGAAAAGACCCAGGCCGCGCTCCAGGAGAACCGTCTGGGCTACGTCGGCGCCCAGAGCCTGGGCACCATGCGCCGCCTGGCCGTGTGCGTGTGCGGCGTGGAGGAGAAGTCCTCCGCCCTGGTGCGTGAGGTGCAGGGCCCGCCGGCGCGGCTGCTCAAGGACGAGCACGGCCGCTTCACGCCCCAGGCCGAAGGCTTCGCGCGCAAGCAGGGTGTCGCGCCCGAGGCTCTCGAGACCGTGTCCACACCCAAGGGCGAGTTCCTCCTGGCCCGGGTGCACATCCCGGGAGAATCAGCGCTCAGGATCCTGGCCCGCATTCTGCCTGAGGTCATCACGTCTTTGGAGTTCCCCAAGTCCTTGGAATGGGAGGAGTCACGCTTGCGCTTCGGGAGGCCCATCCGCAGCTTCACGGCGCTTTTCGGCAAGAGCGTGGTCCCGTTCCGGTTGGCCGGGGTGCGCAGCGGCCGGAAGATCGCCGGCCTGCCCGGGCCGGGGCACCGGCCGGCCTCCTTGTCGGCCAGCGGCGAATATCGCGACAAGCTGCGCGACCTGCTGGTGCTGGTGGACCCGGAGGAGAGGCGCCAGGCCCTCGTCAAGCGGCTCGAAAAGTCCGCCGAGGAGGCCGGCGGCCGACTCGACCTGGAGGGCGGACTCCTGGAGGAGACCGTCTTCATGACCGAGCATCCGGTGCCGGTGGTGGGACGCTTCAGGGAGGAGTTCCTGCGTCTGCCCTCGCCGCTGCTGAAGATGGTCCTCAAAGGTCAGCTCAAGTTCTTCCCCCTGCTCGCCGGCCGTGGGGAAGTCCGTCCGGCCGGCACCTGCGGAACTTCCGATACCGCAGGCGGCGCCCAGGGGCTCATCTCCTCCTTCGTGGGAGTGCGCGACGGCATCTCCGAGGGACAGGTCCAGGTGCGGGAAGGCTTCGAGCGGGTGCTGACCGCGCGTCTGGCGGACGCCGCCTTCTTCCTCGGCCGCGACGAGAAGACCACGCTGGAAGCCAAGCTCCCGATGCTCGCGCGAGTGACCTATCAGAACAAGCTGGGGTCCATGGCGGAGAAGGCGGAGCGCGTCGAGGCTTTGGCGGAGTGGATGTGCGCTCAGCTGCGGCACCGGGACATGCCCTTGAACGAGGACGCGGTCGGCGACATCTCAGCCTTGGCTTACGCGGACCTGGTCTGCGAGACGGTCAAGGAATTCCCGGAACTGCAGGGCACCATGGGCGGGCATTATGCCCGGCATGACGGCCTGGACGAGCGCGTGGCGTTGGGCATAGAGGAGTTCTACTTCCCGGTGGCGGCGAAGTCCCAGGTCCCGGTCACGCTCGAAGGCGCCGTCGCCTCCTTGGCGGGCAAGCTCGACAGTCTGGCCGGAAACTTCGCGGTCGGAGTCGTGCCCACGGGCAGCGCGGACCCCTTCGGCCTGCGCCGGCAGGCGACGGGCGCTTTGCGCATCCTTCTGGAGAAGCAGATCCCTGTCGACCTGGGCGCGGCGGTCGCTGCGGCCTTGGAGAATTTGCGGGACCGCCTCAAGCTCCCCGCCGAGGATGAGCGCCGCATCGCTGCCGAGCTGCTCGACTTCATCTGGGCGCGGGCCCAGAGCATATTCGAGGATCAGGGCTTCCGAGTCGACGAGATCCGCTCCGTGCGCGAGAGCGGCCTGCGCCATCTGCCCAACACGTATCTGCGCCTGAGCGCCATCCACAGCGTGCGGCAGAATCCGGAGTTCGAGCCGCTGGCCGCGGTGTTCAAACGGGCCGCCAACATCCTCAAGCAGGCCGCTCAGCGCCAGGAAGCGGTGCCGGAGGCCGGGCCGCAGCGCGCCGAACTCCGGGAGCCGGCCGAGATCGCGCTGCTGGACTCTCTGGAGTACGTCAGCGGCGAGATGGAGGAGCACCTCGTGACGGGGCGTTACGATCATTGCCTGCGCAGCGTGGTCAACCTCAAGCCCTTGCTCGACGACTTCTTCGACCAGGTCATGGTCATGGTCGACGACCAGGCTCTGAAGTCGGCGCGCCTGGCGCTTTTGGCCCGGCTGGTGCGGCTCATCAAGCGGGTCGCGGACCTCTCCGAGATCCAAGGTCCCGAGAAGCCGGGCCCCCAACCCGTCGTAGCCGCGTAGGTGTCGTGGCCGTTCTGCAAGCGGGTCGGACAGGCTTTGCCTGTCCGACCCGCAACCGCCCCGCGAAGCGGGGCGGTTGCGCCCGATGCTCCGCATCGGGCGCTCCTCTGTTCGGCTTGCCGATGTAAAACCCTGCTAAGGCAGTCCGCGCTCGCAGGCGCGCAGGCCCTCGAGGTCCGCGACCAGCCGGCGCGCGGTCTCGTCGGTCCTCGCCTCCGCGCGCAGCTCCCTCTCGGCCACGGTGACCGCGGTCAGGAAGGAGAGTCTGGAGTAGTCGAGGTTCTCCTCGTCCGTGTCGTTCTCGTTGGCGAGCTCGATGAGGTAGGTCTTGAGCCACGATCCCCAGAAGCGGGTGCCTCGCTCGGAGGCTTTCTCGGCGCGGCCGCGCCGCCGCATCTCCGAGATGAGCTCGCGCATGGCGCGGCCGCGCGGCGGGTCCTGGACCTGCGCCTGGGCCGCGAGTTCCTCCAGCCGGCCGGCCAAGGCCTCGCCGTGCTCTCCGTCCTGGAACTGCGGCAGGAGCCGCGCGAGGATGAGCCGGGCCTCGGGCTTGAGGTCGTCGATGGGCAGCAGGAGCTCCTCGACGGATAGGTCCTTCTGGAAATCAGCCGCGGTCGCGCTGGAGGCCTCGGGGTCCCAGATCTCGTCATCAGGCTCGACCGCCATGACGAACGGGGCCGAGGCGGCCGCGCCGTCCTGGCTCCAGGCCAGGCGCAGGATGGGGAGGCAGTCGGCCGGCGGCCAGCCGGCCTCCGCGACGCTGCGGTGCAGGAAGAACGCCGACTGGTGCACCCCGTCGCAGGCTCTTTCGGCGTCCGGGGCCTCGGTCGGGCAGTCCACGACCGAGACCTCGGGCGGCGGCAGGACGCGTCCGCCGCGCAGGGTTTTGACGACGCGGGCGTTGACGAGGTCGGCGTAGACGACCGTGCCGTCCGGCAGTACTCTGCGCACGAGGCTGTGGAACGGGTAGGGCGCGCGGTCCTGCCTGCCGAGCCGGCGCGCGGCCGGGCCGTAGAGCAGGAAGTAATCTGAGGAGAGCATGGGGATGTCGTATCCGGCGGGCTGCGCGACCACGCGGCCGTGGACTTCGCGGTAGTCCCGCTCCACGCCGCATCGGTCGGCATGGGCCGCGGCGAAGAAGTAGTCGAGGCGTTTCTCGGAGCGGTCCTCGTAGCAGCCTTCGGCTTTCTTCTCCGGCAGTGTGGAGAAGGCGCCGCAGGCGGGGGCGAGCCCCGGGGCCGGCATGAGCGCCTCGGCGAAGCGGCCCCCGAAGCAGGTCAGGAACTGGCCTTTGACGGTCTTGCCCGCGCGGCGGGCCTGGGTCACGGCGTCGCTCATGTCCTGAAGCTCTATCCAGCGGTCTTCCCCCTTTTGGTCCTGGCCCAGCCAGATGCCCTCGGGCCAGCCGTGGCCGGTGAGCAGGAGCCGGATGGTCTTCTGCGGGCGGGCGGCCAGGGTCCTGAGGGCATCGGCAGCGTCGAGGGGGTCGGAGAAGGGCTTCTTGGCTGAGGCATGATGCGTCGAGGTGGAGGGCGCGGGGGCGAAGAGGGCGAGGCGGTCCGGGGGCACGCCTTCGGAGAGGGCGCGCAGGTTCTGGAGGCCGAATCCGTCGGAGGCATCCTGGCCCGGCCCGACGAGGCCGAAGACGAACTCATCCGGCTTGGGGCGCTGGCAAGTCGGGAGATGGAATCCTGCCGGCGAGTGGCGGGACGTGGTCTTGGCTTCAGATGCCGGGACGCACAGGACCGCTAGGGATGCGGTCAGGAATAAGCCGTAAGGCGCCGTTCGTTTGGGAGCGAGTGTCATCGCGGCTTTCGATCGAATCGGCCCAGTCAGGCAGCCTTGGTCCCCGTTGAGCCGAATCCGCCGGCGCCGCGCGCTGACTCAGGCAAAGCGGGGACCTGCTGCCACTCGATGCGGGCACAGGATGCCACCACCATCTGCGCGATGCGCATGCCGCGCGTGACCGTGAAAGGCTCGGCGCCGAGATTGGCAAGGATCACCTGCACTTCCCCGCGGTAGTCCGCGTCGATCGTGCCGGGGCTGTTCAGCACCGTGATGCCGTGTTTGAGCGCCAGGCCCGAGCGCGGGCGCACCTGCGCCTCATAACCTTCCGGCAAGGCGATCGCGAGACCGGTCGGGACCAGCGTCCGCTGGCCGGGCGCGATGACGATGTCATCGGCAACGGCCGCGCACAGATCCATGCCGGCAGCATGTTCGCTGGCATAGGCCGGGAGCCCAAGCCCTTCGGCATGAGGCGATGTGGTGATGGCGACGAGAAGTTTGGTCATGCGAAGGTCATGATACCAAAACGCCACCGAACGAGCGCCCTCTTTCCGCAGCCGCGTCAGAATCCGTAACGCAGGCCCAGCTGGGCTGTCTGCTCATGGAAGCCCGTCCCCAATTCGACTCGGTAGCTGCCGTTGAACGACAGGCCGCCCGGGCCGTCCACGCTCAAGCCGGCGCCTGCGATGAGGCGATCCGCCGCTTCGTCGTTTCCGTGGAATGTCGAGGTCTCGTCACCCTGGTCGACGAGATGGGCCGAGATGGGGCGGGTGTCGAGAGGTTCATCGTGCGCCCAGCCCAGCTCTAGCCGAGGCTTCAGCGATCCCGTCTTATGGCGGAAGCCCCGGCCTACGAGAAGGCGGAGCTCCGAGCGCAAGGTCTGGGCGGTGAAGCCGTTGACATGGAGATCGAGACTGTCGGCGGCGCCCTCATCGAAGGCATCCTGGTGCAGGTTGAAGTAGGAGAGCCGCGCCAGGGGCGATGCCGTCCAGCCCCCAAGTTCCATTTTCGTTCCCCCCTCGCAATGCGCGGCCAGGCTCTGGCCGGTCTGGAGGCTGGCCGCGGTGCGGTCGATGACCAGATCGACGGTGTCCTGGCCCGAGGAGGTGCTGTAGCCGCGGCCGGTGAAGTCGATATGGCGCCAGGTGTCGGTTTGATTCCAGCCGCCGGCGAGCGCGGCGTTGAGGAAGGCGGCGGATCCCGAGAAGCCGGCATAGAGCCCGAACCTGGCCTCGTCGAGTTCGGCGTGCCCGCCGTCGTTGGCCCACTCGACCCGGTTTTGGATCCCCCCCACGGCCGCTCCGAAGATGATCCCCGGCTCCAGGCGCTTGTCAAAGCCGCCGACAAAGCCCGCGCCGTGTTCATCAAAACCGACGCGGTCGGCGGTCTGCGTTTGGGAGCCGAAATCGCCGACACCCTGGAGCCAGGCGCCCCGGCCTCCAGGGGCGGCCAGGCGGTCCATGACGGTGTCGGCGAAGAGGATATCGTCACGCAGGCCTACGGCCGATAGGGCGTCGAAATTTTCCGGGCCGATCTGGCGCAGGGCCGCGGTCAGCGGTCCGGGGTCCGTGCCGTAGTTGAGGTAGTCCAGGGCCGTGTAGACATCCGCGAGGTCCGTGCCGTCGTTCGGGTTGATGGTATCGAGGTAGGCGGCCATCGTTCCCGCGTTGCCGCTCCGGATCATCCGCGTGTAGGAGAGGGCCGTTGCGCCGAGGGCCTGGCCGTTCACGTAATTATTCGCGGGGAGGTAGGTGTAGGAGGCGAAATCGGCCGGGTCGGCCGGGATGGTCGCGTCGGCGTGGGTGCTGATGACCTTCGTCTGCTGGCCGCCGCCGTCGCCCCAGCCGGTGATCGGCCCGGCGATGCCGGTCCACAGTCCGTACTGGCTGCCGGCCGGCGCCCGGACCTGGACGATGTTCGTGGGCAGGACCGGCAGGGCGAAAAGGTTTTGCAGCTGCGCCGCCGTGAGCCCCCGCACCGAGTGGGCGCTCATCATCCAGCTGCCGAGCGCCCATGATGAACCCGGCGCGTAGAGCCGGACATAGTTCAAGGCCTGCGTTGGAACGATCTCGTAGACCGGCTGGCTCGTGTCGAAGGGGAGCGTGGAGGGAGTGGCCTGACCCCACTTGATGAGATAATCGTTGACATTGGGGTATGCCGCCGTCCAGGTTTGGATGAGAGCGGCGCCCGTCGGGACGGTCGGGTCGGCGACCGCTCCCGCAGGCTGGGCAGAGGCCCAGAAGGCCAGAAAAAGGAAGACCAGCCGATAGCCCTCCGGCCGATGATTCCCGCTCAGTTCAGCCATGGGACCGAAGGCTCTTCATCGTGCCCGGCAGATGTGGATCTGCTTCAAAGACTCCGACCGGAAGGGCTCCTTCTTGAAGGATCCGTATTTCTTCAGGATGACGAACCCGTTGTACTTCAGGAGCGCGTCCATCTCCAGCGGATAAAAGCAGCGCATGTCGAGCCGCGACGCGAAGGTTTTTCCCCCCACATGATGGACCCAGGTCACCCGGCCGGTCTGCCTGGCAGCGTCATAGCGGTAATGCTCGTCGATGATCACCCGCCGTCCATCAGGGAGTCGGAATCTGATCTTGCCCCGCTGGACGCGGCTCGCTGCTTTCACGATATAGCTGAGGCTGGGGTGGAAGATGTCGAATACGAACCTCCCGCCCGGAGCCAGGTGTCGTCGCACGTTCGCCAGCACGCGCTCCACATCGGCGATAGAATAGGTGTTCTGAATCGAGTTGTACGGGATAAAAACGAGCTTGAATCTGCGGCCCAAGGATGTCCGCCTCATGTCGCCGCGCACAAGCCGTATCCCCAGCCCCGACATCCGGGCTTTCTGACGGGCCCGGTCGAGCATGGACCGCGTGAAATCCAGTCCCGTGATGTCGATCCCGGCCTGGGCGAGCGGGATGGTCAGGCGGCCGGATCCGCAGCACAATTCCAGAACCGGCCCGTGCGCGGCCCGCGCGCAGCCGAGATAGAACGGCAGGTCGTCATCGGAATGATTGAATCCGTCATACAGATCCGCGTCGTAAATCTCCCGGTCCACACCCAGCGGCCTTTCCGCTGATTTCTTCAAAAGCATGGCGTCATTCTATAACATCGAGCAGGCGAAGTTCGGGCAAGACAAAGCCTTCCGTCCTACTTGGACGACTTTGGAAATTTCCTGGCCAAAACGGCCGGCTAGCGGGCGGGGGGCGGGGGCCTTCGGAACGGGCGTCCACGAAGGTAACCCGCGCCGATATAGAGGAAAATCACGAGGGGCAGGAGAGTGCCGACCATCAACGCGTAGCCGGTGCTTCGATGCGAATCGTCGTTGCCGAAGCACACCAGGCCCGCGCCTCCGAGAAAGGGGATGACCGCTCCGAACAGTAGCCAGAGCAGATTCCCCACCCTCTCGCGGTGTTCGGAGGTCGCGACCGCGGCCGCCGCCCAATTCACCAGGAGCGTCGAGACAGCCGCCACGACCGCGAGCTTGGGATGGCCGTGAGCGAACAGCCAGTCGATCACATAAAAGCAGCCGGAGTAGGCGGCATACACCGCCGCGACCGCAGCCGCCGACCCTATGCTCATCGGCGTTAGTGTACCTAGTTTCGGCCCTCCGCGGCTAGAAAGAAAAGCCCTCCAGGTGGCCGAAAACATTTCCAATTGCGCCTAGTGATGGAATCAGCCCGGTTTCCGGAGGGAAGGTCGACACAGCAGCGGTCCGGGCTGACACACTCCCAGCGGATGATTGACGCGCTTCCGGCGCAAACGGTATAACTGAGGTCAGGCATATCCGTGTCGCCGGAAGGATTGCCGAAACTGCTTCCCGTCCTCGGGCTTGAGGCAGATTTTGGGTGCCCTTTGGCGCAGGAGGAGAGTCGATGACGCTGCAAGAACTAGGCCGGACGTTGGGTGTCGAGGTTAAGGGGGATGCGGATTATGCGATCCTCGGGGTTCGGGATGTCGAGTGCCTGTCTTCCGGTCAACTTCCCGAAGAAAACCACCTCTACTTCGTTGAGTCCAAGGCGGTACTGAAGCGCCATCCCCTCATGGCGGACCACGGCGCGGTGCTGACGACCAAGCAGCTGTCCGGTCAATTCCACCGGGCTCTCATCTCCTCAGAGGATGTCCGTCTGGCCTTCATTGAGGTCCTCAAAATATTTGATAAGGCACCAGCATTCGAGCCGGGGATTTCGAGTGCGGCTAAAGTGGATCCATCGGCCCGTATCGCGGAGAGCTCCGCCATTCTTCCGGGCGCCGTCGTGATGGCGAACGCCGTCATCGAACCCGGGTGCGTCCTCTATCCGGGCTCGGTCGTCGAGCCGTATGCCGAGGTCGGGGAAGGCACCGTCCTCTATCCCTGCGCAGTCGTCGGTCATCACTGTGTCGTGGGCAAGCACTGTATCATCTACGGCGGCGCCGTGATCGGAGCGGACGGGTTCGGATACTATGACCGGCCTGGCCAAAGGCACAAGATCCCCCAGATCGGCAACGTCGTCATCAGCGATTACGTCGAAATCGGCGCCGGATGCACTATCGACCGGGCGACCATCGAGAGCACCACGATAGGGACATACACGAAGATCGACGACCAGGTCCACATCGGGCACAACTGCCGGATCGGCCGATTCATCTACATTATCGGGAACACGGCTATCGGCGGCTCCGTGGTCATCGAGGACGGGGCGATGATATCTGGGATGGTCATCGTCAAGGACCATGTGCGGGTCGCCAAGGGGTCGGGCGTAATGGGCATGTCCGGGTTGGCACAGGATACGGAGCCCGGACAAGCCTATTTCGGGACCCCGGCCTTGCCTGCCCGGGAGGCGCACAAGATGCACGCCGCCTTGAGGCGACTCCCCGACTTGATCACAAAGGTCCGGAGATTAGAGGCCCAGTTGCTTGCGGAAAAAAGGAGCGGCGGCTAACTTCAGCCGCCGCCTTTTTTCCGCATCAGTCAAATTCTGCCCTGCTTGGACGACTTTCGAACTTCTCTGACCGGAAGTCAGGCTACGGACTATTCGCTTCCCTGGCAAGCAGCTCCTCGGCCTCGGCGCGAGTGAGCGGCCGGAAGCTCTCCTCGACGGCGCCGAGCCGCCGCAACTCCTCAGCGTCCTGGGAACGCTCGTACCAGAAGGCCGCCTCGATGTCGTCCGGCCTGATCCCCGTGTAGCGCGTCTGATCGTAGGCAATGCGCATGTCCGGGCCATGGAGCAGCAGGGCCGCCATGCCGGCCGCCATAAAATCTTCGATCATCGCCTGGGCGGCCGAGCTGCGATCCGAATCCGGATTCTGTAGGTTTATCACCAGCACCGGCAACTCGTGGCCGCCGACGGTCGCCGTACCACACTCGGTCACCACCATCCCGATACGATCAGGCCGGGACTCTTCGGGCAGGCCTTCATGCTCAAGCCAGTAGCACGCATACTGGCTGCAGACCTCGGGCTGGCCGCGATCATGAATCGTGCAGCCGGCGGGACCGAGATGCTGACACCATTGGCCGGCCGGCTTGTCTATTGCCGGCAAGGGGAACACGTTGCAGCACAGGCGACACTGACCGCATGTTCGCATGCGAATAGATAAGCAAGTTCTGAGCAACGGCGCTACGGTTTGAAAAACAGAAAGCCCTCCAGCGATGGAGGGCTTTCGTATCACTTCGTATCTTCAAAATCTGGCTGCCCTACTTAGACGACTTTAGAACTTTCTTGGCCGAAAATCCATCAATATCGCTTGGATGGGAGAAACTGGCGAGTTGTCCACAATAGGAACAGGACGTTATCAGAACCGATTACGTTTTATCGTGGCTATAGCCGTGCTGCCCGCAGGAAGAGGATGTTGTTTTCAAGATGGACATGCTTGTGAAGATCGTCCTCAAACTCCTTGAGTTTCTGGTAAGTGACGGTGAAGGTGTTGCACACATCCCCGGGAATGGCATAGTCGCTGGCGAGATGGCGGATCGTATGGATCGCGTCGCCGACCTCTTCGTGCTCATGGATGAGCTCCTTGAGACAATCCTTTATAGTTTGGGCGTCTCCCGCTTGCGGCGCTGACCCTGTTTTCTTGGCCGCATCGGCGCGTTTCAGGGCAGGAAAAAAAGTCTCCTCTTCTTCCCGCAGATGGGCCGTCAGATCGACTGCGATCTTGTCGAAGATGCTGGCAATCCTGATCACCTCGGGATGGTGGGCGCCATGGACAGCGGCGATTTTCTTGGCATAGGCAACGATCTGCGCGGTATTTTCTTTGAGATACCCATGGTGCGTGTTGACGATGTAGTCGGCGAGGAACGGTAACTCCCAAGAAGCATAATTCAGACTCCGCTCGTCCGGGGCACTCTTCACCGCATCGAGCTCCCTGGTTATCGTGGGAAGGTCTATGCCCTTGGCCGCGCAGGCTCCCGCGAGGGCGACCTTGCCTCCACAGCAGAAGTCGAGTCCATGCTTCTCGAAGACGGAGGCGGTTCGATAGTCTTCGGCAACAATCTCACCGATGGTTTTGTTTGATGTGCTCATGGGCCTACGGATATCGCGTCCACTGGACATTCTTCCTCAGCCTGCTTGCAGGTCGTCTCAGCGGCTTCAGGCACGACGGTCGCAACGACCACGGCCTTGCCGCCTTCCATGCGGAAGACCTCTGGACAGTGATTGACGCATAACTCGCAGCCGATGCAGAGGTCGGAATCGACCTTGGCTTTCATGATGCTCTCTTAGGAACGTATCATGACGAGCGCCATCTTGAAGCGTTCCACGGCCTGCAAGGTATGGGGCTTGCTCGCAGGCATGATGATCATCTCTCCAGCCTTGACCCGCTGAGGGTTTCCTGCGATGCGTATCTCACACTTTCCTTCAATGATGAAGACCAGAGCGTCAAAGGGCGCCGTGTGTTCGCTCAGCCCTTGCCCTTTATCGAAGGCAAAAAGAGTCACCGTGCCGGTTTCCCTTTTGACCAAGGTCCGGCTCACCACCGCTCCGGCCTGATAATCCACAAGACCGGCAGCCTCCAAGACACGGCCTTTGAGTTCTTCAGCATCACCCCTAATTTGTCCCTGTTGCATTTAACCTCCGGGCATCAGTGTGCTTGAATCGTGCCCCCCCTTTGACAGCACCGGCACCTCGAGCACGTTAGGCCCGACGAACGCGGGCAAGGACGGTCTCAGCCGCATGTTCTTGAGCCCCGGCTATCTGCTCCAATCATACAGATATTGTGCAACGGATGTCCCATCTCAGCCTTGACCTAGGTCAAGCGGATCTAGCAGTATCGGGAGATGCAATGCCGAGGTGTTTGGTCTCGCCACGTCCTTCGCTCCGGTTGTGGTAATATAGCCGTCCGAGCATATGGGATTTTTGGAACGTCTGCCTGATGCTGTGCGCCGGATCGACTGGCGGCGCTGGCTGGGGCCTGCCTTGGCGGCTGTAACGGTTTGCGGAGCATTGGCCGCCTTCATCCTATTCGGTCCACCTCGGCTCTTGGCCTACTCCGAATCCCCCGAGTTCTGCGTGAAATGCCACAACCATGAAGTCGAAGGCGAAGCCATCAGCCATCACGGAGCGCACCGGCGCGAGCGCTGCATCGACTGCCACCTGCCCAACGACAACTTGGCCAACCATTTCTTCTGGAAAGGCATTGACGGCATGAGCGACGTCGTCACTTTCTACGCAGGCATGTTCACGGACGAGACTCGCCTGAGCCCGCACGGCCAGCGCGTGCTTCAGGCGAACTGCATCCGCTGCCACTCCACCATGGTCATGCGCATCGACCCGAACCGGTCCTGTTGGGACTGCCACCGTCGAGTGACCCACAAAGGTACGGCCATGATCCGGACGATCTAAGGAGAATCCAATGCGAAAATATCTTTTACTAGCGCTGGCCCTGACTGCGACTTTGGCTGCCTGCAACCCGCCCCGAGGAGAGCCGGTGCGGCCGGTCAAGATCGCAGAGGGCGAGGTCGATCCCGCCGAGTGGGGCAAGGCCTATCCTCTGCACTACGAGTCTTGGCTACAGACCAAGCTCGCTACCCCCGAAGGAACCAGCAAGTACAAGCACGGCGGCGACGGCGGCAAGACCGTGGACAAGCTATCGGAGTACCCCTATCTGGCGCTCCTGTTCAAGGGTTGGGGCTTCGGCGTGGAGTACAACGAACCGCGCAGTCACTGGTACATGCTCAAAGATATCCTGGGAGTGGACTCCTCGCGCCGCAAGGCTGGAGGGGTCTGCCTGACCTGCAAGACCCCCTACGCGCCGCGGCTGGAGAAAGAACTAGGGAAGGATTACTACTCCTCGCCCTTCCAGAATGTATACGCCAAGATACCGGACCAACACAGGGAGTTGGGCGTCACCTGCATCGACTGCCACACGCATGATGACCTGGCTCTCAAGATTTCCCGGGATTTCACCTTGGGCAAGGCTCTGCGGTCCATCGGCACGGACCCGGCCAAGCTCACCCGTCAGGAGATGCGCATCGCGGTCTGCGGCCAGTGCCACGTCTCCTATGCCATCCCCAAAGACGCGGACATGCACTCGACCGGAGTCTACTTCCCTTGGCAAGGCAGCAAGTGGGGGCATATCACCATCGAGGACATCATCCCACACGTGCGCGCCACGCCAGAATGGACCCAGGCTGTCACGGGCTTCAAGTTGGGCTTCCTGCGCCACCCAGAGTTCGAGTTATTCACCAACGCCAGCACGCACTTCAAGGCTGGCGCCGCCTGCGCGGACTGCCACATGCCCTACGAGCGCGTCGGCTCCGCCAAAATATCCGACCACCGCATCATGAGCCCGATGAAGAACGGGTTCAAGGGCTGCATCCAGTGCCATGCTGAGGACAAGGAGTGGCTCAAGGAGCGGGTCCTGGCCACGCAGGACCGCACAGCGTCGCTGCTCCTACGCTCCGGATATGCGACAGCGACTGCTGCCAAGCTCTTCGAGAAGGCGAACGCGGCCCGCGTCGCGGGCAAGAGGATCGATGCCGGTCTTTACGATCAGGCCAAGCACTTCTATGAAGAGGCTTTCTACCGCGTGATCTTCATCAGCGCCGAGAACTCCCTGGGCTTCCACAACCCTGCCGAGACTCTGCGCGTGTTGGGAGATGCTACCGCCTATGCGGTGAAGGCCGAGGCGCTTTTGCGGCAAGCCCTGGCCGCGGCGGGGGTCCCGGTGCCGGTCAAGGTGGACTTGGAACTATCCAAGTACCTGAAGGATCGGGGCGACAGGAAGCTCGGCTACGACGCCCGGCTGGAGTTCAAGGACCCCTTCCAGACGCAGTCACAATTCTAAAGCACTGAAGCCCTCCTTTTGAGGGCTTCTTGTTCAGCAGTTATTATAACAGGTGAAATCTGCCCTACTTGGACGAGTTTCGAACTTTCCTGATCGACGATGCGTTTAATTGCGGCTATTGATGAACTAGGCCTAATTCCCAGGGGAAGGTCGAGACATTCAGCGCTTGCCCGACAGGAGATCCGAAAGACGCGCGACCAGGTCCACGACATAGGCGGTCACGCTACTTTTCCTGGGACGAACTTCCACTGAGACCCCTGACATCTCATTTCCTGAACCGACCTCGATAGAAGCGGACTTGCTCATTGTCAGGACCTGGGATGGATAGACGCTCCTGTGTCCTGTCATCAGAAAGCTGATCACGCAGCTGATCGCAGCATAGGCCGCGATGTCCGGGCCGAAGAGTTCCATGGCCATGATGCTCGCGGCGATTGGCGTGTTGGCGGCCCCGGCGAGCAAGCTCACTAGACCGATGGCGGCGAAGGTCGCCACATCTAGGGAGAAAAGCCTTCCGAAGAGCGCCCCAGAGGTCGCGCCCACGAAGAAAATCGGGGTCACGATGCCGCCGCTGCCGCCGAAGCTCAGGGAGATGCTGGTGAAGACTGCCTTCATCGGGAAGGCATACCAGGAGATCTTGTCGCCTTGGAGTGCCGCCTCGATCGTGTCCAGCCCAAGGCCGAGATAACGTGTAGAGACCAGCAGGGCGAGTACCGCCAGGGCCGAGCCTCCGATGACGGCGCGCCAAGCCGGTCCTGTGGGGATGCGTTTCGAGAGCTTCCCTCCAAGACGCAACGTCTCTATCAAGAAAGCTGAGCAGAGACCGAAGAAGATGCCAGCGACAACGACTTTGAGAAAGAATATCTCGCTGAAGACCGGGACGAATCGGACGGTGTGGTGGAAGTAGGTTATGCCCATCGCAGCCGTCGCATGGTAGCTGGTGATCCCCGCGATGAAGGAGGGCAACAGGACTTCGTAGAGGATGCTGCCTATGGAGAGGACTTCTACCCCGAATATGGCGCCTGCGATGGGCGTACCGAAGACCGAAGCGAACCCGGCGCTGATGCCGCAGATGACCAGCTTGCGCCGATCTTCGTCGCTGAAGGAGAACAGGTCCGCAAAGATGGAAGCGAGCCCTGCTCCTATCTGGGCGCAGGGCCCCTCCTTGCCCACCGAGCCGCCAGCCGCCAGCGTAGCGATGGTGGCGGCGAGCTTCACGGGAACCACCAAGGCGTCGATCTTGCCGGAGCGCCTATGGACAGCTTCGATCACCTTCTCGGTTCCATGGCCTTCCGCCTCCGGCGCCAACCGTCGGATCAGGACTGCACTGAAGAGGAACGCAGCGGGCAGGGCCAGAAAGTAATAGGGGTAGCGGTGAGAGAACGCAAGGCTTGAGTTCAGGAGTTTGAGGAACAGGCTCGTCGAAAAGCCCACGATGACGCCGATGATCGCCGCCAGGGCCACCCACTTGACGACGCTAATGAAGAGAACGGTCTCTTCCGTTATTCTTTTCTTCATGGAGGAATTGCGCCCGGAGCGTCACCCGTCTTGCCCCTTGCTCCGCCATATCATGTCATTTTGGCGCCGAGGCTTCATCTCGAAAAGCAAGACACCGCCTCCGACCCCCAGACGAACCACCCCTGGTTGCAGAGCCAAAGGAGAAGGCCCTCGACTTCGCGCCAAGGACCTTGCTCGTCGGAGATTCTGCCCTACTTGGACGAGTTTCGAACTTTTCTGACTGAAAGCGCGCTTAACTGCGTCTATTGATCTGTTGGGCTCAGTTGTTCGGGGGGAAGGTCGTGGTGCCTGTGGCTACTCTTACATTATCCTTGTATAATAAACGCATCGCCGACGTGATTCAGCGATAGAGCAACAATCATGAAGAACACTCGCACGCTGATATCCGGACTTGCTCTGGTTGTGGGTCTGGCTGCGGGAGCTGTTGCCGCTGATTCCATTGTGCTGCCGACTACGCCCGTCGCAGACACGCCGACCCCAGCTCAACGAGGCAACACCGGCTGGTACTTCAAAGGCTTTCTGGGCAACACCAACTACTCAGCCGACGCCTTTAGCAGAGATGCCGGTAACCTTCCAGGCCTTCAAACCTTCAACCTCAGCCAAACCTTTGACTCATCGGGATTCGCCGGCATTGGCATCGGCTACAGAGCCACCAAATGGCTGCGCCTTGATGTCACCGGCGAATACCGCGGCAAGGCGACCCTCAATGGGCTTTTTTATACTTATTACCCCCTGACGTCCGTACTCGGGACCTTCGAATATACCGCGAGTTTAAAATCCCAGGTCTGGCTGGCTAACGTCTACGGAGACATCGGCCACTGGCACGGCTTCACGCCCTATGTCGGCGGCGGCATCGGCTTCGCTCAGAATACCATGGGAGATTTCAGCGACCTCGGCGTGAACACCGTCGTGGCCGCTCCGGGCTACGTTGCCTCCGCCAGCGCCAAGTCCGAGAGCAATTTTGCCTGGGCGCTCCATGCCGGCGTCGCCTATGACGTGACTCCCGACTTCACCGTGGATTTCGCTTATCGGTTTCTGAATCTCGGCCAGGCCCAGAGCGGCCTGGTTCAGGACTCTACCGGCAACAGCCACCCAAGCTTCCACTTTGACGACCTTAGATCCAATGACCTGATGCTTGGCTTCCGTTGCAAATTCGGCCGCTGATCAGTCCACAACACTGCCCAAAGCCTCGAACTGCGGCAGAGAAGACGACGAGAAAAAAGGAGCGGCGGCTAACTTCAGCCGCCGCCTTTTTGCTGCATCAGTCAGATTCTGTGGGATTGGGATTCGAAACTTTTTGGGTGACTACAGCCGCTAGAAACTCCCCCGCGCGATGGGCATCCGTCTGCCCACCCCGAAGGCTTTGGTCGAGATCTTGAGGCAGGGCGCGGCCTGGCGCCGCTTGTACTCGTTGCGGTCGATGCGGCGGATCACGTCGCGCACCAGGTCCGCCGAGAATCCCCGCCGCGAGATCTCCGCCGCGCCCCGGCGACCTTCGATGTAGGCGGTCAGGATCGCATCCAGCGTCTCATACTCCGGCAGGTCGTCCTGATCCTTCTGGTCGGGCCGCAGCTCCGCCGACGGCGGCTTGTCCAGGGAGCTCTGCGGGATCACCGACTTCTCGCGGTTGATCCAGCGCGCCAAGTCGTAGACCGTGGTCTTGGGCACGTCCGCGATCACGGCCAGACCCCCGCACATGTCGCCGTAGAGCGTGCAGTAGCCCACGGAAAGCTCGGACTTGTTGCCCGTGGACAGGACGATCCCCCCCTCCTTGTTGGAGAAAGCCATCAGAAGGTTGCCCCGGACGCGAGCCTGGATGTTCTGCTCCGCCAGCCCGACCTCGCCGCCTCCGAACGGCTTGCCCAAGGTGCGCAGGTAGGCCTCATAGGCTTCGGTGATGGGCAGCTTCAAGAGCCGGATGCCCAGGTTGCGGGCCAAGGCTTCGGCGTCATCCGCGCTGCCCTGGGAGGAGTACAGCGAAGGCATGGCCACGCCCGTCACCGCGCCCGGCCCCAGAGCCTTCACGGCCAAAGCGCAGACCACCGCCGAATCGATGCCCCCGGAAAGGCCGATGAACGCCTTGGGCATCCCGCACTTGCGCAGATAGTCGTGGATGCCCAGCACCAGGGCCGCCTCCACCTCCGCGATGTCCGAGAGCCCGTAGGCGGCGGCGGCTTTGGGCAAAGAGTCGGTGTCGACCACCACCAAGTCCTCGGCGAAGGACTTGCCGCGCGCCACCACCCGGCCCCGGCCGTCCAGGACCAGGCTGTGCCCGTCGAAGATGAGCTCGTCGTTGCCGCCCACCTGGTTGCAGTACAGGAACGGCTTGCCCGCGCGCCGGGCGTGCTCGCGCAGGAGCTTCTCGCGCAGGGTGCTCTTGCCCCGCTCGAAGGGCGAGGCTGAGAGATTGACCAGGATGTCCGCCCCGGCGCGGACCTGCTCTGCCACCGGGTCCGTCCGGTAGAGTCGCCGGGACTCGCCCGGGGCGCGGCTCCAGGCGTCCTCGCAGATCGTGATGCCGATGCGCATCCCGCCGAAGCGCACCGGCGAGTTGGCTGAGGCGGGCTCGAAATAGCGGCGCTCGTCGAAGACGTCGTAGGTCGGCAGAAGAGTCTTGCCGCGTACGGCCGCGACCCGCCCTCGGTGCAGCAACGCGGCGGCGTTCAGGATGGGCTTGCCCACGGGGCGCGGGTTGCGCACCACGGCGCCTACGACCAGCCCCATCTCGCCCGTGCCGCGCGCCAGGTCCTTGAGCGCGGCCTCGCCGGCGCGCAGGAAATCCCCGTCTTCCCAGAGGTCGAGCGCCGGGTAGCCGCCCAGGGCTTGCTCCGGGAACACCACGAGCTGCGCCCCGGCGCCGCTCGCGCGGGCCGCGGCGTCGCGGATGCGGCGCAGGTTCCCCGGGATATCTCCGACCGTGGTGTCGATCTGGGCGAGGGCGACGCGCATGTCGGCTCGCGCCTCAGGGACGGCGGTCTTCGGTGGCCTTGGCCAACAGTTCGCCGAAGACCTCCCCGGTCCCCATGAAGTTGTGCTCCAGAGCTTCGCGGACGCTGGCTCCCAGGTCCGGAGGCCCCAGGACGGAGACCGCGGCGATCGCCTCCATGGCCCAAGTCATCATCTCGGCGGGGTCCAGGTGGGTCTCTTGGGCGAGGTGCGCCATGGATTTGACCAGCTCGACCGAGGTCGCCACCAGGTCCTTATCGATGAGGAGCATGCCGGACATGATCCCTCGGCAGACTCCCGTGACCGTGAGATGCGGGTCCGGGCGTGGGCTTGTCTTGCTCACTCCCGTCACGATGATCTTGCTGGCGACCTCCGCCGCGGTCGCGGCCGCGGTTGCGGCGGGGCTCGTCTTGAGCCGGCTCGTGATGATCTCGCGGGCCATTTTTTCGAAATCGTGGGCACCAGGCGCGGACATGAGCGGATTATACAACAAAAGATTTGAGTTATAATCTCTTCCATGCAAGCTGGGCGCAGGACAGGGCGCGGTAGCGCGCCGGCACTGACAGCAATCAGGCGATGCGTCGGCTGGCCTGTGCTCCCCCTCGCGGCCGCCGCCGTGCTGGCCTCCTGCGCGACGGCGGGGCGGCGCCTCCCTCTGGACTCGGCTTCCGCGGGGCTCCTCATCGGCGCCCTGCGGTTCCAGACGATCATGGCCCCCTTCCCCGACCGCTACGGCGACATCCTGCACCTGGCCCCTGTCAGCGCTCAGGGCGAGCCCGACACCGACCACCCCCTCTCCTCCCAGTGGGCCGCGAGCCGCCAAGTCTATTTCTTCAACGTGCCTCCCGGCCGCTACGCCGTCATCGGCGGCTCCTACCTGGCCCATGGCCTGCGCTACACCTTCCGTCTCAAGCCCGAGTACGCGCGACATGTCCTGGTGGATGTCCGGCCGGGCGAGGTCTCGTTCCTCGGCGTGGTCCGGGTCCAGCGGGAGTTCCAGGACTGGCTCGTCTTCGGCCTCAACATGCTCAAGAGCGCGGCCATCGTGCTGCCGCCTTGGCGCCCGTGGACGACTGAGGTGGGCGGCGGCTTCCGGGCCGTGGACGCGACCCGGCTCTCCGAGGTCGCGGCCCTCACGGCCGCGCGCCGGGACCTGGCCGGGACCCTCTGGCTGCCGTCCGTCAATACCCGACTCAGCCGCATCGGCGGACCCGTCCCGGAGCCGGTCACCACCGGTTTTTGGCGGCGCCCCGAGCCCGCGCAGGCGGCTGAGACCTTCTCCTGGATCGACACCCTCCAATGGGGCCGGCCCCGCGTCATCCCGGGCGGGCTGGAATGGAGCCAACCCAAGGACAAGGCCCTCATCGCGGTGCGCTTCTTCAAGGAGGGCGAGCCCGGGTTCCGGCCGCTCGAGGATTATCGTCGGGAGCTTCGCGGCCTGGGCAGCATCGAGGATCGGCATGCCTTCGCGGACGTTATGGTTTCCACGGTCGTGGGGCAGGTCATCCGCTACACCCAGTATGTCTATCCCGAGCCCGCTCTCGCTGGGAGCGTGAAGACGGTGCTCCTGACCGAGGTCACGGTGGTTCCCGGCCAGGGCGGCTATTACGCCATCTTCTACCGCGCCCGCAGGGAGGAGTTTCGGACGTACCTTCCCGAGTACCTGCGCTTCCGCGGCCATCTGCAGCTCTTCCCGCCGCGCCAGACCGAAGAGGAGGATCGAACATGAGCGCTCCCCCGCCC
>Ga0118677_10004362_pt1 | contig 25849 bp, 20 predicted proteins | sample AliMusrvi5mmetaG_FD_86154 | JGI IMG/M metagenome (GOLD analysis project Ga0118677, IMG submission 86154)
GGTGAGGGGGGTGCGGCCCGGCTTCCCCGCTGGGGGGGGCCGGGCCGTGTTGATTTGTTAACGTTTCGGGTTCAGGGCTTGGGCACGTACTTGACCATTGTCTCGCCCGACCCCGGCCCCCAGGATTCGTCTGCGACGTCGTACACCAGCCCGCGCTCAAGGGGGTTGATGTCCAGGTTGCGCAGGCTGATCGCGACGCGGTAGCGCGCGCCGAGCCGCATCAGCCCACCCTGGCCGTGCGGGGCCAGATACGGGGCCACCATCTGCAGCACAAAGGCTCCGTCTGCGTCGCTCTTGGCAGGTCTTGCCAGCACCTTCTCCATCGTCCAGCCGTCAGGCCGGACTGGTAAATAGTGCAGCACGGCTAGGCCTGGGTCGCTTCTTTGGCAGATGGCGAGCAAATAGGGCTCCAGGGTTGCGTACCAGGCACGTGAGTTCATCCTGTCGATACACGCACAGCTTCCTAAGCGCACTTCATAGGAACGCAAGCACAACGTGTCAGTCTGAATGACTTGCTGTTTATACAAGCGGACGAGCAGCCCCAGTGAGTCGTTCATGGGCAGCTCCTCCAGAGGCTGCGAGTCCAGATACTTGGGCTGGCTAGGCCCGCCGCCAAGCTGAAGCAGGAACCCGGTCTTGGCCTCAAGATTGATCTCCATGACTGCGGTCTGCATGCGGCCCCCGGGCAGCGCGGTAAGGCGGTCGATCCTGTAGCGCTTGGGATTGGGGACGGCGTTTGAGGAACGGTATTCAGGCACGCTTCGCAGGTTCTTCCAGCGTACGGCCACTGGGCCGCGCCAGAGGTACGACTTCGACCGGCTGTCCAGGAGGTCGGTCACGAAGCCCACGAACAGGCGTTCGCCGCTGCCGTCGGGTTCCGGCACGGAGAACATGGACACGTGGGCGTACTGCGGCCCAAGGGAGCGCGGCGCCTCGTGAGCGCCGGTGCTGACGAGGCGTCGGGCCAGCGGGTCGCTCAGGCCATACTCCTCGACGACTTCGGCGGTTTCCATCGCCAGAGCTGGCGAGGCGAGGCTGAGAAGGATGAGGCACAGCGCGAAAATGCTGTTCATGTTTGGCCCCCTTGCGTTCATTACCTGTAGACGTTGATGTGGTAGTGGTCCTTGTGGTCATTGAGCAGTTTAGCGTCCTCTATTGGTTCCCAATCCTTGCCCTTTCTATTCCATCCACCGTTGGGGCCGATGACTTGATTCACATTGGGGTCTTTCTTCGCCTGCTCCACCATGTTCTCCGCCGCCCGTTTCGCCTTGTCGGCCCCTGGCCCTTCGGCCTTCTCAAGGCCTTCCACCGGAAAACCATTGATTCTGCTCACGTCCACGGCGCGGCCGTCGGCGTGGGGGTCGATTTGTTTGCCCGCAACCTTTTCTTCCTCAGTCCTCTCGTCCGGACGACGACCGCTGTTCACGTTGATGGATTCCAGTTCAGGGTTGTTCGTCCTCAGGTTCTCCACGGCCTCCCGCGTCTGCGGCTCCCTTGCGGGATACCCTCCCGGACCTTTCTGCCCATGATGATGCACTCCGTGGAAGCATTCTCGCATCCTCCATGAATATAGAAGCCGTTGCGGTTCATTTCGTCCAGCCGGTCCCTGGTTTCCTTGTCGGCGGTCGCCAGGCGTCGTGCTCTGCTTCGTACACAAGCTGCGACTCGACTACTTTCATGCTCATCGCGTCCAGACCCACTACCACCTTCCATAGTTTGCCCAGGCCCTGCTCGTAACCGTGGGCATCCTTGCCCCAGTACTCTGAGCGCAACAGGACGCGGAAGCCCTGTTTCGAAGTCTCCTGCTCCGAGGCGGTCAGGAACTTGACGTATGCCCAACCCCAGATGCTGGGAGGCAAAAAGTGCATCCCGCTCAGATCAGGATTATCCTTGTCGCACACGGCGAGGAGGTAGGGGTGCTTTGTCCCTTCCCGCCAGGGCCGGACCTTGAGCCTGTCCGTCGGAATGGTTTCAGGAGCCGCGTCAATGCCGAAAGCCCGCAGCCGCTGCGTAGTGGTTTCGGAACTGGCCTGTAGGCGCATCCTGACGATGAGCCGCAACGCGTCGTTCATGGGAACCTCTTCGCCCAGGGGCGGGGAGTCATGGCGCTGGAGCTTTCCCGGCTCACTGCCGATCAGCCGGAGCCTCGGCGGTTCAGAGATCAGGTCGATCTCCATGATGGAGGTCTGCATGCGGCCTCCGGGTTGGGGGGTGAGCCGCTCGACCCTGAAGGACCGTGGATTCTTGGCCTTGAGGTTTGCTTTGTATTTCGGCGCCGGACCGAGCTTCTGCCATCTGGCGGCCACCGGTCCGCGCCACAGGCGCGCGGGCGAGCTGCCGTCCCAGAGGTCATCCACGAATCCGACGTACAGGCGTTCGCCGCTCCCGTCCTGCTCCGGCACGGAGAAGATGGTGGCCCGGCTGTATGCCGGGCCTTCGTTGGACCACTCCGGCGTGCTCGTGCAGATGAGTTGCCGGACAAGCGGATCGTCCATGTCCGGGGGGGGGAGAATTCCTGCGCAAGCGCCGGGAAGCCGGAACAGGCCAGGAGGAGAAGTGCCAAGATAATGCAGATCATGGTGGTTTCTCCATCAAACGACAAGATCAGGTGTCAATGTGGTAGTGATGTCTGTGCCCGTCGAGCGTCACAGGGTCGGATATCTGTTTGAAGGTCCCATCCTCCTGCCGCGTCCAGCCGCTGTTGGGGCCGATGAACTACTTAACATTCTTGTTGTCTTTCGCCCAGTTCTCAAGGTTGGCGCCGACTACCCGCGCTTGTTCGACCTGTTCGCCTGTGCCGTTCTTCAAATCCCTGACCCGCACCCCGTTGATGTTGTTGATGTCCACCGCGCGGCCCTGGGCGTGCGCGTTTGTGGATGCCTCAGGGAGGCCGGGCCGGTGTCGCTAGGCTTCTGCGGGCTAAGGTTTCGTTCTGCGGGGGTGCTTGTAGTAGACGCCCTCTTCAGCGTCGTATTGCAGGTGGTCCTCAATGACCTGTGTCGAGATGTGGTCCAGCCCCACGCGCACATGCACGCGGCGATGGTACAGGTCGTTGGGGCCTTTCGCGTCTGACGGCAGGTAGTCCTCCATCATCTCCACAAGGAAGGTTCCTTTCACGTTGTCCTGGGCGGGCAGGGCGAGCACCTTCTCCAGGCCCCAGAACCCCGCCTTGGGCAGGGCCTGGATGACGCAGCGGCTGCCGTCGCGCGTGGCGATGGCGAAGAACTCAGGGTTCCAGGGGTTCGGGGCCACAAGCTCTGAGCCGTGTTTGTATGTTCCCTCCACCTGCACACTCAAAGGTCGCATCAGAAGGGTTTTCGTCCGCACCACTTTGCCTGGGAAGCTACGGATGAGCAGGCGCGCGGAAGGCGTGAGGGTCTGAGGGTCCAACGGCACAAGCACTTCCCGTGGCGGCATGCCCGGCTGGCGCACAAGGGTGCGCAACACCGGCGGCTTCGCCTCCAGGTCGATTTCCGCCGTGGCGTTCTGCATCCGCCCGTCCGGCCCCTGGTCCAGCCTGTTCACCCAATACCGCAGGGGCCTTTTGGTGGCGCGGTTCTGTTCCACGCCCGCAGGGAGGCGCGGCGAATCCCAGCTCCCGGCCAGCGGCCCCTTGTACAAGGCCTGGGCCTTGCCCATGGCGTCGGGGTCCTGGACATAGCCCACGTAGAGCCGCATCCGCATTGCCCCGGAGGCGTCCTTCTCGGGGGCAGTGGAGATTCGCACGTGTTCATCCATACGGGTGTGGGTTCCAAAGCATAAGATCGCCTTGCTGGGCTCGTCCCACTCAAAGGCGAGTTCAGCGGCCTGGGCCGGGGGTAGGCAAAGGAGAACCAGGACCAGGGCGAGAATGACGCAATGCATGAACACCTCCAGAAATGGCCGCCGGGGCAGACGCCCGGCGGCCAGTCGGGCTACTTTCTCGTCTGGATATGGATATGGTTCCAGTGCGCTGCAATTTCAGCTGAAGTTGCATCGCGGACTTTCCCTGTGTCCGGGTTTCTGTAAAACCCGCCAAAAGGAGTGATGACCATCTCCACGTCTATATTTTCCTCTTTCCTGCCCCAGGCCTCGACAGCCGCAGACTGTTGCTGGAGCTGCTCCTTCGCAACCGCGTCGTTGCCGAGCATGACATCCCTCACGTGTGCGCCGTTGACGTAATTTATGTCCACGGCGCGTCCCTCGCCATGGGGGCCTGTCTCGCCGTCCCTCTTGCCGCTGTTCACGTTGATGGAGCCCAGTTCGGGATTGTCCTTCCGTAGGTTCTCCACCGTGTCCCGCGTTTTCTGCTCCAAGTCTTGATGCGTCGGCTCGCGATTGGGCTCGTCGTTCCTCCATGTCACCACCGCCGGTGCCTTTTCCGGCGGCAGCACCGGCCCGCGCACCTCGGTGCCGCCGGAAAGTCCGCCTTCCTCATACGAGGCCTGTTCGACCGTTGGCGTCGAGTCGCCTTCTGTGTCGTCGCCCTCTTCGGCAAGGATCACCTCGCCCTCGGCGGCCTCATCCCCGGCGGCAGAACCCTCAAAACCGGCCTCGTCATCGTCCCCGGCCCCAGGCTCACCGTCCGCGGCATTCGCGAACAGCCGCACCGGCCCACCATCCGTGGAGATTGCGCCGCCTTGCGGCCCAGTATAGCGCCCGTGCGCGTCGTAGCCCTGCGGCTTGTGCCCCGCGCCGGTCTTGGTGTGGCCGCCGTCTGCAGGCAGACCCGCGCCGCCCTCAGGGGCGGTCATCATCAGGCCCGCGCCGCCGTCCAGCAGCGACTCCCCGGCAAGTGTCCCTGCAGGCGGCTGCCAGCTCTTGGGCTTGCTCACGGCGAACCAGTCGCCGTACTCCCTGGGGAAGTGGTCCCTTGGCGCGCCCCAGGGGTCGGGCGTTCTGCGCCACTGGCCGGTCTCCTCAAAATATGCCCAGCCCTGTTTGGGCTTGTCCGCCACAAAGTTGCTATTCGATTTCCTGCGTATGGGCATACATGCCTCCGATGTTGTTGGCAATGACCGGAGACGATCTCCGGTCCAGTTTGCCGCATAGGATAGCACGTACTTTTGGGACTGGACAAAAAACACCCGTTTTTGGCCGGTAAAAAGACGAAAATACCCGGTTGACAGGATGTTGGGAAGGAGGCCTCGGCGGCCAGAGGGCCTGAGGCCCTCTGGACTCCCCATATGGGCGGAACAGGGTTGCGAAGGCGGAAGTCCCGGCTGAACCCGACCCAAGCAAGCCGAAGGGGCTGTTTCAGGTTCCTCCTGAAACAGCCCTTACGGCGCACTGGGGGTTTCCAAGGGGCCTCAGGCCCCTTGGCCGCCGGAGGCTATTCTCCTGCGGCTGGGGTATGGCCGTCAGCGCACGCCGCGCTCGGCCAGAAATGGTGCGTAGCGTCCGTCCACGGCCTGGATGTGCCCGGAAAGCCAGGACAGCAGGTAGCCCAGGGCCTGGAACGCCACTTCCGGGGCGGCAGGCTGCCCGGACAGGCGGTCCAGCGCCTCCAGAAACTCCTGGTGGGCCTGGCGGTGGGCCTTCAGCTCCGGGTAGCCGTGGTCCTCCAGCAGGTGCTCCTCGGTTTCAAAATGGAAGCGCGCATAGGTGCGCATGCTGTCCAGCCCGTCCAAGAGCGCCTCGCGGGCGTGGCCCAGGGCCAGCTTGCCCTGCATGTTGTTGATGATCTCAAACAGGTAGCGGTGCTGCGCGTCCACCGCCTCCACTCCGATCGTAAGCGATCCGTCCCAGCAGACTATGGCCATGGCTCACCTCCGGGAATGCTCTACTGTTTGCTCCATACACCATTGCGGTGCTGCGGCAAAGAAAATTTGATGAAAAATTGCAGGGGCAAATCATCCTCAGGTGGCAGGGGAATAAACTAATTCCTCCATCTCGGTTGGGAATCTCTTGTGCCAAGAATCACATAAATCGTAACCCACTGATAAATTATGCAGGGGAAGAGGAAAGATATCCTCCGGAACCGAGTGTTTCCGGAATGTACACTTGACGGAATTGCGGTAATTGGGTAGTCCTAGGTATGGTATTATTCACTACTAGTTTGGGGTGAAAAGGGCTGGACAGACTGTCCGCGCTGGTTTTTTCGGCGCTCACCGTGATCGGGCTAACCCTCTCAACGTATGAGGCAAGGAACAACAACATGGAAAAAGGAAGAGTACTGCTGCTGTCAGCCGGGGCGATGTTCGTCCTGGCCGTGGTCTCGATCCTCAGCCTTGAGGCGCAGGGGGTCGGGGGGGCGCAGGCAAACGCAGCCACCCGCACGGACATGGTGACCATAGACGCCATGAAAGCGTTCGGGAAGTTGGAGCTGCCGCCTGTGACGTTCTTGCACGACAAGCACACCCTGGCGCTCAAGACTGGCGAAAAGGACTGCAAGGCCTGCCACGTTGAGAAGGACGGCCAGATTGTCGCCAAGTTCGGGCGCGAGAAGGACATTTCCAAGACCCAGGTCAAGGACGTGTACCACGCCAAGTGCATCGGCTGCCACACCGACATGACCAACAAGGGCTTGAAGACCGGTCCGCAGGACGGCGCCTGCCGCTCCTGCCACGACGCCAAGCCCAAGGTCTCTTCCGCCAAGCTGGAAGCGGGCCTGAACAATGCCCTGCACTTCCGCCACAGCTCCACCAAGGAGCTGCCCTCGACCCTGAAGGACGAGGCCACGGGCGAACTGCGCAAGGACAATTGCGACCGCTGCCACCACGAATATAATAAGGACACCAAGAAGACCTTCTACGCCAAGGGCAAGGAAGGCGCCTGCCGCGCCTGCCACGAGGCCAAGGCCACCAAGGATGCGCGCAGCATGTCCCAGGCCGCGCACGACTCCTGCGTGAACTGCCACCGCACCCTGGCGCTCAAGGGCGTCAAGGAGACCGGTCCCACCGCCTGCGCCGGTTGCCACAGCGCCGAGGCCCAGGCCAAGACCGCCGCCAAGAACAAGGAAGTCGTGACCAAGGCTGGCGACGACGTGCGCCTCATCCGCAAGACTGGCCAGCCCGACCTGACGCTGGTGTCCATCGAGAAGCCGGCCGAAGGCGCCAAGCCCCAGGCCATGAGCCCGGTGGCCTTCAACCACAAGCTGCATGAGAAGAGCGTCGACACCTGCCGCGCCTGCCACCACAAGGAAACCGTGGCCTGCTCCAAGTGCCACACGGTGCAGGGCTCCAAGGAAGGCGGATACGTCCAGCTTGAGCAGGCCATGCACCGCGCCAGCGCCAAGCAGAGCTGCGTGGGCTGCCACGACCAGAGCAAGGCCGAGCCCCGTTGCGCGGGCTGCCACGGCCAGCTGAAGAGCCGCACCAAGCCGCCCCAGAGCGAGTGCAAGAAGTGCCACATCCAGGGCGCGCTGAAGATTCCGGCCGAACCCGGCCAGATGCCCGCCTACTGGGCCATGAAGCCGGAGGAGAAGGCCGCCGCCGCCACCGAGCTGTTGAAGAACCGCGCCGACAAGGCCGACATCTTCACCACCGACGACATCCCGGAGAAGGTCACCATCAAGTCCATGGTCAACGAGTTCGAGGCCTCCGAGATGCCGCACCGCAAGATCGTGCTCAAGCTCGCGGAGAACATCAAGAACTCCAAGATGAGCGGCGTGTTCCACGCCGATCCGGGCACCCTGTGCCAGGCCTGCCACCACAACGGCGTGGCCGGGACCAAGAAGCCGCCCAAGTGCTCGAACTGCCACGGCAAGCCCTTTGACGACAAGCAGCCGAACCGCCCGGGCCTGAAGGCCGCCTACCACGGCCAGTGCATGGGCTGCCACAAGGCTATGGACCTGAAGAAGCCCCTGAGCACGGACTGCGTGGGCTGCCACAAGGAAAAGAAGAAGTAAGCCGGACCCCGGCATTATAAGGAGCACGTCCATGAAGAGAAGACAGTTTCTCGGCTTGCTGGGCGCCGCGGGGATCACGGCCACCCTGGGCACCGAGGCGAAAGCCGCAACCGGCCACACCTTTGACGGCTACCCCAATGCGAAGGGCGTGTTGTTCGACGCCACCCGCTGCATTGGCTGCCGCAAATGCGAAGCCGCCTGCAACAAAGTGAACAAGCTGCCGGCCCCGGCAAAACCCTTTGACGACCTGAAGGTTCTGGACACGGAGCGCCGCACCAGCGCCCAGGCCTACACGGTGGTGAACAAGTACCAGGGCAAGAAGGGCCCGGTGTTCCGCAAGGTGCAGTGCAACCACTGCCAGGAGCCCGCCTGCGCCTCGGTCTGCTTTGTCCGGGCCTTCACCAAGAACCCGGACGGCTCGGTGACCTACGACGCCAGCCTGTGCGTGGGCTGCCGCTACTGCATGGTGGCCTGCCCGTTCAACATCCCGGCGTACGAGTACAACGATCCGCTGACCCCACGGGTCATGAAGTGCACCCTGTGCCACCCGCAGATTGAAAAGGGCGAGCTCCAGGCGCCCGGATGCGTGGGCGCATGCCCCAAGGAGGCCCTTGTCTACGGCAAGCGGGGCGACCTGATCGAGATCGCCCGCGAGCGCATCAAGCGCAACCCGGAGCGCTACCAGGCCCAGATCTACGGCGAAAAGGAGATGGGCGGCACCAACTGGATGTACCTCTCCGGCGCGGAGTTCAAGGACATCGGCCTGCGCGAGGACCTGGGCAACACGAGCGTGCCGACCATGACTGCGGGCCCGCTGTCCGTGGTGCCCATGGTTGCGGCCCTGTGGCCGACGCTGCTCGGCGGCGTGTGGGCCATGAACAAGCGCAAGGACAAGGTGGCCGCAGACGAGCAGAAGGCCGCCGTCAGGGCCGCCAAGGCCGAGGTCAAGGCCGAGGCCGCCGCCAAGCTCGCCAAGGAGCTGGAGAAGGCCGAGAACGACAAGGCCCAGGCCGTTGAGCGCGAGGTCAAGCGCGCCCTGGAAGAGGCCGCCGCCGCCCAAAAAGAGGCTGCCGCCGCCAAAAAAGACGAGGAGGGCGCCTAAATGACGACTGAAACCAAACAGACTCTGTTCACCCCGGTGAACATCATCTCCGGGATCTTCCTGCTCATCGGGCTGGTCATCACCGTGCTGCGGTTCACCAAGGGTCTGGGTTACGTGACCAACCTGGACGACAACAACCCCTGGGGCATCTGGATCAGCTTCGACCTGTTGTGCGGCGTGGCCCTGGCTGCCGGCGGCTACACCACAAGCACGGCCTGCTACATCTTCGGCATGAAGAAATACCACTCGGCAGTGCGCCCGGCCATCCTCACGGCCTTCTTGGGCTACGCCCTGGTGGTCTTCGCCTTGCACTACGACGTGGGCCGCCCCTACCGCCTGGCCTACCCCATCTTCGTCAGCCCCGGCACCACGTCGCTGTTGTACGAAGTGGGCCTGTGCGTCTTCTTGTATGTCACCGTGCTGGCCATCGAGTTCTCCCCGGCCGTGTTCGAGTGGCTGGGCATGAAGAACCTGCGCAACAAGATCCACAAGCTGACTTTGGCGCTGACCGTGTTCGGCGTCATCCTCTCCACCCTGCACCAGAGCTCGCTCGGCGCGCTGTACATCGCGGTGCCGAGCAAGATCCATCCGCTCTGGTACTCGCCGTACCTGGCCATCCTGTTCTTTGTGTCCAGCATCCCGGCGGGCCTGTCCATGGTCATCTTCGAGGGCACCCTGGCCCACAAGCCCTGGCACCACATGATGGACAAGACCCACCTGGACGAGCACGACGGCGTGATCCTGGGCTTTGCGCGCGGGGCCAGCATGTCGCTGGCGGCCTACTTCTGCGTGAAGCTGGTGGCCATGGCCTATGACAACAACTGGGCGTATCTGGCCACGGGCTGGGGCGCGTGGTGGCTGGTCGAGGTCCTGGGCTTCGTGGCCTTGCCAAGCCTGTTGTACGCCATCGGCAGCCGCGAGAAGAACATCAAGCTCATCAAGTGGACCAGCGCGCTGACGGTTTTCGGCATCATCCTAAACCGCTTCAACGTGTCCATCGTGGCTTTCAACTGGCAGCTTCCCGCCAGCCAGCGCTACTTCCCCAGCTGGATGGAGATCGGCATCTCCATCTTCGTGGTCACCGTGGGCGTCACGGTCTACCGGTTCATCGTGTCCAGGATGCCCATCTTCTTCGAGCATCCTGAATACAAAGACGCCCACTAGAAAGGAGGCGCGACATGGAATTCTACGTCTACCACGACTTCATGATGTTCACCAAGTCCATCGTCTACGTTCTGATGGGCCTGTTCGTTGTGGGTTTCTGGGGCCTGTGGGCCTTCATGACCTCGCGTGACGAGGAAATTCACAAGATGCCCGAGCACCACAAGGAGTAAGCCATGTATCAGATCATCACCGGACCTCTTTTGTGGCTTACCTTTGCCGTGTTCTTCGGCGGGTTGGCCTGGCGGGTCTACACCTACATCAAAGGCCTGGACTGGAAACTGGACCGCGTCGCCTACGGTTATCACACGGCCAGCGGCGTCAAGGGCGCTGTCAGCAGCATCCTGGCCTGGATCGTGCCCTTCAACTCCCAGGGCTGGAAGGTCAAGCCCATCTTCACCATCCTGTTCTTCACCTTCCACGTGGGCCTGGTGGTTGCGCCCCTGTTCCTGGCCGGACACGCCGTGGTGCTCAAAATGCGCTTCGGCCTCAACTGGCCCACCATCCCCATGCTCGCGGCCGACATCCTGACCGTGGCCATGATCTGCGCGGGCGTGTTCATCATCATCCGGCGCATCAGTCTGCCCGAGGTGCGCATCATCACCAGCCTGTACGACTATCTGCTCCTGGTCATCACCCTGGCGCCCTTTGTGACGGGCTTCATGGTCGTGCACCAGATGGGCGGCGACACGCAGTTCTGGCTCCTGGCGCACGTCATCGCAGGCGAGATCATGCTCCTGGCCGTGCCCTTCACCAAGCTGTTCCACGTGGTGGGCTTCTTCCTCTCGCGCGGCCAGCTGGGCATGGACTATGGCATCAAGCGCGGCGGCCTGACGGGTGCCCCCATGGCCTGGTAGCCTCCGGGCGCCACGGACTTTAAAGAGAAGGAGAGAGATCCATGCCCGAAGGTAAATTCTGCAACCGGACGCCCGTGAACACCCAGGAGGCCCTGGAGGCCGTGCTGGGTGACAAGGGCGGAAAGCAATACTACGCGGAGATGCAGGAACTCGACGTGGACAAGGCGAAGCTCGCCGCGTCCATCAAAAACACCTGCAAGTCGCGCACACGCACCTGGCTTGAGATGTGCGCCCACTGCGGCCTGTGCGCCGACTCCTGCTTCCTGTACCTGGCCAATGACCGCAAGCCCGAGCAGGTTCCGGCCTACAAGATCCAGTCCACCCTGGGCGAGATCGTGAAGAGAAACGGCGACGTGGACAACGCCTTCATGCAGCACGCCATGGAGGTGGCCTGGAGCCAGTGCACCTGCTGCAACCGCTGCGGCCAGTACTGCCCGTACGGCATCGACATGGGCGTCATGTTCGGCTACCTGCGCGGCCTTCTGTACTCGCAGGGCTTCGTGCCCTGGGAGCTCAAGATCGGCGCGGGCATGCACCGCGTGTTCAAGGCCCAGATGAACGTCACCGACGAGGACTGGACCGAGACCTGCGAGTGGATGGCCGAGGAGGCCCAGGACGAGTGGCCGGGACTGGAGATCCCCATCGACAAGCAGGACGCGGACATCATGTATACCGTGAACGCCCGCGAGCCCAAGCACTACCCCGAGGACATCGCGGAAGCCGCCGTCCTGTTCCACGTGGCCGGGGAAAACTGGACCGTGCCCAGCTCCGGCTGGGAGCAGACCAGCCTGGCGCTGTTTGCCGGTGACTGGGAGGCCTGCACCATGCAGGTCAAGCACGTGTACTCCGCCATCGAGCGCTTGAACCCCAAGCGGGCCGTGGGCACCGAGTGCGGCCACGCCCACCGCGCCACCGTCATCGAAGGCCCCTACTGGGCCGGCCGTCCCGACGGGCTGACCCCGGTGCGCTTTCTGCACTACACGGAATGGCTGGCCGAGGCCCTGCGCGAGGGCAAGATCAAGATCGACCCGGCCAAGCGCATCAAGCAGCCGGTGACCTTGCAGGACTCCTGCAACTACATCCGCAACTACGGCTTGAAGGAGATCACCCGCGAGATCATCAGCTACATCGTGGAGCCGGGCTACTTCATCGAGATGAGCCCCAACAAGGAGCACAACTACTGCTGCGGCGGCGGCGGCGGCTTCAACGGCATGGGCATCTTCCGCCCGCAGCGCAACCGCGCGCTCATGGTCAAGCGGGACCAGATCCTGGCCACGGGCTGCAAGCTCGTCATCGCGCCCTGCCACAACTGCTGGGACGCCATCCGCGACCTTGAGGAAGAGTTCAAGATCGGCATCAAGTGGAGTTTCTTAAAGCCTCTGGTCATCAGCATGATGATCGTGCCTGATCACCTGAAGCCTGCGGAAGAAGAATAACCCCCGCGAACGCACACCGCGGAGGAGGGAGGGCTGCCTCCCTCCCCCGCGCTTTTTACCAGGGCAACCCCTCGGAGAGTCCATGCGCCTGAGCACCAAAAGCCGCTACGGCACCCGTATGCTCATCGACATCGCCGAGAACTACCACGACGGCCCGGTCTCCGTGTCCGAGATCTCCTCGCGCACCGGCATCAGCGAAAAGTACATGGAAAAGCTCATCCGGCGGCTCAAGCGCGCCGGACTGGTTCTGTCCAAGCGCGGGCCCAAGGGCGGCCATGTGCTGGCCAAACCCGCCGCGCACATCACCGTGGGCGACGTGGTGCGCGCCCTGGAGGACTGGGTGGTGCTGAAGGGCTGCTCGCTCGGCAAGGACGCCTGCGCCACCTGCAGCCGCCAAGACATCTGCCCCACCAAGACCGTCTGGGAACAGGCCAACGAGGCCATGTTCCAGGCGCTGGACTCCCACACCCTGCAAAGCCTGCTCAAGTCCGGACTCTAGGCCCCCTGGGCCGGACCCGTCCCGTCGCCCCGCCCTCCGCCCGGACCAGCGTCCAGTTGTCCAGCGCCGGAACAGCGCCACGTCCAACATCCTTTTTCCCCTCTGTTTTTCAGCACGGTCAGCCCGGGCGGCTGCTGTTTCTGCCCAGGCGCCAGAGAGGGAATGTGGAATATTTTGCCCAAGCATCTTGTGCTAACATGGTGCCTGGGGTAAAGCTGATGCTCTAGCACACCGATACGATCACATTCGCAATGGCTTCCTATTCGAATGCCTGTAATGTTTTGCTTTGTCCTGCATTTAAAACAAGTTGGGGGCCCACATGCTCAAGAATTTAAAACTCGGAACAAAAATCGGCGGCGGGTTCGGCATCCTCATCCTCATCGCCATGCTGCTGGGCGGCGTCGCCATCTGGAACATGAAACGCGTGGGCACCATCGCTGATTCGCTGCAGACCGAGATCGCGCCGCAGGTGGGCGTGTCCGTGCAGGTGGAGCGCGAATCGCTGCTGACCATGTACGACATGCGCGGCTATGCCTTCACCGGCGACGAGACCCTCTGGGAAGGCGCCAGCAAGCACCTGGTCGAGGTTGAGAAGGCCCTGGAAGAGGCTGCCGCCCTGGCCCAGAAGCATCCTGACCTGGTGAAGCTCAAGGAGAACGCGGCCAAGGCCAGCGCCAAGGTGGCCGATTACAAGGCCCTGGCACAGCGGACCCACGAACTGGAGCTGGCCAAGGCCAAGCTCCTGGAGGCCATGGGCGGGCAGGGCAACGATTTCGTCAATGTCAGCAACGAGTACCAGGATTCCCAGGTCAAGGCGGGCCGGGAGGATCTCAAGGGCAAGGTGGACAGCAAGAAGGTCGCAGAGCGTCTTGACAAGCTCGACATGCTGACCGACCTCTTGAACTTGGCCAACGCCATCCGCCTCGCCAACTGGAAGTCCCAGGCCCAGCGCGACCAGAAGTACATTGCAGACGTCATGAAGAACTTTGAGGAGATCGAGAAGAAGCTGGACCAGATCAAGGTCCAGACCCACAAGGCGGACAACCTCAAGCAGTTGGACATGATCCGTGCCGCAGCAGTCGGGTACAAGAAGAACGTGGAAGAGATGCTCAAGTTGGAGATCGAGCTGGCCGAGCTGAACAAGCAGCGTGGCGAGGCCGCCATGGCAGTTCTAGCGGCCGCTTCGCAGACTTCCGCCGCAGGCGTCAAGGAGACCCAGGACGGCTCGGCCAGCGCCGCCTCGGCCCTTTCCGCCGCCAGCACCATCATGATCACCGGTCTTGTGGTGGCGCTCATCCTGGGCTGCCTCGTGGCCTTCTTCCTCACCGTGGGCATCACCCGCCCGGTGATGCAGGGCGTGGCCTTTGCCAAGGCCATGGCCGAGGGCGACTTCACCAAACAGCTGGACATCGACCAGAAGGACGAGATCGGCGTGCTGGCGAGCGCCCTGAACGACATGGTGGGCCGCCTGCGCCAGGTTGTGGCCGACGTGCGCGGAGCAACCGACAACGTGGCCTCCGGGTCCGAGGAGCTGTCCGCCTCCAGTGAGTCGCTGTCCCAGGGCGCAACGGAACAGGCCGCCGCCATTGAGGAAGTTTCCTCGTCCATGGAGCAGATGAGCTCCAACATCAAGCAGAACGCCGAGAACGCCCAGCAGACCGAGAAGATCGCGCTCCAGGCGGCCAAGGACGCCCAGGAAGGCGGCGTGGCCGTGGGCCGGGCTGTTGTGGCCATGAAAAACATCGCGGAAAAGATAAGTATCATCGAGGAGATAGCCCGCCAGACCAACCTCCTGGCGCTCAACGCTGCCATTGAGGCCGCCCGCGCGGGCGAGCACGGCAAGGGCTTTGCAGTGGTCGCGGCCGAGGTGCGCAAACTGGCCGAGCGCAGCGGCAACGCCGCAGGCGAGATCAGCGAGCTGTCAAGCTCCACGGTGAGCATCTCCGAAAAGGCCGGCGAGATGCTGACCAAGCTCGTGCCGGACATCCAGCGCACGGCGGAGCTGGTGCAGGAGATCAACGCGGCCACGGGCGAGCAGAACTCCGGCGCGGAGCAGATCAACAAGGCCATCCAGCAGCTGGACCAGGTCATCCAGCAGAACGCCTCGGCCTCCGAGGAAATGGCCTCGACCTCTGAGGAATTGTCCAGCCAGGCCCAGCAGTTGCAGCAGACCATGGGCTTCTTCCGCGTGGATGACGGACGCCAAACCCAGCGCCGCAAGCCCAAGGCCCTGCCTGCCGGATCCTCGCACGCTTCGGCGCACGCGCCGATCCACGTGGCCCACATGGAGCACGCCGCGCCCAAGGGCAACGGCTCGGCCCATGCTCCGACGAAAAAGGGCGGCATCGACCTGGACTTGAGCCCGGACGCCGAAGACGGCGAGTTCGAGAAGTTCTAGGGGGCGTGTGATGGCAGAGAAAAACGCCACAGATACAGGCCAGTACCTGAACTTCACCCTGGGCAAGGAGGTCTTCGCGCTGGACATCGCCAGCGTGCGCGAGGTGCTGGAGCTGACCAGCATCACCAAGATCCCGCGCACCCCGGACTTCATGTGCGGGGTCATCAACCTGCGCGGGCACGCGGTGCCGGTCATGGACATGCGGCTCAAATTCGGCATGCCGAAAACCCCGGCCACGGTGGACACCTGCATCATCATCGTGGAGGTGGACTTCGAGGGCGAGCGGGTGATCATGGGCGGGCTGGTGGACTCGGTGCGCGAGGTCTTCGACCTGTCGCCGGAGCACATCGAGGCCGCGCCGCGCATGGGCACAAGCATCAACACCGACTACATCAAGGGCATCGGCAAGCAGGCCGAGACCTTTGTGATCATCCTGGACATCGCCAAGGTCTTCTCCGCCGAGGAGCTGGCCCTGGCCAAGGACGCCCAGAAAGAGGCCGCGTAGGGCCAGGCCCAGTCGAAAACAAGAATACGCGCGGACCGGGCAGGGGGAGACTCCTGTCCGGCTTGCCTGCTTTGGCGGCCAGCGCCGTTTTCTGCTGGCGGAGCGCTCGATCCGGGCCGAGCGAGCAGGCGCTGACGCCCTTGGCGATGACCCGTGACAGCGTCCGCACGGGTGGCGTCGGTTTTGGAGCGCTGGCATCGGTCCTAGCAGATTTGTCATGCTTGTCGGACCTGTCGGACATGTCGGCGGCGGAGCCGATCCCGGCAGGGCCGAGGGCATTGTCGCGTCCATGAGCAGTGGAGAGTCGGGCCTCGGAGTAGCCGTGTGCGGCCACGGACCTGGCGTGTGGGATTGGGCCGCTGGGTTGCGGGCTATTTCTTGCTGGCGTAACGCTCGATCTGGGTCTTGTAGGCGATGACGCCCTCGGCGATGCCCCTGGCCAGGGTCCGCAGATAGGCGTCGGTTTTCAGGCGCGCGGCCTCGGTCTTGTTGGTGATATAGCCGATCTCCAGCAGGGCCGAGGGCATCTTCGCGCCCATGAGCACGTAGAACGGGGCCTCGCGGTTGCCGTGGTCGGCCACGGTCCACACGCGGCGGATGCAGGACAGGCCGCTCCTGTGCACCCCGTGGGCCAGGTCCACGCTCTCCTTGATCTTGCTGGTGAGCATGAGGTCGGTCAGGATCATCTGCAAATCGCTGATGTTCTTGTCCGACACGGAGTTCTCGCGCGCGGCCACGCGTACGGCGTCCGGGGTGCGCGCCAGGTTCAGGCTGTAGGTCTCCAGGCCGCACATGGCGGGGTCGGTGTGGGCGTTGCAGTGCAGGGACAGGAACAGGTCGGCCTTCTTGGCGTTGGCCAGGGCCGTGCGCTCGTCCAGGGGCAGGAACACGTCCGTGGTGCGCGTGTAGATGACCTTGAAGCCGTGCTCCTTGAGGATCTTGCCCAAAATCAGCGCCATGCGCAGGTTCACGTCCTTCTCGTTCAGGCCGTGGCCCTGCGCGCCGGGGTCTTTTCCGCCGTGGCCCGCGTCGAGCATGATGGTGCGCACCGAGAGCCCCAGCTGCTCCACCAGGTCCACGGCCATGCGCTTGTGGCTGGCCGAGGGCGGGGCAAAGAACGGCGTCTCCGGCTCCCTGGACAGGGTTTTGCCCGGCTCCTTGGCCTGGCCCTTGGCGTCCGCGCTGGGGGCCTGCCCGGCAAAGGCGTCGATGACGATGCGGAAGGGGTTGTCCAGAGTCTGGATCTTGTAGTCCTTCAAGTCCGCGAAGTCGAAGACCACGCGCACGGTGTCGCCATCGCGCTGGTTGGCGCGGATGGTCTTGAGCAGCCCGCCGTCGCTCAGGTGCGTGTCCTCCACGATGGTCGCGCCGAGACGGGTCTGGAGCAGGTCCACGTAAATGCGGTTGTGATCGTCCTTGTCTGCGGTGGAGTCCAGGAACTGGTAGCGGAAGCGCACGCTCTGGTCCAGGTCCAGCACGATGCGGGTGGAGGACGTGTGGCTCTTGGGGCGGATGTCGAGCAGCAGGGCCTTGTCCGCGCCATTGCGGGCGCGTGCGGGCTCGGCTGCGGGCTCGGTCTTGGCCGGTCTGATCGGGGTCTTGGCCGGGGCCTTGGCCAGGGCCCTGTCCGCCTGGCGCGAGAGTTTGCGGGCCGCAGCCGCGCGCGTGGAGCGCGGGTCGCGCAGCACGGTCTGGAAATCGGCCTGGGCGGTCTCGGGGTTGCCCAGCTGGTTCAGACGGATGGTGCCGCGCCGGATGAGCGCGTCCGGCGCGAGGATGTGCCGGGGAAAGCGGTACAGGTAGTCGCCGAAGCTGTCCGCCGCCTTGGACCAGTCGGCCTTGAGCCCGCTGGCCTTGGCCAGCTCCTCCTGCACGCGGGCCAGGAAGAACGCGGCCTTGGCCCCTTGCAGACCGTCGGGCTGTATCTTCTGGGCCTGCTCCAGCTGGTCCTCCAGCTTGTGCAGTTCGGCCTGGGGCACGCTTTTGCGAATCAACAGGGACTGGAAGCGGCGCACCGGGGCGTCGGCAGGGTTGTCGACGACCTTGGGCACCGTGGGCGCATGCACCGGCCTGGCCTGGCGCACAGTCTTGGCCAGGGCGCAGGGGGCGCAGGCGAGCAGGGCCGAGAGCGCAAGCGCCGTGCACAGAAGCGCCAGCGTCCACACGGACACTGGATCAGGGCGCGAAGCGCGGCGCTGACAGAACTTCGGCATGCTCCTCCGGCCCGGTCGTGCTGGCGGCAGGTGGCGACGGCAACGGGCGGCAACAACGGCCAGCAACAACGGGCGGCAACGATTGGCGTCAGCGACAGGCGACGCAAGACGGCACTGCTCCGGGCAGGTGCATCCTTGCCCAGATTCCAAAAAATGTCTAGACCAGCCCCTGGTGAACGGGCCCGGTATTCAAAGCGCACGCCATGCCCGCCATGCCCGCAGCGCCTGCCTGCCCGCAGCGTTCGCCGTGGCCGACTTTCCCGCCGTATTCGCTGCGCTCGCCGGAATTTCTCCGGCCCGCGCAAGGACATTGACCCAGGCCGCCCAGGGCGCTACCACGCCCCCATGCGCATCCCTGAACTGCTGCTGCCTGCGGGCGACATGGAATCCCTGGCCACGGCCCTGCTCTACGGGGCCGACGCCGTGTACCTCGGGGCCGACGGCCCGAACCTGCGCGCGCGCGCGGCGGGCTTTGGCGGGGCCGGCCTGGCTCAGGCCGTGGCCGCAGCCCACCAGGCCAAGGCGCACGTCTACGTCTGCGTCAACGCCACCCCGCGCCAGCAGGACCTTGCGCTGGTGCGCCAGGGGCTGGACCAGGCCGTGGAGGCCGGGGCCGACGGCCTGATCATCGCCGACCCCGGCGTGGCCCGCCTGGCCGCCCGCCACGCGCCGAGCCTGCCCATCCACGTGAGCACCCAGGCCAACACCAGAAACGCCGAAGCCCTGGCCTTCTGGCGCGATTTCGGGGCCGTGCGCGCCAACCTGGCCCGGGAATGCGCCGCCCGGGAGGTCATGGAACTTTGCGCCGCGCGCGACCGCGACCTGCCCGGCTTCGAGCTGGAGGTGTTCGCCCACGGCGCGCAGTGCATGGCCTTTTCCGGCCGCTGCCAGCTCTCGGTGCACATGACGGGTCGCGGGGTGAACCAGGCTGGGCGCACGGCCTCCATGGGCTCTTGCGCCCATCCCTGCCGCTACGAGTACCGCCTGCGCTCGGTGCTGGAGGAGCGCAAGCGCGAGGGCTCCGACGCCTGGGAGGTGCTGGAGCACTGGACTTCAGACGGCTCCGGCCCTGGCCCGGACACCTCGGACGCCCCCGGCCAGGAGCCCTGGACCCAGTACCTGGCCCCGCAGGACCTCTGCCTGATCTGGCAGGCGCGCTGGCTGGCGAGGATCGGCGTGGACTGCCTGAAGATCGAGGGACGCACCCGCAGCTCGGCCTATCTGGCCGTGGTGGGCGATGCCTGGCGCTTTGCCCTGGATTCGATCCGGGCCGGGAGCTTCCAGCCGCGCGCGGCGCTGAACGAGCTGCGCCACGCGGCCACGCGGCCCCTCACCGCCGGGCTCTTCGGGGCCGACCCGCGTCGCCAGATTCCTGGACTGAAAAACAACCCTGGCCTGAAGAATATCACCAGTCTGGACCCGGCCAGCGCGCGCAGCCTGCCCCTGGCGCGGGTGCTGGGCCCCTCGGAGAACATCGCCAGCGGCCCGGCCTGGGAGGTGGAGCTCAAGGGCACCTTTGACCCGGCCCGGCCCCAGGGCCTGACGCTGCTGCTGCCCGGCCTGCGCCGCCCTGTGCTGGCCCCGCAGGACTACCGCCTGGAACGGCCCGACGGCCTGCCCCTCACAGCCGGGCATCCGGGCCTGCGGGCCGTGCTCTTCTGCGCGCATCCGGGCCTGGCCCCGGGCATATTCCTGCGCTAGGCGCGGGGTCTCAAGACAGTGCTCTCCGCATTCGCTGCACGGGCCAGCGGGGAAAAGCCAAAAATTCCACGCGCGGCAGGAAAGCGCCGCATTGGCAGAACCGGCAGGGCGATCTGTCGGCTCCTGCGCTTGAATGTGGGCAGGGGCGCTGGCCCCAAGTCTGGCCCCAAGTCTGGACCAGGGTTTGGCCGATGGTCTGGCCGGTGGTCTGGCCCAGAGTCTGGCCCCAGTCTAGCCGATGGCCCGGCCCGCAGTTTCGCACGGGAAAAAGGCCTTTGCCCCGGCCCCCCCTTGGCAACGGGCCTGGGCCTGGTGTAAGGTCGGGCGAAATGGAGGGAAGTATGGCTGGCACAGTGACCATCAACGAAGACGAATGCATTGGCTGTGAAACCTGCTGCGAGCTCGTCCCCGGCGTGTTCCAGTTCGACCCGGACGCGGGCAAGGCCAAGGTGGCCAACCCCACCGGCGCCTCGGACGACGAGATCCAGGGGGCCATCGACGCCTGCCCGGTGACCTGCATCTCCTGGGAGTAGGGCCCGCGCGCGCCGATCCCTGAGCCGGTTCCAGGGCGCGTCGCAGCGTCCGGCCATGACGCCGCCGGGACATGATGCTGTTTTCGGTCAAGCAAGGCCGCCAGCGCGGGCAAGGCCGAGCCTCCTGCGGCTTCGGCTTGCTGCCGCCCCGGCCCGCGCCTAGCGGTCGGCCTCGGCCAGGGCGGCCAGACCCTCGGCGTCGAGCACGCGGACGCGGCTGCCCGCGACCTCGATGAGGCCCTGGTCGGTGAGCTTCTTGATGGCCCTGGACAGGGTCTCCGGGATGGTGCCCAGGTACGAGGCGATCTGGCCCTTGGGCAGGTCCAGGGTCAGCTCGTCGCGCCCCTGGGCCGCGCGCAGGAGCAGCAGGTAGCCCGCCAGCCGTTCCGGCACCTCCTTCAGGCTCAGCTGGGCGATCTGCCCCACAAAAAGGCGCAGCCGGGACGAGAGCAGGGCCATGACGCCCAGGGCCAGCTCCGGTTCGCGGCGCAAAAGCTCCACAAAGCCCCGGCGCGGGATGGTCAGAAGCTGGCTGTCCTCCAGGGCCTGGGCGCTGGCCGGATAGGTCTTGCCCTCGAACACCGGGACCTCGGCAAAGCTCTCGCCCGCGGTGAACACCGAAAGGATCTGCTCCTTGCCCGAGAGCGAGGCGCGGAACACTCGCACCTTGCCCGTGACCACGGCGAAGAAGTGCGTGCCCGGCTGCCCGGACTCGAAGAGCGTTTCCCCGGCCTTGCAGCCGCGCAACTGGGCGATCTCGGCCAGGCTGTTCAGTTGCGGCGCGGGCAGGCCCTCAAAGAGCCTGATCGCGCCCAGGGCCGTAAGCTTGTTCGTGTCCATGGAGCCTCCTTCTGCTGTGCGCCGGTCCTTGACTTTAGTCATGGAACGCCTGCGTGGCAACCGGCAGGGTGCTCAAGCGGGCACAACGCCCGGGACACCGTTCCCAGGCCTGGTTGGCCGGAGGCTCCGCCCCTGCCCGACGGGGTTCCCTTCGGGGTTCAGTGCCCCAGGCCCCCCTCAAGTGGGGACGCGCTTTGCGAAGGCCGCCGCCGCAGAGCCCGGCGAAAATCGCCGGGGAGTCCAGGGGGTCCCAGGCCCTTTGGCCGCCGGAGGCATATTCCTGGACCATGCAACAAGCGAGACGATCCATGACCACCCTGATGCTCTTTCTGGCCGTGCTGGGCCAGCTGCTGCTGGCGGCCCACGCCCTGCGCCGGGGCGATCTCGGCCTGTGCGCCGCGTTTGCGGCCCTGCCGCTGCTGCTCTTGACCCGGCGGGGCGCGGCCAGGCTGGCAACGGCGGGCGCGCTGGTGCTGGGCGCGCTGTTCTGGGTCGACGCGGGCCTGGGCCTTGTGCGCCTGCGGCTGGCCCTGGGTCAGGACTGGCTGCGCCTGGCGCTGATCCTCTCCGGCGTGACGTGTGCCAGCCTGGGCGCGGGGCTGTGGTTGCTGGGCGGGCGCGCGCGGGAGCTGTTCAGCCAAGGCCGCGCGGTGGAGCTGCCACAGGCCGCAGCCTTCGGGCTCACGACCGGGCTGCTCGCCCTGGCCAGGGCCAAGGCCAGCGTGCCGCTGCTCTTGGCCGACCGCTTCCTGTCAGGCCCTGTGCCCGGAGCCGGGTGGCTGGAGATCCTGGCCCTGGCCCTGTATGCGGCCTGGCTGGCCGGGGCGTTCATGGACCCGGAGCGGCACAAAAGGCTGCGTCCGCGCGTGTGGGCGCTGTTCTCGGCGGTGTTCTTCGGCCAGTTGGCGCTGGGGCTGCTTGGCCTGCAGGACTTTCTCATGACCGGAAAGCTGCACCTGCCGGTGCCCGCGCTCATCCTTGCCGGGCCCATCTTCCGGGGCGGCGGGCTGTTCATGGCCATTCTGTTTTCCGCCACGGTGCTCTTTGTGGGCCCGGCCTGGTGCAGCCATTTGTGCTACATCGGGGCCTGGGATGACGCCTGCTCGCGCCTGGGGCCAGGCAGGCCCGAGCCCTTGCCCGCGCGCTGGACCTTCTGGGGCCGCGCCGCAACCCTGGCCCTGGCCTGCGGCGGGGCTTTGGCCCTGCGGCTGGCCGGTGTGGACGCCATGACCGCCACCTGGCTGGCCGCAGGGTTCGGGCTCGCGGGGGTGGGGGTGATGCTTGCCGTGTCCCGGCGCTGCGGCGTCATGGCCCACTGCACGGCCTTCTGCCCCATGGGGCTGGTGGGCAACCTGCTGGGGCGGCTCATGCCCTGGCGGGTGCGCATCGACCTGACGACCTGCACGCGCTGCCGGTCCTGCTCCCGCGCGTGCCGCTACTCGGCCCTGTCCGGCGCGGACATCGAAGCCGGGAGACCGGCCCTGTCCTGCACGCTCTGCGGCGACTGCATCGGGGCCTGCCCGCACGACTCCATGCACTACCGCTTCCCCGGCCTGTCCAGACCGGCGGCCCGGGCCGCGTTTTTGACGCTGGTGGCCGCGCTCTCGGCGGTGTTTTTGGGCGTGGCCAGGATGTAGCGGCGCTGCTGGCTGGGCAGTGAGCCGCAGATGCACAGGGAAATGCCACAGCCTGCCGACTCGACAACTGCTGGCGCGAAGCGGGCCTCCAGCGGCCACGCTCGTCCGCCGCCCGCGCATCCCCGCCCCCTTTCGCGTCAAACTTCCCCTGGCCGCCAACGCGAAAAGGGCTGGCCCAGGTGTGTCCCGAACCAGCCCTTTCAACGTTCAGCCAGCGCGGCCAAAGAAGCTGCGCCGACGCTCCGGGGGCTATTGCCCGGCCTTTTTGCTCTTCTTCTTCGAGCGCTTGGACTTGTGCTTGGTCGGGGGCGGCAGGTCCGGCTCGTCGTCCATGTTCTCCTCGTACGCGTCCGAGGCCTTGCGCAGGGCCGTCATGCCAAGCATGGCCGTGAGGTTGCGCGGGAAGATGGTGAGCGAGCGCGTGAACAGGTCCTGGGCCTGGCCCGGATGCTCCTTGCTCAACAGCGCCCAGCCCATGCCCGCCAGGGGCGCGGCGTAGGGCGTCTGGGTGTTGTAGGTGCGCAGCCAGTCAAAGGCGTGCAGGGCCTTGTCGAATTTGCCCTGGTGGTGGGCCGCCCAGCCGAGGTTGTCCATGAGGTGGCTCCACTTGTCCCAGGAGGGCGAGGTCTCCGGCGCGCGCAGCAGGAGCTTGTCAAAGCACTTTTCCGCCAAGGCCCAGTCGGCCTGCAGATAGGCCGTGGCCCCAAGGCCGAACAGGGCCTCCCCGTTGGCCGGGGCGGTGCCCAGGATGCGCTCGAACTGGGCCCGGGCCGGGGCCAGGTTCAGGGCGTAGAGCTGGCTCCAGGCGAGCTCCACGTCCAGGTCATCCAGCTGGAAGTGCTGGGACACCAGCCGCCCCAGCTCCTGCTCGTCCAGGTAGGCCGGGTCGAGGTTCAGGCCTGTCAGCAGCTCGTCGCGGGCCTGGCGGGCGTCGCCCAGGGCCACCAGGGCAAAGGCCAGCCCGTAGCGCGGGGCGGCCAGGCTGGGGTCCTGGGCCACGGCGCGGCGAAAGTCGCGCACGGCGTCGCGCAGGCGGTTCTCGTTCAGGGCGGAGAAACCCATGGCGCTCAGCCGGTCCAGGCGCTCCAGCCGGGACCTGGGCGCGTTTTTCTGCACGGCCACGGCCTCCTGGTCCTTGCCCTGGCGCAGCAGCAGCAGCACCAGCGCCCGCCAAGCCTGGGAGTTGGTGGGCTCCAGGCGCACGGCGTCGCGCAGGTGGGGCTCGGCCAGGTCCAGGTGGTCGCGCGAGAGCAGCGCCAGGCCGTCGCCCAGGTGCGCGTCGGCGTCGTCCTTGTTCACGGTGATGAGGGTTTGGAACAGGGCGTGGGCCTTGTCCTCCTGCCCGGCCCAGAAGCTGGCCCAGGCCAGGGCGCGGCGGCCGGCCCGGCTGTTGGGGTTCTGGTGCAGGTATTCCTCAAGGTAGGGCGCGGCGGCCGTGGGGTAGAGCTTGCGCGCGTAGGCCTCGCCCATCTCCAGGAACAGCTCGCCGTATTCCAGGCGGGAGCGCATGAGCTCCAGCACTTCCGGGGTGGCGGCGAAGTCCGGGCTGAGGAAAATGGCCTCGGCCAAGCTCTGGCTGGCCTTCTCCGGCTTGTCCTGCTTGGCCAGGGTGATGCCCAGGCCGTAGGCTGCGGCGGGCAGCGACGGGTTCAGCCTGCGGGCCTCGGAAAAGGCCTGGAGCGCCTCGTCGAGCTGGCCCAGGCGCAGGCGCGCCCAGCCCAGGCCGTTCCAGGCCGCTACGGAGCGCCGCTCCTGGGTGGCCAGGCGGAAATACTCGGCTGCTGCGGCGTTGTACTCGGCGCGGTCAAAGAGGATCTTGGCGGCGGCCATGCGGCTGTCCACGTAGTCGGGCCGGGCGCTCAGGGCTTCCCGAAAACGCTCCAGCGCCTTCTGACTGTTGCCCTGCGACAGCTCCAGGTGGCCCAGGGTGTTCAGGGCGATGGCGTTGCGGCTGTCGCCGGCCAGGGCCCTGGCCAGCAGCGCGCGGGCCCCGTCCACGCGGCCCAGGGACAGCGCAGCCGCGCCCATGCCTGCCAGGGGCTCGGACTGCGCCTGGGCGGACGGGCCCACGCCCGTGGCGTTTGCGGCGTCGGTGAAGGCATCCAGGGCCTGCACGCTCTGGCCCAGGCGCAGGTGGCTCCAGCCCAGGCCCATGAGGCTGCCGTAGTCCTTGGGGTCCACGTCGTCCAGGTAGGTCGAGAGCTTGGCCAGGGCGTCCAGGTAGGCCGCGCGGTGGAAGTAGGCCAGGCCCCAGTCCTTGTTCAGGGGCCGCAAGAGCGGGGTGTCGGCCACGGTCTGGCTCAGTGGCTCGGCCAGGGTCGGCTCCAGGACCACAAGGCGGCGTAGGCTGGAAAGGGTCTCGGCGGCGCGGTTCTGGGCCAGCAGCAGCCGGGACTGACCCAGCAGCGCCTCTGGCTGGTAGAATTTCCCGTCCGTCAGGCTGGAGTAGATGGACAGGGCCCTGGCGGTGTCGCCGGTGTTTTCGAGCAGGCGGGCGGATTTGAGGCGCGCAAGCTCGTCGCGCGAGGCGTCGGTCAAAAAGCGGGCGGAGCGGGCAGGGACATCGGCCCAGGCGGCCAGCGCGCCGGAGGTGTCCCCGGCCTGGGCCTTGGCGTCGCCCAGGGCCAGGAGCAGCTCCTTGGCCGAGGCCAGCAGATCCGGGCCGGGCGCGGCGGCCTGGAGCAGGCGGATGGACTCATTGGCCTGGCCTCGGCCCAGGGCGATGAGCCCCTGGCCCAGGCGGGCGTCGGCCGGGACGGAGTCGCGCAGTTCGTCCGGCAGGGCGTCGGCCCGGGGAACGGCAGGGCGGCTGCTCTGGCCCAGGGCCTCGGCAAAGAGGTCCACGGCGGCGGAGGTGCGGCCCCGTGAAAACGCGGCCCAGCCGGAGCCCAGCAGGCCCAGGGACTGGAACCTGGGGTTTTGGCGCGCCAGGGCGAACTGCTCCTCGGCCTCTGCAAGCTGGTCCAGACGCAGCAGGGTGAAGCCCAGCACCACGCGGGTGCGGGCGGTCTCGGGCGAGTCCGCAGGCGGGGCGGGCGGCGGCGCGCCAGGGGTCAGGCCAGGGGTCAGGCCGGGGGTCAGGCTGGGCTGGCGCGAGGGGTCCATGCTTTCCAGCGCGGTGCGCAGGTGCAGGCGCAGG
>Ga0118677_10004363_pt1 | contig 25847 bp, 21 predicted proteins | sample AliMusrvi5mmetaG_FD_86154 | JGI IMG/M metagenome (GOLD analysis project Ga0118677, IMG submission 86154)
TTACTATGTTTTCTATGTATTCTTTTTTAAAAAAACTATGTGCAACTATCTTACTATGTGAATTCTATGTGCTTGATTAAATACGACATTATATAATTCTTACTACTTATTCAATTTACGCAATTAAAACAATAAATATTTAACATATAATTGCGCTTATTTGCGTAATTTGCTTTCAATTATAAAACCGGCGTTTTTGCGCCTTTGCGAGAATAAAACATGAAGGTAACTCCATATTTTTTAGAGAAATACAACAAAACTGGACCACGATATACAAGTTATCCGCCGGCAACTAGTTTTAGCACAAACTTCACTCCGGCTGATTTTATTCCGGCTATTATTAAGTCGAATTCCGAGCTTCCTGAAAGCATTTCCATCTATATTCATATTCCATTTTGCCCGCAACTATGCTTTTTCTGTGGATGTAATACCACAGCATTCGAAAGTGCTGCCAAAATCAGACGCTATATAGATTGCGTGTTGAAAGAGATTAATTCCGTAGCCCAACATATTGACAAATCACGTAAAGTTAGCCAGATTCACTGGGGTGGCGGAACTCCAAACTCCATCAACTTCGATTATTTACAGGAAATCACAGACAAAATCAAGTCTCATTTCCAATTCACAGCTAATCCGGAAATCGCTATCGAGTGCAGTCCTGCCTATCTGACTATGGAAGATATTGACCGACTTGCTGCTATCGGTTTCAACCGTGTGAGTATGGGTATTCAGGACTTCAATCCCGAAGTACTGAAGGCTATCAACCGCCGTCCGCCAAAGTTCCCAATTGAACAGGTCATGGAACGACTGCGCAAGAATAATTTCAAGGGCATTAACCTTGATTTGGTGTACGGTTTACCATTGCAGACGCTCGAAAGTTTCAAAGAAAATGTGGAAAAAGCTATCGCTTTGTCGCCTGACCGTATTGTGACATTTTCTTATGCACATGTGCCATGGGTAAATTCGAATCAGACTAAAATGGATGAAACCTGCATGGCAGGACCGGAAGAAAAGTTACAAATGTTACTTGTCGGATACGAAATAATGACCAACAACGGCTACGAAGCCATTGGTATGGATCACTTTGCTAAACCAACCGACGATTTGGCCATTGCTAAGCACAGCCGGAAATTACATCGTAATTTCCAGGGATATTGCACCCGCGAAACTACCGGACAGGTTTATGCTTTCGGCACTTCTTCCATATCGCAACTTTGGGGAACTTACGCACAAAATATAAAGAATCTGAACCAATATATGGATGCCATTGAGGCTACAGGTTTGGCTATTGACCGCGGTTACAGCCTGAGTAAAGAGGAAATTATTATCCGTGAAGTGATTAATCAGCTAATGTGCAACGGTTATCTGAACTTTGATGATATTGCTCAACATCTGAAATCTACTGACGATGAAATTATAGCTATCACAAAATACAATCCGGCTAAACTTCAACCATTTATTGAGGATGGGTTGGTGGAAATCGTTGACGGAAATATCTATGTTAGCGAAGACGGTATGTTCGTGGTTCGTAATATTGCCATGCTTTTTGATCCGAATTTGGTTGAGTCAAGTTCAAAATTCTCAAAAACGGTATGACAGGTGTTTTATTGATTAACATGGGCTCACCTCTTTCTAAAAAAGAAATGAGGCAGTTCTTGTTTAATATGTTTACCGACAAAGCTATTTTGCCATTTCCGAAAATTCAGCGAACGATGTTGGCTTATTTTATCAGCACGTTTAGGCATCCAGGTTCATGGAAAAAATATCAGCAAATTGGTGGCTCGAAGTTGAAAGAATCCATGAAGTTGATAAACTATCAATTAGCAACTGAACTCGGCGAAGGGTATGAAGTGACTTCGGCTTACTCGTACAGTAAACCTAACATTCAGCAAGGTATTGAAACACTTCGAAACAAAGGAATTACGGACATAAAGGTCATCACCATGTATCCTCATTCGGCCTATTCTACCACTGAAAGTGTGAAAACCGACTTGTCCGGGGTTCAGAAAAAATATTCAGATCTGAAAATAACAGAATTAGGTACATATGGTGAAAATGAATCGTTTATCAATTATTGGGTAGATAATATTCAGAAAACCATTGATAAATATGGATATAAAAATCCAACACTTTTATTCAGTGCCCATGCCATTCCTCAATACAATGTAGATGCAGGCGACACTTATGTGGACGAGATAAATGCTTCGGCAAAACTGATAGCCGAAAAACTTGGTAAGCCATACAGAGTTGCTTTCCAGTCGAAAATTGGAAGAGTGAAATGGGTTGATCCAGACACCAAAGATTGTCTGAAAGCTATGAAAGCCGAAAATATCGATGAAATCATGCTTGTACCCATCAGTTTTGTAAACGAGAATTTGGAAACAGCTTACGATCAGGGAATTGAAATTATTCCTTACGGGAAAAATGAATTAGAAATTAAAAATATCTGCCGGGTGGAAATACCTGCATCGCATCCTCTATTGATAGCAACTTTTAAACAAATACTCACAAAAGCATGACAAACAATTCAATTCAAATAACCGATGTAGTGGTGCTTGGTGCCGGACTTACCGGACTTACCACAGCACATTACCTCCGAAAACACAACAAAAACTTTATTGTCATTGAAAAACAAAACCGTGTGGGAGGCGTAATTCAATCGACCACAGAAAATGGATTTTTGTTTGAAAACGGTCCGAATACAGGTATTGTAGGTAATACTACCGTTGTTGAATTGTTTGAAGATTTATCGGAAAAGTGTCAGATAGAACTTGGTGGAACAAATGTAAATAAGCGCTTTATCCTCAAAGGTGGAGAATGGCAAACCATGCCACTCGGACCGAAAAGCGCTGTTATGACTCCGCTTTTTTCGTTGAAAGACAAATTTCGTATTCTGGGTGAACCGTTTCGTAAAGCGGGTACAAATCCACACGAAAGTCTGGCATCGTTTGTAAAAAGAAGACTTGGCAAAAGCTTTTTAGATTATGCTATTGATCCGTTTATAATTGGTGTTTATGCCGGCGACCCAAACTATCTGATACCTAAATATGCACTACCCAAACTCTATAACTTGGAGCAAAAATACGGCAGCCTGATTGGTGGAACAATAAAAAAAGGCTTCCGCGAAAAGAAAACGGAAGAAGAGAAAAAAGTCAGCCGCAAAACATTTTCATTTGTAAACGGACTGAGCTCTCTCACGAAAGCACTTAACGAATCTGTTGGTGCTGAGAATATAATGCTTGAAGCGGAAAACATAACTGTGAATCTTGCTGAAAACGGCTATCTGGTAAGCTATAAAAACGCTGCCGGTGAACAGATTTCTATTCAGACAAAGAATGTTATATCAACACTTGGCGCTTATACTTTGGAGAAAGCCCTGCCGTTTATCGACAATCAGGCTCTGACAAAAATTGATTCATTGCTTTACACCAAAGTGATTGAAGTGGCACTTGGATTTAATGAGTGGGAAGGCGAAAAACTGGACGGGTTCGGTGGATTAATTCCATCCAAAGAAAAGCGCGATATACTCGGAGCTTTGTATATGTCCTCTCTATTCAATAATCGGGCACCGGAAAAAGGAGCACTATTTTCTATTTTTATGGGTGGAGTACGTCGTCAGGATATCATGCTGTTGAACGACGAAGGAATCCGAAATGTTGTGGAAAAAGAAGTGAAGGAACTTATGAAACTGAAACGATTCAAACCGGATTTATTCAAAATAATACGTCATAATTGGGCCATTCCGCAATATGGGGTGGAAAGCGGTGAACGTTTTTCGACCATTAGCTTACTCGAAAAACAATATCCCGGTTTACAAATTGGCGGTAATTTAAGAAACGGAATTGGAATGGCTGATAGGATAAAACAAGGAAAAGAACTGGCTCAGAACGTGCTTTGAACTGCCAATAATTCAATCGGTATTATTTATTAACCTGAGTTCGGGATAAGCAATAAATGACGAGAATAATCATTTTAATGATATGTTCTGTTTTTCATATACTTACAAATACAATGTTTCGGTGCTCTGCACCTCTGGTTTTATGCATATAACAAATTTCTACAAATAGGTCGGTGCTCTGCACCTTTTTTAGGGACAGAGTCCCGTTATATAGGTAGAATTTAACGTTATATATTTTCGTTAGGTGCAGAGCACCGTAATATCCAATTGATTATTTAGAAAATCAATTCCTGCTTATCCCGAACTCAGGTTATTAGCATCGATATAAAACGGTATTTGAGAAATAGAACATTTGATTTTTTTTACCAATGAATATCTTTTTTACCAGTTAATCTCGTTCTGTCCGTTTTCTTTCAGGTATATATTGGCTAACGAAAAATGATTGTTTCCAATAAAACCGCGATAAGCAGAAAGGGGAGAAGGATGAACCGACTTGAGTACTAAATGGCGCTTAGGATCAATAAAATCTCCTTTTTTCTGCGCGTATGAACCCCAAAGCATAAAAACCAAATGGTCTTTTTCGTTTGCCAGCTTATGAATGACGGCATCAGTAAACGCTTCCCAGCCTTTGCCCTGATGCGAACCGGCTATGTGCGCCTGAACTGTCAGCGTAGCATTTAGCAATAAAACTCCTTGTTGTGCCCAACGAATAAGATTTCCGCTTGTGGGTATCGATTTATCCAAATCATGTTCTATTTCTTTGAATATATTGCGCAATGATGCTGGAAAAGCTACTCCATCGTTTACCGAAAAACATAACCCATGTGCCTGACCATCGCCATGATACGGATCCTGGCCAATAATCACCACCTTCACTTTGTCGAACGGACATTGATCGAATGCGTTGAAAATAAGCGATGCCGGTGGAAATATTAATCGTGTTTTGTATTCATTTCGTACAAATTCAGTAAGCCTGACAAAGTATTCTTTTTCAAATTCAGCTTGCAAAACTGCTTTCCACGATTGGTCTATCTTAACATCCATGGTATCTGGTTATTGGGTTAATTGGTTGATTGTTTATAATTTTTCTTGCCTCTTACAACTTGCCTCTTACTGCTGTTAAAAGTTGTTTCATACCTTTTTCCAAAATGCTTCTGGGGCAAGCCACATTTAAGCGCAAATGATATTCACCTCCGGGACCGAAAATAGTTCCTTTATTCAGTCCCAATCCGGCTTTATGCGAAAAAAACTTATGCAATTCGTCAGTTTCCATGCCTAGGTCTTTGCAATCAAGCCAGATAAGAAACGATGCTTCCGGAATCATGGGTTTGACTTGTGGTACATTTTTTCTCAGAAACTCTGCAACAAACTCAATATTTGACTGAACATAATCGAGCATTTGAATACGCCATTCCTCACCATGTTCGTAAGCGGCTACAGCCCCGATATAGGCAAAAATATTCCCTGCATTCATTTCGGAAGCTTCCAGAAACTTGGCAAATTTTTCGTGCAATTCAGTATTTGGAATAATGTAAGTTGAACTGATTAACCCGGGCATGTTGAACACTTTGGTTGGTGCCATAAATGTCAAAGTATGCTGCTCAGCCCATTCGGAAACGGTGGCAAGCGGCGTGTGAGCTGTATTTCCAGGCAAGATCATGTCGGCATGAATTTCGTCGGAAATAATAGTGACATTATGCTTCTCGCATACAGCGGCGAATTGCTGTAACTCTTCTTTTGTCCAAACACGTCCACCCGGATTGTGTGGATTGCACAGAATAAAGAGCTTGGTTTTCGGAGTGAATTTCTTCTCCAAATCTTCTAAATCCATCACGAATTTTCCATCAACTTCTTTAAGCTGATTATTGACTAATGTCCTGTTATTGTTTTCGATAACATGAAAAAACGGATAATAAACCGGCGACTGGACGATGATTTCATCTCCAACATTTGTAAGGCTTTGCACGGCAAATGCAAGTCCGGGAACAATGCCCGGCAGAAAGCCGACCCATTCACGTTTTACGACCCAATTATGATGATCGGTTATCCATTTCACGGTCAATGGATAATAGTTTTTCGGAGGCATGGTATATCCCAAAATCGGATGCTCCAGTCTTTCCCGAATGGCATCTAAAATAAAATTCGGCGTACGGAAGTCCATATCGGCCACCCAAAGTGGCAGCACATCTTCAGTTCCAAAAAGCGTTTTACAGCGTTCAAGTTTTATGGCACCGGTATTGCGCCTGTCGATTACCTCGTCAAAATTATAATTACCCCTAACCCCTAAAGGGGAACTGGAGTTACTTTCATTTCCTGTATTTTTATTAATATTTTTCATCTTGGTCTTGAAAATAAATTTGATATTTTCCTTTCTCCCCTTTAGGGGCTGGGGTTCTTTTTATGGGTTTAATTCAACTATCGGTTTCCCGATGCAGGCATTTGGCATCGGAATATTCATTATCCGCGAAATGGTTGGAGCAATATCAGTGGTTTGATAAGAACATGAAACAGTTTGTGGTTTAATTTTCCAGCCATAGAAATAGAGTGGTGCGTACGAAATAATGGCGTTCGATTCGCCTACCGGGTTGTTCTTGTTATCAACTTCAATCCAACCGGGCAACAGCGTGAATATCACATCCCCAATACAGTTTTTATTGGTGGAGTTTCGGAGTCTGGCTATTTCTGAATTCGAATCTCCACCCATATTCAGAATCAGCGACGATGGAAATGCAGCCTGAATCCCTTCGAATTCCAACATGAATTCTGCAACATTCTTCTGAAAATCGTTGAAATTCAATTTCTTGGTAGTGATTTTTTCTTTGTTTAGAAAAATATTTTTACCATAATAACCCGAAATCCATTTTTCCTGACCATAAATTGCCATTAAATAAGTGCTTAGTAATGCCAACGATCTGTCGGCATTGAAATATCCTGCTGGAATTTTGTTCTCGCCCAACTCAGCCGGTGAATGAATCTGAGTTTGGTTTCCGAACATAAAAACCAGCGTTTTGTCCAGCCCGACTTTCATATCAATCTTCTGCAATATGGTTTGTATATCTTTGTCGAGGCGAAGATAAATATCTTCTTTTTCAGCAGATTGTAAGGCCGTTGTCTTTTCAAATGGAGTTCTGACAGTGAATTGTAACAGCAGAATATCCGGATAAATATCAGTTCCCAGTTGTTCCTGATCAAAAATTTTCATTCCCAACTCAGTAACCAGTTCATTGGCCGATGGAGTGGTTTTTAATATGGAAACCTGACTGTTTTTGTTTTTCTTTGTTGCCGGATCGTAATAGAATCCCCATTTTTTGTCTTCGTGGTTTGGCTTTGATAAATAAGTGTTTATATTGAATAATGGTCTCCAGGTTTTTGTCAAATAATTCTGAAAAGTATCGTTTACGTTCATTTCATCAGCCCAATGCGAAAGTCCATCAGCGTAATATCCTGTGGTAATCCATTTATAGTTTACATCGTCCATCCATGCTACACTTTTGGCCGTATGTCCGCCCAGCATAATGGCTTCTTCAGGACTCAAAGCTACCGCGTAACTTTTCGATTTTCCGGGATTGGCAAGCATAATTTCATCACCAATGGTGCTGGCAAGCAGGTTGTGAGCCGACAAAGTTTGTTTGGTTCCAATACCTATCTGATTGTCGTCCTGAATAATAGATTGGATATTATCGTCGCTGCGACTGTAGAAATTATTGCCCACAACTCCATTATAATATGGCGTTGAACCGGTCATTACCGTAGCAATATCCGACGCATTACCTGCCGAAACGATATTGTAGGAAACATTCCGGCAATTTGCGCCCTGTCCGATAAGTTTTTTGAATCCGTTTGGGTCGAAGTAGTTCCAAAGTAAATCGATGTGCTTTTGCTGCAAGCCATCCACCATAATGCCAACCACCAAACGAGGACGTTCAATTACAGAAGACTGTGCAGAAACTGTCAGACAGAAAAATATGAAACAAGGAAATATGAAAATATTACGAAGAAATTTCATTTCAGAATGTTTAAAAAACTACCGACTACTAACTGCTGAATCTGATATATGATTCAAAAAAAGCACTGCAAAAATACAACAAAATACCGAAATTAATTGAACCCATTTTTCACAAAAGTACTTCAGCTTTTTTTAATAATATTTTTTTGAAAAATTTGCATATTAAGATATTTAAGTATATTTGTATTCAGTAACAACAATCAGCCAAATGACTGTTTTAATTTTAAATATACCTTGTAAATGTAAAAATATCTTTATATTTGCAACTCAAAAAAATAACTTTTCTTCAATGTCGGTAGCGGCATTTACACAGTGTCAAAAACGTTTTCAATTGATTTGATATTAGCTAAGTAACAATGGAACTACAGTTTGTTCAAAACAAGATTCATATAATCAGAAATCAGAGGATTATGCTCGATTATGATTTGGCAGAATTATATGGAGTTGAAACAAAGCGACTTAAAGAGGCTGTTCGTCGGAATATTGAGCGGTTCGAAGGTGATGATTTTATGTTCCAACTTTCGGATAATGAAATTGCTGAACTTTCAAGGACGCAATTTGCGACCTTGAACAAAACCAGAGGCTATAATATAAAATATGCACCTTTTGCTTTTACTGAGCTTGGTGTTGCGATGTTAAGCAGCGTATTAAATTCTAAAATAGCTATCGAAATTAATAGAGGCGTCATGCGGGCTTTTGTAGCTATCCGCCAATCGCTCATCAGTAAGCCTGCGGGTGAAGTGGCTCAACTTCAAACTGAATTTAGTGAACTTAAAGCCTATATTGAAGACGTTTTTACTGACTACAACGACATAAACGAAGATACTCGTATGCAAATTGAACTCATAAATCAATCCTTAGCTGAACTGCATACCGACAGAAAAATAAATTTAAAACCCCGACGGAAAATCGGATTTATTACAGAAGAATAATTATTTTAAATATACCTTGTAAATGTAAAAATATCTTTATATTTGCAACTCAATAAAATATCTCAAGCGCTGTAGCGACAGCGGCATTACATATTATCAAAAGCGTTAGCTTTTATTCTTGCTTCTGAAACTTCGACACTTTCAAGGCTTGCTAGAATAAGTTAGTAAACGCCTGCGCCAAACGGCGTGGGCTTTAACTTATTATACAAGTCGGGCAGTCGAAGGCCTCAGAAGCGTGATACAGTTAAATGTCCCACGCTTTTTTTGTGCCCGAAAGTGAAGGATTGAGGGCTTCGCTTTTAAAAATATAGTTGTTATGTCTATAAAACTATAAAAATTGGCATCCTGTCCAGTAAGCAAGTTCTAATCTTAATTCTGGCTTGTTCAGGTTCGAGAGTAACATAAAAAAGCAATTTAATATTAATAACAATCTAAAAATTTACAACCATGAAAACAAAAATTATTTTATTATTGGTGTTGGGGGTAGTATGGATGAGTGGATGCAAGGTATCTAAAAACCTTGCCAAAAATAATGATTCCATACCATCAAGTTTGAAAACATACTCTAACCCTGCACTTGGCTTAACTTTTCAGTATCCAAGTACATGGTCTAAATATGGAGAAGATGCGAATGCAATTAATCGTAATGGAGAAGTAATGTCAATAAACATAAGCTTAATTGATACCATTTCTAAATCCATTTTCAATTTAGTATATCATTTAGCTCCGTATGGTGCTGAAGTTTACAAATTAGCAGAAGATAAATATAATTCCTCTAAAAATTCAAATGAAAGTAATACTATTCAAAGTATTGTAGCAGGGAATAATGCCATTGAATCTTTTACGACCATGAGTATGGACTTACATGGAAACATTTATGATCCGGCATTAAAACTAATTCATATTGTTTTTCTAGATAAGCAAAAGTCAGGAGGGTTTAATCTGAATTTTAAAACTCCAGTACCAGGAAGCGAAATTGAAATAGCAAAGTTCTATCAGCTACTTTCAACGATAAAGTTTATCAATTAACCCACATCTAAAACTAACTAAAATGAAAAAGCAATTATTCCTTATATTGATACTTGTCTTTGTTGGTTGGAATATTAATGGACAAACTCAATTGATTTCAAATGGAACATTTCAAAGTGGGTCTACTGGTTGGACAACTTCTGGCAATTGGCATATAACAAATGCTTTAACTTGTTACAACAATGAGCTTGGTTATGCATATGCAGGTGATGCAAGTGGAAACGCAGTTATAAATGAAACTGGTGATTTGAAACAAACTATAATTATACCAGCAAACGCAACTTCTGCAACTTTTTCTTTTTATGTGTCAAAAACTACTGATGAAACATCAATTTCAACAGTTTATGATTATGTAAATGTGTATTTATTAAATTCAAGCGGAACTCAATTAATGCAATTTTCTCCTACAAACATTAATAATTTATATGCTGGTACACCTGTAACTAAATGTGATGGTTATTCATCTAAATCTTTTACAATCCCTACAACATACTTTGGTCAAACATTACAGATTGATTTTAATGTACATACCGATGGTGGACCTAAAAATACTATGTTTCGTATTGATGATGTGAGTTTGTTAGTTACTGTTCCAAGTTGTAACTATTCTATTTCCCCTACAAGCAATACAAGTGTACCTTATGCAGGTGGTTCGGGTTATACTATTGGGGTAACTGCAGGAAGTGGTTGTAGCTGGACAGCATCAATCGGTTCTTATTCTTGGATAACTATTACATCAGGGAGTAGTGGATCTGGTAATGGAACCTGTTACTATTCGGTTACAAATAATCCTAATAGTACTTCACGAACAGGATATATCACTATTGCAGGGCAATCATTCACAGTTACACAGGCAGGGCTTTCCTGTAGTTATTCCATTTCTCCTTCATCCATTTCACCATCCTCTTCATCCGGAAGTGGCTCAATTTCGGTATCAGCGACTTCTGGCTGTAGTTGGAGTGCAGTTTCAAATGCGAGCTGGTTAACAGTTACATCGGGGAGTAGTGGTAACGGAAATGGTACTGTTAATTATTCATACGCTTCCAATGGAACAACTTCATCTAGATCAGGTTCAATTACAATTGGAGGGAATACATTTACCGTTACACAGGCTGGTACAAATACAAATCAACTTTATGGTGTTGATATTTCTCACAATAATGGAACTATATCATGGTCGACAGTTTTTGCTGCCAACAACTCCTTTTCATTTGCCAAATGTTCTGAGGGCCTGACTGATGCTGACGATGGTACATTTTCGACAAATATGATGAGCGGAAAAAATGCAGGGGTCGTGATGGGCGCGTATCATATTGGTAGACCTGACAATAGATTTAATATTCAAGGTGCCGTGGATGAAGCAAATCACTTTCTGAGTCTCGCGAAATCATATATCGGAGCTAATTATCTGCCACCTGCTTTAGATTTGGAACCAGTTAATATTGAGTCCCTAAATGATTGGTCAACTTTATCAACATGGATACAGAATTGGATGACAACAATAAAAAACGCAACGGGAATTTGGCCTGTGTTATATCTTACCCGATGTGACGCTGGTTCACTTTATCCATACTACCAAAGTGGAGTGATTAATCAAAATATTAAACTTTGGATAGCAGATTATAACCATGCCGCTGGAAGCCCTGGTAATTATGCAAGTTGCAGCAATTGGGTTGGTTGGCCATGGCTATTTCATCAATACTTTGCGCCCTGTGATGCTTGTGCAAGTAACGATCCCGCTATCGGTATGGATTTAGATATATTTAATGGTGATATGACTGCATTTAATAATTTGATAGGAGTAAGTTCTGGTACACCACCTCCAAATGATAATTGTGCAAATGCAATATTGCTGCCTGATAATAAAAATTGTACTTATACTCAAGGAACAGTAGATTATGCGACAGATGATGGTTTCCCTAGTTTACCTTCATGCAATGGCACAAGTTCTACTCAATTTGGTGTGTTTTATAAATTTGTTGCAGCGACAACCTCTGCAACGATTACAGTAGATCCTAACAATACATCAATCACAGGTTTAGATGCAGTTGTTGTTGTATATTCTGGTTCAAATATTTATAATTTACAAGAATTAAACAATAATAGTTGTGCAGATCCAACAGGTAAAGTTCAAGTCACACTACCGGTTTCAGGATTAATCCCCGGTCAAACCTATTGGATCCGTGTTTATGACTTTGGAGCAACACAACCGGCTATTGGTAATGGAAGTTTCAATATTTGTGTATCACATTCAACCTCTGCTTTGAATGAATTGTCAGCTTCCGATAAAATAAAGATTTATCCAAACCCAACTACAGGTAAATTTGAAGTTTCAGAAATAGAGGCATTAGGAGATAAGTGTAAAATAGAAATATTTAATCATCTTGGTATGTCAATATACGTATCAGAAAACGAGACAGAAGGAAATAAGATAAGCTTAGATTTAAGTGCTTACCCTGTTGGGATATACATTGTTAAGTTATCAAATAATGGTTTAAGTTATCAAAAGAAATTAATTAAGAAATAATTTTCAATTAAAGATAATTACTTCTGCATGATTTCTTGTGCATAGATATAAAGCTTTACTATAGTCAGTATCTGGGTTGGCCACCCAATGTGACAAAAAATAAAGTGGAGTCCAGAAACCACTCAAATTAACGGGGCGTAATCCGAAAAGCCATAAGAGTAGGAATTATAATACATATAAATATGAAAAAAATTATTTTAATTTCGTTAACAGTTATCGCTTTTATAGCAATATCATGTACTGAAGATTATTCAGATCCCAAAGTTTTATCTGGAACTACCTGGAGATGCAGTAGTTTCCCTGTTATAGATGGTTCAAATAATTTGTATGATTATGCCGAACTTCAGTTTATTTCAACTACGCAGGTTCAAGCGTGGGAAAAACCAAAAGATGGACCACTCTTCAAATCGGGAAGTGCAAGCTATATGATTAGTAATAAAACAATTACTTTTTTCGATCCTGAGTCTGATGAAAATATATCAATAACAGGGGTTATTGATAATAAAAAAATAACTATTTTAAATAATGGATATTCATTTATTTACATAAAACAATAAATTTATACAAATATATATTATGCGGTAGCCGAAAAGCATAAGAGTAGGTAAAATAAAAAAACAATATTATGAAAAAATTAATGATTATTTTCTTTTTTTTCTCCTCCATAATAGTTTACGGGCAAACGAACGAAGAGGTATTGACAAATACTTCTATTACAAATCTTTTTCAAAAAGGGTTATCTTCCTCTATTATTGTAAGTAAGATTAAAACTTCAAAAACTAATTTTGATGTTTCGATTGATGCATTAATCAAACTAAAATACGAGAAAATTCCTGACGAAATTACAAATGCTATGGTTGAAGCATCTGGAAACAAAGACCAAGCAGTAGTAGATGTCAATGACCCAAAGGCAAATCATGATCCGGGACTTTATTATTTTAGCAAAAAGAATGATAAGGCAGAAATGGTTTCATTGGAACCAACTGTTTGTGCACAAGCTAAGATGGGTAGTGGAATTGTTACACAATTGACTTATGGTATAGCTAAAACTAAAATGAAATCATCTGTTTCCGGACTCAGAGCCCGATTTCAAATTGATGATTCCAATCCTGTTTTTTATTTTTATTTTGATAAAGTTCAAAATCTAAATAATGCCCCAACCTGGTTTTCGCAATCATCAAGTCCAAATGAATTTATCTTGGTAAAAATGAGTATAGGTAGGAGCGATAGGGAATTTGTTACTGGTTCTATGAATGCGTATTCGGGCACTTCAATGGGGGTAGATGAAAACCAAAAAATAGGATTTAATATTGAAAAAATCAAATCCGGTGTATATAAAGTAACTCCACAGGCACCCCTCATACCAGGTGAATACTGTTTCATGTCAGCTGGTAGTTCAACAATGGGTGCAACTGTTGGAAAAATTTTTGATTTTGGAGTTAAAGGAGTCATAAACGGTAAGTTAAATGACAATTCGGAAATCACACCAATGGCATATAACAAAGGGGAAATATCGCTAAATGCTGGAATTGGATTTGTAAATTTCTTGACTAGTGACCAGACTGAAACACCCCCACTTTCAGTAACTGTTGATTATGGATTATCAGATGAAGTAAGTTTGGGTTTTTATTTGGGTTATGCTTCATCTAGTGTAAGTAATTACAATTATAGAAGTACAAATTATTATCCCTATTATTATTCTTATAATTCAACATCAACCACATCTTATTTAATTATTGGTGCAAGAGGAATATATCATTTTGGAACTACCGGAAAATTTGATCCTTATGGAGGTGCAATGTTAGGATATAACAACATAAGTGGAGATTATGGTAGTATATCTGGATTTATCTTTACGCCATTTTTGGGGACACACTACTATTTTTCAAAGAAATTTGGAGTTTTCGGAGAATTAGGGTATGGCGTTGCGTTAATTACATTGGGAGCAACTATTAAAATTTAAAATCAGTTAATAATTAAAAAATCAATAGTATGAAAACAATATTTATTAGTATCATTTTACTGTTATCAATAACAGTTTTCGGGCAAGTAAACGATGAAGTCTTAACCAATACTTCTATTACAAATCTTTTTCAAAAAGGGTTATCTTCTTCTATTATTGTAAGCAAGATTAAAACTTCAAAAACAAATTTTGATGTGTCGATTGATGCATTAATCAAACTAAAGGATGAAAAAATTCCCGACGAAATTACAAATGCTATGGTTGAAGCAGCTGGAAACAAAGACCAAGCAGTAGTAGATGTCAATGACCCAAAGGCAAATCATGATCCGGGACTTTATTATTTTAGCAAAAAGAATGAAAAGACAGAAATGGTTTCATTGGAACCAACTGTTTGTGCGCAAGCAAAGATGGGTAGTGGAATTGGATCTGCACTTTCCTATGGTATTGTAAAAACAAAAATGAAGTCAAACATTAGTGGAAGTATGTCAAGATTGCAAATAGAAGAGACTATGCCTGTATTTTATTTTTATTTTGATAAAGCACAAAATTTAAATAATAGTCCATCTTGGTTTACAGCTTCATCGAGTCCAAATGAATTTATATTAGTAAAAATGGATGTCAAGAAAAACAGCAGAGAATTTGTTACTGGATCAATAGGTGCATATAGTGGAGTCTCAACAGGTGTAGATGAAAAACAAAAAGTTGATTTTGATATTGAGAAATTAAAATCAGGAGTATATAAAGTGACTTCAAAAAATGCACTTATTCCTGGCGAATATTGTTTTATGTCAGCAGGCAGTTCAACAATGGGAATGGGTACAGTTGGCAAAGTTTTTGATTTTGGAATAAAAAAGTAAATCCTTTCGCACGCATGTTGTTCTTAGGTTATAACTAAGTCGCAATTAGGTTCTGCGTATGGCTTTGCCTACGTCGCAGCTAGTAGAGAGATCCGCTTTGCATATTTGGGCGAATCGAAATTCCCTCCGGCTGGCGCACTTTTATAAAGTGTGCCAATACAAAACACTATCGGCTGAAATTCTTAATTGAATTTCAGCCGATTATGTTTTTGGTTTTGTTATAAAATTATTATAAAATTTGTTTTAGAATTAATTATCTGCTATATTTGCAGCAGTTAATGTAATTATATCATGATATAAAAACAATTTAGTTATGTATATCCGGAAATTAATGCTCGATGACGAGAGTAATGATAGTATTTTTTTATGGGGTGCCCAAAGCTAGCACAATTTTGTTAAGTGTGCTAATACAATACACACAACCGGCTGAAATTCAATTAAGAAATTTAGCCGGTTTAGTATTTAAATGTCTTTTATTTCACGATATTACAATTCCTTTTGTTTTAATAATACTTAAAAGTGGCGAACTACTGTCATCGTTAAACTTGTTCAGACCGATTAAAAAAGGTTCGATTTTGCTGTTGATTTTACGTGTTAATTTCCAAGCTTTCCCCGTAACATTATCATCAGGCTCCTCTAAACTGTTTGAGACAATCATTACGTCAATGTCGCTGAACTCTGTTGCAGTATTTGTAGAATAACTTCCAAAAAGATAAGCTTTATAAACTGAAATTCCTTCCGTATTTAAAAGTGCAACATATTTTCGCAACAGTTCTATTACTTCGTTTGTAGCCATGTCATTATTTTTTCAGTATAATTTAAATATTCTAACACCTTGTTATTGTCTGGTATAACTGGACTGTAGTCAGGATATCTTCCCTGAAGTTGGTACTTCATGAGTATTCCTAAGAAGATTTCATCATTTTCTTCAAATTCAAGTTTTGCCATCTCGCTTAAAAACAATAAATTATGTGAGCGAGGTGCAATTTCATTGGTTGTTTTGACAACAATAGCTTTAATAGATTTTTCGACAACTAAATGACAAAGAAATAATCCGTGTAACAAACGATTATTTGAGATAAGTATCTTTGCTGACTCCAAATCATCGAGAGCACTATTTTGCCAGTATGCTATTTGTTTTTGAATATCAATCATATAACAAAATTTATTCTGCAAATATACAAAGTTTTTACAAACTCACTTATTAAAACAGCAAATAACATAAAGCTGTATTTTAAATAGGTGAATTATATATTTAAATCATTCCCTTTGTACTTGGCAATTCAAATTGATAAATATCGCGCTTTACCGCCATTTTTATCGATTTTGCCAGAGCTTTGAAAATGCCTTCCAGTTTATGGTGTTCATTGTCGCCTTCGGCTTTAATGTTCAGATTCATGCGGGCTGCATCGCTGAACGACTTAAAGAAATGGTAAATCATCTCGGTAGGCAAATCGCCAATATATTCCCGTTTGAATTCAGCATCGAAAACCAACCAGGCGCGTCCTCCAAAGTCCAGCGCTACTGAGCAAAGACAGTCATCCATTGGCAAGTAAAAACCATAGCGTTCAATACCACGTTTATTGCCCAATGCTTTACCAAAGGCCTCGCCAAGAGCAATGGCTGTATCTTCAATAGTGTGGTGTTCGTCCACTTCCAGGTCTCCATTTACTCTGATAGTCAAGTCGGATCCGGAGTGTTTTCCAATTTGTTCCAACATGTGGTCAAAGAATTTCAGACCGGTATCAATGCTGCATTTTCCTGAACCGTCCAGATTCAGTTCAATGAAAATATCAGTTTCTTTGGTGGTGCGTTTTACGGTGGCGGTACGCTCTCCGGCAAACAGAAATTCGGTGATAGCATCCCAACTGGTAGTTTGTAGAGCACAAAATTCCGTCAGCCCTTTTTCTTTTAGAATTTCGGTGTCACTGCTGATAAAAATAGCTTTACAGCCCAGATTTTTAGCCAGTTGTACATCGGTAATACGGTCGCCTATAACGAATGAACCTGCCAAATCATAACCTTCCGAGAAATATTCATTAAGCATACCTATTCCAGGTTTGCGCGTAGGCAACTTATCTTCGGGAAACGATTTGTCGATTAAGATTTTATCGAAAGTAATATCTTCATTAGCTAACGTTTGAAGAAACTTAGCCTGAATAAAATCGAAATTTTCCTGCGGATGAACTTCTGTACCCAATCCATCCTGATTGGTAACCATGACCCATTCGAAATCAAGTTTCTTGCGAATGAAATGCAGATTGCGCAATACACCCGGCAAAAACTCCATTTGCTCCAATGTGTCAACCTGAAAAGTTATAGGCGGTTCTACTATAATAGTTCCATCACGGTCGATGAAAAGCACTTTCTTTTTGTTTATCTCTGACATATTAATGAAGGCTATTGATTCTATTGTGGGTCAAATTATTTTACAAAAGTAATTTATTTTTAGATTAAATGAAAATTAGCGATCTTGTCTTTTAATCTTGTTCTTTAAACTAGTATGATTTGCGTTAATTTGCAAAATTAGCGATCTAATTTTTTGGTATTGGTTTAGGGGTCAACTCCATTTTCAAAAACCTTCCGGTTTCACTTGTTTTGTGGATTGCCACTTCCTGTGGCGTTCCGGTGCAAATCACTTTTCCGCCTGCTGCACCACCTTCCGGACCGATGTCGATAATATGATCGGCCACTTTGATTACGTCCATGTTGTGCTCGATGATAATTACTGTATTTCCTTTGTTTACAAGGCGATTCAGTACGCCAAGCAACACACGGATATCTTCAAAATGCAATCCGGTAGTAGGTTCGTCGAGTATATAAAGCGTTTTCCCGGTGTCCCGTTTCGAAAGTTCGGTAGCTAGTTTTACGCGCTGACTTTCACCTCCTGACAGCGTCGTACTTGATTGTCCGAGTTTGATATATCCCAACCCAACATCTTGCAACGTTTTGATTTTGTTTAAAATAGAGGGTTGGTTTTCGAAGAATTCTACCGCTTGATTGATAGTCATATCCAGCACATCGGCAATTGATTTTCCTTTGAAACGGACTTCGAGCGTTTCCCTGTTGTAACGCTTCCCGTCGCAACTTTCGCAGGGAACGTAAACGTCAGGCAAGAAGTTCATTTCAATGGTTTTATAACCATTACCGCCACACACTTCGCAACGACCACCGGCAGTGTTGAACGAGAACCGTCCTGGTTTATAGCCACGAATTTTGGCTTCAGGTAACGTCACATATACATTCCGGATGTCAGAAAATACACCGGTATAAGTTGCAGGATTCGACCGCGGAGTTCGTCCTATGGGCGATTGATCAACCTCCACTACTTTGTCAATATTTTCCAATCCTTCAATGCTGTCGTAAGGCAACGGGTCTTGTAACGACCTATAAAAACTTTGGCTCAGAATCGGTTGCAACGTTTCATTTATCAGGGTTGATTTTCCACTTCCGGAAACGCCTGTTACGCAGATCATTTTCCCTAGTGGGAATGTGACATCTATATTTTTCAGGTTGTTACCACGAGCTCCCTTAATGGTTATGAAATGTCCGTTTCCGGGACGAAGTTTTTCCGGTATTTCAATGCGTTTTTTGCCATTTAGATACGCCGAAGTCAGTGTGTCGGCTTTCAACATTTCCTGCGGTGTTCCCGAAAAAACAACTTCGCCGCCATGGCGTCCGGCGTGCGGACCCAAGTCCACAACATAATCGGCAGCCATCATCATTTCTTTATCGTGCTCCACAACAATAACCGAGTTACCTGTGTCGCGCAACTGTTTCAGCGAGCGAATCAATCGTTCGTTGTCGCGCTGATGAAGCCCGATACTTGGCTCGTCGAGGATATAAAGTACGTTTACAAGTTGCGATCCGATTTGCGTAGCCAACCGGATACGCTGGCTTTCACCACCTGAAAGCGATTGCGAGCTGCGGTTCAGTGAAAGATAATTCAGTCCCACGTCCAGCAAAAATTGCAGGCGGGTGCGGATTTCTTTCAGAATTTCCGCAGCAATAATTTTTTGTTTTTCCGATAAAAATGGCTCTACTTTACCCAACCATTCCGACAGTTCTGCTATGTCCATGGCTGATAATTCGGCAATATTTTTATCATGTATGCGGAAGTGTAAAGATTCCTTGCGAAGTTTCGCCCCGTTACATTCCGGGCATATTATTTCTTTTGAATACTGGTTAGCCCATTTTTGTTCGGTAGCCGAAGCACCTGTGTCAGACTGCATTTCGATGTATTTCAGAATACCGTCGTAGCTCAAAAAATAGCTGGTGCCAATAGATTGATTTTTAATGTGCAACCGCTCTTCGGTACCATTCATTATTTCGTCCATTGCTTCGTCGGGAATATCTGTAACCGGCGTTTTCAGCGTACAATCGTATTTTTCGAGTATGGCTTCAATTTGCCAGAAAATGGTACTGTTCTTGTGTTTTCCAAGTGGTGAAATTGCACCATTATAGATACTAATGTTTTTATCCGGCACAATTTTATCCATGTCAATCATGTTCACATAGCCAAGTCCTTTGCAATGGTGGCAGGCACCGTGTGGGGAGTTGAAAGAGAAATTGTGAGGTGCAGGTTCGTCGTACGAAATGCCACTGGTTGGGCACATCAGCATTTTACTGAAATAACGCGCTTCGTCCATATCTTTTTCGAGCAACATGACTATACCATTGCCTTGTTGCATGGCTTTTTGCATCGATTGTTTCAAGCGTTGGCGGTCTTTCTCGCTCACCAGAAGTTTATCAATTACCACTTCGATGTCGTGGTTTTTGTAACGATCCAGTTTGAGTCCGTGCGTTGCTTCGCGAATCTCGCCGTCAATGCGAACGTTTAAATAGCCTTTTTTGCGGATTTGCTCAAACAGTTCTTTGTAATGCCCTTTACGCCCACGAACCAGCGGTGCCAACAAAAATGTTTTTTTGCCTTCGTAATCTTTCAGAATCAAATCCACAATCTGATCTTCGGAGTATTTCACCATTTTTTCACCTGTAACATACGAGAATGCCTCGCCTGCACGTGCAAAAAGCAGACGCAGGAAGTCATAAATTTCGGTAGTGGTCCCCACGGTTGAACGTGGATTCTTGTTGGTGGTTTTCTGCTCTATGGAGATTACCGGACTCAACCCGGTGATTTTATCCACATCCGGACGTTCCATGTTACCCAGAAAACTGCGCGCGTAAGCAGAGAAAGTCTCAATATAGCGGCGTTGTCCTTCAGCAAAAATAGTGTCGAAAGCTAATGAAGATTTACCACTGCCACTGAGTCCTGTAATCACAGTCAGTGCGTCGCGTGGAATTGAAACATCTATGTTTTTGAGGTTGTGAACCCGCGCGCCAATCACTTCTACGTACTCTGTAAAGTCGGGGGTTTGTATGTTGGGATTTATTATCAAAACGGATATTTTTTAGAACTTGCAAAGATACAAATTACAAAACGAGTTGGCAAGGGAAATGGTTCATAGAAATATAACTTGTTGAAAATGTAGTTATATTTGCTGAAGTAAAGTATAGCCAACAAATAAATTCATCACAATTCTAACTGAAATAAATTTTTATCTCACTACTTCAAATAATTGAACTCTCCATAGCTACTTTTTTTACCTAGTGTAAAAATAAGGTTTCACGCAATCTGTTTAATTCCGGAGACAAATTACCAAATCGATTTTCAACTTTTTCTTCGTTTTCTTGCAAAATGCACATATACACACTATCTTTGTGTATGTCAAAACCATTGGCTCGTTTCATAAGATTACAATTTTAGATTATACACTTGTGGCATAGACCACTTAATTACTTGTTCATAAAATAATTTTGCAGAACTTATAGAAAATGTGGTCTTGATTTTTATTTGTCCTGCTTAAAAATCATCGATTTTTATGTAAGTTTGCATGCTTGTTTTGAAAAATCTCCATATCTAAAAACTCATTTATGTCACATCCCATCAATTTGGATAAACTCAATGAATTGTGTAAAAACACGATGATAGAACATTTGGGAATTGAATATATTGAAATATCCGAAGAGCGCATTGTGGCTAAAATGCCGGTGGATGAACGAACCATTCAGCCGATGAAACGGTTACATGGTGGTGCCACCATGGCTCTGGCAGAATCGGTTGGAAGTGCAGGGTCGTCGACATTGGTTGACCTTGAGAAATTTGCCGTATTAGGAGTAGAAATAAGCGGTAGCCACATTGCTACTACAAGAGAAAACGAAGTTTTTGGAATCGGAACCTTAGTGTATAAGGGTAAAACTTCACACGTTTGGGAAATAAGAGTGGAAGATAAAATGGGGACACTTATTTCACTTTGCAGATTAACCAACCGTATTCTTCCGATTAAGTCCGAAAAATAAAAAAATGTCTCTCAATAGATCATTATATCAATCACTTAGCAATTTACAAGCGGTTTGTTTGAAAAAAAACATACCCTTTGCCTCGTATCGTTTACCCCTTCAATCAGAAATTACAACCTTGGTTCAGCATCAATCGTTGCCGGAGAAGCTGAATACACTCGAAAATATTAATCATCAATCAGGTTTTGTGGTAGCTCCTTTTGTGGAGTCTGCAGCACATGAAACTTTTCTGTTGTCACCTGAAAGCATTTTTTATTCTGATAATATAGAACTTGAGTTCGTTGAAAACTTAAAAAAAAACAACTTTTTTCTTTCTTTTCCAAAGCCTTCTGATTGTGAAATTAACTCAACTCCTACAGCAGATTTTATAAGTCAGGTAAATGTAGCGGTTGAAGCCATGGAAGAAGGTCATTTTCATAAAGTTGTATTATCAAAAATCCGACTGGAAAAGTTGAATAATGATTTTATTGCTGCAGATTTTTTTCTCAAATTGTGCGAAAAATATCCTCATGCTTTTGTCTATCTGATTCAACTTCCACAAGTTGGCTGTTGGATAGGAGCGACACCGGAACCTCTACTGACCATTGAAAATGAAAGTGTCAAAACTGTTTCACTTGCCGGAACTCAACTTGCTAACAATGCCGAAATAAATTCATATACGTGGAGTAAGAAAGAGTTTGAAGAACAGGGAATTGTAACTGATTTTGTAGAGCAAACCCTGCGCTCATTGCAAATTGAAAACTACACGAAAATTGGACCGATGAGTTATCAGGCGGCTAATCTTATTCATCTCAAAACAAGTTTTGAGTTTGCTAAAACTGATTTGAAAAGCCGGTTGGGCGATTTTCTGAAAGCTTTGCATCCAACTCCTTCGGTGGGTGGATTGCCAAAAAAAGAAGCTCGTGATTTCATTTTGGCAAACGAAAAACACGACCGAGCTTATTATACCGGTTTTCTTGGACCCATAAATATCGACAAAAAAACTCATGTGTTTGTAAACTTACGCTGTTTGCAATTGTTTGAATCTCAGTTTGTACTGTATAGTGGAGCTGGTATTACTGCTTCTTCCGTTGCAAAAAAAGAGTGTGAAGAAACAGATAACAAGATGATGACGTTGATGAATGTGATGATGACCCCTAACCCCTAAAGGGGAATTTTCAATGGTAAATAAAAAATGATTAAATAGTAAATCATATAATGAATCATTTTAGACAAGGAATTAAAAACATACCCGAAATCTGTGCTTGCCATGGTATTCGTAAAGTTGTAATTGCTCCGGGTTCGCGCAATGCACCACTAATTTTTGCTTTTACGACTCAGTTGGAATTAGAATGTCTGAGCATAACAGACGAGCGTTCTGCTGCTTACTTTGCGCTTGGAATAGCGCAACAAAGTGGCGAAGCGGTTGCGTTGGTGTGTACGTCGGGAACCGCTGTGCTGAATTTTGCCCCCGCCATTGCCGAAGCATATTATCAAAATATACCGTTGCTTGTCTTCACAGCCGACCGTCCTGCCGAAATGATTGATCAGGCTGATGGACAGACGCTTCGACAGACGAATATTTTTGGTAATTATATTAAAGCAAGCTTCAATTTGCCGGTCGATTCAACATTGGAAGTTGATTTGCAGTATTCCGATCATCAGCTTTCTCAGGCTATTGACACAGCTGTTTCGTATCCGCAAGGTCCGGTGCAAATTAATGTGCCTATGCGTGAACCAATTTACAGTGCTTTGCCCGAAACACACAGTAATCCGAAGATTATCAAAACGCTGCCAGTTGATGTTTATCCTGCAAAAGAAAGTTTAGAAAAGCTGAAAGAATCATGGACTGATTTTGGAAAGAAAATGGTAGTTTTTGGTGTGTTCCCTAAAAATGACCAACTCAACGAATTGGCAAATAGATTGGCAAATGAGTCTGATGTAGTAGTCATTGCTGAAAATTTGTCGAATATCAGCGGTGAAAGAATTATTACCCGCCCCGAATCGTTTTTTTCGTCGCTCTCGGCAGAAGAAAAAACCAATTATAAACCGGATTTACTGATAACAATCGGACATTCTGTAATTTGCAAGCAACTTAAATTGTATTTACGTGAATTCCAGCCTGCTGCGCAATGGCAATTGGAGTCTTCGTTGCCTTATATCGATACGTATAAATGTCTGGACGTGATTATAACGGGCTCAGCTTGTGATATTTTGGGAAAAATGCCTTTAGGCAAAACAGGGAGTGATTATTCCACTCTTTTTAAAACTCAAAATCAGCTTATTGCCAAACGTCACGATGCATTTGTGGAAAATGCGCCATTGTCGGATATGAGTGCGGTCAATAATTTGTTGAAAATAATTCCGGCAAATACAACACTTCATTTGGCTAACAGTACTTCGGTGCGCTGGACACAGCTTTTTCCTACCCGTTTGGACTTATCTTATTTCTGCAATCGTGGTACTTCGGGCATCGATGGAAGTTTATCAACTGCTGCCGGTTACGCGTATGCATCGAAACTGCCAACTGTTTTTCTGACAGGTGACTTGTCGTTCATTTATGACTCTAACGGTTTGTGGAATAACTATATAGAAGATAATTTTAAAATCATTGTATTGAATAACAACGGTGGAAATATCTTCCGTTTTATTGGCGACAAACAATTGATGGAAAAAAGCCTGGACTTTTTTACCACGCCGCATCATATAAAAATTAAATCGTTGGTGGAAGCTTACGGATTGAATTATTTAAGTTGCGATAAAACTGAAGAGTTGGAAAAAACTATGAATGACTTTTTCAAAACAGAAAAAGCTACAGTTTTTGAAATTTTTACAGATTCAGATCTGAATACAGAAAATTATAGAGGGTATTTTAGAAATATAAAAGGATAAAACAATGAGAAACTGGAAAACTATTAAAGAATTTGAAGAAATTAAGTTTGAATATTTCGAAGGAATAGCTAAAATTACGATTAACCGTCCGCGTTATCGTAATGCTTTTACGCCCGATACGATTAAAGAAATAATTGAATCAATGGTTTTTTGCCGTGATAGTGAGGATATAGCCACGGTAATTTTAACAGGTGAAGGAGATAAGGCATTTTGTAGTGGAGGTGATATAAATGTAAAACAAATAGGCGGATACATTGGTAAAGATGGCATTCCACGTTTGAATGTACTTGATTTACAAAAACTGATTCGCAGTTTGCCAAAACCCGTTGTGGCTATGGTAAACGGTTTTGCTATTGGTGGTGGACATGTTCTGCACGTTGTTTGCGATCTTTCAATTGCTTCTGAAAATGCAATTTTTGGACAAACAGGACCAAAAGTGGGGAGTTTCGATGCAGGTTTCGGATCGTCATATCTGGCGCGCATTGTTGGGCAGAAAAAAGCGCGTGAAATATGGTTTCTTTGCAAGCAATACTCAGCTGCCGAAGCACTGGAAATGGGCTTGGTAAATGCTGTTGTACCATTTGATAAACTGGAAGACGAAACCGTGGCTTGGTGTAAACAAATGATGCAACACAGTCCGTTGGCATTGCGCATGATTAAAGCGGGATTGAATGCCGAACTCGACGGACAAGCCGGAATTCAGGAGCTGGCCGGAAACGCTACCATGTTGTATTACATGACCGAAGAAGCGCACGAAGGTAAAAATGCGTTCTTGGAAAAACGTAAACCTGATTTCTCGAAATTTCCTAAAATGCCGTAAAGAATTTACAATTTAATTATTTGCAATTTACGATTGGATAATGAGTATTAAACCCTGGATCTCAGCTTTTCGCTTAAAAACCTTGCCGTTGGCCTTGTCAAACACAATTTTAGGATCTTGTTTGGCGGCAGCTGACAATGGATTTCGTTGGACTGTATTAGGTTTGGCGGCTATTACAACCATTTTGCTGCAAATCATCTCGAACATGGCCAACGATTATGGCGACTTTGTAAATGGTAAAGATACTGCTGATCGAATCGGACCGAAACGGATGGTACAATCGGGTGAAATTACGCCAAAAACCATGTTGCGCGGCATTATCGTTATCGGTATTTTGTGTGCTTTTTCAGGTGTTTCACTTATTTTAATTGGAGCATCCGGAATGGATATTACTAATATTCTGATTTTTGGAGTATTGGGAATAGCAGCCATAGTTGCAGCTATCAAATACACGGTTGGTAAGAATCCGTATGGTTATCGTGGGTTGGGCGACATTTTTGTGTTTATCTTTTTTGGATTAGTCGGTGTAATCGGAACATATTTTCTGCACACACAATTATTTCGTTGGAATTTGTTGCTGCCCG
>Ga0118677_10004364_pt1 | contig 25843 bp, 14 predicted proteins | sample AliMusrvi5mmetaG_FD_86154 | JGI IMG/M metagenome (GOLD analysis project Ga0118677, IMG submission 86154)
ATATTAAAAACCGGGTTTAAAAAAGACTTTCTGATAGGAGTCGCAATAAATCGTAATCAGGCAGATGGAACTGATTCTAAAGGTCAGGCACTTATTTTGAAAAATTTTAATGCCATTACATCCGAACAAGATTTGAAATGGGGACTTATTCATCCAAAGCCAACTTTATATTCTTTTTCCAAAGCAGATGATTATGTAAATTTTGGGGTTCAAAATAATCTGTTTGTCGTTGGACATACGCTGGTTTGGCACAGCAATGCACCTGCATGGATATTTGTTGATGATAATGGCAAGGATTTAACCCGTGATGCGTTGTTGAAAAGAATGGAAGAACACATCAACACCGTAGTAGGCAGGTATAAAGGCAAAATTGCAGGCTGGGATGTTGTCAATGAGGCATTTGAAGATAACGGAACAATGCGTAAATCGAAATGGTTTCAAATTATTGGTGAAGATTATATCGAAAAAGCGTTTGAATATGCTCACAATGCCGACCCAAAAGTCGAATTATATTACAACGATTACAACTTATATTTAAATGCAAAACGTAATGCAGTTATCAAATTGATTCAGCGATTACAAGCTAAAAAAAATCCTATCCATGCCGTTGGGGAGCAGGCACATTATAGCTTGGTAATTCCAACAGTGCAAAAAATAGAAGAATGTATTAAGGATTTCTCAAAACTCGGAATAAAAGTCAATTTCACAGAACTAGACATCACAGCTTTGCCAAATAAAAAGAAAGAAATTACCGCCGAAGTTTCTAAAATTGTTGCTTACGATCCTTTATATGATCCTTACAAAAAAGGTTTGCCAGATTCTATGCTTCTGAAGATAGCAGTTAGATACGGAGATATATTCAGGGTTTTTAAAGAAAACAGTTCCACAATTCAGCGAGTTACATTCTGGGGATTGACAGACGGTAATTCGTGGTTAAATGGATGGCCGATGCCTGGTCGCACAAACTACCCTTTGCTGTTTGATCGCAATTACCAACCAAAATTAGCTATCCTAAATGCGATTTTAAAACCTATTAAGTAAGCTATCATTAGCTATTTATTGTTTCATTGCCGTTAACTTAGAAACAACACTCAATTAAATTAATTCTAGTGAAAAAAATCTTCTTTTTGGCTAGCTGGCTTATTGTGTCAAGCTTGCCGGCACAACAAACTGTCAGCTTAAAAGACAGTACAGATAAGATGCAATGGTTTAAAGATGCCAAACTGGGCATTTTTATCCATTACGGTATATATGCAGTTAATGGTGGTGGTACTTCCTGGCCATTCCGCAATGGCCAGATTTCGTATGCTGATTATATGAAACAACTCGATGGGTTTACGGCAAAAAATTACCACCCCGAACAATGGGCTAAACTGTTTAAAGAAGCCGGGGCAAAGTATGCTGTAATGACCTCTAAACACCACGATGGGGTGGCTATGTGGGATACACAACTAAGCGATTTGAATGTGGTAAAGAAAACTCCTGCCGGTCGCGATTTAATTGCTCCGTACGCTAAAGCACTGCGCATCGAAGGGTTGAAAGTAGGGATTTATTTCTCTCTGCTGGATTGGTCTCACCCCGATTATGCTACCTTATTCAAAAAAAACAAAGACAAAGTTCTAAATCCTTATGATTCTCCTGTTTCCGGTGTTGAAGATGAAACTCGCTGGCAGAAATTCCTGACCTTCAGAGATGGACAATTGAAGGAATTGGCAGATTTGGTGAATCCTGACTTATGGTGGTTCGATGGAGACTGGACACGGACAAAAGAGCAATGGAAAATGAAAGAGTTGCGTCAGGATTTATTGTCATGGAATTCAAAAACGATTCTAAACGACCGACTTCAGGGTTACGGCGATTACCAAACACCCGAACAAGGCGTTCCGATTGTTGGCCCAACAGAGCCATGGGAGCTGTGTATGACTATCAATGATTCCTGGTCGTACGGTAAGAATGACAACAATACCAAGTCCTTGAATTACATTATCAATATTTTTACCGACTGCATCAGTCAGGGCGGAAATCTCTTATTGGATGTTGGCCCTACGGAAGATGGAAGCATCACTCCAATTCAAACAGAGCGTTTAAAAGGTTTGGGACGCTGGACCAGTAAACATGCCGAAGCCATTTATGGAACAACCCGTGGTTTGCCTTTTGGCCATTTTTTCGGACCAACTACTCTTTCGAAGGACAGAAAAACCATTTACTGTTTTATCCTCAATACGCCTAAAGATGATATTACGATTAAGGGAATTAAGAATAATATTACTCAGATAAGGCTTCTTGGAACAAACGAAAAATTGATTTCAAAGCGAATCGGAGGAAATGTTACCAGTGTTCCTGGCATTCTTCGAATCACATTACCAGCCGAAAAAATGGACTTGAACGCCAGCGTTATTGCTATAGAGTTGGATTCGCCGCTGAAGTTATACCGTGGTAAAGTGGGAGCTATTGAGGAGAACTAAAAGATTTTAGAGCCAAGAGTAAAGACAGGAAACACTATTTCTATATTTTCAAATGAAAATCGTCGAAATAACCTTTTACAATAATAGAACCCATGAAATACAATATCCTTATAGCATGCCTTTTTCTTTTTGCGACGGGCTTAATGGCTCAGACACAAGTAGCTTCAGAACAGTTAATAAAACGGGTGATTACCAAGGAATCGTCCAAGTTTAGAGTTGAAATTATCCCTTCGCGTGATTCAATGGATGTTTTTGAAATTGAATCCAAGGGCGAAAAAATCATTTTACGCGGTAATACCGGGGTATCTGTGGCATCGGCCCTTCATCATTATCTGAAATACTTTTGCCATGCGCAACTATCGTGGAACGGCGACAATATAAATTTACCTGCTGAGTTGCCAACCGTGAAAACAAAAATCAGGATTAAATCACCTTTTAAACAACGAGTTTACCTGAATTATTGTACTTTTAGTTATTCCATGCCCTGGTGGAATTGGACCCGTTGGCAACGAGAAATAGACTGGATGGCCATGCATGGTATCAACATGCCGCTAGCTGTTGTTGGTCAAGAATCTGTTTGGCAAAATACGCTTCGAAAATACAAGATGACGGATGATGAGATTCGTACTTTTCTTGTTGGGCCTGCTTTTCAAGCTTGGCAGTGGATGACTAACATCGAAACGTATGGAGGACCGCTGCCTCAAAATTGGATTAACTCACATTTGGTATTGGGAAAACAAATCCTTCAGCGTGAACGCGAATTGGGTATGACCCCTATTCTTCAAAGTTTTACAGGTTATGTGCCTGTATTACTGAAAAGCAAATTTCCCGAGGCTAAAATTACCATGAAAAACAGATGGTGTAAACAATTTGATGCTACCGTTCAGTTGGATCCTCTCGATCCACTCTTTCAGAAAATGGGAAAGACTTTTTTGGAGGAACAGGAAAAGCTATTTGGAACCAATCATATTTATGCTGCTGATCCTTTTCACGAAGGTACGCCTCCTAGTACAGAAAAATCCTACCTGCAAGCCGTGGGCAAAATTATCCTCAGTGTGGCTCAGTCACAGGATGAAAAAGCCATTATTGCGATGCAAACCTGGTCTCTGCGGGCTGATATTGCCCAGACATTCCCCAAAGACAGACTCCTTTTGCTGGATCTCATGGGAGGAAAAGCCAAGAAGTTCAGTAATTTCTGGGGTTATCCTTATGTGGCGGGCGTGTTGCACAACTATGGGGGAAGGGTGTATATGGGTGGCCGTCTTTTGCACTATGCAAACAATGTTTTTAATTTGAAAGCAGATAGTGCAGGAGCTCATCTCACTGGTATTGGTATTTTCCCTGAAGCAATTGACCAAAATCCGGTGGTATATGATTTAGCGACTGAGATTGGCTGGATGAATCAGCGTCCAGAATTACGCAACTGGGTGCTTCAATATGCTGAATCTCGCTATGGAAAATGTCCAGCATCCATTGAGAAAGGTTGGGATATCCTACTCAATACGGTTTATAACAAGCAATCAGGACTTTGTCCAAGCATCGAAAGTTTTATCTGTTCAAGACCGGCATTGGCAGTGAAACTGGCTGCCCCAAATGGCGATGCTGCCCGACCTTATAATACCTTAGAACTTTGGAAAGCGGCCGATGCATTTTTAGAAGCATCCGATGAATTGAAAAACAGCGATACCTATCGGTTCGATTTAGTGGATGTAACCCGACAATGCTTATCCGATTTGTCCAATTTACTTCAACGAGATATGGCAAAGGCTTATAACGAAAATAATAAGGAGCGATTTGAAACGACCAGTACCCGCTTTTTGGATATGATGGACGATTTTGACAGACTGTTGAATACCCGTTCCACTTTTATGTTGGGTAAATGGATCAGCGAGGCTCGTTCATGGGGTAAGACTACTGAGGAGAAAGATCTTTACGAATGGAATGCTCGTACCCAAATTACGGTATGGGGACCGCGACATCTAGACGCGTTATTGTTTGACTACTCCAACCGTCAATGGGCAGGATTGGTGAAAGGGTATTACAAACCCCGTTGGGAGAAATTCATTAATTTCCTAAAATCGCAGCCGCAAGGCGAAGGCAGATACAGTGAGGAAGGTATTACCAAAAAATCCTATTCCAGACCGGCTATTGATGCCAATGAATTTTACAAGAGCCTTTCTGACTGGGAGTACCAATGGGCGCACAAAAAAGAAAGCTATTCAGCAAAACCATCTGGAGATGAGATTGCTATTTCGAAAGAGTTGTACCAGAAATGGCTTCCGGTGATGACTGAATTTGCAACCATTGCAAAAAATGTGAAGGCAACGGATGAAAATGGAGCTGCAGATATCTCCGGTTCTAAAGAGAAGAAATGATAAATAATTTAAAGCCATTATGTCTAATATTAAATCCGTGTACTTTTTAGTTGCTGTCTTATGTTGTTTAAACAGCTTTTCGCAGAAGCAATCCAATATTTATATTGAGGATTCTATACCCCATACAATGATTAATCCTTCGATGGATAATCCGAACAAAGAATGGAGTTATTCGCCAAAATCAACGATTGTAATCGGCGTACCTTTTGTGCCTGCACCTGTGCAGGTTCTTTATGATGCATCTGTCTATACAGGAAATGCTGAGTTGTGCTTTTTCTATGGCGATGGAATGAAAAAGATTATTGCACATCAACGGAGTTTTTATAATGGCTGGATTCCGATTGTGCAATACGATTGGGTAGAAAATGAATTGCATTATTTTATAGAAATGTTCAGCACTTCCTTGATGGAACTAGGGAATGCCGAAAATACCTTGCAATTGGCAAAATTTAAAGTAATCAATGAATCAAAGGAAATAAAAAAACCGGCACTTTATTTCGCTTGCAGAGGAAGTGGCGAAGATCACCGAAAAGGGAAAACAGTAATAAAACCTGAAACTGTTTTCAAAATGGATAAGGTTGCTTTATACAGTGATGGCAAATTAGTATATACATTTCCCGATAGTGGTGAAAAGTATTCAGTAAATGGAAAAGTATATTCGGATGAATTTTCGGCAAAAGAGTTGAATATCACTACTACAACAAAAACCGGAATCGTAAAATACTCCAAAAATCTTTCGCCAAAGGATAGTTTAGTAATCGTAACTAGCATGCCTCGTGTGCCTGTTGAAACGACTAATACACAAGCATTGAGTGTAATACGAAATATAAACTACAACAAAGAAAAGCAAAAAACAATTAAGTTTTGGACAGCCTTAATCAGCAATAAAGTTGAATTTAAAATTCCTGAAAAACGCGTAAATGATTCCTATAAAGCCGGATTGGTAAATTTAATACTAGCCACCAGAAATAAAAAAGAGGAAGGTTTAAAGCGGCAGGGAAGTGGTTTGCCTTATGACGGATTGTTTTTGAATGATTTTGTGGATATGCGCTATATCTATGATTTCGCTCGCTTAACTGAAATTGTCGAACCGAATTTTAAATGGCTGATGAATCAACAAACCGATAAAGGGATGTTTGTGGATAAAAGTTTAAGTCATGGACAAGAAATCCTTGCTTCTCATGGTCAGGCCTTGTTTACCCTGTCGCACCATTTTGTGATGACGCAGGATAAGCAATATGCTGCAACCGTTTTCCCTTATGTGAGTAAAGCCATTGACTGGATGAAAGAAGAATGTAAGAAAGACAACTATGGTTTGCTGCCTCCTTCTATTCCGTATGATAATGAAATGATTAAAGGACATTATACCAGCCACAATTTATGGGGGCTGTTGGCTGTGAGAGCCTCTATCAGACTTGCAAGGGCAATAGGTAAAAATGATGAAGTGAAGGCGTGGACAGAATTTCACGATGTTTACGAGAAAGCCGTATTGAAAGCCATTTCATTAAGCGTAACCCACGACTATTATGTGCCGACGGGTTTATATAGTTTTGCCAGTGGAGTAGATTCACGTAAAGGATTCAATGAATTCAGAACCAATCAGGATTGGGAAAATAATTTGTTAGCTTATCCAACTGAAGTTTTAGCGGTAGGTGATGAGCGGATTGAAGGAACCGTTGATTATATCCGGAAAAACAAATACAGGGAAGGGGTGATGACTTATCGAAATGGAGAGCATCTACATCAATATATCACTTGCAATCAGGCAACTCAATATCTGACAATTAATAAGCAGGAGCAGGCACTGACTGATCTTTATCATATTTTGCTTCATAATGGTTCTTGCCACGAAGGTTTTGAAAATATGGTTCAGCCCTGGGACGACAGAGATCCTTGGCCTTGTCCGGCTCCCCATGCCTGGGCAGCAGCAAAGATTTCTTTGTTGATTCGGAATTGTATGGTGCGCGAATATGGCGGCAAAGCAGGTTTAAATGAAAATGAAAGAGATCTTTATTTGTATTCTTTAATTTCGCCGGAATGGAGCAAAGCAGGACAAAAGCTTGAAATTGTAAATGCTCCGACTGAATTCGGTGCTGTTTCATCGACCTGTTGTTTTACAGCGGGTGGTGCTGAAATTAAGGTTAAATCATCCTTTCATCATCAACCACGCTCGGTCATTTTTACTATTCCTTATTCTGTTGATTTAATTTCCTATAAATCTGATGCTTCAAAATCCGAACTTGTCAATGGTACGATCATTTGCTCTTCCGATGTTTCCAATATCAAAATGATTTGGAAAGAAAAACCGGGTATTTTCAAAAATACGTATCAGAATATTTTGCAAACGTATCGATCAGAAAGAGGTATTGCATGGGAAAAAGAAAGCGTGAAAGGGAAAGAACGTTCTCGAAGTGATGCCAAGAATAATTCAGGGATTTTGATGATGACACCCCATGCAGTTCCGTTTTTATTAGAAGATGAAATTAATTATCCTGCTGAAAATTTGAGTTTTGATTTGGTATTGAAGGCATTTCAGAAGGAATACAAACGCAGATTTGACAAATACAGCAGCAAAACAAAAATAGTGCAGTTCTAAAACCTATAAATTATAAAACGATGCGACTTATTATTCAACAAAATACGACTGGAATATCGGAATGGGTAGCCAATTATGTTGCTGTCAAAATAAATAAATATGCACCTACGGCCGAGCGCCCTTTTGTATTGGGATTACCTACGGGATCTACCCCTCTGGGAACGTATAAAAAGCTGATTGAACTTTACAAATCGGGCGTGGTTTCGTTTAAGAATGTTGTCACTTTCAACATGGATGAATATGTGAGGCTACCAAAAAATCATCCTCAAAGTTACTATAGCTTTATGTGGGATAATTTCTTTGCCCACATTGATATTTTGCCAGAGAACACAAATCTGCTGGATGGAAATGCTGCTGATTTAGATGCGGAATGTAAGAATTACGAAGATAAGATCAAATCTTACGCTGGTATTCAGCTTTTTTTAGGAGGAATAGGAGCTGATGGGCATATTGCATTCAACGAACCGGGTTCATCCTTGCAATCTCGTACGAGAATCAAGACGCTTACCAATGATACATTAATTGCTAATTCACGATTTTTTGATAATGATGTGAATCAGGTGCCCACAAAGGCGCTTACAGTTGGTGTCGGTACAGTCATGGATGCTGCTGAGGTATTGATTATGGTCAACGGTCACTCCAAAGCCAGGGCTTTGTATCAGGCAGTCGAAGGTTCCGTAAACCATTTGTGGACCATCAGTGCTTTGCAATTGCACCGAAATGGAATCATAGTTTGTGACGAGCCTGCAACTGAGGAGCTAAAGGTTGGGACTTATAGGTATTTCAAGGAGATTGAAAACATGAAACATTCCAATTCATAATTACTCAAATTTTTAAGAGAACAAAATTATGGAATTCGATTTAAGTTCAAAAATAGCATTAGAACGTACTCCCGAACGTTACTACCGAAAAACGGATATGATAGAAAGTCTACGTCAAACCCGATATGAAAAATTGGGAACCAATATTTTCAAAGATTCTGATGAGGGATCAAAAGACATTGCCCTAAAAGTGGCAACACTAATCAGGGAGAAAGAGAAAATGTGTGAACAGTGTGTGTTGGGTTTGTCCGGAGGTTTTTCTCCATTGGGTGTTTATGACGAATTGGTCCGATTGCATATGGACGAAGGACTTAGCTTTGCAGATGTTGTTGTATTCAATGTTTCGGAGTTTTTTTCGATAAGTAAAATTGAGGGGCATTCTAATGCTCAATTAATTCGCACTCATTTATTAGAGAAAGTGGACTTTCGTAAAGAGAATTTTTATACACCCGATACCAACATCAATCGTTCCAATGTACAAGAATTTTGTCGTCATTATGAAGAGTTGATAGAACAACATGATGGATTAGATCTGGTAATGGTTAGTGTTGGATTGGTTGGAAACATTGCCTACAATGAACCCGGTTCTCAGGTGAGTACTTTGACTCGTTTGATGTTGCTCGACAATGAGTCTCGACGAGATTTGAAACGATATTATAGTTCAATAGCAGAAGTGCCTACCAGTGCAATAACCATGGGTATTGCCACTTTATTAAATGCAAGACAGGTGATTTTAGTGTCATGGGGCGAATTAAAATCGGGTATCTTAAAAGAAGTGATTGAAGGAAAAGTGGATGATAATGTGCCTGCTTCTTTTCTTCAATTACACAAAAATGCACTGGCCGCTATTGACCTGAATGCAGCCCAACAGTTGAGCCGCATTAGTCACCCCTGGTTGGTGGGTTCGTGTGAATGGACAGATAAATTGATTCGTCGTGCCATCGTTTGGCTTTGTGCTGAAACACAAAAGCCAATCTTGAAACTAACAAATAAAGACTATAACCATCATGGTCTTAATGAGCTTTTGGCGCTTTACGGATCGGCTTATAATGTAAATATTAAAATATTCAATGACTTACAACACACCATTACCGGATGGCCGGGTGGAAAGCCTGACACAGATGATACCAACAGACCTGAGCGAGCAAATCCATATCCGAAGCGGGTTGTTGTTTTTAGTCCACATCCCGACGATGATGTAATTTCAATGGGTGGAACATTACAACGTTTGGTTGATCAAAAGCATGATGTGCATGTTGCTTATCAAACTTCGGGAAACATTGCAGTAGGTGATGATGAGGTGATTCGGTATGTCTCTTTAATGCTAAACGTTTTGGAACAATTCGATAGCACAAACGATTCATTGAAAACCCTGTACGCTTCGACCCTGCATTTTCTGAAAAATGAAAAACAACCCGGTGATCAGGATACTGAACAGGTGTTGTTTGTGAAAGGACAAATCAGACGTGAAGAAGCAAGAGCAACCTGTCGTTTCGTAGGTGTAAAACCGGGAAATATACATTTTCTGGATATGCCTTTTTACGAAACGGGGAAGGTTCAAAAAGGAAGGCTGAAAGAAAAGGATATAGATATTATTATGCGTTTGCTTGAAAGTGTTGAGCCTCATCAGATTTTTGTAGCCGGCGATTTGGCTGATCCCCATGGGACACACAAAGTCTGTCTGGATGGTGCTTTGGCAGCTATCTATGAGTTAAAGAGAGAACAATGGATGAAAGAATGTCGGATTTGGATGTACCGTGGAGCCTGGGCGGAGTGGGAAATAGACCACATCGAGATGGCGGTTCCTATCAGCCCGGAACAATTGCGCAAAAAACGTCATTCCATCCTCAAACACCAGTCGCAGATGGAAAGTGCCCCTTTTATGGGCAATGATGACCGGCTTTTCTGGCAACGTGCTGAGGATCGTAATCAAACGACAGCAACACTTTACAATAGTTTAGGTTTAGCTTGTTATGAAGCCATTGAAGCATTTGTGGAGTTTAAAATACAGGATGTGTTTTTGGCAAAATAGAAACTAAAATGTAAAATGTCAATAATCAAAATTAATATGAAGACCTTAGTGCCAACTACCCATTTAAACATAGCCTTACTCGGCTTAACCGCTATTCCAGCATTGGCGCAAAATAAACCCAATATTGTGTTTATACTTACTGACGACCAACGCCTGCAGGGAACCATTCATGGCTTGGGTGGCAATGAGGTCATCACGCCAAATATAGATAAACTGGTAAAAGACGGCGTATCGTTTACTAATGCCTACATTATGGGCGGAAGTCATCAAGCCGTGAGTATGCCCAGCCGAAACATGCTGATAACCGGTAGAAACCTGTTCTCGATGGGTGACAAAGAGGGGCGTAAAATAGACGATAACCAGGCCACCATCGGCGAAACGTTGGGAAAAGCCGGTTATTCGACTTACGGCATTGGTAAATGGCACAATAATATCTCTGCTTTTAACCGTACTTTCCAGAATGGCGACGAGATATTTTTTGGTGGAATGAGTCCCGACCCCTATCATTCAGGACTGTTTCATTATCAAAAAAATGCAGCTTACAGCGAATTCTTGCCGAATGCCGAAGGTTTGGCAACTAAAGAAAGGGGCGACCATTCTTATCCCGGTAAACACCATACTGAAATTTTTGGAGAAGCTGCGGTGAAGTTTATCAATAACTACAAAGAGAAGAAACCCTTCTTTTTGTATGTCGCTTTTAAATCGCCTCATGATCCACGTATTATGCCCGAAAAATACAAAGCGATGTATGATACGGCGAAGATTGCCGTGCCGGTTAACTTTCTGGAAAGTCATCCTTTTGATAATGGGGAATTGAATGTACGTGATGAAAAACTTATCGCCAATCCCCGTACGCGAAGTGCCATAAAAATAGAGATTCGGAATTATTATGCCATGATGACTCATCTCGATGAGCAAATTGGAAATATCATCAATGCTTTGAAAGAGAAAGGTTTGTATGAAAATACCATTATTGTATTTACGGGCGATAATGGGCTGGCGCTTGGTCAACATGGTTTGTTGGGAAAACAAAACCTCTACGAGCCCAGTATCAAAGTGCCTCTAATTTTTGTGGGAAAAGGCTTGCCTAAAGGAACAATAAACACCGATAATGCCTACCTGTTCGATATCTTCCCAACGCTGTGTAATTTTGTTGGAACTCCAATTCCATCAACGGTTCAAGGCATTCCGCTACTTGGAAAGAAGACTGCGAAAAGAGAGGTCATGTATTTCTCATACCGCGATTATCAACGCGCAGTGAGTAAAGGTGACTGGAAATTAATTGAGTATCAAACCGCAAAGGGTCTTCGAAATACCCAACTTTTTAATCTGAAAAATGACCCGAATGAGATGATTAACCTTGCTGAAGATCCTAAGTTTAGCAAACAATTGACTGTGATGCGTTCTGAATTGGAGATGCAAAGGGTAATATTCAACGACCCATTTAAAATCAATCAATAAGCACTATTGACAGAACAAAAAATGTTAAATACAATGAAGAAAACACAGCTTATTTTATGTTTCTATTTGGTTTGCTTAGGATCTTTACAAGCAGCCGTAGTACAAGTACTACACCCCTTAAACGGTTGGACACTGGAGGATGTAGGGGTCAGTTTTAAATGGTACACCCAACCGGGCGTACTTAATTACAGACTGCAAGTAGCAAAAGACATTAATTTTACTACTTTAGTAATTGACACCCTGACTGACAGTCCCAACAGAATCACAGATAATATGCTGACGGCAACAACCATGGCACCGTTTGCTACCTATATGCAATGGTCGTTTTTTTCAATGACTCGTTTAGTGTCGGGTATCTATTATTGGCGAATTAGGACTGGAGATACCGTAAATACGGATTGGTCTGTAGTTAACCAATTTATTGTAGTCAGTAATTCAGCATTGATGCCTGTCGTGCAACCCATCAGCCAGACTAATCCATTGTTTACGCTGGATATGTATGCAATCGAGAGATTGGATTTCGGACCAAGACTTACGCTTTGGCCCAAATATTGGAGTTATATTCCTTCTGACATACAACCCTACGTGGCATTCAATGTTGCCGGAATGGAAGGTTGGGGTAATATTGTAGGACAGCCTGATTTCATAGAATTAATCCGTAAGCTGGACTCGATAGGGATTACTATGACTCTCGAGACTGGCGGTCCGGGTAGACCTAGCTCTACCATGACAGATTTAGCAACCATTGAATACTGCTTTCAGCATTTTCCCCATGTAAGAGGCGTTGTAGCGGGTGAAACCTTCTGGAATTCAGGCACAGAAGCAACTATTGAGGCGGAGTATTATAATCGATGTATTATGCTCTGTGGAAAATATGGAAAGGTTTTTATCGAAGGAGTTTTCAACGATTTCCAAAATTGGAATTGGGATGATTTGTTGGGGGTTCAAAAATCAGGAAGGCCGGCAACCAACAGAATGAATGCCGCCTTTATAAATAAGTATAAATCAAATTATATTCCCTGCAATAAGGATAATACACAATACTCCCAGGAAGAAGAAATTGCACTTATGAGCGGTGCTAAAATTTCAGGGCTGGTAGATAATATCGGAAGCTGGCACGAGAACTATTGGTGGGGTAAAGTTGGCTTTGACACCATTTTCCAGGCAGCTACTCAGAATACGAATGCGGGTAACGGGGGTTATATGCCTCAACTTTTTTTGAACCAGACTTTCATAACAGGCTTGCAATCCGGGGCTTCAGTCTTTGTGTTTGGTGGTGAAATTTCCTGTGTTTCACCTAATACATATAATGCTACAACGGATATGATGAGTGGTTCATCAAATTATACAGCCGTTTTCGACCGGCATGGTGCGAAATCAAGTGTGCTGGATAAGTATTTTATTCCCTTTGTCAGGTATGTGGTTACGAATAACATGGTACTGTCAAAAACCGATCTTCTCAGTAATATTAAAGTTGCAGTGGATCAAACCAGTGCCGGAATTAGCAGAGGTTCAACCTTAGACGATGGCATATTTGCTCAACTGTTCAAATCGACTTATACCATCCCTAATTGGCTTTCGAATGTTCAGAGCAGATCATTATTTACGGTAAAACCGGTTTCGGGAACTACAGGAAGAATAGTAAAATTACAACATACCGGAACAAGTATTGGATTAAATGTAGCCGAAGTGAAAGTATACAGTAATGGAGTAAATATAGCCACTTCAGGAACTGCCACCCAATCAACAACGCTTAGCACAACCACCGCTGCCATAAAAGCCATTGATGGGAATACGAATGGTGTGTTGACAAACAATTCGGTAGCTTGTACGCTGGCCACTGATACAAATCCCTGGTGGCAGGTGGATCTAGGGACTGATAAGAAAATTGATTCCGTTGTCGTTTATAGTGTCATGGATCGAAATCAGCCGGATCTCTCTGATATTCAAGATGTAAATGTGAGTATGACAAATAATTCCGGGCAATCGGTTTACACTTCCGGCAATTATGTATCTACGCTCGGCCCAAATCCTTATCAGCTTTTTCCAAAAAATGGGAAATACAATGCCATTGCTGTATTGCCCAACGGAAGCAGTGTGGCAGGTGTACCAGGTATAACTACGGTCAGTATTGCCAATCTGCAAACTGACGCAGCTGTAAAAGCGGTGTATGATGCTAATTATTCTTCATTTTATACAGGCGATGCTTCCGTGTTCCGAAATACAAACAAGTATTTTATTCAAAACTCGTTGGAGAATGAGAACAGGGCACAAACTTTTTCAATTCCGTTCAGCAACGGTAGTATCACCAACATTAGTGGAACAATGGTACCACATTCATACATTATTTCAAGTATAAGTACTGATGGTAATAGCTATTCTTTTCAGGCCTGTACCAATACAACCGGTCCGTATACCGACGACAGAACTACCAATCTGGTCATTTCACTGACACAAATGCCAACTGTTACGGTAAGTCCTGCTTCAGCACTTGTATCAAACACCTGGAATGCTACAGCAAAAACACTTAGTTTGAAAATAAACCATGTATTGGGTGCTGCAAATGTAGTAGTATCAACGTCAATTACAACAACCAATGATGTTGTGAATCATTCTAATGCATCTATATATGGAATTAAGAGAGCAATTCATGTGAATGCCCCCATAGGATCATTCGTTTTGGTTTACTCCATTTCCGGTCAGTTGTTGAAGACTGTTATTACCAATTCAGATCAAATTAATATTCCTATTTCAAGAGGAATATATGTGGTATCAGTAGCAGGTGTGCGACAAAAAGGGGTTGTAGACTAATGGTTTAGAAGAATCATTTTTTTATTTAAACCAGAAATCAAAGTTGAAAAACCGAAAATCAAATACCAATTAATACTATTGCATATATCTTTGCTTCGTCAATTGAGGAAATATCATTAAAAATCAAATATCTAATATCAAATTATTATGAAATCAAAAAACTTTACTTCTTTTTTCAGTCGCCGGTTATTACAGGCAGTCATGTTGACAGCTATTTTTAGCTGCTTAGTTTTATCCGTATCGGCACAGACTAATACCTGGGTAGGCCCTGCTACCGGTGGTGATTGGTCTAACGGCGCTAACTGGTCTTCAACTGCAGTTCCTGTTGCAACTGACTCGGTATTAATTGCCAGTCCTAATGCAGTAACCATCTCATCTGCTGTTGGTACAATCGATAAGCTGACAGTTCAGGGATCTTTAAGCATTACTTCTTCGGGTTCTTTGACTATTTCGCAAGCTGTAAAATCTACAGACATTCTTGAAATTGCTGGTGGCGTTGTCACCAATGCCGGTTCATTAAGTCTGACTCAATCTGCTGCTTTTAGTAATCCCGGTTTAAATTTTGTAAATGGAACAGCTGCCAATGGCACATTGACCAATACAGGGACTTTGTCTATAAATACCGGATTTACCGGATCAACCGGCGCCTGCGTCAATTTTAATCAGACTACTGGTGGAACAGCCGATTTTGAAATGGGTACTAGCGGGGTGACTTTGACTCAGGCATCTGGAAAAACCATATTTAATATGACTGCAGGCACTGCACAAATCGGCGGTAATGTAACTATTGGTTCCAATTCTGCAGCTGTGAATTGTAGATTGATAGGTGTGGTTGGTGGTAGTTTGACTTTGCTCGCATCAGCTAATATCACTGCTTATGTTGCATACTCTAGTTCGAATAGTTCTATTGCAGGAGCATCAGGCACCGTTACTTCATTAACTAATAATGGAACGTTAGCCATCCATCTAGGCACATCCGGTGCTACCGCAAGCGTCTTTATATTACAGCCATCTGCCGGTGCCATTTCTACAACGTTTACAAATACAGGTACTATAACGATTGATGGTGCAATCTCTACTGGTAGTGTGGGGATATTCGCTTTTCAGGGAGGTGATGCCATTACAACAATGACAATAAATAACTCAGGGACCATTACAGATACCCATACAGGTACAACTGTATCTGTTTATTCTTTTAGTTCTACGTCAATCAGACTACATACAATAACCAATTCAGGAACAATGTCATTTTCAAAAGGTATGACATTAGGTTGTGCAGCAACAATAAATAATAACAGTGGCGGTATTGTAAATATGAGTGCTTCAATGACCGGAGCAACAGGAACAGGGGCACCAGGAACTATAGTCAATAACAATGTTGGAGGAACATTTAACTTTGATGTAGCCACACTTACAACAACAGTTACCAATACCTTGTCATTCAAAAATTATGGAAAAATAATTGGTAGAGGAGCATTCTTAACTGGTACTTACGTTCCACAATCAGGTGGAATCATAGCTCCGGGAAATACGAATAATACAACGGGAACAGCCGGTACGAATGCTGGCGTTATGGTTCCTACCGGTCAGTTTACCCTGAATGGAACACCCATGGATTTTAGCAATAATACCTTTTTGATAAAAGTAAATGGTATAACAGCCGGAACTACGTATGATCAAGTCCTGAATGGTACAGCTTCAGCAGCTTTAAATTTGACCGGCGCTGTATTCAATATCACTGTTGGAGGAACTTATACCCCGGCAACTGGTGATGTAGTTAAACCTTTTTCAGCTGCAAGTACAGCTGTAATTAGTGGAACTTTAGGGAGTTCATCTATCCCTGCAAACTGGACTTTAACCACAGGGGCTTCTGCTCTAAGTGCCACTTATAGCGTGTCAACAGGTGTAGAAAAGGTGAAATCTTCGTCGGCTATTTCATTTGTTGATGGGAAAATCCAATTTACAGCTAACGGAAATCAACCAATTGAAATCTATAATGCCGTAGGTCAAAAGTTGTATAGCAAATTATCTGTCAATGGTTTGAACATTGTAGAAGTAGCCGCGCGCGGCTTAGTAATCGTTAAGGTTGGAAACTCTACTCAAAAGATAGTTTTATAAGTGAATGTTTTAGATTAATTTACAGAATGCTGTAAAATAGATTGTGTTTACAAGTGTCCTGCGAATTTTGTGTTAGCAGGACACTTTTTTTTAAACTTGAATTTCAGTACAATACAACAGTATTCCAATTTCTATAAAATTGCTCCTTAAACTAATCACGGATATTTAAAATCATGAATCATTATATACGATATACCATTACCCTTCTGTTTCTTTGTTGTGTGTTTTCCATTTCAAATGCACAGCAGGCAGACTGTTCGATGTCAGGCTTATTGGTTGATTATAAAACCTCACCAACAGGCACTTTCGCAGGCACTCCAACCAGAACAATCTGTCAATTACCCGGATTTTATGAAAGTAAACCGATTGTTTCTACCAATATTTACGGCAGCCGGACGGACAAACAAACCACTGCAACGGGATATTACTATGTCAAACAAATCAATGGTCGGTGGTGGGTAGTCGATCCCCAGGGTTATTTGAGTATTTGTAGGGCAGTAAATTGCCTTGCTAAAGGAAGTGGGACTACCTCTACAACTGCCTATTCAACTTTATATGCAAATAGTAGTGTCAACTGGATGAATAGTGCCAAGCAAATGCTTAATAATAACGGTTTCTTTTGTGCCGGTGCATGGTCAGATATTACCAATATCAAAAATAACCCAAATCAAACAACTAAACCTTTGGCATACACCATTATTCTGAATTATATGAGTGGTTATGCCTCTACCCGGGCATATCAACAAGCCGGTCACATGGGATATCCGAACAATGCTATTTTTGTATTTGAAAGTGCTTTTGCTACGTATTGTGATACTCAAGCGCAAGCTTTAGCCACTAATAAAACAGATGTGAACCTTTTTGGATATTTCACCGACAATGAATTGCCTTTCTACAGCAGTAATTTGAATGGATTTCTGGCTATTGGCAAAACATCGCCTACCGATGAAAATTACGTGGCAACACTGAATTGGCTTTCCGCAAACGGATATACTCCTGCAGATACTACCAGCTCGGTTGTTCAGGGTAAATTCTTAGCTTACGAGGCAAAAACCTATTATTCCATAGTGTATAATGCCATCAAAAAATACGACCCCAATCACATGGTGATTGGTTCGCGGGTCAATCAAACAGACATGCGGAATAATGCCTCTTTTATGCAAGCCGTGGGACCTTATGTCGATTTGTTCTCGGCGAATTTATATAGTACATGGACTCCTAGTATTTCAAGCAGCGTAAACTGGGGAACAAACTTAGGTAAGCCATTTATTGTCAGCGAATTTTATACCAAGGGCGATGATGTTGGTTATGCCAATACCGGTGGTGCAGGTTGGATAGTGAGAACACAGTTGGACAGAGGCTATGAATACCAGAATTTTGTTCTGGCGCTCATGGAGTCGAAATACTGCGTAGGATGGCATTGGTTTAAATACATGGATAATGATTCTACTGTGGCAGCAGACCCTTCGAATATTGATGCAAACAAAGGGATAGTGAATCTTTCGTATGTGCCCTACACGGCTTTGACCGACAGGATGAAAGATTTGAATTTGAAAGTATATAATCTGATTGATTATTTTGATCATCAACCAACCCCAACAATCCTTTATCCCGAAGCCGATGCATATTACAAAGGAACTGCCTGCTATGGAACAGATGACAGATTAGGCATTAAAACCACAACGGCAGGTTCAAGTGTATACAGGGAAGCCTTTCTGAGATTTAATTTAAGCGGGCAGACTTCCAATATCGGGTCAGCGAATTTACATCTCTCAGTTCTAACGACAGCCGATGCAGGGATTAATTACAAAGCCGAAGTATGCAGCGATACCTGGACGGAAACAAATGTAACTTCAATTTCGCACCCTGTAGCCACTTCCGAAATTGGAAGGTGGGTAAACAGTGTTGATCCAAACCTGGATGCAAAATCTGCCTTGATTTCAAAAATAAATGCAAGTGCTTCTAAACTATCCATCAAACTATCCGGTATTGATATGTCCACCATGGCATTAGAGTATGCATCACGTGAAAACACATCAGTAGCATTAAGACCTCATATCGATATATTTGCTGATGGTCCATTGGCGGCTTCAAATCTGGTTGACGTATTTATTCAGAATTACAGACTTGCGACTTTTAATCCTGATACTCTAAATTATAAAATTACCCTACCGACGAGTACAACTGCCAATCCGACAATACAGTATTCAAAAGTAAACAACGGTATGTCTGTTGTAATTAATGGTCCGGTGAATGTTTCTTCAAACTCAATATCAGACAGAACTGCAACACTTACCACTACTTCTGCTGACGGATTGCAACACCGTACTTATACCTTGGTTTTTGATAAAGTTCTTACACAGATCACGATGGTGATAGATACCGTAAAAAATAATGAAGGAATAAGCTGTTACCCAAATCCGATTGATGGAAACAGTAATCTGAATGTTGAAAGTTTGACCAAAAATACAAGGGAAAACATACTGACAATAGTTGATATTAGTGGCAAATTAATTGCCCAAACTTCATTCTACGATTCAAAATACAAGTTGTTGTTGCAGAATATTGAATCCGGAATGTATTTGGTGAGTTTAAACAACTCAAATGGACACTTCATTAGTAAATTAATGGTTCGATAGGCTTTGAAAATATAAGCAGGGATAAATGTATCAATATTATTCAAATGAGAAAACCAATTAGTTTGTTCTTCCTTTGCCTCTTAGTGCAGGTAGGAATCCTATGTGCAGCTCCAAAAATCATCCTTAAACTGGATGATCTGAGAATTAGCAAAAACGGAAGTGCTTCTTCTGCTACGCTCGACTACCTGAGATTTAAAGGAATAAAAGCCGGATTTGGAATAATTGCCAATGGTATCGATGAGACTGCCTTATCTTTTTTGACTCCTTATATAAATGCAAGCAATGCCAAGGGTGAAAAACTCTTCGAATTCTGGCATCATGGTTATGACCACAAAAAACCCGAATTCAAAACCACGGACTACGACTATCAAAAACTTCATTTCGAGAAAGCTGATTCTTTGTTTGAAAACAGATTGGGAATAAAAATGCACTCTTTTGGTGCTCCATTTAATGCTAGTGATAGTATAACGCTTCGGGTAATGTCTGAAAACCCGAAATACAAAGTAATTATGTTGGGCAGTATAGTGCCGGCACTTTCTTCGGGCATCCTGAATTTAAACCAACGGGTAAATCTGGAGTTATCGCCCGGTGTGCCAGATTCGGCTTATTTTGTGACTAATTATCTGGCAATTAAATCAAAATATTCTAATTATATGGTTGTGCAGGCACATCCCCCTTATTTTAAACCGGAGCGTTTGGAGGAATTTAAAAAGGTGATTGAATTCCTGATTAGGGAAGGATGTGAATTTGTATTGCCTTATGAATATTTCAAAACTATAATAGCCAATCCTATAAAATAGAAGATATTCAACTAAATAATAACCCATTAATAATCTTAATGTTGAAATGAAAATTACCAGACTCTCGATTTTTATCGCATTATTACTGCCCATTTGTTTGTTCTCTCAAACTACTTTTTTTCCAACGGGAGACGTATATATAAATAAAGGAACAACAGGTAACGATATCCGAAGCATGGAAACCTATCTGAAAAGTTACAGAAACCCCGCTACAAACGATACATATTGGTCTATGCCATTTCTGCAATTCAATCTGCAAAATATAACCAGCGTGGTAGGTAATGTAAAACTCCGGCTTTATGCCACTATAAATGAGCCACACGGTTTTGATATTTATACCACCTCGCTTGCAAATTGGGTAGAAGATGCCCTGACTTATAATAACTACGTTGCTTCCACCGGAACACAATCGGCAAGTCCGGTTGCTGCATTGGATGTTACCGGAGGTGTTCCTGCTCAATATTACGAATGGGATGTAACCAATGCTGTAGTGTCGGCTTTGGCGAATGGACAAAGCGCAATTTCTTTTAAAATTCTGGAACGGTATGCCGTTAAGACTACCACGGGAACTATCACGGCCATTTATGTTCAATTTCATTCCAAGGAAAACCCCAGTGGTTATAAACCACAATTGGTGGTTACCGACAAGAACATCGACCCCTTTAAACTTTCTGACCTGAAGGTGAATGGTTCACTGATTAGTGGTTTTGCGCCTACAAGGGTTAAATATTACATTACAGTTCCATATAATACAACCCTTATTCCTTCTGTAACGGCTACTTCTTTCAACTCGTCCTATAATTTAAGCATTGTAAATGCTAAAAACCTGACCGGTACTGAATTGGAACGAACAACCAAAATAACTTCAAAACTGGGTACAGATTCAGTGGTATTCAAAGTGGTTTTTCAAAAATCGGCTGCACCCAATGATTCAAGACTTGACACGTTGAAAATCAATAATGTGCCATTGGAGAATTTCAAAAGAGATACAATTCCTTATCTCAATTACCTGCCGTATTCAACAACTTCAGTTCCAAGTTTAACGGGAATAGGAGTAGATATTTTTGCAAAAATAACTGTAACCCCACCTACCAATCTCATCGGTACGAAACAACAACGAACGGCTCAGATTAATGTTGTTTCGCAAGATGGTACAACATCAAAAAACTATTCGGTTGAGTTCGTAGTTTTGCCAAAACTGGATATTTACATCGCTTTAGGTCAGTCGAATATGTCAGGTAGAGGTTATATGGTAAAAGCCGATTCCATTTCAATCGATAGCGTTTACCTGTTAACTCCGGGTGGAAATATGGAAATTGCATCCAATCCATTAAATAAATATTCTTCATTAGAATATATGGGTAGCACCAACCGCATTGGTCCTGCATGTTCGTTTGTGAAAATGATGCGTACCAAAACAGGACATAATATTGGCCTGATGCAGAATTCAAAAGGTGGTTCGGCAATAGCTTCTTGGATCAAAGGTAGTGCTGATAAATATTACGAGGAAGCAATCCGTCGGACTTTGCAAGCTAAACCATTTGGTGATATAAAAGGCATAATATGGCATCAGGGTGAAAGCAACACGAGTGATACCACCCTCTATAAGACACAATTGTCGAAAATGGTAACAGATTTCAGATCCGATTTAGGATTACCAAACCTGTTTTTTATTGCTGGCCAAATTAACCAATGGCAGACTTGGGGTGCTCCATTTAATAAAATGATTCAAAACATATCAAAGTTTATTCCATATTCAGATTGGGTTTCATCATTAGGATTAACTCCACTAATTGATACTACTGACCCACATTTCGATGCCCCAAGCCAAAAGATTTTAGGTGAAGAATATGCAGCCAAAATGCTTTCAAATGTGTATACTTCATTGACAACTGTATCAAACTCGTATAGTGGAAATGATGTTACACTAGCAACCGTAATTTCATCTAAAGGAACTCTTAAAATAGAGAATGTAGTTCAAAATGCATCATTATTCGTTTATGATGTATTGGGGAAAATCGTTTTAAATCAGCAGGTAAAATCAGAAAGTAATTATAAAATAAGCTTACCATCGGGAATCTACTTAGTTCAATTATCAAGTGACAGCAATTCGCAGTTAGTGAAAGTTGTATTGTGATAAATTAAATATATTAGAATCAAAGAATTCAATTTTTAAACATGCAATTCAATTTCAAAACTCTCGCACTTGCTCTCGCTTTGACGCTTACAAGAACTACTCAGGCCAAAGTTCATTTACCCTCCATTTTCGGAGACCATATGGTATTGCAACGCAATGCTACGGTGACGATTTGGGGAAAAGCTGATCTAATGGAAAATGTTACCGTAAAAACCACTTTTTCTAACCAACAAGTTGTTACAAATGCCGACAGCAAGGGTGACTGGCAAGTAAAGCTAGATACGAAAGATGCCGGCGGACCTTACCAGGTTTCGGTAAAAGGCAAGAACGAAGTGAAGCTGAAAAATGTTTATCTGGGCGAAGTATGGCTTTCTTCTGGACAATCCAATATGGAATTTTCTATGGATAGCACAAGTGCTGCTTACAGTGGTGTTTTGAATTTCAGACAGGAACTTGCAGCTGCCGATTTTCCGCTTATTCGTATCTTTAAAGTAACCAGGACATTTGCCAGAACTCCAAAAGAGGATTGTGCTGGGACGTGGGAAGTGTGTTCTTCGGCAACTATTAAGAAATTTTCCGCCGTATCTTTTTTCTTTATCAAAGACCTCTATGAAAAGTTACATATTCCGGTGGCTATTATAAACGCTTCGTGGGGCGGTACCAACATTGACTCCTGGATGCAATCGATAGATTTAGAAGGTTTTCCAACGCGTACAAACAGACTGAAACGTATGCAAAATGATACAGTAAAAATTGACCAAACTTATCCATCAGCCCTATTCAATGGGATGATTGCGCCATTGGTGAAATTCAATTTCAAAGGAGTAATTTGGTATCAGGGAGAAAATAATGTTCATAGTTGGTTTGAGTATGACAAGTTATCCAAAAACCAGATCAATGGCTGGCGCGAAGTGTGGCAGAATGCCGATATGCCTTTTTTATTTGTTCAGATTGCGCCATACAATTATTTAAGTCGTCCATGGTTTAAAGGAAAAGCAAATTCGTTGGGCTATATGATCGAAAAACAAAGTTCTGTTTTAGCACTAAAAAATACCGGAATGGCTCGTACCGGTGACTTGGGTGATACCACCAATATTCATCCCAGAAACAAACAGGATGTAGGGAAAAGATTAAGCATGCTGGCATTAGCCAATGTTTACGCAAAACCAGACAAAAGCTATCTCTATCCTGAATTTTCATGTATTAGTATTGAAGGGAAAAAAGTGAAAGTGAAATTTGATAATGTCACTGACGGATTAATTATAAGAGGTGACTCCCCGACTGGTTTTGAATTAGCCGGAGCAGATAAAGTTTTTTACCCTGCAAAAGCTACAATCGACAATCAAGTTGTAATCGTAACAACTCCGTCGGTTGGCGTGCCGGTTGCAATCAGGTATTGCTTTAAAAATACCGGAGTTGTCAACTTGTTCAATCGGAATAATCTGCCGGCACTTCCTTTCCGGACTGACAATTGGGATTTATAAACTAACAAACAACAATTCTAAAAAATAACACAATGAAAAAAATCAAAATTGCACTTATGGTTGCTTTAATAGCTCCCATGTCGTTGTTTTCTCAAACAACATTAACACCCGTTGCTGATACCTATGTTAGTAAGGGAGTTGGAACTGAAATTACTGGTAACAAAACCAGAGGTAGTGAGAAAAAGCTTGCCAGCTACAGAAACCCGGCAACAAAACCTGTTTGGTGGAGTGTTATTTATCTGAAATTTGACCTTAAAGGACTTACTTCTTCATTATCAAATGTGAAACTTAAGTTATATGGGAAAGTAGAAGAAGTACACGGACTTGATGTGTTCACTACTTCGTTCACAAGCTGGTCGGAAGAAACTTTATCGTTTAATAACGCAGATGCTGAGGTAGGCATTATTTCTACAAATCCGGTGGCAACATTAGATGTTGTGGCATCAACAACCGCCCAATATTATGAATGGGATGTTACAGAAGCGGTACTTGTTGCCATTAAAAAGGGAGAAACAATGATTTCATTCCGGGTTCAGGATAGGTATGCCGTAAAAAATGAAAAAGGTGCCGGGATACAGGCACAATTCCAGTCGAAAGAAAGTCCCTATGGTAAAAAACCTCAAATGATAATTCAGAATAAATAATCTTATCTTTGACGGTTTAATTTGAATTTTTTATTCCCAACTTACTCTTCACAGCCCTTTCTGTTTTTTTAAGATTGGGCTGTACTTTTAAATGAAATTTGTATGATAAAAATCAAAACATCATTATTACTTGCCATTTTTGTACCGGTAATTTTGTTCTCCCAAACAAATAATTTACCTGATGGTGATGTGAAAATTTACAATTCTTCGGGAGCAAAAGTTACAAGAAATGATTCGCTTGTATCACCTAAAAAAAATCAAATTACTTCCAATCACTCCGATGCCCGTCTGGAAAGCTTATCGTTGGACAATGTTAAGCTGGAAAACTTCAAAAAAGATACTTGTAATTACCTCTATTATTTACCTTATTCTGCAACTTCAGCACTCAACATCAGTGTTGTTGGTTTGGATTCGTTGGCAAAAGTTACTGTTACAGCTCCCTCCGATATCAAAGGAATCCTGAAAGAACGAACAGCTTTGGTAAAAGTCACGTCGCAGGATGGCTCAAGTTCCAAAACCTATTCAGTTGTGTTTGAAGTGCTGCCAAAGCTTGATATCTTTCTGGCATTGGGACAGTCCAATATGGCAGGGAGAGGAAAAATGACTCCAGCCGATACGTCAGCTATCCAAAATGTGTACTTGCTTACTCCGGGCGGAAACTTGGAAATTGCCTCGAATCCATTAAACAAATATTCTTCTATTCGCAAAGCACTCGCTATGCAGCAAATGAGTCCCAGTTGTTCTTTTGTGAAAATGATTAGAGACCGCACCGGACATAAGATTGGCTTAATGCAGAATGCCCGTGGCGGTTCGTCCATCGAATCTTGGCTGAAAGGAAGTCCCGATAAATACTACGATGAAGCATTGCGCAGAGCATTGGAGATAAAGAAATTTGGCGAAATAAAAGGCATTATCTGGCATCAGGGCGAAAGTAACATGAGAGACCTGGAAGGGTACAAACTAAAATTGACCAAACTGGTAAACGACTTACGAACCGATTTAGGCATGTCACATTTGTATTTTCTAGCCGGAGAAATTAATCAATGGTCAGGTAGTACGGCAGGGTTTAATGCCATGATACAAACCATCTCAACATTTATTACTGAATCCGATTGGGTTAGTTCAATAGGATTAACTCCATTGATTGACGAGAAAGATCCGCATTTTGATGCTGCCAGTATTAAGATATTGGGTGAACGCTATGCCGAAAAAGTACTGAAAAAGGTTTATAAAATATCACCAAAAACGAAATAAGAAAGCTTCAAGTAGAAGGTTTTTATCGTGATTTAGAGCTTGGAGAGCCAGTTCAAATCCCCACAGATATCGAAAAGAAGAAAGCAGATGAGTCTGGATACTCAATAACAGACGATGATCGCTATCAAATCTGCGAAATACATGTGGATTATGAGCTTCCTGGCTTTGAAGATGAAGATGGAATTGCTTTACCTTATGTAATTACC
>Ga0118677_10004365_pt1 | contig 25834 bp, 31 predicted proteins | sample AliMusrvi5mmetaG_FD_86154 | JGI IMG/M metagenome (GOLD analysis project Ga0118677, IMG submission 86154)
GAGCACATTGCCTGTGACTGAAATTGTGTCCTCGCTCCGAGCAATCCGTTCAAGCGTTGCAGTGCAGGCCTCTGCAGGTGGGAGTATCCTTATTTCAAGTCCGCTCGTATCGTGGTCTGCAAGGTAGTTCTCCACTTTTGCAATGATCTGGACATCATGGGCACGCTTTTCATCAAGCCAGAAAATGGCCGGATCACCAGTCGCGCGAGCACGCTTGACGGCCAGCTTAATCCAATCCCGGATCGGTTCATCCTTGGTCTGGCATGCACGCCAGATGTCACCTTTCTGGACTGTATTTTCAAGGAGTGTCTTTCCGTCAGTTCCGATGACACGGATAATACCATCGCCCGGAATCTCAAAAGTCTTGTCATGCGATCCGTACTCCTCAGCAGCTTGTGCCATCAGTCCGACGTTCGAAACCGTACCCATTGTCTTTGGATCAAGCGCGCCATGAGCCTTACAAAAACCAATGACCGCCTGATAGACGCCCGCATAGCAACTATCCGGAATCACCGCCAGTGTGTCGCGCATTTTACCTGAAGCATCATACATCTTGCCACCTGCACGGATCATCGCAGGCATTGAAGCATCAACGATGACATCGCTAGGAACGTGTAGATTCGTGATACCCTGGTCGGAATTTACCATTGCGATGGCGGGACCTCTGGCCAGCACCTGATTAATGCCGTCCATAATAACCGCCTTCTGGTGGGTGGGCAGGTTGTTGATCTTTGAGATAAGGTCTCCAAGACCGTTGTTGAAATCCACTCCCAGCAATTCGATTTCATGGGCGTGTTTTGCGATGAGTTCTTTAAAGAAGACCTTGACCGCATAACCAAAGATGATGGGGTCGGAAACCTTCATCATTGTGGCCTTGAGATGCAGGGAGAAGAGGACATCATCGGATTTGGCCTTGGCGAGCTGAGCCTCAAGGAAGGAAAGGAGAGCTTTTTTACTGAGAACAGAGCTGTCGAGGATTTCACCGGCCTTCAGTGATATTTTTTTCCCCATCGATCTGGATTCACCATCGGCACCAACGAACATAATTGTAGCTTCAGTCGGTTCAACAACGGTCAAGGACCTCTCGTTCGAGAAAAAGTCGCCCTCCCCCATCGTAGCTACGCTGGTCTTAGAATCAGCTGACCAGAAGCCCATTGAGTGTGGGTGCTTCCTAGCGTACTCCTTCACTGATCTAGGGGCTCGACGGTCGGAATTCCCTTCCCTCAAAACTGGGTTGACGGCACTTCCTTTGATTCTGTCGTATCGGCTACGTATCTCTCTACTGGCGTCGTCCTGAGGATTGTCGGGATAATCTGGTATTCTGTATCCCTTTGACTGAAGCTCTACAATGGCCTGCTTAAGCTGGGGTAACGAGGCGCTGATATTGGGAAGTTTGACGATGTTCGCTTCAGGCTTTAGAGCCCATGCCCCCAACTCTGCAAGAATATCCGGGATCCGTTGATCATCGGATAGAAAATCCGGAAAAGCTGCTAGAATGCGGCCGGCAAGCGAGATGTCGCAGAGATTTACGGAGATTCCCGCATGCTTCGTAAAAGCCTCAACGATGGGGAAGAAAGAATAGGTTGCCAAGGCCGGCGCTTCGTCGGTCTTTGTGTAGCGGATGGTCGGAAGGTTAGACATACTGACACAAACCCTAGTGTGACGAAAAATTCGAAGCAATCGCGGAAGGTAGAAAGAGAGGATTGCCTCGGAAACTCATTTCGCTAAGCTAGAAAGGCTATGGGCAAAACGCTTCTTGATAAGGTCTGGGAGGAACATTCCGTTCGCACACTCCCCGATGGCCGCACCCAGCTTCTGATCGGAACGCACCTGATCCATGAGGTGACTAGTCCTCAGGCATTTGGGATGCTCCGTGATCTCGGACTCAAGGTTCTCTATCCACATCGCACCTATGCCACTGTCGATCATATCGTTCCGACTGACCAACGAACTGAACCGTTCTCAGATCCACTTGCCGATGCAATGGTGAAGGAGTTACGTAGAAATTGTGCTGAAAACGGTATCACATTCTTCGATCTAACCTCGGGCAATCAAGGCATAGTCCACATCGTGGGTCCAGAGCAGGGCATCACTCAACCCGGCACGACTATCGCTTGTGGAGACTCCCATACCTCGACCCACGGAGCTTTCGGCGCAATCGCCTTCGGTATAGGAACAAGTCAGGTAAGGGATGTCCTCGCAACTCAGACAATGGCTATTGGTAAACCGAAGGTCCGTCGTATCAATGTCAATGGGACACTCTCACCTGGCGTCTATGCCAAGGATGTCATCCTTCACATTATTCGCAGACTCGGTGTAAACGGTGGACTTGGTTTCGCCTATGAATATGGAGGTTCCACATTCGATGCCTTCACCCAGGAAGAACGAATGACGGTCTGCAACATGTCGATCGAAGGAGGGGCAAGGGTTGGCTATGTGAATCCAGACGAGACAACCTTCCAGTATCTTGAGGGCCGACCTTACTCACCTAAAGGTGCCGCTTGGGAGGCCGCCGTGAAGCGATGGAAAAATTCGGCTTCCGACAAAAATGCGGTCTATGACGATATCGTGGACTTCAGCGCCCGCGAAATACTTCCCACAGTAACCTGGGGGATAAACCCCGGGCAGGCCATCTTCATCGACGAAATGATCCCAAATCCTGCGCTTCTTCCGGAAAAGGAGCAGGCCACCGCTCGCGAAGCTATAGAGCACATGAAACTAAAGCCTGGTGCACCGCTCCGCGGGACAAAGATAGATGTGGCTTTCCTTGGAAGTTGTACGAACGGGCGCCTATCCGATCTGCAGGAAGTGGCAAAGCACATCAGGGGCCGCAAGGTAGCCCAGGGAGTAAAGGCCATCGTTGTCCCCGGCTCGCAGGGCGTATCGGCGATTGCTGAAAAAATGGGAATTGCGGAGATCTTCAGGGAAGCAGGTTTTGAATGGCGGGGGGCGGGTTGCTCGATGTGCCTGGGAATGAATCCCGACAAGCTCCTCGGTGACCAGCTCTGCGCAAGCTCTAGTAACCGTAACTTCAAAGGGCGACAAGGCAGTCCCACCGGTCGGACCATGCTTATGAGTCCCCTCATGGTGGCTGCGGCGGCTCTTACCGGTGAAGTGTGCGATGCTCGGAATATTTTCAGCATCAGTTTTCCGGACAAAGCATAAAACATTTCAAAAGTCATACTAGTTTAAGCATCCCTACCTTTTTTTATATTTTCCTATGGCACTACAAAAAATCACACAGGTCACAGGGAGAGGGGTCTTTATCCCTGGGGACGACATAGATACAGACCGGATCATTCCTGCACGGTTTATGAAATGCGTTACTTTCGACGGGCTCGGTGAGTTCGCATTCGCCGATGCGCGTATCGCGGAAAGGAATGTAGGTCGGCTTCATCCACTTGACGACCCACGATATAAGGAGGCGACCATCCTTATCTCGGGATCCAATTTTGGGTGCGGTAGCTCCAGAGAGCATGCACCACAGGCTCTTTATCGGTTCGGTTATCGTGCCATTATTGCGGAAAGCTTTGCGGAAATATTCTTTGGCAACTCCACAACTCTGGGGGTTCCCTGCGTGAAGATGCATCAGCGGGATATCGCAGGTCTGGCTGCCATCATAGCTCACGATCCCTCCGCTCTTTTAACGATCGACCTTAACGAGAATAAGGTGACCTTAGCCGATGTTGACTTTGCTGCCCAAATATCAATGCCTGGACACGCGAGGGAAGCACTCACCACCGGGAGGTGGGACTCCATTGCCGATCTGGTTGACGGCTTGGAAGAGGTGAGGAGAAGGGCTGCCAATATACCCTATCTTTCAATTTAGAATCCCTGAGAGTTTAACCTTTAGCAGAAGATCCGTTTTTAAGGAAAAATGTTTCCTCGATAACGGTCGCCAGACGATCCCTACGGACCGGTTTGGCCAGGTAGTCATCCATTCCTGCTTCAAGGCAGATGCTCCTGTATTCCCTTGTAGCATTTGCAGTCAGTGCAATAATTCGCGGCTTGGGACCTGATCTTTCCTTTATTATTCGGGTCGCCTCAAGTCCGCTCAGCACTGGCATCTGAATATCCATCAGTAAAAGATCAAATGCATCTTGATCCAGCAGATTCAGAACCTCCTGACCATTGGAGGCTATAACGGTCTCGTATCCCAACCTATGAAGGATGAGTTGAATAACCTGTTGATTGACCTTGTTATCCTCAGCGATGAGAATTTTAAGAGGACAAAGTTTGCCAAGGGCAAAGTTCTCAAGAGGCGGACCAGATTTTAAATTCTGGGAAACAGTGGGCTTATCGGAATGAAGTACGGGTATTGAAAATTGGAATGTAGCCCCCTCCCCGTAAACAGACTCAACAATGATTTCGCCGCCCATTAGTTGAACCAGTTTCTGGGATATCGCAAGCCCAAGTCCCGTGCCACCATAACGACGCGTTATGGAAACATCGGCCTGACTGAATAACTTGAAAAGACGCTCCTTCTGATCGGGGGCAATCCCAATTCCTGTGTCCTTTACAACAAAATTCACTAGCGAAGATCCGCCCTCATTATTTAAAAGTCGTACGGCAAGACTTATTTTACCCCGCTCGGTGAACTTCACGGCATTCATCAACAGATTCAGAAGAACCTGCCTTACTCGAATCGGATCTCCCAGTATCGCTTCGGGGAGATTACGATCATAAATTAGTTCGAGCGCAAGGGCCTTTTCAGAGGCCATGGATGAGACAATATTTACGGACTCATCGACAACCATCTTGAGATCCATGGGAGCTTTTTCGATCTCGATTTGTCCGGCCTCGATTTTAGAAAAATCGAGAATGTCATTGATCAATGAGAGCAAGACATCACCGCTGATCCGAATCGTTTTGAGGCAATCCTTCACATCAGGTCGCAGGGAGTCATATTCCAGCAATTCCGCCATTCCTATGATCGAGTTTAGGGGGGTGCGAATTTCATGGCTCATATTGGCTAGGAAATCACTCTTAGCCTGATTGGCGGCATCGGCTGCATTCTTCGCAGAACGAAGTGCCATTTCTACCTCCTTCCTTTCCGCTACCATCCGTTCGATTTCAATCGCTACGCGCATTAAATCCCTTTCGGCAAAGAGGGCATCCTTGTCCTCAAAAAAACTCAGTGTTTGGCGAAGGCGAGCCAACAGATCTTCATTACGTTGATTCTGCGCCATGAGCTCAGAATTTGCCTCGCTAAGCTCCTTTGAACTCACCTCTAGGACGTTTTCTATCAACCTTCTGTCATTATCACACTGGTGATAGGCGTCCTGAACCTGTTCGAGGAATCTCTCCAGCTCAGGAGTAAAAGCGTAATCTTCCCCAAAACTCCGGCGGAGTTGCCTAAGAAGCAGAGGGTGCGAGATCATTATTCACGCTCCGAAATGCTTGTAATGGTCATCGTCTGATTGTGCAACTGACACTTAAGATCGTGACCAGATGGGGCCAACTCCCCATAGGAATAAAATCCGGTCAAGACTGGATTATTCCCGAACGTTGCTCTGACACCCTCCAGTTCTTCTTCAACCCGTTGACCAAGAACGATCCGACGACCCACGCAACTAACGCAAAGGACCAACTCTGCTTCCTGTCTTGCTGCAACTGCAGCATGCTCAGCTCCTGCAATTAAATCCTCGTAGGATGAACGCATCAACTGAGCAGTTGAGTTGACGGGAATGTCACCGGCAAAAGTCATCAATCCTTTATCCTCATCAACTGATAAAATGGTGCGTACAACCGGTTTTTTTTGCCCTGGAGCTGTTACATATAGCGGAAAGCGGAGAGCGCTTGCCGGCAGGGAATCGGCTTCGTGCCCCAGATACATTTTATAGAGTTCCAAAGCCGGTTTCCCATCCAGTTGGAGAAGGGTGTTTTTATCAGAAGATGTGACGGAACGTTCCGGACCGAACGGGGTCCAACCACCTACACTCCCAAAACCTATTCTTAGGGAGGATCCACAAAGACCTATAGCAACAATGACACCCGGTGCAGCTGGTTGATCGAGCCCGACCAAAGTTTTAACGAAGTCAAATCCATCCCCCGCCAAACCACCGCTCATCGTTACGCCGGAAGGTAAAGATTCATTAAATGCCTCGCTCAATGTGGTGCCATTAACAATGCTTCCATCAGAGAATATAAGGACATGCCGAAGGCCTGGAACCGAAAGGGAGGCTGCGAGTTTGTTGCAGGTATCAACAAGACCCTCTGAGGATACAAGTCGCTCCATAGCGAATACGGTTTTTATGTGATCAAAACTGACGGCTGTACAGACGATGGAAGCATCTTCGATAACAGTGTCGGAAAAGCTACCGGCAGTGGAAACAAGAACGATCCTTGCGGTCGGGAAACGCGTTCGTAAAGCAGCGAAACTTTCGGGATGAGAAAGCGGTGCGCGTTGTCCAAAGGCAAATACAAGCGAGGCGTCCTTTGGATTAAGCAGCCCCTTAGGTTCGCTCCAAGCGTTTCCAGGGGTGAAGGAACATTGCAATAGTTTCATCTGAATATTTCGAGTGGCTTGTAAGCGTACTATCTAACTTGATTAGTTTATCGTGGTAACTAGGTAAAGCCCCATTCATTGATCACCCTGTTCGTGTAAAAGCTCTTGATACTCTCTTTTCACGCCGAGAAAGGGATTTCTAGTTTTTTGAATAAAAGCAACAAAGTTGGAATTATACTTGCCACCACAAGATATTGTGGTGAACTTCATTCAAGTTTCAATAAAACCACAATGCTTTGCCCTAAGTGCACGTCGTTAGAAGACAAGGTGATTGACTCCCGTCTTTCCAAAGATGGCACTAGTATTCGGCGACGCAGGGAGTGCTTGGAGTGCGAAAATCGTTTTACCACCTACGAACAGATTGAAAGGGTTGAACTTCTGGCCGTAAAACGTGATGGCCGCCGTGAGCCATTCGATCGTCAAAAACTTTTATCCAGCCTTATCAAGGCATGCGAAAAAAGGCCCATTGGAATCGAATCAATGGAGGAATCCGTGAACGCTATCATTGCGGATCTTGAGGCATCACAGGAACGTGAAATTTCTACAAAGGAAATCGGCGCCAAGGTGATGGAACGCCTGCACTCCATTGATCCGGTTGCCTACGTACGCTTTGCCTCCGTTTATCGGCGCTTCGAGGATATTGGCGAATTCATCGACGAAATCCAGTCGCTGGAGCGCCGTGCCCCAGCTTCAGATAATCAGAAGGAACTATTCAACAAACTACCATGATCGCGTTACTCGACGGCATGCCTCTGGTCAGACTTCCCGACGGTCGCAGCATCACTTTTGACAAGCATTGGATAACCACCTCTATCAGCAGTGCGGCTGAACATGCTGGCTATCACAAATGGTGGCTAGCGGATCACATTGCCGAAAGCGTCTCTGTATATCTTCATCGTGACTTCATGGCGAATTGCGTGGATATACCAAACCTTCAGGATGCCGTACTCGGGGTGCTCGACTCGCTCGGTTTTCAAGACGTTGCGGGGCATTTTCACCTCCCAGATCCGCCGCTGAGACTTTCTCTCACAGAACTCGTGCGCGAGGCGGGGGATGGTTATGAGCTCGCCTTTTTCGGCCTTCTTGAAACGCGCCTCAGAGATGCTGCGAAGTCTGACTGCGTGAGGCTAGAGATCAGAGATCTATCCGCTTGCCTCCGCCTGCTAGGTTCAGGACGGCGCCATTCCCGGATCGGTCTTCGGGGGGAGATAGTCGAGTTCATACGCCAGTTCGGAAGCCTGGCAGGTATGGGGCGTGGTTCGGAGCCCTTGGAAATCAGATTGAGCTGAGGTGTATCGGATGACCCTCTTTGAAAAGATCATTGCTCGTGAAATTCCCTCCCAAATCATCGGCGAGGGAGATGACTGGCTCGCTTTCCACGACATCAATCCGCAAGCGCCGGTCCATTTTCTCGTCGTACCAAAGCGAGTCATCCCGAGACTCTCCGAATCAGTCTGCTTGGATGAAAATCTTCTTGGAACCCTCCTTGCCGCTGCCGTCCTAATGGCGAGCCAGGAGGGACTAGCAGAAAAGGGATACCGCGTGGTCATCAACTGTGGTGAATATGGGGGGGAAACCGTGCCGCATCTCCATTTGCATGTCTTAGGTGGACGTCAGATGAAGTGGCCTCCGGGCTAGGATCAACATATCTTTTGCGAACATCTGGCTTTACCCCTCAGAAATCCAGAACCTCTCCGTCCTCAGGAACCATGACATCATTAAGTGACGGCAGAAGTCGCTCCAGCTTCTCGCGCAATCCTGAGCGATCGTTTGCGTATTCCTCCGAAAGGTGGACAAGGCACAGCGAATGGACCGGAGTACCTCCAAGAACATCCGCTAGTTGATCCGCTGAAAAATGGGAGAGTTCCGTCACAAGGACGTCCGTTGGCCTAGTGAGCATTGGCATAAGTTCTGAAGCGCTTGAGAGGTCTCCACTGAAGAGAGCCCTGAAGTCCCCGGCGACAACCTCTAAGGAAAAAGATTGGCATGGACGCGTCGCGTCGAATCCTGAAAGTGCTTGATAGCTGAATTTGAGATGAGAATTTAAATGAGGAGTGACCGAGATGCCTCCTCCGAGATCAGAAGGCAGCCCGGAGTTCCATGCCCGCCAAACCAAGGAAAAGCCGAACCCTTCCTCCGTTAGATACAAGGCCCTAATCCAGGCGCGCAACGGGGTGATCATTTCCTGAGGAAGATAGATCACCAGGGGCTTTTTTCGTTCCAGCATCATGGCTCCCTGAAGTAAAGCTGGCACTCCTCCGACATGATCGACATGTCCATGGGAAATCAGGATGGCATCGATCTCGCAAATCAGGTCTCCGCGATAACGCAGCAGATGAACACAGGGCTCACCGGCGTCCACGAGGAGGTGTTTCCCTGCAATTATTAAAAGAGAACTGGAAAAAAACCGCTCACCTGATGGAAATCCAGAACCAGTTCCGAGAAAACTGATGGATGGCATCAATGAATCCTGATCACCATAGTCGAAAAGGTGAAGCGAAAGGAGCTATTTGAAATAAAAGCTTTTCTTCTTTGACATAGGGAGGAGTTATCCCTAGATTCTGCAACCTTTCCCTAAATCCGAATGAAGACTTTTTCCGCCAAAGCAGCCGATGTGAAACGCCAGTGGTGGGTTATCGATGCAAAAAACCAGCACCTCGGCCATGTTGCCGTTCAGGCTGCTAACCTGCTTCGCGGAAAACACAAGGCGATCTACACCACTCATGTTGATACGGGTGATTTCGTAGTGGTTATCAATGCAGCCGAGATTCAGATTGGCGGAAAGAAGGAGACCCAGAAATCCTACATGAGTTTTTCAGGATTTGTAGGAGGTCATAAATCCGAAACCTTTCGCCAACGGCGGGCACGCCGACCGGAGTTGCTCATCGAGCGAGCCGTCAAGGGGATGATTCCGCACAATCGGCTCGGAAGCACGATCTATGGCAAGCTGAAGGTCTACCGCGGCGCCGATCATCCGCATACCGCCCAAAATCCTAAACCTGTCAAATAGCCCAGTTTTTTCCAATTCCTCAGCAATACTTTATCATATGGCCACAGACACCACTGCCACCACTGGACGTCGCAAAACGGCAGTCGCACGCATTCAAATCTCTCCTGGAACTGGCAAGATCCGTGTAAACGGTCGCAATTTTGACGATTACTTCACGACTGTCTCAATGCAGAATACGGTACTTAAACCTTTGGAGGCGATTCATGCAGTCAAGACTTATGATGTGGAGGCCAAAACCTCAGGCGGCGGACTTCAAGGACAGGCCGGTGCTCTCAGCCTTGCCATCGCTCGGGCACTCAATGAGTTCAACGAGGCAAACCGCCCAGCCCTTAAGGCAGGAGGACTGCTGACGCGTGATCCAAGGATGCGCGAACGCAAGAAGCCGGGTCGTCCAGGAGCACGCAAGCGATTCCAGTTCTCTAAGCGTTAACCTGCATCTTTTCCTGTTGGTGGAAAAGATTATGGAGATCAGTTCACCGCCGCGCCTCCTCCCCGTGGGTCTTTTGGTTCGATGTTAGACTCGGCCTGTCGGGAATCCATCCCTGCAGAGCTTCCAAAAGAGTCCCGATCTCTTCTCCAGCGCTCTTGGAATGAGTCGCTCAGGGCACTACGTGCAAACATTCTGCCGGGTTTCTTACTGCAGTCATTGATGGCTGGGATGGCGGCAGCTTACCTTTGGCATCCCGGTTCACGTAGAGCATTTGAGGAACTGGCACTCCTTAAATCCAACTGGGGACTCCTTTTTTCGTTTGCGGGAACATCGCTGGCCTCCGTAATACTTCCCGAACTTTTACGCCTCCTCCTTCATAATGCGACGATGGTCAAGGAAAACTTCGCGGGACTCAGCGACCGGCTTCTTTTTGGTTTAATCTTCTGGGGACTTATAGGCATGCAGGTAGACCTTTTCTACCGTTTCCAATATTTTCTCTTCGGCCCCTCTTCCTCTTTCTCAGTCATAGTAAAAAAAGTGCTTGTGGATGCATTGCTATATTGTCCGATCCTCGCAATTCCTCAGGCCGTTTCCGTATTCCTCTGGCGAGACCATGGATTCACGTTGAAAGGGTTCTGCGGCCATACCCCTTTGGACTTTTACGCGCTCAAGATCTTGCCTGTACTATTGGCCAATTGGATGGTCTGGATCCCCATAGTGTGCCTTATTTATGCTCTTCCGCCGGCTTTAGGAATCCCGTTTTTCATGGTGGCTCAGAGTTTCTGGGTCCTCGTTTTTTCGACTCTTTCGAGACGCTTCTGACACGTTCGGGTCTTTGCACTGAAGGTTCATAACTTGAATTGCCAATCTTTAGCGAAATCCCTTAACTCGGCATTTCACCATCAAATAAACCCTGCGCTTTCATGGAACCAAACCTCCTCCAAATCCTTTTACTCGGTTTAATTCAGGGGGCTGCCGAACTGCTCCCAGTATCCAGTTCGGCGCATGTGATCGTCGCTGAAAAGCTGATGGGTTTTGATCCTTCAAGTCCGCAAATGACCTTCCTGCTAGTTATGCTTCACTGTGGAACCATGATAGCTGTTATCACTTATTTTTGGAAGGCCTGGAAGAAAACGTTTTTTATCAATTCAGAAAGCATTAGGCGTCTAGTCCTGCATTCGGGAACCGCCAGTATAGCCACCATCATCGTTGGATTCGGGTTAAAGTTGCTTATTGAAAGGATTGTTCTCCATGGATCCCATAGTGAACCGGAAGTGGAGCATCTTTTTGGAAACCTCAGCATCGTAGGCTCATCGCTCTTCGTGGCCGGATTACTGATCCTTGCTGCTGGTTTTCTTAGCCCCCGCAACAGTTCTCGGGATCTCAGCTTTACCTCGTCGCTCTGGGTAGGGATTTCCCAAGGGATCACCCTACCCTTTCGGGGGCTTTCCCGCTCGGGCACCACGATTTCCACAGGACTTCTGCTCGGTATCTCAAAGCCAAGGATTGAAGAGTTCAGCTTCGCTCTCGCAGTCATTGTTACTCCGGGGGTAGTGGGGCTTGAATTCAAACGCCTTCTCAAATTTCATACCGAGGCCGCATCCCCTCACTCTCTTATTCATCTTCTCGCACCAGGACTCATCGGAATGGCCGCTGCTTTTATAGCGGGCTTACTTGCCCTTCGCCTTCTCTCTAGTTGGTTGGAAAAGGGGCACTGGGCCTGGTTCGGATATTACTGCATCCTTTTTTCGGGTCTGGTTTTCTTTCTCGCTTCAATGGGACTGTAACGTTAATAGCCAACTCATGAAGTTCCTTCCCCCATTTGTTACACTCACTGCCATTTTGCTTATTGGATGCAGTTCCACGCAAAACCATGAAACTCTCATGAGCGCGGCCGGTTTTCGTACGCTGATTCCAGCAACTCCCGCTCAGGTCGCCCAACTCCAGACGATCCCTCAGGGCCAAATCATCCCCATCACTAAAAACGGAAAGACATTTTTCCTATACGCCGATGCGCGACACCACTCACTTCTCATCGGCAACCAGCAGCAATACGGCACTTATCAGCTTTATCTCAATCAGTACAAAATTCAGGAGAAAAAACTGGAGACAGCCAATCTCAATGCCGAGGATTGGCAGGGATGGGGGTGCGGATATTGGGGTCCTGGTTTTTATTGATTGAATAAGCCTTAGATCCGGCCTTGTGGTCCTAAACTAGGGTGAAAAATCCATTGCTGAATGAGAATCATTCCAAATTTAAAAAAAGTGTGGATTCCACTCCTGACTCTTTTCCCTCTGATTCTCTCTTCTTGCCATTCGATTCCTGATAAGGAGCAATTGCTCAGCACAGCTGGATTCAAATGCGTTGCACCCAAAACATCGGACCAGATTTCCCATCTCAAATCCTTGCCCCAGGGGAAAATGACCGAAGTGGTTAAAAACGGGCATTCCCTTTTCTTTCTCGCCGATGGAAAGAGGAATCTACTCTTTATTGGCAACCAACAGGAATATCAATCTTATCAGCAACTTCGTCTTAACAAACGATTATCCCGTGATAAAGATGCCACTGCTGCCCTTAACTCCGACGCTTCCAATGAGTGGAGCAATTGGGGGGGGCTTCAAACCCCGTATTGGGGTCCCGAATTCAACCGGTTGACGAATCAATGAGCCTCAGAATCTTTGGATTGTCTTGGGTGATCCTCCTGCTGACGACTATCTGCGCATGCTCCAATATCGGAGAAAAAAGAACTCTCTTGGCGGCGGCTGGCTTCAAGACTTTTCCTGCTACCACCCCCTCCCAGATCTCTAAACTACACAGTCTTAAACCCGGTAAACTGACTGCCTTCACAGGGAAGAGCGGAACCGTCTACATATTCGCCGACACCGCAAAAAGCTCCCTCATCGTCGGAGGGCCAGCCCAACTCCAAAAATATCGCATCCTCAAGGCAAAACAGCAGCGCATTGATGAGAATCTACTCGATGCCCAAGTCAACATGGACAATGCTGATTGGAGTGCATGGGGGCCGGATTCGGGTTTTGGATTTGGAGTTGCCTCCAACCCGGACTAAGTTCTCTGCGGGTCGGAAGTTTACTCGCTGGGAGTAAATTGAGTGATCTTGGTTCCTTGTACCCCGAGTCCCGCCATCAAACCTTTCTGCCCAAAGAAGAATACATAAATTCCACTCTGGAGAGTCGTTGTGGACATCGCCGTGGAGAAACCCTCGTTAGCGACCACTAGGCTAGGAGCCCCACCAAGTTCAAACCCTCCGCTCCTGTTCAGGTAATGAAGGGAGTGATCATCGAGAAAAAAAAGGGCATAAGAGAACTCCTGAATACCTGCTTGTAACCCGTACGATATTGCTGAGGAGTTGTAATAGCCCTGAACCTTGCCATTTTTGAATAGAACCCCGTTTCCTGTCTGGGCACCGCCAATGAAGCCTGCCTTAAGAACAGATGGGAACACAAGGACAGCCGTAGCCTTATCACCTATTGCTCTTGCGCCCGGATTAGTATTGTAGAGCTTGTGAAGAGCCTTCTCGGATCTGATACGCAACTGCCTCGCCGTCTGTGCCTCTGCTTTGGGGATTAAAATAATCGCCAGAAGAACGATGATAAAGATGATCGGTGATTTCATTGCTGATCTATGATTGGGTTCCAGCTTTTATTTTCGAGGGAAATTAGCGTCTTAAAAGCGTCTGTATCTGGGCATTGTTCATGATCAGGTCAAGGATGCGTTGGCCAGGCAACGGCTTTGCACTGATACAGTCTAGGTTCCCATCCCGTCCTATGACGGCGATGGCGAACCCATTCCTCACGTCATAGGCGGCGGTAGTAGCTGAAGGATCATTCACCAAAACAAACGGTATATTGGACGGAATACGGCCATTACTGGTGGAAAATGCGGCAAAGAAAATGGTCCCCTGAGCGGCCAGACGCTCGTAGGAGCCCTTAAGTGAATTTAGCTGGACTCGGAACGCCCTATCCTTGGGAGACGGAGCCATTAAAAGAACGACTGCCTTTCCCCTGAGGGATTTGAGTGTGATGCTTCTTCCAGCCTCCGATCCGCCTGCAAATTGAGGCGCTGGATTGACGATCAGAGACTCCGAGGCTTCAGCAATGGATCCGATTGATAAGGCTATAAGTCCCGTCGCTAATAACCGGAATATATTATGGGAAATAATAAGCATGATACGGGGGTTGCTTTGAAGCCAAAGTAGCTGCCGTTCTATACGGTCATCAGTTCGGCTTCCTTGCGAGCGACATGCTTGTCGATGGATTCCACGCTCTTGTCGGTCAGCTTCTGGATCTCTTTTTCTGATCGCTCCTTTTCGTCCTCGGTAATATCGGAATCCTTCTGAAGCTTCTTGATAATATCCATGGCTTCTCTGCGGCAAGCTCGCACCCGTACACGACTCTCTTCAGCGATCTTGTTGATGCTTCGGACAAGATCCTTCCTGCGTTCCTCCGAGAGTTCTGGAATGCGTAATCTTATCAGCTTTCCGTCCACAGCAGGGTTAATGCCAAGATTGCTCTCTTGAATCGCATGTTCGACTGCTTGGACCGTTCCTGCGTCAAAAGGCTGGATGACTAGAAGACGTGGTTCTGGTGAGGTTATAAGGGCAAGTTGCTTGAGCTTCATGCTGCTGCCGTAAGCTGTTACATCGATATTTTCGACGAGCGCAGGGGAGGCCTTTCCGGTCCTGATAGCTGCGAATTCGTGCATCATAAAATCAATGGCTTTCTCCATTCCGGCTTCGGCTTCAAACAGTGTTTCTTCTGAGCTCATTGGTATATGTTGGTTACTTTTCTGGTTGATCATACGAAACAATAGTCCCGACGGTTTCCCCTCGCACGGCACGAAGGATATTCTCTGGATCGGACATGTCAAAAACGATGATAGGCATACCGTTGTCCATACAGAGTGAAAAAGCGGTGGAATCCATGACCTCTAGTCGTCTGGATAAGGCCTCGTTGTAACTCAACCGGTCAAACCGTTTCGCGTTTGGGTTTTTTTTCGGATCGCAATCGTAGATGCCGTCCACCTTTGTGGCTTTCATGATTACTTCGGCACCAATCTCGTTAGCCCGAAGCGCCGCGGTAGTGTCGGTTGAAAAAAAAGGGTTTCCTGTCCCAGCTACGAAAATCACAATATGGCCGTTTTCAAGATGTCTTATCGCTCGACGCACAATAAAAGGTTCTGCAACGTTGTTCATCTGGATGGCTGTCTGTACTCTGGTTGAGTAACCCAGATCTTCCAGAGCACTCATTAAGGCCATACCGTTGATAACCGTGGCCAGCATACCCATGTAGTCCGCAGTGGCACGATTCATACCACGGTGACTTGCCGCCAAACCGCGCCAAATATTGCCGCCACCGACTACTACTGCGACCTCAACTCCCATCTTGCGAACCTCGGCAATCGAGGCGGCCACACGCTGGACTATGCGTGGGGACACGCTGTCGGTGCTTCCCTCTTCCTTCAGAGCCTCGCCACTTATCTTGAGAACAAGGCGGCTGTATTTGGGTGTTTGTGATGCTGATTCGACCATGAGTTAAGATCAAACCGCAGGATTCATTCCGAGCAAAGGCAAATTACAGGATCTAAAGCGAAGAAGAAATAATATTACTGGTCAAACACCGGATCATCAGGTGACTGGATTAGCAGATCATGACCTCGTGAAAAGGCGGCGGAATGCATTATTCCACCTCCCTCGGGTTGGATTTTTCCAAGGAGCAAAGCTCCAAATCCACAGGCCACCAGAATCCCCCGTGAATCGATTCTTAAAATAGATCCAGGCACACCTGAGGAGTGGCTGGCGATGATCGCCGAATGAATTTTTATAGATATGGTCTCTCTGGAGGATAGAGGTAACGTTGCGACAGAGCCGGGGCGAGGTTGGAGCGAGCGGATTTTCCTCTCCAATTCCATGCATGGCCGCTCCCAGTCGAGAATGCTGTCCTGACATCGAATTTTTTCACACTTAGTGGCAAGGTGATGTTTCTGCGGAACCCGTGGAGCAGTGCCGGAGGAAAGGAGTGAAAGTGCATCTGCTAGCGCTAAAGGAGCCAACTCGGCGAGGCGAATTGAAAGGGAGCCAGCAGTCTCACGCCGCCTTAGCTGCAGCCTTTTTGCAAGCAGGATATCTCCGGAATCAAGTCCCTCGGCCATGTACATAACGGTGATCCCGCTCTCCCTGTCTCCAGAAGCGATTGCGGCTTGGATCGGTGAGGCGCCTCGATGCCTTGGAAGTAAGGAGGCGTGAAGATTCAGACACGCCAACTTAGGCGCGGCTAGAATCTCCGGCGGGAGAATACGTCCGTAGGCCATGGTTACTATGACTTCGGCGCGTAGATCGGCAACCCAGCGAAAGACTTCGGGCAACCGAAGTGCTTCCGGTTGAAGGACAGGGAGCTCTGGGGAGAGGCGAGAAATTTCCTCTTTTACTGCAGGCTCCTTAATTTTTTGATGACGCCCTACCGGGCGGTTAGGTTGCGTCAGGATCCCAACAACATTATGTTCCGAGACAAGATAGCGAAGGGAAGGAACAGCAATGTCTCCCGTTCCCGCAAAGAGGATTCGCATGGTTTAGATCCGCTCAGATTCCGATCGGTGAACGTCCAGGAGAAACACGACGGCGTCGCATTGCGGTCTGAGCCATCATCAGATCACCAGCTGTGACCTCCCTTTGACCAAGCGAGGAAGCGCACCCTGTACAAAGGTAATCGTAGATCTCCTTGTCAGGAAGCACGAGCAGGAGTTTCTCCCTCACAGGCATTGCCTTGGCACATTTAGTGCAATAAAGGGAAGATGCCCGGAAATTCTCGAATTGGCTCATCTCACTGGCTAGATCGACGGGGGTGTACCCATTTCATCCAACATACCGGCAATTATTGCGTTAAGAACCTCAAGAGGAGTCAGCGTGGCGTCGATGTCGTGCCTCCTAACCGATGAGTAATGCTTGAGCATCGGCTTGGACTCGGAATCATAGGTGGCAAGCCTACTGCGAATCACTTCCTCGTTTGCGTCATCAAGTCGGTTATCCCTAAGGGCACGCTTCTTCAGACGCGCAACAAGTTTGTCACGATCAGGACATGAAAGATGAAAAACTCGCCGCACTTCGATGTACTCCTCCATCAGGATCGACTGGGAGACATTGCGTGGTATGCCGTCGAGAACTAGAAAATCCCGCTCAGGCTTAAATTTTCCGAACGTCACGGTCCTGTTGATTGCCTCATGCCAGAGTCTGACAGTCATCTCGTCAGGAACAAGGCACCCTTTGCTGGAATATTCCAAGAACTCTGCTCCAAGCTGGCTAGTGGGATCCAGTGATCGAAAGACATCACCGCAGGCGCAGTGACAAAAACCGGGAGTCTTCCCGAGAATTTTTCCCTGGGTGCCTTTGCCGCTTCCCGGGGCACCGAAAATCAGAATGGTGCGAAACCGTGACATGTCAGGTTGAATCATACATGGAAGAGGTTGGAAAAATCAATGTCATCCTGAAGAGACACATCCATTGACATTATCGGCTATGGGGGGGGAATATCACTCAACACACCAATTTAAAAATATGCCCGCCAACGACGAATACGTGATCGAAATCCTCAAGGATTCCGGTCTACTGACCAAAGAACAGGCGGATGATGTTGCTCGCCGGTCACCAAGCCATCAACTCGTCGAAACTCTTATCCGGGAGGGCACAGTAGGAGCAGAGGCTGTCTTTCGCACATTAGCTCTACAGAATGGAATGGACTTTGTGGATTTGGAGGAAATTGATCCAAGTCCCGACCTAATCGCCATGGTCACCCCGGAGATTGCACGTCGCTACCGGACGGTACCGGTTGCAGAACATGACGGCAATCTTGTACTGGCCATTTCAGACCCAATGGATTTTGAGGCTTTCGACACTCTCGGATATGTCCTCAAGCGCCCTGTGGAGTTCGTCTGCGCCGTCCCCTCGCTAATCTCTGATAAAATTAACCGCCTTTATCCACAGGAACTCGAGACGATGGTACAGGCATTCGGTGGAACCGAGGCCGGCGAGGAGACAGCAGATGATGCGCCAATCATCCAGCTTGTTTCGAGTTTGTTGGTAGAAGCGCAAAATGTCAGGGCGAGTGATATCCACATAGAGCCCTTAGAAAAACGTTTAAGGGTCCGATTCCGTATCGATGGCAACCTTCAAGAGGTCCAAAGTCCACCGAAAAAACTCCAAGGAGCTATCATCAGCCGTCTCAAAATAATGACCGGAACGATGAGCATAGCCGAGAAGCGACTCCCCCAGGATGGGCGAATCCAGGTTAAGGTCGGAGACAAGATCATAGATTTGCGTGTTTCCTCTGTTCCCACAGTACACGGTGAAAGTATCGTGATGCGTATACTCGACAAATCCTCTCTGCTCCTAGGACTTCCTGAGCTTGGCTTCCTGAGCGACGACCAGTCTCTTTTCGAGCGACTGGTCCAACTCCCTGACGGGATCATCCTAGTGACCGGACCGACAGGTTCCGGCAAAACGACTACTCTTTACGCCTGCCTTAACTACATGAATCGGCCTGACCGAAAAATCATCACGGTCGAGGAACCGGTGGAATACGAAATGGCAGGAATCAACCAGGTCCAAGTGAATACAGAGATTGGAATGACTTTCCCCGCTGCTCTTCGCTCAATGCTTCGCCAGGCACCGAACATCATCATGGTGGGGGAGATTCGTGATAGAGAGACAGCGGAGATCGCCATCAACGCTTCCCTTACGGGTCATCTGGTGCTTTCCACTCTTCACACGAACGACGCTCCCTCAGCAATCGCCCGGCTAGTGGACATAGGCGTCCCTCCTTTTTTGGTTTCGAGTGCATTGCGTGCAGTGATGGCTCAACGCCTGGTCAGGAGACTTTGTCCCCACTGCAAGCAACCCACTGAGCTTTCTGACTACGAAGCACGTGCTCTAAATCTAGATGCCCTTCAGCTCTCCAGAGCAACCCCGATGCGTGCAGTCGGCTGTGAAAAATGCCGCGGGCGCGGATTCCGCGGTCGCATGGGCATCTTTGAGATCTTTGTGGCGGATGATGAGGTCCGACAGATGATTAACCGCAGGGCCAGCACTCTTCAGTTACGCCAGCGCACCAGGGAACTCGGGATGAGAACACTCCGTGAGGATGGCATACGGAAGGTATTGGCTGGACTCACAACAGCTGAGGAAGTCATTTCCACCACAATGGGAGACGCAAGCTAATGAACGCCCACCAAGTCATAGATATATTCAGGCGTGCAGGCAGCCTCGATGTCACTACTGCAGACGAACTGCTCCACGAAGCCATCAACTCAGGTCGACCCATCGACGATATTATGGAGGAGCAGGGCATCGCTTCACCTGTGGTTTTTGCACAAACACTCGCCTCGGAATTGGGGGTTGAAGCGGTGGATTTAGCCTCGTTCGAACCACTGCCTGAACTGCTTCACCAAATCCCCGGTGGACTTGCAAGACTCCATGAGGTCATGCCCATCTCTGCATCCGGTAACCAACTTACCGTTGCCATGTGCAACCCTCTGGACACGCAGGCGGTTGAAGATCTGCGATTTACCCTCAACCGTGAGATTGCCCAAGTAGTCGCACCCCGACATCAGATCAGGGAACTTATCAAAAATCACTACGGTTCTGAGGAAACCTCTATGGAGGATGTTCTCAAGCAACTCCGGAAGACGGATTTTACCTTGGTTGAAAATGCAGGAGAGGAATTTAATGCTGCTGCGGCCGCAGCTGAGGCAAATTCGGCACCAATCATTCGCTACGTTGACCTTATTCTCGACCGTGCTGTACAGGCCCAGGCAAGCGACATTCATTTCGAGCCTTTCGAGAGGGACTTCAAGATCCGGTACCGGGTTGACGGTGCTCTTTATGAGATGGAGCCTCCTCCACGCCACCTTGCCCTCCCGGTAATCTCGAGAGTCAAGGTTATGGCTAACCTCAACATCGCCGAGCGTCGCCTACCTCAGGATGGACGCATCCAACGACTGATTGGCGACAAACCGGTCGATCTCCGAGTTTCAACTCTTCCCACCCAGCATGGTGAAAGCGTTGTTCTACGCGTGCTGGACCGAAGTGCGGTTCAATTGGAATTGGAATCCCTGCAGATGCCAAAGGACATTTATGAATACATAACGGAGGTCATCGAAAAACCTAATGGAATTTTTATCGTTACAGGCCCCACAGGATCAGGGAAAACGACGACCCTTTACGCCTGTCTCAACAAGATCAATATCGTTGAGTCCAAGCTACTGACCGCGGAGGATCCTGTTGAATACGAAATAGACGGGATCATGCAGGTCCCTGTTAACGATGCAATCGGCCTTTCTTTCGCCCGGGTTCTACGGGCTTTTCTCCGTCAGGATCCCGATAGAATCATGATCGGTGAAACCCGTGATCTTGAAACTGCTCAGATAGCGATCCAAGCATCGCTCACTGGCCACCTGGTTTTCACCACCCTTCACACCAACGATTCGACCGGGGCCATCTCAAGGCTTGTTGACATGGGTGTAGAGCCTTTCATGATTTCGGCATCGCTTGAGGGTGTACTGGCGCAACGTCTAGTAAGAAAGATCTGTAGCAAGTGTAAAACGTCCTATGAACCTGATGAGGCTTTGCTATCCCAACTGGGACTCTCTCCCCACGATATTGGTGACAAAACTTTTTACTTCGGCAAAGGCTGCGCCGAGTGCAACCAGACAGGATACAAGGGCCGGAAGGGCATCTTCGAACTCCTCAAAGTAACTGATCCGATCCGGGCATTGATCAACGAACGGGCACCAAATGTAGTACTGCGTCAGAAGGCGATGGAACTCGGAATGACCACCCTTCGCGCCGATGGAATGAGATGCATATTTGACGGAATTACGACTATTGAGGAAGTCCTCAAGTACACCTGATTATACCCATCTCGACCTGCAAACACTCAGAAGATGGATTACAAGTGTGCAGAAGATAATGATGGCTAGGCTACTGGATATAATCCATTTCGGTCGCGGGACGCTTTCCAGAAATAGGGGGTATCCAAAGACTCTGATCAATTAGGTCGTTTTTTATCGGAGCGATCAGACTATAGCCCCCAGTGGAATCAGGTAGCATCGGAGTACCCCATCTGTTACGGCACACAACTTGCGAGGCTAGGATTTTTTGACCAAGCAGGGTATGATTCATCACATCTGCAGGTGGAGGTGCCTGAAAGACCCCCAAGAAAACTCCTCCAGCGATAAAAAGCTTTGGGAAGAGGAGTAGTGATGTCATTGGACAAACCTTATTAATTTCTTAGTCTAGCCATTCGACGATGACAAGTAATTCGCCTAAAAAAGATTTGGATACATCTCTACTTTCCGGGGTAATTCCAAAAATCACTCAGTTCCTTGAAGGTCTTTGATATCACCTTAGTGCTCCAAGGGCGTTCGTCTACCGGTGTCGGTGAAGGTTCTAATTTTGGGGTTGGTTGAGGGAATGCCTTGAGAATCTCGGTTCCAAGAGAAAGCGGGATGTTCACACCGCGCGAAAGTTCAATGGCAGTCAGGGGTGGAGCTTCCCCTCTGATCGAAACATGGAGAGGTATGGGGTTTGTCTGTATCAAAAAGCTTCCGTCCCTAACCTTGATCGGTGAAAGCTCGTAGTCCCCTACCCTTGATGCGATAATACTATAGCGAAAAAGCCAGAGATCCTCCCCACCGAGATGAAGAGATTGTGGTCTCCGAATCGAATGAATCGTGACTTCGGCAGGCCGCTCAATGAATTCAATGTAAGGATGGACGGCATTATGGACGGTCACCATCAACTCTACTCGTTCACCTGGTTTGAAGCCGTGGCGTGTAATCGTTGCCAAGGCGGATGGTGAGACGCTTTCCGCGGCTTGCAGACTTGAGGAAAGCAAACAATACAGAGCTAAGAGTTGGGGCAAAAGAAATCTCATACACTTCAAGATTGGGAATGGATCAACCCAATTAGTTGAGTAAATCCACCGATAGAATGCATGCCAAGCGAACGCAGGTTACAATTCGGACGCAAGGGAGGGTAAGCTTTGGATAACTTGATCAACTTTGCTCACTAAATGGTAAAGAGATCTGTTTGGACAGCTTCACCAGGAAGGGGTTGCTTGGGTACTCTTAGTTTATCTCCAAATCTCTTCTTTTTTTTGATCGGTGCTTTAAAAGTCTGTTTCCACTGCCTTTGTACATCCTTGATGATCTCGTTAGCACGTTTGAAATGAGCCTTGCGACGGTTAATAGCAATGGTGGGCGTCAACCTCAGCGACTTCTTGGCACGCTCTACCCGAGCTTCAGTTAGTGCTCCCCGGAGGCGCCAGTGTCCTCCCTTGGTGGTATAAACACCTACAACCTTTCCACTCTCGGCATATCGCCTTAACTGACGATCAGAGATTCCAAGAAGTGAGGCAAGCTGCTTGAATTTGGACATCAGTTTAGTTTTTTATTGGTTAAAAAGCAGGGTTAGTTTCACTCTTGAATCAAGGCAAGAAGAAATTGGTCATCTGATGACCGTATTTATATAGTCATTGCTCCTTTTGCAGTAATAAGGTTGATGACATTAAGTAGTGAGAAAGCCTCGTCACCATGTCTAACAATCAAACAAGACTCACTGGCTACGAACTCATCGCAAGTGGCGGCGGACAGCGACTTGAAAAATGGGATGGCGTGACGGTTCTGCGTCCGGAATCCGAGGCAATTTGGGAATGGGCTTCAAGCATGATATCTTCCAATTGGGACGGTCTCTATTCAGGGGATCGCGCCACAGGTGGTCGGTGGCGTTGGAGAACGGCGCTGCCCGATCCTTGGATAGTTCGATACGGCACAATTTCCTTCTTAATCAAACCAGGCACTTCGAAACACCTTGGCCTATTTCCCGAGCAAGCAGCTAACTGGGAGTGGATAAAGGATACGATTCAACCAATTCAACGAAACAGGCCGGTCAAGATACTCAATCTCTTTGGCTATACTGGAGGATCGACCATGGCTGCAGCGGAGGCTGGAGCCTCTGTCACTCATGTGGACGCTGTTCGTTCTACGGTGAGTTGGTGCTCAGAAAATGCACGCATTTCCGGACTAGGCAATGCACCGATCCGCTACATCGTCGAGGATGCACTGAATTTTTTGGAGAGGGAATTACGCAGGGGTAGCCGATACGAAGGTGTTATCATGGCCCCCCCGGCTTTTGGTCGGGGCCGTGGAGGAAAAATATGGAAACTTTCGGAACATCTTCCATACCTCCTCGATGCCGCTCAGGAGATTCTCTCGGAAGATCCCATCTTCATCCTACTCAGTACCTACAGCGACGATCTTAACGGCATTGCTGAATCGATGATCCAAAAACGTCTCTCCCGCCTTGGCGGGAACTCCATGGTCATTGAGCTGGGACTCACTGGAACCTCCGACCTACGCTGGCTTCCATGTGGCAAGACACACCGCTGGATCGCCTGATAAAACTGGCCGCCAATACCATCGAAGCTAGCTTGCCATCTTGTGACGTTATGCGATTCTGCTATCAATACCAATCCACCCTAAATCCTTAACCCTTATGTCCGAACACAAAAACACACCTTCGCCTTCAGAAAAACTCGAAAGCAGCCAGGCTCATGCAAAGAAAGCCCTTGAAGTCACCGCCGCCGCTGCCAGGGAGGTCGCTGAAGCAGCCAAAACCAGCGCGCGTGGCGCCTATGCGGTCGGCCGTGAGGAACTTGAAGCAGCGGCCGTCGACCTCAAAGACGCCGCGCTTCACACTTACGGCGAACTCTCCAAGACTGCCAAGGAAAAGTACGGTGATCTGGCCGGTCAAGCACGCGACCGCTACTCTGGCCTTGCGGAGGAAGCTGGTGTGACTGTTGCGCAATACAGGGCACAACTCGATGAATTGGCAGATCAGGCCGAGGATTATGTACGGGACAACCCCTTTAAAGCGGTCGGAATAACCTTCGCCGCGGGCCTGCTTCTCGGTCTTCTTCTACAACGCAAGTAATAAACCGGCCCAGACCAACCCGGGCCCTCAATGAACCATCACAACCTTACCGGGGGAATCCCGTTCAGGATTACAGGGCTCGTAGCCTCGCTGCTAAGACATCTTCTTTCACTCGGGGCTCTGGCCTCGGAGGAGGCACGTCTATTTATAAGTCAAAGTATTGCTGGAATCATACTTTTAATCGCCTTGGTCGTGGTAAGCATGATCGCTTATCTGGCATTTATAGCATGCGTCATCTCATTGCTAGCAATGTACCTGCATTGGGGATGGCCACTCTCACTAGCTGCAGCCGGAATTATCCACATAGGTTTTGTAGCGCTTCTTTATAGAATGCTCTTGGTTCGTATCAAACAACGACCCTTTCAGACCACCTCAGCGGAACTCAAGCGTGATATCGAGGCACTAGGAAGCTTTTCCAGACGCTCACCCTGATCCTTATGAATAGTCAGAGCCAATTTTCCAGCATCTCTCAACTCCAGCAGCAGGTCAGGGAAAGTCGGAAAGCAATCGCACAGGAATATGCGGGACTGGTTGCTGATCTCGATGTCAGGAAACGAATCAGCGAATCCGTGAAAAATCACCCGCTCCGCTGGATCGGTGGAGCTGCCACAGCTGGACTGATTACAACGCTATTCGGTCGGTTCAAATCAAGCGCTGAGCGAAAGACAAACTTGAACCGGATTTCCAACCCGGTCTCGACTTCTTCAGCAGGAACCCTCGTCAAAACCGGATGGATCGCAGGAGCCCTGGAGATCTGCCGTCTCCTCTATCCGATACTCCGTCCCCTTATTGTGGATGTGATTGACAGTGCATCAAAGTCATCATTCTTCAAAAAAAATACTCCTGTTTAAGGAAACGTGACAATCACCCCCGATGATCCAGCAACAACCCAGGGAACTTCCTAAACATGTTGACGGTTACTTGAATCTGGGAAAAGCCGTATGTGCCTCAGACATACATCTTAGTGTTTCTGCTCCCCCCACCTGCCGTAGGTACGGACAACTTATCCCCCTTTGGGACCATGCAGAACCAATGCGCTCAGAGGAAACAGAGTCGCTTGTCAGAGGCTTCCTCACTGAGACTCAGTTAACCAGGCTCTTGGAACGAGGTGATGTTGATTTTGCCTACGAGAACACCGCCGGACGCTACCGCACGAGTGTTGTCCGCCAGCGACTCGGCTACGATCTGGCATTTCGCATTATTAACAACGACCTCAAGACGCTTGACGAACTAGGTATGCCGCCGCAACTCAAACTCCTCACGCAGTATCACAATGGTCTGGTTTTGGTAACAGGGCCTATCGGGAGTGGCAAAACCACGACCCTCGCCGCGCTGGTGCAGGAGATAAATAACACCCGAAACGATCACATAATAACCCTTGAGGAACCGATAGAATATATCCTCCCGTCAGCAGGATGCCAGGTGACTCAGAGAGAGATTCATCTACACACCCGATCTTTCGCTGCTGCACTTCGAGGGGCACTTCGCGAAGATCCTGACGTGATCATGGTTGGCGAAATGAGGGATTTGGAGACTATCCAGCTTGCAATCACCGCCTCGGAAACCGGTCACCTTGTACTCGGGACACTCCACACCAGTAATGCCTCCCGCACGATCGACCGCCTTCTTGACGTCTTTCCTGCTGATCAGCGTGAGCAGGTCCGTTCTATGGTGAGTGAATCTCTACGTGGCATTATCAGCCAGCAGCTCATTCCCCGAGCCGACGGGGACGGCCGTGTTGTGGCCATGGAAATCATGATGAACACACCGGCAGTCGCCAATGTCATCCGGGAAGCCAAGAGTTTCATGCTGCCCGGCATAATCCAGACAGGAAAAAAAGCCGGTATGATCCTCATGGACGATTCGATCGCCCAACTTTACCGACA
>Ga0118677_10004368_pt1 | contig 25828 bp, 28 predicted proteins | sample AliMusrvi5mmetaG_FD_86154 | JGI IMG/M metagenome (GOLD analysis project Ga0118677, IMG submission 86154)
ATTTAACAGATATCAGTATACCAAGCAGCGTCGCAAGCATTGGAGACGGAGCGTTTTGGGACTGCAATAATATTAATATAAATGTCGACGGCTCTAACCCCTATTATTGCAGCGTCAACGGAACTTTGTTTGATAAAAATAATATCCTCCTCCAGCGACAATAATAACCGCAAGAATTGCGACGAGTGCTACTGCTGAGAAACCTTGATTGTATTTTTTCATTTTTATGTTTTTGACTAGGCAAAACCTAGTCGGTTCTATTCATAAACATACTCAATTGGAGTATAGAGTGTTGGATTCTCCTTTCCAATCTGTTCAACTGATTTTGAAAGCATTAAGTCAGAGCCTCCGACACCCATAGAAAGAAATGATTTCATAAAACCTGATGTTATTGATATTTTTACGATACCAATATAAACTCCCCCATTTGCGGGACTTATTATTCTACTTTCAGAAGCAATATACTTTTCACCATTTTCTTCCGATATTGTAATTTTCATTTTTGCTTCTTTTCCATTATTTACTGGACCGAACCATTCCCCGTTTGTATTGTAACCAACCAACCCAGCACTTTCATTACTCTCAAAAGATGAAATAGCACTGGTGTTACAAAAGTTTCCCTTTAAAAAAGATACATCAGTGCCCTCCTCTCCAATGAGTTTATCTCCAACCACATTTAAAGTGAGGTCAGTTTTACCGTGAGATATTTGCGAAACTTTTTTTACCCTACTCCAATCACATTTCCCAAATTTTAAAGATGACGATACATTATTATTCGTTATCGGATTTCCCTCCTGAGTTATATCGACAGTATTGTCGTTAGTGACACTAATTGTTGTTTTATTAAAGTAGTAATATCCAGCACCCAAAACAACAACAAGAATTACGATAAGTACTAAAACTGAAAACCCTTGATTATATTTTTTCATAAATTTACCACTGATACAACGGTGTCAATTTAGCCGCCATTGCCTTTGAGTAGAAATAATAAATGATAATATGAGCGACAAAACCAATGATGAGTCCGATAAATAAGCCGCCAAAGCTCATGCCAGCATACACAGAGATAGTTGCACCAACACCGAGCAAAGGCAATATAGCCAACAAACCAAAAATAGCACCAATAATAGTTCCTACAAGAAACGGCTTCCAGAAAAGTGAAAATATACTATTAATGTGTTTTGAAACAAAAGCATTACGTTTTATCCATCCATTGACTGGATTATAAAAATAGTAAAATTCAGCACCCCCGATCGCTGAAACAATAGCTCCCATAATTATTGACTGAATAATGCTACCAACATTAAAATAACTACCGTATCTGGACCAACCTAAAGTCCCAACAAGCATTCCAACAACAGCATTTGCAACATATACAATCGTGCCGTATATAGCAAAAGTTTTAACTGTCTCAATAAACTTATGATTGTTTTTTAAAGAATCAACGGAAAATCCAGAACTGGAAGACGGTGTTGGTGGCGGAGCTTGTAAAGGTGTTTGATTTTGTGGAGGCATACAATTAAATATATTAAAACATTAATTTAATAATACATCAATTATATACCCCCCCCCGATGCAAAACAATGCTTCAAATGTTAATAACTCAGAAAAGAAAAAATAACCCGCCCCGCATTCCTCCCGCACCCTCCTGCGGGGCGGAAACCCAATCCCGCCGAATTTCAAAAACTTTAGTCTCGGTTTTGCGAATCCTCCCTCCCGCAAAATAGTTTCGCAAAACCGAGTCCATTTTTTCCGAACGGCTCATTTCCTGCCATTTGAGCCGTTCAGTGTTTCCTCGCACTTTCCATTCTTGGAAAGCTCTGTGCTTCGCACAGAGGCGTGCGTAGCACGCGCGGGGGAACGCTAGTGATTACCGATTTTGAAAATAGGTTCTGATATGGTTTAATAAACACACAGAAAAAAAAGAATGCTACTATATGCCGAGAAATGAACGAAGTTTGGATACTTTTTGTTTGTCCTTGATAGTCTTTTCCACCTTGTCTATCTTTTCTAGATAATCCATCCCCTCTTTCTGGATTTGAGCCTTTTGTGTTTCACTTTCTATCTTCTTATCTAGAGCGGCATCGAAGAATGCAAACATTATCTTCTTCTGCACATCTTCAGGAAATTCTTTTATGTGCTCTATCAGAAAATCCTTGGCTGCATCTTCATTGCCAGTGTTGAAAATCTCTGTGAGCTTGTTGTATAGAGTTGTGATATTCGAAGTTGTCATATTCTTTGGATTCTATTATTTGTTAGTAAATAATAATGATTAATTGAGACTAGCTCTCTTTTTTGTAAGGAATGATCCAAACATCGCCTCGAATATAGAATCCCAGAAACCACCCTTTCGCTTTGCTTTTTCTTCTGCTTTGATTTGATCTATAAATAGATCTCGTTGTTGATCTTTTTCAGCTGGATTTAGCGCATCCCACTTACGAAAGACATTTGGGGTAGCGGTTGGAAAAGTACTATTTTTAAGCTGTCTATATCTTGCATCTATATCACTTTCTTTTATTTGGGGTGTGGATTCTGCATCTTTGAATCCTCTCTGTTCTTTCTTGGTTGATTTACCTAAAATTGCATTGGCCAAAGCATTTCGCATATCGTCATTACCCTTGACTGTTACAGCTAACGCCTTGCCTATATTCTTCTTGTGCTTATCAAGCTCGGCGAAGACATTGTCAATCTCAGATTTTTTCCAAGACAACTCTTGAATTTTCTTATCTGAGAAATTTCCCAGAAACGAATCAATAAATCTCTTTGTCTTACCACCAATGCCATCACCCCAGGATTCCCCGATTATCCTTTCTAATTCTTTCCTCTGTTCAAATGGATCTTTTATCGCCAGAGCTTTCATATAGTCGTTAACACCTATATTCTCCTTCTCACACATCTCCCTAACAGAATCATCCAATTTCTTGAAATCACCTTTTTTAAAATCCTGCATCTTCTCTATCTTCTTCGATATTATCTTGAACTGATCTGGTTCAGACATCGCCAATTCTCCCAATCGATCTTGGACTACATCTACCAGTTTGTCGGGACTGACATGCTCTAGTAATTTTTTGAGCTTAGGATCATGTTCACCCAATTCAGCTACCATCTCTGGCGTAATCTCTTCACTTACATTCTCCACTTTTTGCATCTTCTTATCAAAAGCATCTCTATATTTGGATAGATTATCGATATCAGCTTCGGTAAGTGTTCCGGACTTCAGACGAATCATGACCTCTTTGCTCTCAGGTCCCCCGTCACGCTCTAACATCTTGCCAAGCAAATGACTCTTCTCCTTATCAGCAATAATCTCCTCCGTAGTAAGCGGCTCACGATCTTCCTCTGGTTCGCCGGCTTCTTGGCGCCTCTTCTTTTCCTCTTCAGCTTTTATTTTCTCCTGTTCTTGCTTATATACTTCGATTGACATGGTATTTATCGCTATTTATAAGATTAATAACTATGCCAAAAGTCTACCACGACAAATCTTAGGTGTAAACTGGCGCGTCTGGCCGCGGAGATGATGCGAAATAGGCCATTGTAAATAGAAATCCAGCCATATATAATGACCTCAATGAAAATCCTGATCGTAGAAGACGACAAGGAAATCGCACGGGTAGTGCGAGATGGTTTATCGTCGGATTCACACACTGTCGAGATTGCCGAGGATGGCAATGAAGGCGGGTTTCTAGCCAGAAATTATGAGTATGATCTGATCATTCTCGACAATTCCCTGCCAAAGAAGAGTGGTCTGACACTATGCAAAGAGATACGCACTGGTGGAAAACCTGTGCCGATAATATTCCTTTCCGTGAACAATGATACCGATACGAAAGTAGCCGCCCTAGAAAGTGGTGCGGATGATTATATGACTAAACCATTTTCCATGGCTGAATTGCGTGCTAGGATAAAAGCCGTGGCTCGTAGACCGAAAAATATGGCCGAACAGAATCTTCTCGTCGTCGGAGATGTTATCCTCGATATAGACAAACAAAAAGTGACCCGTAATGGCCGAGGGGTGGATCTGACTCGCAAGGAATTCAATGTCTTGGAATATCTAGCCCGCAATGCCGGCACAGTGGTATCTCGTAGCGCAATTATGGAACATGTTTGGACGGCTGATAGTGATCCATTTTCCAATACCGTCGAATCTCATATACGCAATGTGCGCAAGAAACTGGATATAGTTGATGTGGTTGATATGGTCGGCGAAAAAGACTCCGGAAAAAATAAAAAGAAAGGTTCTTCCTCCGCCCAATCGTCTGGCAGCAAAAATATCGGTAAAAAATCCTATGTCATAAGGAATGTCCCCGGAAGAGGCTATATTATCGATAAATAATGGCTTAAAATCGTGCCTGTCATTTTCTTGAACTTTTCTTTAATATTTCTTGAACAAAATTTGAACTTTTCTGCACGAATATTTTAACTCGCCAAGGCATACTTATGGAGGTTACATGTCGATGTAACCCTTATAAAATAGTTTTGATGCGTGGCATCATCTTCCCAACCAACCAGATAAACCGACATAGATCTGGACATTAAAAGAAAACAGCCCATAAACCATAAACAAAAAGTTACATAGAATCGGGCTTATGAAGTATAGGCACCAAAACAAAATAGCGCGTTACAGGCAAGTACGCGCTATTTTGCTATGACTTTTTCGGTGAGATCTTCTTATGTTCGTCTTGCACATCGCGAGCTGCTTTACGATACGCGCAATAGTCACAAGCCTTCGCCGGCTTGGGAGTCGTATTCGACATGAGACAATCCTTTATATCGGCCAACGCCTTCGGGACCCAGGAATCATCGCCAGTATACGGGATGATATCTATATCGAATTCCAACTTTGCATCGAAAGCGGCGCGATCGGTTTTGCCATTGCAATAGACGAAATATCCAGTCTTGGAAACCTTAAAACCATTTTGACGGAAAAGCCACTGATAGACTTCCATCTGACGCTTATAGCCAATCTGCCATTCCTTATCGAGTGAGACTTTCTCCTCTTTGCTGGTGGATTTGTAGTCGACGATGATTACTTCACCTTTTTCATTTATCCAAATATCGTCGATAGCACCACTCACGATGAGATTCGTCGCTTCATGCAAAAAAGTTATACCCTTGAAATTGCTCCTCCAGATATCCATATTCTCATGCGCATATGGAATAACATCTTTCAAGCCGTAAGCTTGCATAAGCGGATGCGGGCGCTTCTTCGCGCGATGAATATCGAACTCTTTTTTTAGTAAGGCATCGACGGCGGAATTGAGCGCAAATGGAAAGCCTGGCGGTCTAGCCGTACCAAGCCGACAATCGAGATAGAAGCAGAGCGGACAATTCATAAACAAGTCGATCTTCGATCGACTCACCTTGAAAAACTCCTTCGATTTTGGATCGAACATTCGACTAGTCCTGCGTGGATTGTAGAAATCTGACATGAACAAATAATAGCACTAATTCGTTGTGCTTGTCGCCACAGTCACACTATTCATAACCATCTTAGTGAGCGGCTTATCATTACCATCAACTGGCGTCGCAGCAATAGCATCGACTACATCCATACCGGAAATAACTTTACCAAAGATGGTGTAATTGTGCGGCAAAGGTGTATCTTTGTGCATTATGAAGAATTGGCTGCCATTTGTATTTGGTCCAGAATTCGCCATAGCGACGACACCACGGACATAACCAGCTTTGGCTGAAGGAGTATTTGGATCAAGCTCGTCAGCAAACTTGTAGCCAGGTCCGCCCATTCCGGTTCCCGTAGGATCTCCACCTTGGATCATGAAGCCGCTGATGACGCGGTGAAATATGATGCCATTGTAAAAACCTTTGTTAGCAAGCGTGATAAAGTTGTCGACTGTCTTCGGTGCATCCTGATCATAAGTCTCGAAAACGATAGCTCCTTTGTTAGTTTGTATTGTGATTGTGTGCATAGATTTTGGTGTTGTATTCGATGTTGATAAAGCGGCCAAAGTCGAAGTCGATGTTGAAGTCGACGCATTATTTATATTTATAATAGAGTCAGTGCCATTCACATCTACCGGCGCCACATCGGATTTCCTATCCGTGAAATACCACGCAACTCCGATGATTACCACAGCGATCACGACTATTATGATTTGTTTTGTTGTACTCATGTTAGAGATTATACAATTCCTTGGCTTTGCTTACAATAAGTTTCTTGGCATCTTCGAGCGATGCGGATATAGTGGCACCCGCTGCGACTTTGTGACCACCTCCACCAAGAGCTGTAGACAAATCCCCTACTGAAAAATTCACAGCGTCTTTTGTTCGAAAACTGCATTTGATCTTTCCAGGGGTCAATTCCACCAAGGACGCCGTAACTTTCCATTCGGCTACAGTATTCATCATACTAGATATAGATATTGAACTTCCACCTATACCAGCTGCAGTGATCTTCTTCTCTACAAGTTTAGCATTTGAGACTCCTGATATAGCCAATTTACCGCCAAGAAAGACTTCTATCGAATCTAAAGCTACTCCACAAAAAGCCAATCCTTCTGGAGATTCTGAATTTTCCATACGAAGTATCAGTGAAGAAAAGCCTGGGTATATCCTTACTAGAGAAGTCACGGTTTCATATGTTTTTAAACTTGCATTGCTATACTTAAATCCACCCGTATCGGAATATATGGCCATAAACAAGTTCGCAGCTATATCAGGCGTTATTTCTACGCCAATCTCATTGAAAAGATCGAACAAAACTTGGCCTGTAGCTGGAGCGTCTGGCACTATCAGACTCAAGTCGGCATAGCCCGGATTTGATGGATGGTGATCTATAGAAATTGACTTGATTGGCAGTGGAAAAACAGTTTCCTTAAGTTTAGAGATCTGATTTGTCGAAGCAATATCCAAAAGGATGAACAGATCAAACTCCTTCAAATCGACTTCACAAAAATTCTTGGCGACGATATCTTTCGCACCAGGAAAATGCATAAATCCTCGTGGGATCTCCGAATCACCTTTTATGACCGTGACTTTTTTACCCAAACTTTCCAAAACAAACTTCATGGCAAGGTTAGAGCCAACGCTATCTGGATCCGGTGAAGGATGGCAGCACAACAAGATAGACTTCGCCTTTTTTATTTCTGCTTTTATTTCCGCCAAGACGGTTGGTGAGAACGCTGACTTTTTCATAGCTATACTATGGCATAAGATCGGCTTTTTATCCATGTGTTATGATATACGGATATGGAGATCATTAGACATACCGACGAAGAATTGGTCGAAATGACAAAAGACGGCGATGATGAAGCCTTCGGAATTTTGACCAGAAGACACATCGATCATATATACAATTTCGTTCGCCAATACGCTCCACAAAGAGAAGATGCCGACGATATAACCCAAGAGTCTTTTATGAAAGCTTGGAAGCATATAAGAAGCTTCAAAAAAGGCAAGAAATTCACGACTTGGTTATTTACCATAGCTAGGAATTCAGCTCTGGACCACATCAAGAAGCGTAAAGCTTTTTCATTCTCGCAAATGGATACCGAGGAGATGGTATTTGCTGACACATTGAAAGATGAGGAGCCGCTTCCAACTGCAATATTCGAAAGAAAAGAATTGGCCAAAGAACTGGCGGAGGCAATGGAAGACATATCTCCGGATTGGAGGGCTGTCCTTATTATGCGCTACACAGACGATATGACCTTTGAAGAGATAGCAACCGTTTTATCAAGACCAATGAATACAGTAAAGAGCTGGCATCATCGAGCGATGAATAAAATAAAGGAAACTCTCATTTCGCGCTCAAAAGATGGGTCAGCAGCATCTGCACCATAATAGCCAGATAAATCGTAAAAGCACTAAGTATTATATAAGCATTACATACATATGGAACAAGATAATTACACAGAAAACTACGAAAAATTATTCTCAAAAATACCGACCGCCAAGGCGCCAGAGCATCTTTTTGTTGACATAGAAACCGGTATACACGCCGCTTATATACACAAAAACCGAGTCAGAGGAACCATATATGCCATAACCGCCTGCTTAGCTATAGCCGGCTTCATACCAGCAGCCAAATACATGATCGACTCCATGATAAATTCCGGCTTCACTTCATTTATATCGGTTCTAATAACCGATGGTGCCAATATCTTCGGCTCTTGGAAAGAGCTAGGCTTAGCTCTAGCTGAGTCATTGCCAGTATTGAGTATCACCGCCGTTGTTACCCTGCTCATAGGATCGATATACTCTATGAGTAAAAGCATGTCATATATAAGGAGCTTGAAGATAGCATCATTTTAATAAAGCATCTAATAAAAATAAAAGATAAAAATATGAAAGAAATAATAAACCATCCAAATACAAAAAAGTTTATCAGGCTTCTCATCTGCATCTTAGCGGCTCTTTTGATTTTTGCACTCGGTATGATTATCGGCTTCTCAAAAGGTCAATTCTCGGAAAGATGGGACAGGCATTATATGGAAGTTATGGGCGGACCGAGATCTCCGTTCTCGACATTTTCAGATACGGACGACCGCGCACCATCTCCTCATGGTATGGCCGGAATAATAGTATCTTCCAACAACGGTCAGCTGGTAGTCAATAGTCCAAACAATACTGAGGATGTGATAATTGTCGGCTCAAGCACATTGATAAGAGATTTTCACAAACAAGGCACAACAACAGATGTAAAAGTTGGTTCTTGGATAACAGCTATAGGATCTCCAGATGAAAATGGTCGCCTCATCGCGACTTTCATAAGGATAATGCCACCACCTCCACAACAAGTTCTCGCGCCAGCTCGACAAGCAACAACATCTTATGAGATTAATAACACAACTAAATAAAAATGAGCAAACAATTATTTGGCAAGATAAATATGTATGTGCGCGCACATAAAATCGCATCGACCGTAATCATAATAATCATTCTTGGTGGAGGATATTATTGGTATCACAAGGTTTCAGCGGCAAATGTCGCACCTCAATATGTCTTGAGCTCTGTCCGCAATGGATCGATCATCCAGACGATTGCTGGAACCGGCCAAGTATCCGCTTCAAATCAAACCGATATTTTGAGTCAAGTCTCTGGAACGATCGAGTCTATCGATGTATCGGTCGGTCAAGCTGTATCCGCCGGAGACCTCATAGCTACCATCGACTCCAGCAGTGCCGCTCTAAGCCTTTCCAATGCAAAAGTATCTTTCGCCAAGCTGACTGAACCGGCCAAGGCTACGGATATATCAAATGCCGAAAGCTCGCTCACAAAAGCCTACAACGACGGATTCAACGCCGCCTCAAATATATATCTAGATATGCCAACTGTAATGTCTGGTATGAAAGATTTGCTTTACGGCCAAGGAGGATTCTTGTCAGACCAAAATTCAACAAACCTCTCACCTACCAATCTGGCCATGCGCGCCAATGTCGGAACAGAATATGACGCCGCCGTCATAAGATACCAAAATAGCCTAAATGAATTCAAAGTTCTGACTCGATCGAGCGCTACTTCTTCCATAGATTCTTCTTTGGCAGATACATTTACGACTATACAGATGATTGCAAAAGCAGTGACTGACGCGCAGAATACTATAACAGAGATAGTGAGCACCCAGCCAAATTATCAGACCAAGACTGCCAGCTCGGCAGCTGCCAATACAAATTCTTGGGCTGGCCAAGCAAATTCCGACCTCTCGAACTTGGTCTCATCACAAAGCTCTATACAAAGCAGTGAAAATTCATATGCAACTCTCGTTACTGGAGCAGATCAATATGATATTCAGGCAGCACAGATAAGTCTCGCTCAACAAGAAAAAAGCTACGCAAATTATTTCATCCGCGCTCCTTACGATGGAGTTATAGGTCGTATTCCTGTAAATGTTTACGGCCAAGCCGGAAATGGTACAAACATAGCGACTATCATAGGTACACAGATGACCGCATCCGTATCTCTAGATGAAGTCGATGCCGCAAAAGTACAGGTTGGTCAGGCTGCCACTATCACCTTCAACGCTATAAGCAACTTTACAGCCACTGGAACAGTCAGTGAAATAGATCAGATAGGTACAGCCACTTCCGGAGTCGTCTCATATGGAGTCAAGATTGTGATAAATACTCAAGATGTTCGTATCAGGCCAGGGATGAGTATCAATACCAGCATCATCACTTATGAAAAAGATGGCGTGCTTATAGTCCCTTCCAGTGCCATAAAGACACAAGGTGGTACTAGTTATGTGCAAGCATTTGACCAGACTATCCTACCACCAAGATCTGCTTCCTCTACTCCTAGAACAGCCTCTTCCAGCTATGCATTTGCCTCATCTACAGCATCATCGACTCATCAATATAGCGGTGGTCAGGGTGGCCAGTATAGCCAAGGAGGGACAGGCCGTTCAATAACAATATCTTCAAGCGTCCAACCTCAACAGATCACGGTGGTCACCGGAGATTCCGATGATACAAACACCGAGATAGTCAGTGGACTCACACGAGGACAATTTGTAGTCACAAAGACAATAACATCTGGTGGAACAACTTCAACCACAGCGACGCCTAGCCTTCTCTCTAGCCTCACAGGCAATCGCGGTGGAGCAACAGGTGGTGGAACACGCGCAAGTGGTGGTGGAGGTGCTTCTAGACCAGCAGGCAATTAGTTAGGTTTGGACGAGCAGGTTTTCTTATGATTGAAATAAAAAACATCACAAAGACATATGTAAATGGTGACAACGAAACCCATGCTCTGCGCGGTGTTTCTTTCACGATCAAAGATGGTGAATTCGTGGCTATCATGGGTCCTTCTGGTTCAGGGAAATCGACACTTATGCATATATTGGGCGCTCTCGATACACCGACTTCAGGAACATACCACCTAGACAAACATGATGTTTCCGAACTATCAGATGATGAGCTGGCTGATATTAGACGCAACCGCATCGGTTTCGTATTCCAATCTTTCAACCTGCTTCCACGAGCCACTGCTCTACGCAATGTCACATTACCGCTCATATACGCAGAGATGCCAGAAAAAAAGCGTCTTGAACATGCGAAAGCCGCATTGGCTAGCGCCGGACTCGATGAAGATCGTTACAACCACATGTCGAACCAGCTTTCCGGCGGACAGATACAGCGCGTAGCTATAGCTCGTGCTCTTGTAAATGACCCCTCGCTAATCTTGGCAGATGAACCAACTGGTAACCTAGACTCACAAACCGGAGACATTGTACTCGGCACATTCCAGCGTTTAAACAAGGAGCATCAGCGAACGATCATCCTCATCACTCATGAACGCGAAGTGGCCGAGCATGCTGATCGTATCATTTACATAAAAGACGGACTTATTCTAGAAGATGGCAATGACCATAACAAGAGGATAATAAACCACGGTAAGAAAAAATCTTAATCCTTCATCATTTCCCATGACTACAAAAGATATACTACACGAAACATTTTCCGCTCTGACTGCCAACAAAGTGCGCACTTCCCTTACCATGCTTGGTATCGTGATCGGTATCAGCTCGGTTATTATCATGGTGGCCATCGGCCAAGGCGCACAAAGCTCTATTCAAGCCAATATCCAATCACTCGGCTCAAACTTGATAATGATAATGCCTGGGGCACAGAGATCTTTCGGCTATGGCGCTTCTAGTGGAAGAGGTGGAGCCCAAACACTCACTCCTCAAGACGCGACGGCCATCTCCACACAAGTGGCAAATATAGCGGATATATCTCCGGAAGTTTCCAGTCGATATCAAGTCACCGCCAAAGGTACAAATACGAACACCACTGTGACTGGCGTAACATCTGCATATACCAGTGTCCACAACATCCAAGTCAGTGACGGTAATTTCATAACAGATACTGATGGTAAAAATCTTTTGCGTGTAGCTGTTATAGGACCAACAACAGCTAGCGACTTATTTGCTACAGGAACTGAACCAGTAGGCCAAACTATCACCATAAAAGGTATGCCTTTTAATATCATAGGCGTGACTGCCTCGAAAGGTTCAAGCGGTTTCAATAACCAAGACGATGCTATATATATCCCTCTCCAAGACGCTCAATTGTTTTTGCTTGGTAAAATGACATACCTCACTACACTTAGCATATCCGCGACTTCACCAGATGTCATGACTCAAGTCCAAACAGACATAACCAATCTGCTTCTACAAAGACACAACATCAGCGATCCCACAGCAGCCGACTTCAATGTTATGAATCAGGCTTCTATAGTCTCTGCAGCATCCAGTGTCACCAGTACATTTACAATGCTCTTGGGTGCCGTCGCCGGAATATCTCTAGTCGTCGGAGGAATCGGTATCATGAACATGATGCTCACCACCGTCACCGAACGCACCCGCGAAATCGGTCTACGAAAAGCCATTGGCGCCAAACGACATGATATAAACATCCAATTCATCACCGAGGCCGTAGCCCTCACTGTTATCGGCGGAGGTATAGGAGTTCTACTTGGTTGGATCGTCTCTTACACCATCACCGCGCTCGGCTTACTGCAATCTTCCATATCAACATCGTCTGTCCTTCTCGCCTTCGGAGTTTCCGCTGCTATAGGTATAGTCTTCGGTTATTACCCAGCTCGCAAAGCTTCAGGCCTGAATCCGATAGAGGCGCTGAGGTATGAGTAGAGATATCATGATATAATTTCCCCATGCAAACAGTCCTCATTACTGGTATTGGTCGCGGGATCGGATACGCACTCGCAGAAAAGTTCCTCGCCGATGGTTTCGCCGTGATTGGCACATCTCTTACAGGAAAAGTAGACTTCACACATAAGAATTTGATTGCACATCAGTTAGACCTGACTTCACCAGAGACGATCGATCGTTGCTGCTCTGACATAACTAAAGCTTGCCAAATTTCCGGTCGTGGCATCGACATTCTCATAAATAATTCCGGAGTTATGTTTGACGAAGATGAGACAATGGTCATCATCGACAAGCTTCGCAAGACATTGGAAGTGAACTTGATCGGCGCCATAGACTTCACCGAACACATTCTTCCAGTGGTAAATAAACTCGGACACATAGTCAATATTTCTTCTTCAGCCGGATCATTGTATGACACAGAGTCTATAAAAAGATCGCGATTCCCCTATCATTATCCAGCTTACAAGATATCCAAATGCGCGTTGAATATGTATACGCGTTCATTGGCTCTGCGCCTCACGCATGAGGACACCGGCATAATAGTCTCTGCGGTCAATCCAGGCTGGGTCAAGACAGCTATAGGTGGAGACGAAGCTGACCTGACACCAGAAGAAGCTGCGGAAAATATCTATAAGCTCGCAATCTCGGTTCCAGAAACAGGACAATTTTGGTTCAATGGAGAGAAGTATCCGTGGTAAAGAAAAACCAGTCGTCAAGCGACCGGTTTCAAGTTGACCTCCATTAATTTATCCAGCCGCATCAAGCATTCCTTGTTTGAACTGCTGGTAATCCATCACCGATTTTGCTCTCAAGAAAGCCTGAAATCCGAGATCGGCACCACCTTCGACTTTCTCTAGGAATACTTTCATTGCGGATGGGTAACGTGCTATCACAATGCTTTTGACCCATTCATCTTTACCAATTTTTCCCGATCTTCGGAGATGTGCCACCATCTTCGCCGGTGACCTGGTCGGTTCTAAGATAAACCTTTCTTGGTCGCGCCCATCATCTACACTAGGAACACCAACACACACTAATTGCATAAATACCCTTTCTGCTTATCATAGCTTTGATTGTTAACTCTGAGCCAACTATAGACCAATCACATTTAAAAGTCTAGTTATGACAGTCTATAATTTCTTGAGAATAAAATTGAGATAATTTCGTGATCCTGGCTTGAATTCTTCGAAATAAACCTTGGCAAATCCGGCCTCGTGTAAGATCTTTTCTATCTCATCTTTTTGATAATAAGCGAAAAGTCTCGGTTTATCAACTCCAGAGCTTATATTGTATTTCTCTTCACTGCCTTCTATAATTCCAAGACCAAATACTCCATCCGGCTTTAGTATTCTGTGAATTTCAGCTAGAGCTGCGGACATTGAAGCTTTTGGAATATGAAGAAGTGATGTATAAGCCCAGGCACCATCGAAACTTTTATCAGTAAAAGGGATTTTCATAAAATCTCCGACTACAGCTTCCAAACCTCTCTGTTTGCACATTTCAATCATAGACAGAGATGCATCCAGACATACAACAGAACAGCCGGCTTCTTTCAAGATAACACCATCTCGACCTGGCCCACTACCAACATCGAGAACTTTGCCGTGACCGATATTTTCCACAAATTTTGAGATTATAGTCGCTGGAAATCTCTTCCAGAAATCTGTAGTTTCCAAATCATATTCCTTAGCGAGCTTATTGTAAGTATCGATAGTTTTGGCGTCCATGGTAGATTCGCGTCGCGGCCTTATTACACCTGTATCCTTCTAAACAACCACGCACCTATACCAACCAATGCTAAAGCGACCACGGTGACGACCAGAGCATCCGTGCCAACACCGATTTGACTGACTCCGATCAATGTCGCACGAAGACCATCGATACCATAACAAAGTGGATTGAAGCGCGCGATAGTGCCGAGCACCCCGGACAATGGAAACAAAGCTCCTGACAAGAAGAATGTCGGCATGACCACGAAGTTCATTATGAGCTGGAAACCTTGCATATCCTCGAGCAAGGAAGCTATACCTGTGCCAAGTGCTGTGAAGATAACAGCTATACCCAACATGAACAATATGGCCGCCGGAATATGGACAAATGAAGGATGGAAACCTATGAAGAGCGATATGATAAGAACAACGACGCCTTGTATAAGAGCAACTGTGGCGCCGCCGAGCGTGCGGCCGATCATTATGGAAGTGCGCGAAACTGGCGCGACCAAAGTCTCTTTCAGGAAACCAAACTGGCGATCCCAGATAATCTCAATACCGGAGAAAACTGCGGTGAACAATATTCCCATGGCGATAACGCCCGGCGCCAAAAATTGTATATAGTTACCTCCTCCAGCGGCGGCATAGACCGGTCCGAAACCGAAACCGAGAGCCACCAAGAAAAGTATCGGTTGGCCGAGTGAACCGACCATGCGTGAACGCGACCTTAAATAGCGTTTGAGTTGGCGTAACCAGAGTATGTATATTGTGTAAAGTGTTTGTGACATATTTTTATTTCGCAATCCGCATCACCTGCGCGCACCCCTCCATGCGCCTCGCATCTGCCTCAAATGATCGGTTGCACCAGCTTCAGTTTCGCGGATATTGTGTCCGGTCATTTTAATGAAAGCCTCCTCCAGCGTTTTCACGCCGCCAGCTTCCCCGCCAGTTTGAGCGGCTTGAGCGACGATGTTGGCCGAAGTATCATTGGCGATAATCTTGCCTTGGTCGATGATAGCCACCTTGTCGGCGATACGCTCCACCTCATCCATATAATGCGTCGTGAAAAAAACCGTCAGACCACGATCCTTGTTCAACTTTTTAATATAAGTCCAAATATGATTTCTCGTCTGTGGATCGAGACCTACCGTCGGCTCATCCAAGAACAAAACCGCCGGAGTGTGCAGAAGCCCACGAGCTATCTCCAGACGGCGCTTCATGCCTCCAGAATATCTCTTCACCAAATCATCTTTGCGATCCCAGAGCTCCACGAATTCCAACATCTCCTTTATGCGCGCTGGAGTTTCTTTTCGTGGTATATGATACAAACCGGCATGGAAAAACATATTCTCGTAAGCGGTGAGCTCATCGTCGAGGCTCGGATCTTGGAAGACGATACCAAAAGATTTACGAACTTTGTTCGCATTTTTTGTAGGGTCGAAACCGTTCACGGTTATAGAGCCGGAAGTCGGCGCAACCAATGTCGTCAACATCTTGATCGTCGTAGTCTTACCGGCGCCATTTGGCCCGAGGAATGCGAATATGCTACCAGCCTCCACATCGAAAGAGATGTTATCGACAGCCGTGAGCTTACCGAAGGTCTTTGTCAGATTTTTTACGGAGATGGCGGTTGGCATGATTTGGGGAATGATTTACTGTGAATTGGCCGAGATTGTAGATTATATACTAGCATTTTATATGTTTGGGTGCGATTGATGCACTGTTAATGCTGTCTCGTATATTAAGAGTATCGCCGAATTAGGGGGTGGCTGGGGGACACATACACCTCCAAAACAGCCTTTTAGAAATAATTTATAGCCGAGGTACCGCCTATATATTACTGGGTCTATTGGCACAGAACAGTCACTGTCAGTGAGCTGATTATGTATAGCTTAAGCTGAGGTACCTCGTGGATAAATTATTTTAAAAACCCTGTTTTAAAGTGTATGACACCACCCAGCTGCCAAACGACGGCTTAAAATCGTAGCTAATAATTAGCAGCAACAAACTACACCGACCACACCCAAGGTTGTGCAATAATACGGCCGATGAAAAAAGATATTTGCATATATCCATTATCCTTTATTTTCGGCCAGCTCGCAATGCATTGACTATAGGTATAAAGTCCGTCAGAAAATTGTAAGTGGCGGCACCAGCTGGACCGAGCAGTCCGAGACCTGGAACAATCAGGTTGAGTCCAGGGATTCCGACAGTAACCCAGAGAAGTCCGACTCCATTTGTAATGCCCCAAATCCAGAAGTTGCCTTTTATAACCCTTTTCGCCTTCTGCGCTATGGCGATGACTTCCGGCACGCGGTCTATATGATCCTTCATGATAGTCACATCCGCCGCCTCTATGGCCGCATCAGCCCCTATACCGCCCATGGCGATGGAAACATCGGCTAGAGCGAGAGAAGCCGCGTCGTTCACACCATCTCCTATATAAGCCACAGCAACCTTCGAAGAGCTGTGCTCTTTCTCGAATCTGCGAATAAAATCAACTTTACCTTCGGGAGTCAAACCAGCATGAAAATGACGAAGGTTCAGCTCATGCGCGATAAGTGCAGCGGCTTGAGTATTATCACCGGTTAACATATGCCACTCTTCTACTCCGACTTTTTTCGTCTCGGCAATGATGTCTGTGGCATGTGGGCGGAGCTCATCGATATAAGAAAGCAAGCCGACTACTTCGCCATTTATAGAAAGACAGACGACACCGCGACCGGAATCTTTTTCCGTCTGGATGTCACGCTTTACCGCTGGCGATATTCGAGATCCGCGAGCTTCCATAAATGAAGCACGACCCATTAACATAGCCTCGCCGTCATGGCTGAAAGAAATACCTTCTCCAGGTATCTCCTCGAGCTCATCCGGCAGATGCGGTTTGATCTTGTATTCCGCGGCATATTCCATGATAGCGCGCGAAACAGCATGCTTCGATTCTGCCGCACCACCAACGAAACGCTTAGCGATTTCTTCGCGAGTCCAGAGACCGTACATACGCACATCAACCACTTTCGGCTTACCGCGCGTGAGAGTTCCGGTCTTATCCGTCAAGATATATTTTGTTTTCGATAGCTGTTCAAATGCGCTCGAACCCTTCACTATCACACCACGCCTGGCGGCATAAGCGATAGCCGCGGTATAAGCAAGCGGTATGGCTACAGCGATATCGTCGGCGCAAACCACCAACAAAATCGAGAGGATTATCTTCGGTGGCAAACCGTAGATATACATTGCAATACTGACAACTAAAGAGACGACTATATACCACTGCGTAAATCTATCGGCGGCAAGCTCGGCTTCGTTTTTGTCGCGACTCGCTTCTTCGACGAGTGAAACCATCCGTGAAAGTGTGGTGTCGGCTCCAACTTTTTCCGTTCTCACAATCAGCGAACCGGACTCATTTATTGTAGAAGTAAAAACTTTGTCGCCATTTTTCTTTGGGACTAGTTCGCTTTCACCAGTCAATGTCGATTCGTCCACTTCAGCTATTCCTGACATTACTATTCCGTCAACCGGTATACGATCTCCGGATTCCACTAGAACAAGGTCACCTGGCCTGACTTGGCTTATATGGATCTCTTTGACACTATCACCAACACGGATACGGACCGTCTCGACATGGAATTTCATCAGACTCTGAATCGTCTTTTTAGCTCGTGCCTGTGTGATATGATCGAATACGCGCGCAAAAGCCAACATGAGAGTTATAAATGCCGCCGAGGTCCATTCATGAGAAAGAAGCGAAAAACCTAGAGCGATGGATGCCAGAAGATCTACTGAAATCTTCTTGCTCACAAGAGATTTTACAGCGTTTATAGCAACCGGTATTATCCCGAAAAATGCCACCGCCGCCATGGCTTCACCCAGCCAAGAAGTGCGCAGAAAGATAGCCAGTATGAGCAAAATAAGCGTTGAAGCTATCAAAATACTATCGAAAATCATGAAGAATCTCTCCTCGAAGAGTTCCAGTGATGGTAAGTTTTTTGCTAATCTTGTGGTCATTTTTTATATTTTTATCGCCGCAAAGCGGCTTTTTCGCATCTAAGTCAACTTTGTGATATCTCTAGGAAAGAAAAGTTGTAGAGTCCATTCAAACATGATGCGGATACGCTTCTTCCATGAAGCGAATTTGGAGAGATAAGTCGTTCTCCAGATCCACCAAGCAAATCGACCTTTTATAACGCCTATGGATTTATCACTTGATGAAAAAATACCGACAGCGAACCATTTTCCGACAGAGACGAGTGTGCCACGCGAATGATATGAAAAATCCTTCAGTGGTTTTTGTTTTATGGAAGCAATGATGTTGTCTGCGACCACAGAAGCTTGTTGAACGGCCACTTGCGCCAGCATCGGTAATGTCCCAGCCGTATCACCAAGAGCAAAAGCTCGCTCATCGCCATTGACATGGAAAAATTCATCTATGGAAAGGCGTGTGTCGATAGGCTTTACTCCAGCAGCCCAGATAACTGTCGCTGTCGGTATAGTCTCGGCGGCAATCATATCGTCGGTTGTATTTGTCTCATCAGTCAAAGAGAGTGTGTGCGAGGTAACATTTGTGACTCGGCTATTCAATCTCAAGTCTATCCCCTTCGCGACCAAGTGTTTGCGTACAGCGACTCTTAGAGAATCCGGAAATTGTTGGAGAAGCTCCGGTCCAGCATGAACCAGAGAGACTTTCACTTCACAATGCTCGCAATCGTGTGATTTGTAGAAATATCTGTCGATAATGCCGTGAATGAATTCATTCATCTCGGCGACAGTCTCGACTCCAGTCGGACCACCTCCAACAACCACAAAAGAAAGAAGTCTGGCGCGCTCGGCTGAATCTTCACACATCACAGCTTCTTCGAAACAATCGATAATATGTGTACGGATACGCACGGCATCATTTAGATCTTTCAGCGGTAAAGCATATTTTTCCGCACCGGATATTCCGAAATAGTTTGTTTCCGCACCTGTAGCTATCACTAGATAATCATATGGCAATGTATGATGCGAACTAGTTCCAGAGCTGATAATCTGGACTCGATGTTCATTGAAATCAACAGAATCAACTACACCCTGACAGAGTTCTATTCCCGTACCAGAAAAAACCTCGCGCAAAGGTTCGGCGACGCTAGTTGGACTCAAAGATCCTGTGGCCACCTCATGCAAAAGAGGTGTGAATAAGAAATAATTCGTCTTATTGACGATAGTGACATCTATAAGCCCACTCTTCACATGTTTAGCAAGTCTTTTGGCGACATATGTACCACCAAATCCGGCGCCCAATATTACAACATGTGGTTTTAACATGCTCTTATTTTATCACATATAGACGAAGCGTCCCATCACATTCCGGCTAAACGAACTGCTGCATATAGAACAGCGACACCGATAAGAGTCATCGCTGTGGTCAAAAATTTTGGATGAGCATGGTGGCTTTCTGGTATCAGATCGCTTGCGCCGATGTATAGGAAAAATCCTGCGAATAAAGCGAGGATGATACCAAGACCTTGTTCAGGTACTCTGAAAAATAGAGTTGCAACTACACCAACGACCGGTGCTAAAGCATCAACGATTAGCCAATACAAAGCTGATCTCAAGCCGCCGCCACCAACACTTGCAGTGCTTCCATTTTTCAGGATCATGTTCACAGTATTTATACCATCGGAAAAATCATGTACCAGAACGGCGACAGCCACGATAGCCCCAATCGCTACCGAGACCTGAAATGCCAAACCAATAGCGACACCGTCTAGGAAGCTATGGAAGCATAGACTGCTCGCACCGAGGATACCGCGATTCGGCGCGTTTGTAGGCTCATCTGTATGTTCGTTTGCATGGTCATGAAAATGTAAAAAGACGAGACGGTCCAATAAAAGATAAATGACAAATCCGAGAGCTGTTATGGATAACATTGTATTTACTGAAAAATATTTACCGCCAAGATCAAGTGACTCCGGCATCAGGTCGAAAAATGCAACCGCGATAACCGCACCAGCAGAGAATCCGAGAACTAAGTGCAGTTTGTCTTTCAACTTGAGCGCGAAGAGGCCACCGAGCAAAGTGGCAAAGAATGTGGCGATGGAAATGAGGATGATCATAGTTATTTTGGTTATTTTAGTTATCTCATTTATCGGGTAATCGATTTTTCTTGACACTCTCTACATGTGCCAAAAAATTCCAAGGAATGGTTCATTATGTGCGCAAATCTTTTCAGATTCGCTTGAGCCGATATCTCAAGGTCTCTTTTATTACAGATTGATAATTCTTCGGTCATGCCACATCCCATACAAACAGCATGATGAGAATGTCGTGGACCGAGAGCAGACTCATAAGAATAGTGATTCTGGCCGAGCTTTATCTTACTGATAATTCCCTCTTTCACAAACAACTCAACTGTACGATATATGGTTGCAATGCTCGCATGAGTTTGTTCAGATATCTTCTCAATAGTGAGTGGACCAGAAAGATTTGATGGGTTTGGGTTTTTAGTGTTACTAATGATCTTCAATACTTTCAGACGAATCGGGGTAGCTTTTATCCTGCGACCCCAAAGCAAGTTTTGAAAATGGTCGCCTATGACTATCATATCTTTGTCTGGATCTTTATGTATATACATGATTTTTTGATTTTTACTTCTGCATTTTTTATTTATCACACTTATCCCACACTTAGCTAGGTGTGGTACACATGCAAAAACACAGTTTATCGTAGATGAGAAAGTTTCGCAACTAGACTATGAAATATGGCTAACTTTCGTAACCTTGATGAGAAAGTTTCTCATCTAAAGAAAAGTCGATTTTGAGATGTGCCCTACCCCTCAACTCCAAACAACCCCATTTAAAAAATTCACATCGAAACACTACTCATACCTTAACGCCTCTATCGGACTCTTCTTCGAAGCCTTACTAGCCGGATAACCACCGAAAACAAGTCCGATCACGGCAGAGACACCGAAGCCGAGAGCTGCACCTCCCCACGGAAAGACAAATGTCCAATCCACACCCAATCCCTTCGACAGGATCAAAGCTGTGATGAAAGCCAAAGATGAACCAAGGATAATACCAATCACACCACCAAGCACGGTCAACATAACTGCTTCTATCAGAAACTGCCAGAGAATATCACCATCGGTGGCGCCGAGCGCCTTGCGCAATCCGATTTCGCGAGTGCGTTCAGTGACAGCGACAAGCATGATATTCATGATTCCAACACCACCGACGAATAGCGCTATAGAAGCTACAGCTACCAAGAACCAAGTAAGAGCTCCGGTGATAGTAGACAGACGATTCGCCAGATCTTGTTGCGTCTGAACAGTGAAATCATCTTTCGTCGGATCGGTTATACCATGTGAATCACGCAAAGTCATTGCGATATCGTCGGCTGTGACATTGACCGCGGAATCAGAGACTGCCTGAACGATGACGCGCTGGAAATATTTTATGCCCAAAAGATAATTCTGCGCAGTGGTATAAGGCATGATAACCATGCTATCGAAATTGAACAATGACCCGCCACCAGAAGGAGGCAACGATCCGACCACTTTGAAATTGCGACCTTTTATCTTTATTTTCTGTCCGACCGGATTTGCATCCGCAGTCTCGAAGAGATGTTCTGTAACTTTTGAACCAATGACGACGACATCATCACTAGAATTCACATCATCCTGCGTGAAGAAAGAACCATGACTAGGATTTAGATCGAATATACTGGCCATCAGATCAGTAGCGCCAAATATGCTGACTTGGTAGGTATTCGACTCGTACGAAGCCACATCTCCACCAAGAACGGTTGGCATGATCGATTTCAAGCCGGGGACATTGGCTTTATTCTGCAGAGCCACGACATCCTTCGCTTTCAGAGAATCGCTATAAAGCTGGGCGGAGTCGGAAGGTCCTGTAGGTTCACGACCTGGGATAATAGCGATCGTATTTGTACCTAAGCCCTGGACTTGACCTAGTATCAGATTTTGCGCTCCAGCACCAAGAGAAACCACCAACATGATAGCGGTGATTCCGATAACTATGCCGAGTATAGTCAAGAAAGATCGTGAACGATTCGTGGTCAATCCCGTCAATGCTGTTTTGAATCTATGTCGTATAGTCATTTTATTTTATATATTCCGCATCGGCTGTCATACGGTGCTCCACCAACTCCTCACTATCGATAACGCCGTCCATGAGCCTGATGATACGCTCAGCATGTTCAGCTGTAGAAGTCTCATGGGTAATGAGTACAACGGTCCTTCCCTCTTGTTCATTTAGACGCTGAAGGATGGACATAATATTCTTACCAGATTTGGAGTCGAGGTTTCCAGTCGGCTCATCGGCATATATGATGTCTGGATCATTTATCAAAGCACGAGCAATAGCCAATCGTTGTTTCTCACCGCCAGAGAGCTCCGATGGTTGATGGAACAATCTATGCCCAAGACCCACCGCCTCCACAACTTTTCTAGCGCGCGCATCCCATTCGTGCTCCGGAATATCGGAATACACCAACGGCAATTTAGCATTCTCCAAAACCGAAGTGCGTGGCAAAAGATTGAAGGATTGGAAAACGAAACCGACTTTGTTGTTGCGCAAAGCTGCCAGCTCGTCACGAGAATAAGAACCGATATCTTTTCCATCGAAAATAAATTTGCCGCTAGTAGCATCGTCAAGCATGCCGAGAACATGTAAAAGAGTCGACTTACCACTACCAGACGGACCCATGATAGCCAAGAATTCCCCTTTCCTCACAGAAAAAGTCACGCCATCCAGAGCTTTCGTCTCCGTTTCGCCGTCGTGATAAGACTTCTTAAGATCTTTTACTTCGATTATATTCATTTTTACTTCACATAAGTGACTACTTTGTCGCCAAGTTTCAATCCGGAAGTAATCTCTGTCGTCCCACTCGAGCCTTTGAGTCCGAGCATGACCGTCGTCGTGGCAAAAGTTTTTCCATTTTTATCCAATAGACGCACGATCTTAGATCCATTATCTCCGACCAAGATAGATCTAGTCGGCACAAATAAAACTCCATCGTGTTCATGAGTCAAGATTTCGGTATTGGCAGTCATGCCGGAACGGATACGAGCGTCTGCCACATCGAACAAGAGAGTGACCTTATAAGTCGGCACACCTTCAAGAACTGTTTCAGCCGGATCAATAAGAGTTACTTTGGCAGAGAACACTATATCCGAACCATAAGCATCGAGAGTTACATCGGCATGATCACCGATCGCAACTTTCGCAATATCAGCTTCCGGAACATATGCCTCGATCTTATATAGACCATTGCTTTGAACAGCGAATCCCGATATACCAGGAGTAGCATATTCGCCTTCTTGTGGATCGACTCGAGTGACTATGCCATCTATAGGAGAGTATATACTTCCTTTGGCCACCAAAGCGGCTAGCGAATCCACCGTTGCCTGCTGCGCTTGAATAGCTTGAGCAGATGAGCCGGCATTTTTCAATGTGAAGTTTGAGTAGGCCTCGTTATAAGCTGTTTGAGCTTGTTGCAAAGCTGATCTTGCTCCAGTAACAGAATCTATCGCTTGATTCAATGTGCTCAGGCCATTATTTATGGTCGTCAAGAAAACATCTATAGTCGACTGTGACAAACCAGAATTCGCTGGACTCAAATGATTTATTTGTGTCGACAAGTCGTCCATGAAAGATTTTATGGACGAAAGATTTTTATCCGCGGAATCAAGTAGAGTCGAGGCACTGGAAGTACTATCTAGAGAAGTCCTCCAAATATTCAGAGAGTCGGTGATCGAAACTCTTTCGAAATCTATACTCGTCTGGTCAATACTGGATTGTGTACTTATCTTTATGAGTGGGTTGGCGGTCTGTGGATTCGCGAAGAAAGTATCGGCGTAATTGAACAAAGCGTTCTGAGCCTGGACGAAACCGCTACGCGCGGCATTCACGCCGTCCTTGGAAGCGTTATAGAGAGCCACCAGAGCAGAATCCACCTTGGCTTGTTCCACTTGCAATTCCTCCGGTCTAAGACTGCGGGTGATATCGTCCAGCTTCGCTTGAGCTGAAGCCAATGAAGCCACATCAGCAGCATTGTCGAGAGAAGCTAGGATGTCGCCTTTCTTCACTTGAGTGCCAACTTTCACATATATATGCGCGATCGAACCAGCTGTATCGAAAGATAGATCGGCTTTATCCATAGGAGAGATTTTCCCAGTCACACTAACTTGTTCCACTACATTTCCTGAAACAACCGACGCTGCTTCTATGTTCGCCGAGGAGCCACCACGCATGATGATATATAAAATCAATAACACCACGACGATTATGCCGGCAATCACATATTTATTTTTCAAAAGATTCGGGTAGCGTATAGACATGTCAGATTTTTAGATTATTTATATTATTCGTATCACTGGTTTTTCTAATTCCTGAAGCGATATCGACATCGGCTTTCTTCTCCCCTTCGACTATCTGCACACCGACTTTTCTCTGTAGCATGACTCGAACACCTTCAGCTAGATAAGAATCTATCGGATCAAAAACTGTGTTGCTGTCAGCTCCTTCTTTTTTGTCTTCCACACCAGCGGTTGTTAAAACCAATCGGCTCACGCCGAACAGTCTATAAACAATCGGCTGAACCACATCGACTCCTTGTATCTGGCGATAAGGAACCGTAATCTCTTCGATATTGAATATACCTTTTCGGAGCTTGAGACCAAACTCCTCGAGAGTGAAGGTGTAGTTGCGATATGAGATCAGTGCGATTATATAGCCGACGAGGAACATTATGATAGCTACAAACAACAGGACCAATGCCACAAAAGAAGCGATCGAGGAGATAAGATGGTTCTGCGATCCTTGAGAGAACGCTTGTCCAATAAAGTCTTTCATCGAGCCGAGTATCAGTGCCGACAACAAAAGGACGACTGAAGTAGTTATCTTCTTCGAAAGAAGCAACAACCAAGTGCGCCTACCTAAATGCTGTTCCACATTGAGAGGAATCATGGAGGTATTATAACATAACCGAGATTTGCTCATAACAATAAACCAAAGATCCTTTTATTCGTTCGTCTTTGACATTTGTCAATATCTTTGTAAATAAGGCTTTGGATAATCACTGGCGATATGATATTTCTCATCAAATGGCCCTATCGCGACTTGAGCGGATCTATTTTTGTAATAAAAGATCACTATATGATACTGAGATTAAATCACTATCTAAAATAGAAAATGACTTCATATATTCCTTACATTGAATATACAATTTATCCTTTCCAATTGAACCGTCTTTATCTATAGCCTCAATTTCAACAAATGATCCTAAATCCTTAACAATATCAATGTGAAATTTGATATTATCAACAAAATAAATTTCTCTCTCCTTATCTACAACTACAAGTGATTGTACTTCCCCCCTTTCGTCAGACACTAACCTTGTCTCCTGTATTGTACGCCGCCGCTAGTTTTTGAGCAAACTGCATAGGCGGCATTTTCAATGCCGTGTGTATTCTAGTGTTGTTGTA
>Ga0118677_10004369_pt1 | contig 25827 bp, 25 predicted proteins | sample AliMusrvi5mmetaG_FD_86154 | JGI IMG/M metagenome (GOLD analysis project Ga0118677, IMG submission 86154)
TGCCAACAGAATGATCCGCAGGTTCGTCGCCAGAGGCTGCGATATCGCTCGCCTTACCAAGCACTCCGTCGCCGCAATCGAAACCTGGATCAACAACTACCCTCGCAGAATCCTCGCCTTCGCCGCCCCAATCAATCTCTTCAACAGCGAACTCAAGGCCATCGCTTAACCATGAACAACGACCACTACCTACGGCATTTAACTTTACAACCTACCAATGTCAAGCAGGCGGAATCAGGTGTCGGCAGCAAAGGTTGCTGAATGGTCCGGTGGTGGCGATAACCATGTTGAAGGTTTATACGGGATACGGTATAGTTCTGAAAATCGCAACGGTTCACCATGGATGATGCGGATGAAATAAAGAATAAGTGAGGCCGTTTGGAAATCGTTTTGTGCGGCACAAAACGAGGCGAACCGCAGGTTGCATTTCGTGCAGGCGGTGAAAAAGGTGTGGTAAGCTTGGCTGTGCCCCGCATAGCTTTCGAGTGACGCGGGGGATGCTGGCGCGGCGTCGCGGGTGGGGCTGGATAAGTATCCGCACCACCCGCGAGAACAAAGCCGGCGCCCAAGATCGCCGCATCCGTTTGCACCCGAAATGCAATCTGCTTTTTCTGTGCTGCCAGGCAGAGTCATAACCCTGAGGCATGGGCAATAATCGGGCGAACAGGAGTGGTGTCATGGCGAAATGGTGGAACTGGGAGAGTAAGTTTGCCCTCGGGCTTGTGGTCGCGTTTGTCGTGCTGAATGTGGCGCACTATGCCTGTTTCCGTGATTTGCAGCACATCTGGCTCTGGAATTTCACCAGCCTGGCGTTTTTGCCGCTTTCGGTGCTGGTGCTCACGCTGGTGGTGGACCGTATGCTGGTTGCACGTGAAAGGGCGCAGCGGCTTGAGAAGCTGAATATGCTGCTGGGCGTTTTTTTCAGTCAGGCCGGCGTGCATCTTTTACGTGTCTTTGCGGGGTGCGATCCGGACCTTGCCGCGCTGCAGGAACGGTTTTGCGGGTTGGAGGTGTGGAACCATCCCCGGCATGATGTGAAGCGGAAGCTGGAAGCGCATGCGTATGCCGTTGTTCTCAAGCCCGCGGATGTCGCAACGCTCAAAACGTTTCTTGCCGACAAAACGGAATGTCTGCTGCGCATCATGGAAAATCCAAGTTTGCTGGAGCACGAACGCTTCACCGAATTGTTGCGTGCGGTTTTTCATCTGGCCGAAGAGCTGGCGTACCGCGGGGATGTCATGGCGTTGCCGGGTTCGGACATGGCGCACCTGGCTGGCGACGCCAAACGCGCTTATGCGTTGCTGGTGCGGGAGTGGGTGGCGTATATGTTCTATCTCAAGGTCGCGTATCCCTATCTGTTTTCGCTGGCCGCCCGCATGAATCCGTTGAATCCGGACGCCTCGCCGGTGGTGCGCGCATAGTCGTCATTTTGCCGGTTGCGGCTGCGCGGAAAAATACTTCCGCTGGAAGTACAGTGAGACGTTCACCAGCCCGATCAATGCCGGCACCTCCACCAGCGGGCCGATCACGGCGGCAAATGCGGCGCCGTGGTTGATGCCGAACACGCCCACCGCCACGGCGATCGCCAGCTCGAAGTTGTTGCTGGCGGCCGTGAAGGAGAGCGTCGCCGACTTGGCATAATCCGCGCCCGCCTTGGCGCTCATCCAGAAGCTCGCCAGGAACATCACCACGAAGTAGATCAGCAGCGGGATGGCGATCAGCACCACATCGCCGGGTCTGGCGATGATCTTCTGCCCCTGCATGGAGAACATCACCACGATGGTGAAGAGCAGGGCGATCAGCGTGATCGGCGAAATTCGCGGGATGAATTTCGTGTGGTACCACTCCTTGCCGCGGGCTTTGACCAGCACCAGCCGGGTCAGCATCCCGGCGATGAACGGGATGCCCAGGTAGATGAACACGCTTTTCGCAATCTGCCCGATCGTGATGTTCACCACCGCACCGGACATTCCCAGCAGGGGCGGGATCTTGGTCACGAACACCCACGCATAGATGCTGTAGAAAAACACCTGGAAGATGGAGTTGAACGCCACCAGCCCTGCGCAGTATTCCGTGTCGCCCTTGGCCAGGTCGTTCCACACGATCACCATGGCGATGCAGCGCGCCAGTCCGATCATGATCAGCCCGATCATGAACTCCGGCTGGCCGCGCAGGAACACGATGGCCAGCGCCGTCATGAGGATCGGCCCGACCACCCAGTTCTGGAGCAGGCTCAGTCCCAGGATCTTGTAGTCGCGGAACGCATCGCCCAGTTCTTCGTATTTCACCTTGGCCAGCGGGGGATACATCATCAGGATCAGGCCGATGGCGATGGGAATGCTGGTTTGCGTCCCTGCCGGCCGCAGCGCGCCGATCCATGTGCCGAAGGATGGAGCCAGATATCCCAGCAGCACCCCGGTTCCCATGGCCAGGAAAATCCACAGGGTCAGGTAACGGTCCAGGCATGAAAGGCGGCTTGCTATCTTATCGCTCATGATCTTCTTTCTCCTTGAGGATTTCTTTCTTCGGTAGGGCGGGACCTCCGGGCGAGTCGCCCTTTCATTCTTCTTTCAGTGCCTCCGGCAGTTTCTCGACAAACGCCCGGATCTCATCCCGCACACGCCGGTAATACTTCAACGCTTCTTCTTCCGTCTTTGCCGTCCGCGCCAGGCGTGGCGGATCGTCAAACCCCGCATGCATCACTTTCGTTTTGCCCGGGAACAATGGGCACGACTCGTGCGCATTGTCACAGACCGTAACCACGTAATCAAAGGGAATATCTTTCAGCTCGTCCACATGCTTGGAGCGGTGTTGCGAAATATCCACGCCTGCCTCGGCCATGACCTTGACTGCGTTCGGGTTCAGCCCGTGCGTCTCGATGCCCGCGGAATAGGCCTCAATCACATTGCCTTTCAGCGCACGGGCCCAGCCTTCGGCCATCTGGCTGCGGCACGAGTTGCCGGTGCACAGGAATAGGATTTTAATTTTTGGCTTCATGCGAATCCTATTTGAAGGGTGATGTCCTTGGGCAGCGCCACGCCGGCCGCCACCTGCATGGCCTTGAACACGCCGACGGGCACGGCGCATGCCGCGCAGCAACCTTTCAGGTTCTCGCGCGCAGTCGTCAGGATTACGCCGTCCGCGCCCGCGCCAAGTTCGGCGTAGCCGTCCACCGGGCCCTTGACCATCAGCGCATTGCCGAATGCGCGGGCCTTCTCGCATCCGCTGACGATCTTGAACGTCACGTTCTGCTCGTCGTCGCTGTCCGCATGGATGCGGGTCTGGAACCCGCAGATTCCCGCGTCGATCACTACGGATGATTTCATTGTGTTGCCTTTCCGTTATTTGTGTTACGCCGTATAGATCAGGTACAGTCCGCCCAGCAGCACCAGTGCGCCGCATGTCTTTTTGAGGATCACCGCGCCCTTGGATTTCTCGTTCCAGTTCAGGTAGTGCTGGACCACCTCCGTGAATGTGCCCGCCAGAACGATCACCGAACAGTGCCCCGCACCGTAAAGCAGCAGCAATAGGATGCCGTAAGACAGATTCGTCGCCGCCAGCTTGAAGGTCACGGCCAGTATCGGCGCCATATAGGCGAAGGTGCATGGCCCGAGGGCGATGCCGAACACCAGCCCGAGGATCAGGGCCGCCAGCATCCCTTTACGCTTCATGCCGGGCTGGGCCGCCCCCGGCATGGGCAGGCGGATGACGTCGAGCAGGTGGAGGCCGACAACGAAGAAGATCGCGGCCACCACGTAATTGCCATAGCGGCCCACGTCGCCCAGCATCCGGCCCGCCATTGCTGTGATGGCGCCCACCACGCCGATCGTGACCAGGATTCCCGCAGCGAACAGGAGCGATATCCCGAACGCCCGCCGCGTCGTGATTTGGCCTTGCTCGTCAATGAACCCGACGATCAGCGGGATGCTGGCCAGATGGCACGGGCTGAGGATGATGCTCAGCACCCCCCAGATGAAGGCCGCCCCGAGCGCAATGCCCGGCGCGCCTTCAATGGCGTGGCTCAGATTGGCAAAGAGTTCCTGCATGCTCAGTTTTCCAGATTCACACCGTATTGCTTCCAGGTTTTCAGGATATCTTCTTTCGCGAAGAACCCTTCATGGCGGAACAGCTCCTTGCCGGCCGCATCGAAGAATATCTGTGTCGGGATGACCCGGATGCCGTACTTGCCGCCCGCCTCGGCATCCTGCCACACATCAATGAATTCTACATCCAGTTTTCCGGCATAGGTGGTCTTCAAATCCTCCAGGATGGGCGCCATCATCTTGCACGGGATGCACTTGTTGGCGCCCAAATCTACCAGCCGTGGCAGGGTCTTGACGCTCTCTGTCGGCGCTGGGTTTATGTCGCCGGTCGGGGCGGCCTCCGGCGCCACCATGACCGGTGCCTGCGTCGTGGCGGGTGGCGTGTTCCCTGTTTGCACTTGCCGCCGTTGTTTTACGGAACGTGTCACAGCCACGGCGGCGATAAGCGCGACAACAATGACGATATTCACCAGCTTTTTCATCACGTCTCCCTTTTTCTTTCAAGCGAAATGGAATAATGGAATCCTGGAATGTTGGGGCTTTCTCTATTCTCCATCATTCCATTCTTTTTCACCATTCCGATCTTCCGCTATTCCAACAGTTTCCTGATCTCATCCGTGCTCAGCAGTTTCCCGGCGCTCTTCACCTGTCCGTCAATCACTAGCGCCGGCGTGGTCATGACGCCGAACTTCATGATCTCCTGGATTTGCTCCACTTTTTCGATCTGCGCCTCGATACCCAGCGCCTTGACTGCGGCTTCCGCATTCGCCAGCAGCGTCTTGCATTTTGCGCAGCCCATGCCCAGCACTTGGATTTTTTTCATGATTGATCCTTTTCGTTCTACAGTAGCATCCCATTTCCTGGATCGAATTTCTTTCATTCCGACCTTCAGCCTATAGCCTAAACCGCTTCAGCCTCTGCGTCCCTGTGGGACGCTGGTGTTTGTTCTACATGACCGCATTGAACACATAGCCGACCAGCAGGATACCCAGCGCCACGATCCCGAAAAATGTGAACAGCAGGCGCAGGGTCAGGACCTTGCGTAAGATCACGGCTTCCGGCAGGGACAGGCCGATCACGGCCATCATGAAGGCCAGCACCGTGCCGAGCGCCGCGCCTTTGCCCAGCAATGCCTGCACCACGGGGATGATCCCGGCCGCGTTGGAATACATGGGCACGCCCAGCAGGACCGCCAGCGGCACCGACCACCAGACATCCTTACCCATGAAGGACGCCAGGAACCCTTCCGGCACATAGCCATGGATACCGGCCCCGATGGCGATTCCCAGCACAACATAAATCCAGACTTTGCCGACAATGTCACGCACGGCATCCCAGCCGAACCGGATGCGCGCGGCCAGGTCCATGGCCGTGTCTTCATCCGGTTTGCCGGTCTTGGTCTCATAGACCCACGGCTCGACCCATGCTTCCAGCTTCAGTCGTCCGATGATCCAGCCCGCCGCGATGGCGATGGCCAGCCCGGTGCCGGCATAGATGGCCGCCACCTTCCAGCCGAACAGCCCGAACAGCAGCACCACCGCGACCTCGTTGATCATGGGCGAGGCGATCAGGAACGAGAAGGTGACCCCCAGCGGCACGCCGGCCGTGACGAAGCCGATGAACATCGGGACCGCCGAGCAGGAACAGAACGGGGTGATGATGCCCAGCAACGCCGCCAGCACATTGCCGGCTGATTCACGCCGGCCGGCCAGGATGCGGCGCGTGCGCTCCGGGGTGATGAATGACCGCACGATGCCGACCAGGAAAACAACCAGCGTGAGCAGCAGCAGCACTTTTGGCGTGTCGTAGAGGAAGAACTCAACCGCTTTGCCGGGGGGTTGTGTCCGCGCCAGGTGCAGCAGGTCAAAGGTCAGCCAGCCGGCGGCAGGCTGGAGGATGCTGTAGATCGCGCCCCATGCAATAAGGCTCAGCGCAAGCCATAGCGGCAGTAGGGAGTGTCTGCGCGGTTTAGCATTCACAGCGTGCTCCTTTTTGCTTGAGCAGCCGTACGTCATCCCGCGTGGTGGTGGTCAGGATCTTTTCCGCGCAGGTGAAGAAGTCGGTCACGCATGGACACCGGAGTGTGTAATACACCTGCACGCCGCGCTTTTCGGTCTGCACAATCCCCGCGTTCTTCAGCACCGAAAGGTGTTTGGAAACCGTGGACATGTCCGAGGCGACGGTTTTCTGGATCACACACACGCATTTGGGCCCGTTGGCCAGCAGGTCCACGATGAGCAGCCGCGCCGGATGTGCCAGCGCCTTGATGATTTTCGACCGCGCCTCATACACCGCATGCTGTTTGATGTTCATATCCATCCTTTGTTGTGGAGGCGCCTTGTTCTTGCCTGAACCCCGAACCCTGTCTTTCCGCGCTTCGTATGCTTGGCTAATTTGCCAAATATACATGGATGATGCAAGTCCGGATATGGCATCTGCCAGTCTGGGTTTTCCGGGGTAGGGCGAAGCCTTCGGCTGAGCCGCTCTGCCCGTAGCAAGTGGCGTGTCTTTTTGCTCTGGGCGGCGTTGTCAGTTGACATCGCCATGCAGTTGATGGAAACTAAAACCGGTGTGACTGAGACCGCGATCTGTTACGTGGCCGAACCATGGATACAGCTCAACGGGCTTATCCGAGTGTTTCAAAACGGGAGGGTGTTGCCATGTTTATATCAAATCAGTTCCATTAACAGGAAGTCATGGCAGTTGTGGAAACGAAGCTGGTATAAAAAACCGGTTGAAATAATCAAGAGGCTAAAATTGCCGATCGCGACTACAGAATCCGACTTTCAAACCTATTCCTTTGAGGACATTCCTCTCAATAGAGAATCATACCTCGCGGACGAAATCTGCATTGGCAAATATAAAAGCTCACGTATTAATGAGTCGACTGATGACCCGGTTGCGGCCGCTGGTTACATCAGTCATGTGAAAGTTTTAAAAATAAACGAAACCTCATTGGACCTGTCTTGGTATCCAAATATTTTTACCAGATTCCATGAAATTAAGACGTCTCTGCCAAAGGAAGCGTTCGTATCCTGCATGCGCTATTTGCCGCACGATGAGCCGCCTCACATGTTTGTAAAAACTACATGGCTCAAACAATTACATCTAAAGAATTATTCTGTTTTTTGCCTTGTGGATGCCATCGGAGTAAAAAACGCACTCAAGACAGGCTCTCTTTCACGGGAAAAACTAATTGCGTTACGGACGGCAATTGATGCTCTGGGGGCGCACTATCCGGGCGTGTCGTTTATTTCTTTTGCTGACAGCCTGCTCCTTAAAAGCAATTGGATGGTTGGTCATGCTCAAAGCGAGGTCACTTATACTTACGAGCCAGAAGTGTTTTTTACTATCATTAAAAATATTCAAATGATTTACAAAACGAATTTAGATTTGGATGTATACGCAGTTCTGACGCAAGGATGCAACGAATACTACGAGGACGCTTTACTCCACATATCAAGAAGCAAAAACCATATCTGCCTGAACAGTCTGGGGGTGCCTTTTGCACAGCTGCTCTCCATTGATGATGCGGTCCGGTCGGCAATAAAGAATGAAACTCACGCACCATCGGAACTCTATATGGACGCGCAATTTTACAATTCTTTGCGGTTTGGCCGCAAGAAACGTAGCCGCAACAAATATGAATACAGAACCAAAATAATAAGCGGGACAGGAAATTATTACTGTGGGCAATGTCAGGAAATGCTCGATGATTTGAAGTTGCCGCAAAACTTAAATATTAAAACGGATGAAAACATGAGTGAGGATAACTACACCAATGCACTTGTTTTCTGGACGATTGCTCTTCAATACCTGTCCATGGTTGAGAATGTTTCAAAGGAGATCGTCAAACAGGGGAACAACTGGGTGCTGATTGAAGATCATCCAATGTCCAATGAGGAGTACTTTTTGGAACGGGCTAATTGGAGTGACCACAATTTAATCATACCACTACTTTTTAACCTGTACCATGGACTCGAACTCCTTTTGAAAGGCCTCCTTCTCAGCAAAGCCAATGGCACAGTCAAACCACATCACGTTATCCAAGACTTGAGCCGTCAATTCGCAGACAGCTTTCCCAATGAAGCTGAACTAAACCGCTGTTTTTCCAAATACACAGAAGAAGAGCACCTTCCCCCTCTCATCCTCAATTTTTTGAGAGACAATGAGCTTTCCTTCAACGCCCTCTATCAAGCACTTCGATATCCGGCAGACGCAATGTTCGGGAATATAAAAAAATACTTTACGCTAAAATACCAAGGAAAAGAAGGGCTTACATTCTTCAACGAGTTGATTGCTGACTTGGTTGTCATCCGTGAATCGACGTGTCGACTGGTCAAGTAATTAAGGATGGTCTCCGCACATGCCTCCATCAAAAGGGGAACATCGAACGATCAAGAATGATCAATAGAAAAATGCAGGTTACTCAAGGTGCAACACGCACCTCGATATTATCCACGCTCGCACCAGTGCTAAAAGTCAAATCTATCATCTGACTGAGATGTCCTTGCAAATCGATACGCAAAACAACATTGCTGTAATTTTCAGATCCTCCAGATGCGTCATCCCTGCGAAACCACTGGAAACCATCATAGGAAAACGCACTGACGGTTGAGCCGGATGCATAGCCCGGCCCACGTATCCACAAGCGAATCTCTACACAATTATCTATAGCAGGAAGGTATAAGGTGCCGCCGCTTCCGGTAGTAGTTTTGATAAAGCGGCTCCCAGAATACGATTTTGAACTATCGGAAATTGCATAACAATAATTACCAGTCCATGATCCGGAGTTTGCCACTTGTGTCCATGTGCCACTACCATTATTGGTGTGATCAGTCCAGCCACCTGCATCCTCAAATGTTTCAACAAAAAGCGTGCGTAACGGTCTGGATGAAACCATAACGCCTGTTGAGTAGTTGGGCACCTCATCATACGAAAACAACGTGTAGTAGTAGTTGGATCCATTCACAAGTGACAAATCCCAGCAAGCATTACTGTTGCCGCTATATACAGAAAACCCATCTGCATAGTTTGTTGGGGCACTGCCAATTTTCCGTTGAACCCTGACACCTGCAAAATCGTTTGTGACTGGATTGATCCACGTTAAATAGACGGACTGATTATAACTTCCCGCACTTGCTGCGGTAACATCAGCAGGAGCCGTCACATCAGCCGGAACCACACTGGTGGCAACACCAATGGAATAATTTGGGGAATCGTCATAGGTAAAAGCAGTAAAGAAATACTGCATGGTATTGGTCAGCCCGCTGTTTGTAACCGACGTTCCAAGCCCATCAAACACCGTCACGCCATCCAATGCATTTGATGCCACCGTCCCGATCTTCCTCTGAATGCGAAAACCCTTGTAGCTTCCACTGCTCGGGCAACTCCAAGACAGCACCACATACTGATCACCCGACTGTACCGTGAAATTTCTAATCGGCTGCGGCGGCGTCAGCACTCCAGTTGCCCCCGCTGAATAGTTCGGCACTTCGTCATACGAGAAAATGCGATAGAAGTTGGTTGTAATGCCGTCGACAAGCTTCGTATCAAGCACGTTTGTACCCATCCCGTAAAAAACCGTGACGCCATCTGTTGGACTTAAAGGATACCCAGTGGTCTTTCTCTGAATACACACACCCGCAAAATCGGCGTCAGGGGGATTTGTCCATGCGAGTGATGTGTTGCCGACCACACTTGTCACAATCAACCCGCCAATGTTGGCAGGCGGCGTCACATCAGCCGGAACCGCACTGGTAATCACGCCAGATGAGTAGTTTGGTACTTCATCGTAGGTGTATACCCGGTAGAAGTAAGGCGTTCCGTTCACAAGCGAATTGTTCGTGCAACTGCGTGCATTGCCTTGATAGATGGTCGTTCCGTCTGTGATGCTGTCGGGCGATGAATTCGTCTTGCCCTGAACACGCACCCCGAGAAAATCATTGCCGACAGGATTGATCCAGTTCAGGATAATTTTCTCGTCGCCGGATGCGGCAACCAGATTGCTGACATTGTCGGGCGGCAGGATGTTGACCGGCATGGCCTGTGCCGCCACACCACTGGCATAATTTGGTTCCAGGTCAAAACTGTAGGCTTTGTAATAATACATACTTCCATTGCTCAGCCCGGTATCAGTGACGTTTGTGCCCAGACCTACGTAAACCTGCGTGCCGGAAGAAGGCCCTGAAGGAGGGCCTACGTTTGAACGCACGATTTTCACCCCTGCAAAGTCGGCATCGGATGGATTCTGCCATTGGAGCGACGTCTGGTGATCGCCAGGCACAACTGTAAAGCTGCGGACATTGGCAGGAGGAGTGTTGTCCAATGGGGTTGCGGTTGCGGGACTGCCGAGCGAGTACTGGGTAGATGCATTATACGTGAATGCCATGTAATAGTACTGGATGCCGTTGGTCACGTTTGCATCCCGCACGGACGATCCTTTTCCATTAAAAACCACACTGCCGTCATAGGCATCTTCAGGATACCAGACATCATTCTTCACGATCCGCACACCCGCCAGACTATTGGACCCCGGCATGCTCCAAAGCAATCCGACAGAGCCATTGGCCGGGGCAGCCGTGAAACTCACAACATCAGGCGGCAGATTTTCAGGAGGTGCGGACGTGCTGCTGGTGCTGCTCCACACCACCCGATAAAACATCGGGACTTCGACACTTGTCTCGCCGGGGGTTGCCGGGATGTCGCTCAAGAAACTCCACCCCTTGTACCAGTTGCCGGTCACACTGCTTGCCCATTCGACGGTATGGAATCCGGACGTGTCGGAGCTTGACCAAACGAGCTGCCCGCCGTTCCAATTCGTGATGACGGGTGGATCGGCAAAAGCGTTGACCCCCGAACACAAACAGGCAACCAAAATGAACGACCATGTTTTCATAGTAAGACAACACAAGCTGCGTAGTTGAGCCCTGCCAGAAAGAACCTTCCACGAAGAAAGGGTACCCCGACAATACCAGAAACGCAATTTAATGTTGAAGCATTTTTCGGCGTCATGAGTATCACATCTCGCCGACGTGGTTTTTTGCATCCTTATTTCGCGGTTGAAAAAAGCTGACAGCCTATAGCCTCCTCTTTGTGTGAAAACTCCTCCGCAGTCTTTCGCGACCGTTCGTATTTTTCACAGTTAATTTCCGGATATTGATTGCTGACAGCTCTCCACCTTTGCGCCGCTGCACTCCGCGCCATGCCTTTCTGCTCATCCGTGCCCATCCGTCTTATCCGTGGTCAATTCCGGATCTTTCCCGCCCTTCGTAAAAACACGTCAATAAAAAATTCAGGAATTTTTAGATTGCACAGGATCAAGGAGGATTGCACAGCATTGAATTTTTCCGCCGTTTGGCCGATTCGCCCCGGATCCGAAATAACCGGGTGTATGATTTTCCCGTTGGGCGAATTAACGCCCGGCAGAAAGGAATCGATATGTTTAAAGCAGGTGTTTCGGGTAATCCAAAGGGGCGGCCGAAAGGAACGTTTGGACCTCGGATGCGGGCATTGGCGGAACTGGATCGGCTGATGGCGCGGAGCCGCAGCGGGAAGTCATTCGCGGCCGCGCTCGAGGTGCAATTCAAGGCCGATCCGGTAAAGTTTTTTAAGGCAATGATCATTCCGCTTATGCCCCGGAAGGCCAGGTGTTCGGTTGCTTTTGGCCAGTTGGCCTGGTGGCGGCGGTTCTTGCTGTCAGGCAAGGTGCTGAAGAAGGAGGTGTGTCAATGACCCGTACAGGTAAAATTGCGCGGCTGCCGCGCGAGATCCGTGAACAGCTCAACCGTCGCCTCGAGGACGGCGCGACGGGTGTGAGTCTGGTGGAATGGCTCAATTCGATGCGCCAGGTCAAATCCGTGCTGAAAGCGGAGTTCAACGGAAATCCGATCAGCGAACAGAACCTCTCCGAATGGAAGCAGGGCGGCTTTGTCGAGTGGCAGCAACATCAGGAGATGCTGTTGCAGGCGCGCGAGCTGGCGGCCAATGCCGGGGAACTGGACAAAGCATGCGCCGGCTCGCTGGCGGACCGGGTGTCCTCGATGCTGGCCGTGCGGTATGCGGCCCTGCTTGGGACGCTGCAGTCCACGACCGGTGAACGCGTGGAGGACTGGAAGATGCTGCGCGAGGTGTGCAGCGACCTGACGGCGCTGCGCAAGGGCGACCACAGCGCCGCGCGTGTGCAGATACAACGCTACAGGTGCTGACGATGGCCGCGAAAATCAAGGTAAATCAAACCAGATCAAACCAAATCCGACCAAATCAAACCATTATTTTTTTGCGTCCCGCAGGGGCGCAGAGGCTAAAAAGGGTTGGGTTATGGTCTGAAGGTCATGTTGAAAGAAATTTGATCCCGGGAAATCGAAAAGCCTGGATTTGCTAATAGTCTAACCGCCTGCAGTCTATCAGCCTGCATCCTCTGGGATGCTACGGCGTCTGACCGCTTGCATGGCGGCGGGCGTTGGTGTAGCATGTGCGCTGGGTCACACCTATGGATAATGCAACAGACAGGATCGGGTTCGTGATTGTCGGGGCGTCGGGCGACTTGGCGCGCCGGAAAATCATCCCGGCGCTTTTTGCCCTTTACGGGCAGGGGTATCTGCCGGAGGACTTCCATGTCTTTGGGTTTGGCCGCACGCCGTACGACACGCCGGCGTTCCGTGAAAAACTTTCTGAAAGCCTGGCATGCAGGCTGGCGTTCAAGGGGGACTGTGAGGCGCTGAAAACGTCTTTTCTGGCGCGGTGCCATTATTTTTCCGGCGCCTATGATGCGGCGGACTCGTTCCTTGACCTCTATCAGTTCATGCGCGCGCAGGAGGGCGACGTGCCGGTCAACCGGCTGTTCTACATGGCCATCCCGCCGGAGGTCTTCCTGCCCGTGGCGCGGTCATTGGCCGGCGCCGGCCTGATTGTGTGCGATGAAAAACAGGGCTGGTCGCGGGTGGTGGTGGAAAAGCCGTTCGGCCGCGACCGCGCTTCCTCCGACCAACTGGTCGCGGAACTGGGCCGCGTGTTTGTCGAGGACCAGACCTACCGCATTGACCACTATCTGGGCAAGGAGCTGGTGCAGAACCTGATGACCTTGCGGTTTGCCAACCGCGTGTTTGAGCCGCTGTGGAACAGGGACCATATCCAGAGTGTCCATGTGGTGTGGAAGGAGAATCTTTCCCTGGCCGGCCGTGCCGGATATTTTGACCGCACCGGGATCATCCGCGATGTGGTCCAGAACCATCTTTTGCAGATCATTGCGCTGGTGGGCATGGAAGCGCCCGCGCATCTGCAGGCCGCCGCCATCCGCGATGCCAAGGTGGCGTTGTTGCGCGCGATCCGGCCGGTGGCGCTGGAGGATCTGGTTGCCGGGCAATACGACACCTACCGGAAGGAGCCGGGCGTGCCGCCGGATTCCCGTACGCCCACGTATGCGGCGATGGTGCTGCGCATCCAAAATCCGCGCTGGGACGGCGTGCCGTTCTTTGTGGAGGCGGGCAAGGGGGTGGATGAGCGGGTGAGCGAGGTGCGTATCCGGTTCCGTCCCGGCAGTTCCGCGCTGTTCGGCGCACCGGGCGGTCTGCCGGCGAATGAGCTGGTGATCCGCATCCAGCCGGACGAGGCGATTAATTTACGCATCATGAACAAAACGCCGGGTCTGACCTGGGATATCCAGCCCTCGGAACTGCGGCTGCTTTACCGCGACCAGTACCGGCAGGATATCCCCGAGGCGTATGAGCGGCTGCTGTTGGATGTCATGCTCGGGGATCGCGGACTCTTCATCCGTGCGGATGAGTTGGCGGCGGCATGGGACATCGTCACGCCGGTGCTGCATGCAATGGAGGGTCGTGGGCTGGAACCGGGGCGCTATGCCTTTGGCAGCTCAGGACCGGGAGGGCGTGACGCAGGAACAGGATCCGGCGGACCGTTTGCGTAGTTTGGGCAACCCGGGAAACAGGGGGTGCGATATGATCATTGTGCGATGGTTTGAAAATGCGGATGCATGGATGAGCGAAACCGCTGACCTGCTGCAGCGTCACATGTCTCATGAGTATGACACGCCTCATGCGGTCATCCTGACTGGCGGGCAGACGCCGCGGCCGGTTTACCAGGCCTTGGCGGCACGGCCGTTTCCGTGTTCGGCCACGCTCCGGGTGCTGACGAGCGATGAACGGCTCGTGCCGCCCAATGAGCCGGAAAACAATTTTTTGCATCTTTGGCCCATGATCAAAGCGTTGGGGCTGTCCTCTGAGCAGGCGCTGCCGGTTGAAACCGGGCGCGGGCTGGATATGGCCGTGGCGCAGCAGCAGGCCGTGTTGGAGGATTTTCTCGCTCAGGGCGGGCAGGTGACGCTGGCCCTGCTGGGGATCGGTGCGGATGGACACACCGCGTCGCTGTTCACGCTGGAGGATGTCATGCGTGGCGCGGGGCGGCATGCGATCGGGGTGCGGCGTGCGGACGGGCCGGATCGGGTTTCGCTGAGCGCGGAATTCCTGCGGCGCGCAAAAAGGATCGTATTCCTGGCGAACGGTCCTGAAAAAGCCGGGGTGCTGGCGCGGTTGCAGGATGAGCCCTGGACCCTTCCGGCGGGGTGCGTTTCGGAAGGCGCCCATTCGGTGGAGGTCTGGGCCTCGCCGGCCTGAGCCGGTTTGCGGCCGGTGTCAGGCTGGCCCGATGTGTGTGGCGGATAGGGTTGGGGTTCAGGCAGGACAGGCAAGCGGATGACAAGGATTAAGCGCCGATCCTCATGGATTTCCTGAACCCCGAACCCGGAGATCTGGTTGTCTTTTTATAATAAAGGAGGATCGTTATGTCGGAAGGACGTAAGTTCACCAAGGCGGAGGCAATGGGTATCGGTAAAAAGCTTGGCATCAACTGGAGGGTGGTGGATATCGAGGAGTTCCGGATGGGGCTGGCCGTCGAGCTTGAGCATGGCCTGCACGATCTGGAGACCAATGTGACGGATGACGATGAGCTGGTGACCGGCAAGATCGCGCTGGCGCACCTGCGGGAGTTCCCGGACTATTACACCCGGCTGGAGGCGCTGGAGGAGGAAGCCGAGGCGTATTGGGACAAGCGCAGGAAAAAATCATCCCGGTAGCTAAAAAACCCGCTGGGCCATGGACATGGCGGGTTCTGCCCTGTCCGCCGGAATGTGGGAGGCGACCTCCGGGCGCCGATCTTCACCTGCAGTCTGACAGCCTATCAACCTGATTGCCGTCTGGCTCCTCTTCCTCCTGCTCATACCATTTACGCCAGAGATTGAGTATAAAGTTCTCGGGCGAAGAACGGTCGGGACGGAGCCCAACCCTCCAAAAAATTTAGCAAATGGCATGAGTTTTACATTGGAGGGACGGCCTCTGTGCCGTCCGTGGCAAAGGTGAATGATTGCCGTGCTGCACAAGTATATACCGAATCTTTGGCGCAAATGGTATCACACCGCGAGCGCAAGCTGGTTGCCGGCTTGCGTGGAGTCTCCATCCTCCTTGCTGATCTGTGTTTATCAGTGTGATCTGTGGGTAAAGTTTTTCCTCCTCCGCCTTTGAATTCATCATCCACCCTTCATCCTTTCCGTTTCAGGTAGGAGGCGGTTCCCGCGCGCCGCTCCCCGGCCCTTTTTACGCTGACATCAGCATGATGGCAAAAGCCAGCGCATAGAAAAATAGCCCGAGCCCGAGCATCTGTCCGCCCAGCCGGTAGGACCGTGTTTTCATGGCGCGGCGGGCAATGATCTGTTCCAGCATGGCGAGCGGCTCTTCAGTGGTTTCGGCGGTGACCCAGCGCAGCTGCATGACGCGCAGGTAGACAAAGACGGCGCTGAACAGCGAGATCAGCAGCCCGGCGACGATCAGCAGTTTGGCCGCCGGGCTGTTGCCCGCGATGGCGCGGCCGGAAAACCCGCTGATGGTGATCGTCAGGCCGGCCAGGCTGAGCAGTACCTGCGCCCGCGCGTGCAGGGTGTTCATCTGACGCTCCAGTACATCCAGCGCCTTGAGCAGGTCGCCGTGGCACAGGTCCAGGATCCGCCGGGCTTCATCTTTGGGTGTCATCGGTTGATAGGTATGCATGCGGTGCTCCTTGTGGTTTGCGGCATGTGCCGGCTTGCCATGTCGTATGGTTACCACTTATAGTGATTCCATATGCAAAAGTCATCTAATTCATTCCTGCGGATTGTGGCTGGCGCGGTGCTGGCCGCATTTTTTACGGTTGCTAGCGGGTCTGCGGCGTCCGTGTCTGCGACCAACCGCTGGGAGTCCGCAATCTTGAAAATGGAGGCGGCGGATCGCGTGGCGCCGCCGCCGTCCAATGCCGTCCTGCTGGCCGGCAGTTCCTCGATCCGTATGTGGGTCCAGCCCGGGAAAACCGTCCCCGGTGTGCGGTTTATCAATCGTGGCTTTGGCGGCTCACAGATTTGTGACAATACGTTTTATGCGGAACGTATCATCATCCCTTGCCGGCCGCGGATCATCTACTTCTATGCCGGAGACAACGACCTGGCGGCTGGCGCAACCTCTGATCAGGTTCTGGCCGACTATCAGGCGTTTGTTGCTGAAATCCGCAAAAAATTGCCGGACACACCGGTGGTGTTCATGGCGGTCAAGCCCAGTCCGGCACGTCGGCATCTGATGGGCCGCATGCGTGAGGTGAATGCGAAAATCCGGGACTTTACGGCAACGGATTCGCGCTTGGGGTTCCTCGACACGTTTTCACCGCTCTTGGACGCCGCCGGGGCGCTGCGGCCGGAGTTGTATATGCAAGACAGACTGCATCTCAATGCACAGGGCTATGCTGTTTGGGAAACCCTGCTGCGCGACGATCTCAAGGCGCGGCGTTGATGATCGCCCCGCCACATCCTTTCCTCTGCGCACCTCACAGGCCATTCTGAATTCTGACTCCTGAATACCTGTGTCCCCCCGGCTCCTGCCCTGAGCCTCCCTGCGGTTTTTCGGCCTCCCTGCGGGTTTATCCCGCAGGAGGCAAAAGCTTGCTTCACCCGTGGCGCCCCGACCTCCAGGAGCCGGGGACACGGGGATCGCCCTAACTTTTCGGTCTTTGCGGCTTTGCGAGAAAATCTTTTCTGGGCTCTGTTCCCTGGCCCTTAAAAAATAGAATTTTTTTGTTGCGATTCAAATGGCAGTGTTACAGCATATAGAAACACTTGGGCGGAATAACCGGGCGGGGAGGATATGCGCATGATCGGAATTGAAGGCAAATGGGTTGGGCTGGCATACCTGCTGTCAATCGGCAGCGCCGTGCTGTGCGTGGTGTATGGACTCCTGAACTGGAACAAGGGGGATGAGCCGGTCAAGCCGGAAGACCAGAAGTGGGCCAAGGAAGAGAAAGAGGAAGTTGAAGACGCGGTCTGAACCCTGAACAGGAGGCATGCGCATGGATTTGCTCACCATTTCGATGATGCTGGTGTATTTGCTCGCCACCGGGTACCTCGGTTATGTCGGTTACAAGCAGACGAAAACCGCGGCGGACTATCTGGTCGCCGGCCGCAACGCCAATCCGGTGGTGATGGCGCTGTCGTACGGCGCGACCTTCATCAGCACCTCGGCGATCGTGGGGTTCGGCGGCGTGGCCGCCAATTTCGGCATGGGTCTGCTGTGGCTGACCGTGCTGAATATCTTTGTCGGCATTTTCATCGCGTTTGTGTGCCTGGGCAACCCCACCCGCCGGATGGGGCACCATCTGGATGCGCACACCTTTCCGGAGCTGCTGGGCAAGCGGTACAACAGCAAGTTCCTGCACATTTTCACGGCGCTGGTGATCTTCTGCTTCATGCCCCTCTATGCCATGGCCGTCATGGTGGGCGGCGCGGAGTTCATCGCCTCGGCCTTTCGGATCGATTATGACATCGGGCTGTATATTTTTGCGCTGGTGGTCGCGGCCTATGTGATTGCCGGCGGCATCAAGGGCGTGATGCTCACCGATGCGCTGCAGGGCGGCATCATGCTGGCCGGCATGATCACCCTGCTGCTGGTCACCTATTCGCTGCTGGGCGGCGTGACCGCCGCGCATCAGGCGCTGTCGGACATGAAAGGCAAGGTGCCGCCCGCCTTGGCCGCCATGGGCCATCAGGGCTGGACCGCGATGCCGAAGTTCGGCTGGGCCGCGCCGGGAACCCCCATGCCGGGCGCCATCCAGTATAATCTCTGGTGGATCATGATTTCCACCATCGTCATGGGCGTGGGCATCGGCGTGCTCGCCCAGCCGCAGCTGATCGTCCGGTTCATGACGGTCAGGTCCAAGCAGGCGTTGAACCGCGCGGTGGGCGCCGGCGGGTTGTTCATCCTCTTCATGACCGGCGTGGCCTTTGTGGTGGGCGCGCTTTCCAATGTGTATTTCGCGAAACAGGAAAAGCTGCCCTGCCGTGTGGTCAATGAGCAGGTCATGATGGATCCCGGCGCGGACGGCAAGGCCAAGCTGACGCTGGTGGCCGTCGATGCGGCGCCGGAGCTCAAGGCCCGCGCCAAACGCTTCATCGCCTACCGCCTGCCGGGTGACGGTGAGGACAAGCCGTTGCGTTACCTGCTCTGGACGCCGGCGATGGTGGTCAAGCGCGGTGCCGCGCCGGATGGTCTGGATGTGGTGGAGCCGCACCTGATTGCCGTGGCGCGCACCATCACCCTGGGCACCGCCATGCAGGGCAACACCGATGCGATCATCCCCAACTATGTCAGCAGCGCCATGCCGCGCTGGTTCGGCGTGCTGTTCCTGCTGACGCTGCTCTCCGCGGCCATGAGCACCATGTCCAGCCAGTTCCACACCATGGGCACTGCCATCGGCCGCGATGTGTTTGAGCAGGTTTCGCATCGGCATTCCAATAAATCCATTCTCATCACCCGGTTGGGCATTGTGGCGGGCCTGATTGTGGCCATGGTGCTGGGCAAGCTGGTGCGCGGCAACATTATTGCGCTGGCCACCGCCATTTTCTTCGGCCTGTGCGCCGCGGCATTCCTGCCGGCGTTTGTGGGCGGGCTTTTCTGGAAACGCATGACTGGCACCGGCGCCAAGATGTCTATCCTGACCGGGTTCCTCGTCAGCGCGTTCTGGTCGGTGTTCGTGAATGCCAAGACCGCGGCCGGACTTGGTATTTGCAAATCACTGACCGGCAGGGATAATATCGTCAGCGCGGCCTGGAGCCCCACGTGGACCGTGGTGGACCCGTTGGTGGTGGCCTTGCCGCTGTCCATTCTGGCGGCGGTGGCGGTGTCGCTGATGAGCCGGCCGATGGACAGGGACTATGTGGACTATGTGTATGGAGGACCGAAGCCCGCGGCCAGATAACGGATGGCTGCGCGGCACACGGTGAAAACAGGAAAAAGGAGGAGGCGGAATGATGAAGACACGGTGGATCATGGCGGTGGCGGGCGGCATCGGGCTGATGATGGGGTCCGGCGTGCTGGCCGGCGGATCGGTTGAAGAAGTGGCCCCGATCGCGGCCCCGGCGGCAGTCAAGGCTGTCCCTCCGGTTCCGGTTGCGGCTCCGGCAGTGGTTACGGCGCCGGTCAAGGTTGCGCCTGCGGCGGCGGCTCCGGTTCCGATGGTGAAGGTGGCGCCGTTCCGGTATGGCGGTGATGAGCGCGTGCGGCAGGAGTTCTTCGAAAATATGCCGGCCGGCGGGCCTCCGGGGAAAAATGATTACTACCGGTTCCGCACCCGCGTGTGGAGCGAATATGATGTGCTGGACAATGTGACCGTCCGCGCGCGGCTGGCCAACGAAGTCCGCGCCTGGAACCATCCGGATGTCTCCGCGCGTCCGCAGTCCGCGACCTATGAGTTCCCGGATGAATGGGTGCTCGACAACCTCTATATTGAAGTGCGCGGCCTGTTCGACAACTCCGTGGATGTGCGCGCCGGCCGCCAGGACCTGATGTATGGCAATGGCCGGGTGATTCTGGAAGGCACGCCGGAAGACGGATCAAGGACTATTTACTTCAACGCCGTCAAGGCGACTGTGAAAAGCCTGCCGAACACCACGGTGGACCTGCTGGCCATCTACAATCCGAATGAGGACGAGCTGGCTATCAACCCCGCGGACCGCGACCTGACCGGCCTGACCGGCGGCTATGACGACATGACCGAATCCGGTGGCGGGTTCTACTTGAAGAACCAGAGCATCAAGAAAATGCCGCTGGAGGTCTACGGCCTCTACAAGAACGAGAGCGCGTGGAAGCAGCCGGCCGTCAAAGACACCAAAAACCCCGGCCAGTATGTGGCGCCTTCTTATCCCGCCTGGCAGACCTTGGATGCCAAGGCCGGCGCTATTGAAAATGACGAAGCGGATATCTATACGCTCGGCTTCCGGCTGATGCCCAAGCTTAGCGATATGTGGTCCGGCAACCTGGAAGTGGCCGGCCAGACCGGCTCGCGCGGCGATGCCGACCTGCAGGCGTACATGGTGGATGCCTATGCCAGCTGCAAGCTGCCGGTGATGAAAGACATGGCGCCGACGGCGAATGCGGGCGTTTATATTCTTTCCGGCGATGATCCGAAAACCAAGGATGACGAGGGCTGGAATCCCCTGTGGGCGCGCTATCCGCAGGACAGCGAGCTTTATGTGTATGCCTATCCCCGCGGCCGCTGGTCCAACCTGACCATGCCGAACGCGAAAATCAGCATGGTGCCGGTCAAGTGGTTGAAAACCACGGCGATGCTGGGTTACTTGATGGCCAATGAGGATGACGGGCCGGGCACCGGCAAGGATCGTGGCTGGCTGGGCACGGTGAAGGGCGAGTTCACCATTGCCGAAAAAATGCTGACCAATACCGACAAGCTGACCGGCCACTTGCTGGCGGAAGTGTTTGAGCCGGGTGATTATTATGTGTCGGACCGCACCACCTGCTTCCTGCGTTGGGAAGTCAGCTACGCGTTCTGATGATGCGTGACAAGTGTTTGTGAAGGGTGTCCGGCGGAATGCCGCCGGACACCCTTTTTGTTTGCATCGTCAGTGTGGTTTTTTCCAGCTTCCGGCGCGTGCTGTTTTGCCATGACAATTCTTTTACAACTTCTTTACGTGGCCTTGACGACTTTTCCGGCGGGATATTCTTGAATGGGGGCGGAAACAGGGAGAAGATAGGCTTCCCGCCTGGATTTCCAAAAGGAGGCGCAGGTTATGAAGAGTCGTATGGGATCGCGGGTTTTCAAAGGGATGGCCGTTTGTGTGACGGCCATGGCCGGGTTCTGGGTCGTGCCGGTATCGGTGCCGGCGCACGAAGTCGCGGGCGACGAGGTCCGCTGCATCGCCGAACTGGATCGCGCGATCCTGCCGGCGAACGGGGCCACCCGGGCGGTGGTGCGGGTTTCGCTGGAGGCGCCGCACGCGTCCATCTGCAACCGGCCGCCGGTGAACCTGGCGCTGGTGCTGGACCGCTCCGGCTCCATGAGCGGCGACAAGTTGCATAAGATGCAGGACGCGGCCATGGAGGCCATCCGCCGCTTGGATGCGCGGGACATCTGTTCGGTGGTCGCCTACAACCATGAGGTGGAAACCGTGGTGGGGGCCCAGCATGCCACGACGCTGGAGGACATCGAGCGCCGTATCCGGCAATTCAATGCGGACGGCAACACGGCCCTGTTCGCGGGGGTGAGCCAGGGGGCGAACGAGCTGCGCAAGAACCTGAACGGGCAGAATATCAACCGCATCGTTCTGCTGTCGGACGGCTGCGCCAATGTGGGGCCGAGCTCCCCGGATGATCTGGGCCGGCTCGGCGCCGCCTTCGCCAAGGAGGGCATCTCGGTCTCCACTGTGGGCGTGGGTTCGGACTACAACGAGGACCTGATGGCCCGGCTTTCGCAGGCGGGCGACGGCAATACCTACTTCGTCGAATCCACCGCGGACCTGCCGCGCATCTTCGCCGCGGAAATCGGCGAGGTGCTCGATGTGGTGGCGCAGGATGTGGTCATTGAAGTCGTCTGCCCTGCGGGGGTCAGGCCGCTGCGAATCATCGGCCGCGACGGCCGCATTGACGGCAACCGCGTGGAGGTGACCCTCAACCAGCTTTACGGCGGGCAGTCCCGCTTTGTGCTGGTGGAAGTGGAAATTGACGGTACCCGCGAAGGCGAGTCGCGCGACGTGGCGCAGGCCTCCTGCCGCTATCTCAACGCGCTGACTCAACATCGGGCGGAACAACAAGCCGTGGCCCGGGCGACGTTCAGCCGCGATGAGCGGAAGGTGGAATCGTCCGTCAATATCAAGGTTAAGCGTGACGTGATGGCGAATACCATCGCGGAGGCCCGCGAGCAGGCCATTGTGCTGAGCGACAAGGGGCAGAGGAAGGAAGCGGCGGCCACGCTGCGTACCAACGCATCCATGGTGCAGCGCATAGCGGCCTCGCTCGGGCTCAAGGATATGGAGAAGGAGGCGCAGGAAGTGTCTCAGGAAGCGCAGGTGGCGGATCAAAGTGGTATCACAGGGGGATACCGTAAAAAAATGCGGACGGACTCCTACCAGACAATCAACCAGCAGAACGCGAAGTAAATCACTTGGTTGGCAAACCGCGGCTGATGTCCGCGGTTTGCCGCTTGGCGGAGACGGCTGGAATGGGGTATGGTTGAGGCGATGAAAACGCGATGGATGATGATTTATTGGCTGGGGCTGGTCTTCGCCGCCCTGTGCGTGGCTGGGCTGTTCATCCGCCTGTTCCGCCATGAGCAGGAGCGGCTGGGGCAGGTGGCCTATCAGGCGGCGGAGGAGCAGGCGCGCTCCGTGGCCGACCATATCACGCGGACCGTGGCTGGGGTGCAGGATGGCCTGTTGCAGGTGTTGCAGGGTCTGCCGGCGGACCAGTTGCCTGCGTCATTAAGGACGCTGGAGCGGGAAAATCCGCTGGTGCGCATTGTGTTTGCCATCAGCAAGGACGGACAGACCGTCCTGCCCGATCCCCGCAATGCGCAGAGCGAAGAGGAGCAGGCGTTCCTGCGCCGGATGCATCCGGTCTTCTGCGGGCCGGACACCTGGCCGGATTTTTTCCGCGCCGCCTCGACTGGTGAATCCGGCGCGCCGATGGCTTCATCAACTGATTCAGCATCCGGTTCACGGCAGGCGCTGGCATTGGCGCGCCGTGCGCCGGCTACTCTCATGGCGGGATTTTCACCGGCAAAGGTCCGGCAACAGGCCGCGGAACCGGTGGCGGCCGGATGGCTGCCGTGGGTTTCGGAAAACCGGCTGCATCTGATCGGCTGGGTCCGGCCGCCGGACAGGGATATCGGCGTGTATGGCGTGGAGTTGGAACTGGCCGCCCTGCTCTCCATGCTGTTGGCGGATCTGCCGACACACTCCCCGGCGGGCATGGCCTATACGCTGACGGACGACAGCGGCACACGGCTTTACCAGCGTGGTGGAACCATTCCGGAAAACGGGCGGGCGCTCTTCACCGTGTCGCTGGCGCCGCGCCTGCCGCATTGGGAGGTGGCCGTATTCCGGGCCGGCACGGGCGCAGCGTCCGGCAGAATGGGACTGCTGCTGGCGGTCACGCTGGCGGCCATCCTGCTGGCGGCGATTGTCTCCGGCGGCACCCTGCTCCTGTGGCAGGCCCGGCGGCATGTGCGCGATGCGGCGCAGAAGACCTCGTTTGTGGCCAATGTGTCGCACGAGTTCAAGACGCCGCTGACCACCATCCGGCTCTATTCCGAGCTGCTGGCCGAAGGCCGGGTGGCCGGCGAGGAAAAGCGCACCCGCTACCTGCGCGTGATGGCGGAGGAAGCCCGGCGCTTGACCCGGTTGGTGAACAATGTGCTGGACTTCAGCCGGCTGGAGCAGGCGCGCAAACGTTACACCCGCGAGCCGGTGGATCTGCCGCAGCTGGTCCGTGAAGTGGCGGACAGCCAGCAATGCCGCGCGGAGGAGCTGGGCCTGCGGCTGGAGATTGTGCTGCCGGCAGCGCCGGCCATGGTCCACACGGACCGCGATGCGGTGAGCCAGACCCTGCTTAACCTGCTCGACAATGCTTTCAAATATGCGGCGGACGGTGGGCAGGTGCAGGTGGAATTGGCAGGCAGCGCGCAGGGGGCTGAGCTGCGCGTCATGGACCGCGGGCCCGGCGTTTCCCGCGAGCACCAGGAAAAAATCTTTGAAAAGTTCTACCGCATTGACGATTCGCTGACCACGCGCAAGCCCGGGGCCGGGCTGGGCCTCTCCATCGCGCGGCGGATGATGCGGGACCTGGGCGGTGATCTGCGCTATATGCCGCGGCCCGGCGGCGGCGCGTGCTTCACGGTCTTTCTGCCGCATCCGAAGGAGTTATCATGAGCAAAATCCGGATTCTGGTGGCCGAGGACGACAAACATATCCGGCAGGGGCTGCTGGACCTGCTGGAGGCGGAAGGCTATGACGCCGTGGGCGCGGCGGACGGCAAGCAGGCCTTGAGTAATTTGGAGTCACAGCCTTTCGGGCTGGCCATCCTCGACATCATGATGCCGGAGCGCAGCGGCTATGATGTGTGTCGGGAGCTGCGTCGCAAGAATCAGTCCCTGCCGGTCATCATGCTCACGGCCAAGGCGGAGGAGATCGACAAGGTGCTGGGCCTCCAGCTCGGCGCGGATGATTACGTGACCAAGCCCTTCGGCGCGCGGGAGCTGCTGGCGCGGATCGAGGCGGTGCTGCGGCGGACGCGGCGTGCCACGGCGGGCGATGCGCCTGCACTGCCGGATGTGTTTGCATTCGGCCCGGCGGAAGTGAGCCGCAAGACCTACCGGCTGCGGCTGGGGCGCAAGACCCACGACCTGACCGCACAGGAGATGCGGCTGCTGGAAACTTTTGCGGTGCATCCCGGCGAGGTGCTGGATCGCGATGCGCTGCTGAACGCGGCGTGGGGGGTGGATTATTTTGGGACCACGCGGACGCTGGACCAGCATGTGGTGCAGATTCGCAAGAAGGTCGAGGCGGATCCTGCGCGGCCCAAGGTCATCCTGACGGTGCATGGCGTTGGCTACCGGTACCAGCCGTAGCGTGGTCTGCCTGCAACCTAATAAATATCGTGTGCCGGACGTTCATAGAGTTGGAGGGAATTGGTCGGGCGCGGCAAAGGCAAAAACAACAAAAAGGAAGCGACAGATGAAAATGTTCACGATTGGCGTTCTGTTTCTGGCTCTCGCCTCATATGTTTCGGCGGGCGAACGCACGGTGACCGTCATGGCGGACAACACGCCTGCATTGGATATTGCCGTGCCGGCGGCAGCAAAGGTCACCCAATGGAAAGACAAGACCCTGATCCATACCACCAACATGTTCCTGTACGTGTGGCCGGTGGTGAATGTGAAGACCTTGAACGAAGCGCAGGCCCGGCTTGGCGAGGTGATCAAGGACGAGGTGCAGAAATTCACAGCGTCCGCGACCAACGAAATCACGGTGGCCGGTTCGCCGGCCAGTCATCTGATCGGGACCGGTGTTGAGGCGGACGACGGGGATGACGCCACTGCTGACATTGTAATTTTCACCGTGGGCGGCCATGTCTTCATCGCCTGCGTGCACGGGGAGAATAACGATGCCTCCCGCGAGCAGGCACCGATGTTGCAGATGCTGCAAACAGCGAATCCCCCGCCTTGTCAACCGTCGGGCAAATAACGCGCGAAAATCGGTGTCAAATCATGGACTTCGCAGGATCGGTGACATTCCGCGCCGTGTTTTCACGGCACATGGATGAGTCGGTAGAAGCGTTGGGTGACATCGGGTGGGGCCGGTGTGGTGGGGAAGGTGGCCGTGGCGGTGTCGGCGGTGAAGAGCGAATCGAGCAGCCAGGCGTTGCTGGCCACGGTGCCGTTGTATTCCACCCGGAACACGCTGCCGGAG